>FWPV01000553.1_pt1 | contig 116802 bp, 93 predicted proteins | sample 2228371 | NCBI WGS metagenome assembly FWPV01 (sample SAMEA103939776, study PRJEB20133) | metagenome | reverse complement strand
GCCGGTGCATGGATGAAGGCAAAACGCCGGGACGATCGTAGCGGCGGTTCGCAACCGCCGGTGTATTGGATGAAGGCAAAACATCGGGACGATCGTAGCGGCGGTTCGCAACCGCATGGATGAAGGCAAAACATCGGGACGATCGTAGCGGCGGTTCGCAACCGCATGGATGAAGGCAAAACACCGGGATGATCGTAGCGGCGGTTCGCAACCGCCGGTGCATTGGATGAAGGTAAGAATGTGCGGCTGAGAGCCGCACCTACGTTGAACGGGGTGCATTCGCAAGTCGCAGCGGCGGCGCTCGTTGCTCCCCCTCTCCCAGCATTGGGAGAGGGGGCCAGGGGGTGAGGGCGCGCGGCTGAGAGCCGCACCTGCGAGGTTGGAGAATACGCTATGACGCATACACAATTCGATGGGGAACTCGAAGAACGGCTGATTCGCTATTGCAAGATCGACACGCAGGCGGATGAGCAGTCGACCACCTCGCCGAGCACGGCCAGGCAGCTTGACCTGCTCAACCTGCTCGTCGAGGAACTTAAGGAGATCGGCGCGCAGGAGGTGACGTTGACCGACTACGGCGCCGTGCTCGCCACCCTCCCGGCGACCGTCGAAACCCGCGCGCCGGTGATCGGCTTTCTGGCGCACGTGGACACTGCACCCGCCTTCAACGCCAGCGGCGTCAAGCCGATCGTGCATCGCAATTACGACGGCGGCGAGATCGTGTTGCCCGACGACCCGTCGCAGGTGTTATCGCCGAAGCAGTCACCCTATCTGGCGAAAAAAGTCGGCGAGGACATCGTGACCGCCAGTGGAACCACATTGCTCGGCGCCGACGACAAGGCCGGCGTCGCCATCCTCATGACGATGGCGCGGCATCTGCTGGCGCATCCTGAGATTCCCCACGGCAAGCTGCGCCTCGCCTTCACGCCGGATGAAGAGATCGGTCGCGGTGTGCATCCCAACTTGCCCGCCGACCTGGCCGCCAAGTTCGCCTATACGCTCGACGGCGGCGACCTGGGCGAGATCGTCTACGAGACCTTCTCGGCGGACAAAGCGACCGTGCGCATTCAGGGCGTCTCGATCCATCCCGGGCAGGCCAAAGGCAAGCTGGTCAACGCGCTGCACCTGGCCGCCAAGATCATCGACACCCTGCCTCACGTGAGGCTGACGCCGGAGACGACGGAGGGGCGGGAGGGGTTCATCCACGTCTATCAGATGAGCGGCGCAGCGGCTGAAGCGGAGCTGCATTTTATCCTGCGCGACTTCGAGATGGATCGGTTGGACGCGCATGGACGACTGCTCCAGCAGGTTTGCGAGACGATCCAGGCCACCGAGCCGCGCGCCCGCATCACCTGCGCAATCACCCCGCAGTATCGCAACATGCGCTACTGGCTGGAAAACGACATGCGCCCGGTCGAGCTAGCGCGCGAGGCGTGCCGGCAGGTGGGCGTCGAACCCTTCTCCATTCCGATTCGAGGCGGCACCGACGGCTCGCGGCTGACCGAGATGGGCGTGCCCACGCCTAACATCTTCACCGGCATGCAGAACATCCATGGCCCGCTCGAATATGTCAGCGTGCAGGACATGGGGCGCGCAACGGAGGTGTGCATCAAACTGGTGCAGCTGTGGAGCAAAGAGGAGGAATCGGAAGGATAGAAGAGTGACGCCGTCGAGACTGTCCTGTCGCATATTCTTTATATGTTAGAGCGTTTCCTAATGCTGCCGTACACCCTGATCGTGCTCGGCGTCTGGCTGATCCTTTTTTGTGTTGTGGTTTATGCTTGGTTCCCCTGGGGCCGGGCTATCCAATCATTATAAATTTTTCTCAATTTTAATTTCCTAAGGAGGTTCTCTATGGCGACACTCACTGTGTTCAAATTTGGCACGCCGGACGGCGCCGCCCAGGCGTTGGGCAGCCTGGAAGAGATGCAGAAGCAGCAGCTCCTCACGATCCTGGATGCGGCGATTGTCACCTGGCCGGTTGGCAAGAAAAAGCCCAAGACCCGTCAAATGTTCAGCACGGCTGCAGCCGGCGCGCTCAGCGGCGCCTTTTAGGGCATGCTCTTTGGGCTGATCTTCTTTATACCCTTCTTTGGGTTGGCGATCGGCGCGCTGACGGGCGCGCTGATGGGTAAGTTCACCGACTATGGCATCAGCGATCAGTTTATCAAGGAGGAAAACTATGTTCTGGATGGGAATCGTGTTGATTGCAAGCGGCGTCTTCTTGCTGGTCTATGGCGGGTTGTTGTTCCGGTTTTCCCTGGCGGTGGGGTTCTTCGTCCTCGGTTTTAGCCTGGCCTCCTGGTTGTTCTCCGGTCAGGAAGATGTGATTCGCATTCTGATCAGCTTGGTGGTGGGCGGCGTTTTGGCAGGTCTCGGCTATGCACTGGTGCGCATCGTGCTGCACACGGCCGGCGCTCTGCTTGGCGCTGTGCTCATGCTGCTGTTGTTGTCGTTGCTACCTGTCAAGACGCCGGAGTTTCTTAGCGTGATTTTGATTGCGGCAGGCTTAGGCGTCGTCGGCTATTTTGGCGACCGTCTCGGCGATTGGTCGATCATCCTGGCGACGTCGCTGGCCGGCGCATACGCCATCGTCCTCGGCCTGACGCGTATGTTTCCCGCCGCCGTCGAGGTCGGTGCAGACTACGCCTCCGCCTATGTGCCTTTCACCGGCCCGGCCTTCGCCGTCTTTGTGATCGTCTTTTTGATCGGCGCGCTGGCGCAGGATCGGATTCGCTCCGTGCGCGGTCGCTACGTGAATCGCTGACAGGCCCCTTTCCCACTCAAAAGGACCCTATCTGAGTCTTCTCGACGCTCGATACAGGAGCATTCCCATGCGTCAGATGCACCTTTGCCGCCCCCTCTTAACGGTCATCGCCGTGTTGACGCTGGCGGCCTGCACCCCCGTCCAACCACCGGTTGCTTCCTCGACCGACGATGAAAGGCTTGCGGGCGTCCCTCTTCCTCCGGCCGTTGAATATAACTTGGGCGAGACGACCTTGATCCAGGGTCAGTTTCCTGAAGACCACCGTTTTCATAAAATGCCGGTGCGGCTCAACGGCCTGATCGCCGCGCCTGCCGAAGGCGGCCCGTATCCGGTCGTGCTGATTCTGCATGGCGCGCACCCCGGTTGCCCGGTGGATGAGGCGGGCGTCGATCGCTGGCCGTGCGATCCAGAAGTGGAGCAGCCCAACTATCGCGGCTTTGGCTATCTGGTGCGTGCGCTGGCGGCGCATGGGTACGTGGCCCTCTCCATCAACATCAACGCTGAAAACACCTTCGGTTTCGGCGAACCGTATCCGTTGGAGCGGCTACGTCAACTGGTGCTCTTGCACATGAACGCGCTGGCGAAGGCTGCGGAAGGTGGTGAGAATCGCTTTGGCGTCGAACTGGCAGGCCGCGCCGATGGGAGGCGGCTGGCGCTCTTCGGTCACTCGCGCGGGGCGGAGGCAGCCGTTGCCCTTGCGCGCGAGCAGCTTCGGGTGGACATGCAACGCTTCTACGGTCCGACGGCTGGGGTGCTGCTGATCGCACCGGCGGCAGTTCTGGTCGACCCGGAAGGTGGTGCGCCGGCGCCGATGGCGCTCCTTAACGCCGCCTGCGACGGCGACGTCGTCGATCAGGCCGGCAATGCCTTCTTTGAGTTTGCGCGCAATGCGCCCGAGCAGACTGCCTGGGCCGCCTCGGTCTGGCTGGAGCGCGCCAACCACAATCACTTCAACACAATCTTGGGCTCCGACTTCGCCGACCAGAGCGAACGGCCCGACTGTGCGCCTCTTCTGGATGCAGAGGCGCAGCGGGCGTTTCTTGTCAACTACGCCGTCGACTTTCTCACGACGATCTTCAGCCACGATCCGGCGCAGGTGCGGGCGGCGATGGTGCGCATGGGGATCGATGCAGCGACGCCCGCCAGCGCAGAACTGTATGGGTTGGCGGCGCAGGCCGCGTTGTTGGCGGATCCGCGCCACCGCTTGCGGTTGTTGACCCCGCTCGGTGAGGACGATTTCGCCGTCAGCCCGGTCGGCGGCGCCGTGCGCGCCGAAGGCATTGCGACGCTCTTCTGTCCGGCGCGCTACTACACGCCGTTCACTGCGCCGGAGCTGGCGGATTGCCACCGCGCCGAGGTGACCGTCCCGGGCCAACCGGCGCACGCCCTCATCCGCTGGGACAGGCCTGGCGGCGCGTTGCGCTTCGAACTGCCGATTGGCCTCGGCAATTTGCTGTTTTTCGATGCCTTCAGCGTACGCGTTGCGGTCGATCCGCTGTGGGAGGAAAATCCGTCCGGCGCGCCTCAGTCTTTCTCGGTGCAGGTGACGGATCGCAGCGGCGCCACTGCACGCGTTCCCATGCGCGCTGATGAACCGGCGTTGCGCTATCCGGCCGGCGAGATCCAACCGGATGACGTCTTCGGCGAGATTTTCACCGGTCGGCTGCCGCTGACGCCGGTGCGCGTGCCTCTCAGCGCCTTCGAGGGCGTCAACCTGGCCGACATCGCCGAGGTGGCGCTCGTCTTCGACCAGAGCGAGAGCGGTGCGCTCTTCGTCGCCGACGTGGAGCTGGTGCGCGCAGCGGTCTCGCCGCGCCCTACATTGAGCGATCCACCCGGAGCGGAACTGCTCGCCGCCGCCGAAGCGGGCGACGTGGAGGCGATGCGCCAGCTCGCCAATGTCTATCGTCCGACGGAGGCGCTCGGCATTCTGTACGGCGACCTGGAGCAGGCGGTCTTCTGGTATCGCAAAGCCTGCGCGGCCGGCTACGCCAACGCCCAGGTGGATTTCTACATCTTTGCCCGCATGCACGCCGAACGCTATGGCGACGCATTTCTTGACGAGGCCGTCGCTTGCCTCGAAGACGCCATTGCCCAGGGGCATCGCGAGGCAATCATCGAAGGCGCCTTCCGCGCCGCCTTCATGGAGGGGGACTACAAAACCGGTTTCTTTCGCTACGCCTTGCTCGAAGAAGCCGACCCTGAAATCGCTGCGCAACGATTCGTCTTTGCCGACCGGTTGGCCCAGGCGGAAATGGACGCAGCGGAAGCCGCCGCCGCCGAGTGGCGCGCCACCCATTCTGTGAAGACCTACAACGATTTCTTTGCGGAAGTTGACTCTCCTTTTCGCAGCCCCTGAGCGATGAAAGTAGCCCTGACCGAAGTCGACGCTTTCATCCCCGATGATCGATTTTTGTTGTTGCAAGCCAGTTCAGAGAAACGGAGAAAACCCTATGCAAAAAACGAGCGTTTTTAGAGCGATGTCGCTGGTGGGATGGTTGACGATTGCAGCGCTGTTCTTCGGCGCCTGTCAGCCGGTGACGGCGCCGTCGGCGGAGCCATCCACCCCTCAAAATGCAGCGACGCCCGCGGCGGAGGAGCCTGTTGCACCTGCGGACGAAAATGTCGGAGAGGCCACAGAAGGAGGGGCGCCCATGCTGGAAGGCGTGATCTGGCAGGTCGTCGAATATCTGAACGCTGACGGCGCGCTCGGCGAAACCGTCGCAGAAGCCACCATCACCTTCGAGAATGGCCGCGTCGGCGGCAACACCGGCTGCAACAATTTCTTCGCCAGCTATACGCTTGTCGGTCAACAGTTGACGATTGCGCAGATCGGCAGCACCATGATGATGTGCGAGGACGCCATCATGGCGCAAGAGCAAGGGATTCTGGCGGCGCTGGGCAAGGCAGCCGCCTATGCCCCGAAAGAGGAGGGCGTTGCGCTGTTGGATGCTTCCGGCGCAGTCGTTTTGACCCTCGTTCCTCAGCCGCAGGCTTCATTGACCGGCGTCGTCTGGCTGGCGACCATGGTCAACAACGGCCGGCAGGCGGTTGTGAGTTTGGTGGAAGGCGCCGAGATCACGGCCACGTTCGACGAGGAGGGGACGTTGTTCGGTTCGGCGGGGTGCAACAACTATCGCACCAGCTACACCCTTGACGGCGACGCCATTGCGCTTGCGCCGATCCTTTCTACGCAGAAATTCTGCAGCGAGCCTGAGGGGGTGATGGAGCAGGAGGCCAACTATCTAGCGGCGCTGGAGACGGTCGCCACGTGGTCGATCCGGGGAGATGTGCTCGAGCTGCGCGACGCCGACGGCGCTCTGGCGGTGAGTTTTCGGGCGGCCGGCCGGTGAGGCTGCTTGCCTTCTTTTTTGTGGAAAGGTGAACCCTGATGCAGCTCCATTTGATTGTGTCGCGACGAGCAGCCGCACACACTCTCCGGCTCCTCGTTGCGCTTGCCTTCTCATGTTCGCTTGCGGCCCCGCAGCCGCTCCATGCGCAAACGTCGCCAGAAGAAGCGCCGCCATCGACGGCTCTCCAGCCAAGCCTGATCGAGATTCTGGAAAAGGCGCCGAAGACTCGCCCGGCGGTCGTAGGGCAAGATGGCTTCGCGCCGGGTGAGGTCGGCGCTGCTGCGCTGGCCGACCTGCCCGACCGCACACAGTTCGCCGTGATGGACTACACGGTGGAAGGCGCCATCGTCAACGCCACCGTGCAGCTGCCGGCGTCGCAGGGCGTCTATATTGCGTCCGGCTTCCCGAACAGCAACTTTCTCAACGAATCGACGATGCAACTGGGGTGGGACAACCAGACCGGCCGCCAGGCGATGCGCATGTTGCTGGAGTTCAACCTCGCCGGCCTGCCTCCGCAGTCGCAGATTCAGAGCGCCGCCTTCTTTATCAATCAAACCCGCATCGAGCCGCCCGGCGACGGTCAGGGAATGAGCTTTCGCGCCCAGCTGATGCAACAGCCCTGGGCTGCAGGCAGCGTCACCTGGAACAACGCCAACTTCCTCGGCGGCGCAGAATTCCCTCTGGGTTCGATTCCGCCGGCGCTGGGGTGGGTCACCGGGCCGGCCACGGCTGCGGTGCGGACATGGGCCTCCGGCGAGCCGAATCGAGGCCTTATCATCACCGGCGACGAGACGCCGACGCCGGGGCGTTGGCGCCAGTTTTGGGGTGTTGGCCCCAATTCGCCGCCGCAGTTGTCTCCGTATCTGGAGGTCACTTTCACCGCCAACTGCGATACGCAGCCGCCGATCGCGACGGTCAATGCGTTGCCCACCTTCTCGCCGGCCGAATTTCGCGTCTTCTGGTCCGCCTTCGACCCCGCCCAGCCGGGGTGCCCGGCCAGCGGCGTGGCGTGGTACAACGTCCAGTATCGCATCAACGGCGGCAGCTGGGTGAACTGGCGCAACCAGACCGAGACCGACAATTTCGGCTTCCGTCGCGATGCACCCAACGGCGCCACCGTCGAATTTCGCGTGCAGGCGGCGGATAACGCAGGCAACGTCGGCCCGTGGAGTCAGCCCGTCAGCACCATCATCGATTCTGAACCGCCGGTCGCGGCGGTGAACCCGCTGCCGCAGTACACGATCTTCCCCGCCTTCACGGTGACCTGGAGCGGGACGGACAATCTGTCGGGGATCGCCTATTATAACCTGCAGGTTCGGGTCAACAACGGCGCCTGGGTTCAAGTGCTCTCTGAGTCCACCGCTGTATCCTTCCAGATCACCGGCGCGCAATTTCGCGATAAGTTCGATTTCCGCGTGCAGGCGGTGGACAACGTCGGCAACGTGCAGCCGTGGAGTCCGACGGCGCAGGCCACGACGGTTGTGTTCGACCATCCCGTGGCCAGGGTGCTGCCCTTCAACCCGGCGCTCATCCAGTCGACTTCGCCGGTGACGAATGTCATCACCGTCAACTGGCAAGGCTTCTTTGCGCCGGGCACGACCATCACGTCATATGAGCTGCGCTATCGCTACGCTCCCTTCGGCGGCGCTCCCGGCGCATGGACGACCTGGAGCGCCTTCCCGGGTTCGCAGACCTCGGCCAACTTCACGCCTGCTCAGGGCAACGGCCTCTATGAGTTCTTTGCGATTGCCACGAACAACGTGGGGCAGGTGCAGCCTTTTGAGCCGGACAGCGGATTGAGCGCAACGGTGATCCTCGATCTCGAAGACACGATCCAGGTGCGCGCTTATATGCCGCTCGCGTTCCATCAGGGGGTCGATTGAGGAGTTCGGTTTGACGAAAGCGGAGTGCAATGATTGCCGGATGATTTTGTCAAAAACCATCCGGAGGGCGCCATGTCCCCGGTTGCGCCGCCAGCGCCAATCAATTGCGCCGTCCACCTTCCCGAAAGCTCAAATCTTTCGGGAAGGTGAACAACCTGCTACACCCGCAGTCGGTGCGTTCAGATGGATGGATCGTTGCCTGCGCTTTCCGTCGTCGGGGCCGGCGGCGCAAAGGGCGGATAGTACATCTCGCCGGTTTTGTCCTTGTAGGCGATCTGGCCTAACAGATTGAACTGATAGAGATACGCCACAAAGGTGGCCAGCGGAATGGTGATCACCAGTCCCACCAGGCAGAGGAGCGTGCCGACGACGTTGGCCGCCATAAAGAATACAAAGTTGGCGATCAACACTGCGATCAGGAAGAGCGCGACCTCGATCAGGTGCTGGCGCGTCCAGGCGAAAATTTCGCTCAGCTGCAGGCCGCTCTGAATCTGTTCGTCGCGCGCAAACCAGAGCACAAAGCCGGGCGTCATCAGCGTGACGAAAATGCCGTACAGAAAAGTCAGACACGTCGTCCCAACCAGGATCATGACGCCAAAGGTGCGCACGAAGCTGTCCGAGTCCGCCAGGATTGCGCCGAAGAAGAGCGGAATCGCCGCCAGCGCCGCCGGCAAGCCCCAGATCAGGTAGACGATGGCGAGCTTAAAGCCGCGCACCAGGTCGCCGCTCCAGTCGTCCCACTCCGGCAGAGGCGGCCGTTTGCCATCGCGCATGTTTTGCGTCAGGCGCAACGCGTAGCCGAGCAGGATGAGCGCAGGCGCAATCAGCGGAGCAAAGAGCGCCAGCGCAGCGCCGATCACAACTTTCTCTTTCCAACGCGGATCCTCTGTGATAAAAGTGAGCGCTTTGATAAAATCCATAGGTCTTCCCCCTGTTGCATGCTCGATGACTGCGTTTTCATCCTCCAGGAGGCTCGAAGCTTCCTGGAAGATGCGCAGCCTCCTGAATCGTAAGGTTCATCAGGTCGCCTGAAAGGTTGTATTTCACGCCTCGGAACAACAATACGAAAGGCCGACCGTGAAGTTGCAGCGAATTGCGGCGTCGGCAAGCTTGCAACTATGCGGACGTCTCTGGCGCCTGTCGGCTGGCCCAGACGAAGAGTGCAATGCCCGCCACTGCGCCGAACAGCAAGGCGCCCAGTTTAAAGAGGCGGTCGTCGATCGTCAGGGTGAAAACTCCCAACACAGCGCAGAAGAGCCAGTAACTCACCACCAGGACGCGTTCGTCGACGCCCATATCCAGCAGCCGAAAATGCAGGTGATCGCGGCCCCCTTGCCCCGGCGATAGGCCGCGGCGCCAACGCGAATACATCAGCCAGCCCACCTCCAACGCCGGCAGGCCGACGACCATCATCACGGTGGCCAGCCGCGCGCCGCCGATGATGCCAAGCGCAGCGACGGCGAAGCCTAAGAAGTAGCTGCCGCTGCTTCCCATGAAGATGCGCCGCGCAAAGTTGAAGGGCAGAAACCCCAACGTGACGCCGAGCAGCGCCGTAGGCAACAGGGCGACGCTCAGCTGGGGCGGCTGCGCCTTGAAGATCATGTGAAGCGCCAGCACCGTCGATAGAACGGCGGTGACGCCCGCCACCAGCCCGCTGGCGCCGTCCAGAAAGTTGATCGTGTTCATCATCCCCATGAACCAGAAGGTGGTGAGCAGGAAGACCAGCCACCAGGGGAAGCCGTCCGGCCCCCAGAGGAATCCTTCGGCGAAGGGGTTGTTGACGTGCTTGATGAAAATGAGGCCGGCGAACGCAATCACGGCGGCGCCGAATTGAATGAGATATTGAGGTCCGGCGCTGAGGTTGAAACGGTCGTCGATCAGTCCGAAGAGAGCGCAGTAGAGGGAGCCGATCAACAGCGCCGCCAGGCGACGCTCTTCGTTCGGATCGTTGCGCGCCGGAAACCAATCTGCGACCGCCGTCGATGTTTCGGGGAGGAAGGTGATCAGCAGCACGGTGATAAAAAAGCCGCCGAAAAGCGCCAGCCCCCCTGTGCGTGGGACGACGCCGCGGTGCCTGCGGCGTCCTCCCGGCGCATCGACCAGCCCCCAACGCCGCCCCACCCAGCCTGCCAACGGCGTCAGGAGCAGGGTGAGCAGAAAGGCGAAGACCAACGTGGCGAAGAAGACCATAGCTCAGTGCACAAACGCCCTGATCGCTTCAGGGGCGCATCGTCGTCAGCGTGCGCGGGAAAGCGATCGTCTCGCGCACGTGATCCAGTCCGCAGACCCAGGCGACGGTGCGCTCCACGCCCAGACCAAAGCCGCTGTGGACGACGGAGCCGTACCGGCGTAGGTCGATATACCACTCATACGGTTCTAACGGCAGGTTGTGGCGTCGAATGGCGGCGATCAATTTGTCCGGGTCGCTGATGCGTTCGCTGCCGCCCGTGATCTCGCCGTAGCCTTCGGGCGCCAGCAGGTCGACGCTGCGACAAACTTCTGGACGATCCGGCTCTGGCTCCATGTAAAAGGCCTTCACCTGCGTCGGATAGTGGTGCACAAAGACCGGCTTGTCGAACTGGGCGGCGATGTAGGTTTCATGCGGGCTGCCGAAATCGTCGCCCCATTCGAGCGGAGGCACAGGGTCCGGATAGCCGGGCACAAGCTCCCCGCGGGCGGCGGCGGCGTTGACCATCTCCACCGCCTGATCGTAGGTGATGCGCGGAAAAGGTGGAACCACGCGCTGCAGCGCTGTGGTGTCGCGCTCAAGCACTTTCAGCTCCGGTTCACACTCCGCCAGACAGCGCTGCACGATGAAGCTGACGAATTGCTCCTCGATCTCCATCAGTTGTTCGAGGTTGCAGAAAGCGATCTCCGGCTCCACCATCCAGAACTCCTGCAGATGGCGACGCGTCTTGCTCTTTTCGGCGCGGAAGGTGGGGCCAAAGCAGTAGACCTTGCCGAACGCAAAGATGTTGGCCTCGTTGTAAAGCTGACCGGTCTGCGCCAGGTAGGCGGGTTCGCCGTGATAGTCGATTTGGAAGAGCGTGGTGGTGCCTTCGGCTGCAGCAGGCGTGATGATGGGGGTGTCTACGTTCAGGAAGCCGTGGTCGTCCAGCCAGTTGCGAATTGCGCGCACGATGACGGCGCGCACGCGCATCGCCGCCCACTGGCGGGAAGAGCGCAGCCAGAGATGACGATGCTGCATCAGGAATTCAACGCCGTGCTCTTTCGGTTGAATCGGGTACGGCTCGGCGAGGCTGACCAACTGCACGCGCTGCACGTCCAGCTCATATCCGCCCGGCACACCCGGCGCGCGTGGGTCCGCCTTGACCGTTCCGCTGAGGATCAGGCTGCTTTCCTGGGTGATGGATTTGGCCGTCTCGAAATCCGCCTCTTCAACATTGCCGCGAAAGACGACGGCCTGGCAGATGCCTGTGCCATCCCGCACCTGCAAAAATACCAGTTTCCCCTTGCCGGTTTTGGCGTAGCACCATCCCTGTATCGTCACCGTCTCGCCGACGTGATCGGCGAGCGAACGAATCGTCACGATCGGCGCGTTTGTTTGCGGTGCATTCATAAGCGACGCTCACTCTTCCTCTTCCCAATCCGTCCAGTTAAACTTCGGCTTTGGCAACCCTTTGAGCAGCGGGGCGTTGTTGTCGGCGCTCACGCCGCCTTCCACAAACAAGGAGGAAATATCGATGTGGAAATCCTCAATCCGGCGCCCGCTCTTGGAAAAATGTTCCGGGCGGAACTCATAGCTGTCGCGCATCTCCGGATGGGCAGTGTGGGTGTAGATAAAGACCGAAAGAGGTGGAACGTATTCGATCTCCGTCTCCGCGCTGGACGGAGCGCGCACCTCCTCCGTTATTCGCTGGCGCGACCGCGCCTTGCGTCGCGCCTTGCGGCGCCGCGCTGGCGCCTCTGAGCCAAGCGACGATTGGGAGATCGGGGTTGGGGAGATCGTTGTAGATGGCGTTGCGTTTTCCTTTGCCGGACGAAAGAACCGTCGCCGTCCACGCCGCGGACTGCGACTCGACTTTCCGTTGCTCATAGGTCTGTTGTTCCTCTGCGATTCGTAGATGGATAGAAGGTCACGGAACTGTGAGTCTGGATATTTCCTGTCCCTGTGGATTGACCAAACGAGCCACGGCGCCGCGCTCCCAAAGCGGCGCCGCCTGATTCCAGTAGAGCGCGACGCTTGTGTCTACGCCCGTCCCCGTATACAGCGTGACGCCGGCGCCGGGGAACAGGGAGACGCCGCCAAATTGATAGACAGGGCCGTTCTCTTTTTCGAGCCGCCAGCCCTGAAGATTGACGACCAGATCGCTGTCGTTGGCAATTTGCACGCCCTCGCTGGCGAGCGCGCCGGCGCCGACAAACGACGCAATCCGCAGCCCCGTCCCCCCCGTGGACGCCGAAATGGGTGTGTTGGTCGCGGTCGGCGAGGCGGAAGAACCGCCGCGCGGAATCACCAATCGTTGCCCGACAAAGACGAAATCTGGATTGGTGAGGTTGTTGGCGTCCATAATCGCCTGCATGCTGACGCCATAGCGCGCGGCGATCGCCGACAGGATGTCGCCCGCCTGAACAATGTAGACCTCATCCTCGCCGATGGCCTCCGGCGTTGGCGTCGGCGTCGGGGCCTCCGCCGGTGGGCTTTCGGCGGCGGGCGTCGGCGTGAACGTGGGGATGGGGAGCGGCGCCGCGTTCGATGTTTCCAATGCAACTAACGGCTCGACGTCCAGGCGACGCTGTTCAACCACCCAGACGACCGCCACCGCGATCGTCAGGCTGATGATTGCGTTGAGAATAATGACAAAGGCCAGTTGACGTCGGTTCATGCTCGATCGTTCTTCTTTTGCGGATGGGCGCTTGCATAAAAAAGCGACCTCAACGCCGCCATGATGATTGTACCACAGCACCGGTTGAAATCACATCGGCCCCGAAATCTGGATGCGCCATCGGCGATCCCTGCACGCATTCACCGCCGGATGGAGGCTTGAAAAATTCAGTTTGGATCGTGAGCCAATTCACCGTATGATTCAAGCGGATCGCTGTACAGTGGTGTGCACAACGATTGTAGAGGCGTATTTGAAATGGATCTGAACATGTACGACCTGACGCCGCCCACGCGACAATCCAGGCTTCCTCTTTTCTTTGTCATTCTGGCGGTTTTCTGGCTGTCGGTCGCGCTCTGTGGCGTTGTCGCCTTGGGGTACATGACCATATTGCGCCCTGCTCCTGTGCAGTCGACGCAAGTGCGCACGTCGCCCTCGGCGATGCCGGTCGCTTTCCAGGCGACGCCTCAGCCATTGGTGATCGTGCAGCCGCCGCCTGAAGGCATCGATTATGAAAGCGCAGTCTTACGCAATCTCTACGAGCAAAACAATCGCTCCGTCGTCAATATCACGGTGTGGATGGAGCACCCTGCGTTAAGCAGCGGTTCGCTGCTTCCTCAAGCCCAGCCCGATCAAGGCAGCCTGCTGCCGCTGGTCAACGGCTCCGGCTTTGTCTGGGACGTGCAGGGGCACATTGTCACCAACGCCCATGTGGTCGAGGAGGGCAGACGCTTTCAGGTCACCTTTTATGACGGCGCCGTAGCCATCGGTGAAGTCGTCGGTCGCGACCCTGACAGCGATTTAGCCGTCATCAAGATCGACCCGGAAGGGTATGAACTTGTCCCTGTAAAGCTGGGGGACATGGACGAGGTCTTTGTAGGCATGCGCGTCGCCGCCATTGGCAATCCCTTTGGGCTGCAAGGCACGCTGACCAGCGGCATCGTCAGCGCCTTGGGGCGCACCATTCCCTCGACCCGCGGCAGTTACAGCATCCCGGATTCCATTCAGACCGACGCCGCCATCAATCCGGGCAACTCGGGCGGGCCGCTCTTCAATGAGCGTGGGGAGGTGATCGGCGTCAACGCACAGATCCGCTCCGAAGTGCGCGCCAACAGCGGCGTCGGCTTTGCCATCCCGGTTGCCATCGTAGAACGCGTGGTGCCTAGCCTCATCGAAAAAGGATATTACGATCACAGCTATATGGGCATCAGCGGCATGACGTTCAGTCCGATCTGTGGCGATGAACAAGGGCTTGACAAAGATCGTCGTGGGGTGCTTGTCAACGAAGTCATGCGGGGCACGCCCGCAGCCCGCGCTGGCCTGCGCGGCGCCGATAGAGCCATCCGAACCGCGTTTCCCGGCGTATGTCCATCCGGAACCGGTGGAGATTTTATTGTGGCGGTCGACGGCCGCCCCCTCAGCACGTTCGACGACCTGCTGGTCTACCTGGCGCGGTACACAAGCCCGGGCGATACGATCACGCTCACCGTCGAGCGCCAGGGGCGGACGCTGGAGATTCCGCTCACGTTGGCGGCCCGGCCGCGCTGACCCAACCGCCTCGAGCTTGAGAGGCGTTCAGCGCTCTGTTTCAATCCACATCCGGCGCCCATCGCTCCGCACGTGGATGCGTCCCTGCCGGTCGGTGCGCAACACTGTGCGGCCCTCTAGCGCTTTTAACACTTCCAGGTGAGGATGGCCGTAGTCGTTGTTGGCGCCCACCTGGATCACGGCGACCTGAGCCGCCACTCTTTGAACAAAATCAGGCCCGGTGCTGGTGCGGCTGCCGTGATGGCCCACCTTGAGCAACGTCGCCTGCAGTGGACTGCCTTGCGCCATCATCGCCTCTTCGCTGGCAAGGCCTGCGTCGCCGGTCAACAACGCGCTGAAGTCGCCGTACACCAGTTTCAACACCAGGGAATGTTCGTTGTCGACATCCTGCGCCTGGACGCCCTCCGCCGGCGGCCATAAGACCCACAGCGCCACGCCGTCGCCCAAATCCAGCCAACTTCCCGTCGCCTGCTCCAGCACCGTCACGGCGTTGATGGTCATGCGTTCTTGCCAGAGCACGGCGTCGGGATGCTGCGCAGCGTGAGTCGTGTATATTGCAAAGTCCACCTGGTAACGGGCCGGGGCTTCCGTCTGCGCCGCCATATGGTCGCCGTCAGGATGCGTTAGCACCAACAGGTCGATCGTGCGATCCCAAAAGGGCATCACTGCGCCCAATTCGGCGAAGAGCGTCTCCGGGCTGGCTCCGCCGTCGACCAAAACCTGGCGCCCCGACGGCGTCTGGATGAAAATGCCGTCCCCCTGGCCTACGTCAAGAAACCAGAGATGCAATCGCCCGTCCGGCAGCGAAGCGACCGCGGACCATGACAGCACGGTCGTCATGGCCAGCCCTATCGCTGCAGTCGGGCTGACGAGTCGACTCCATCGGACGGCGGCGCTCCATCGGTCAAGTAAAGTCAACATGCCTCGCCAGCGCGGCTGGGTTTTGGCGGCGACGAGGGCCAGATAGGTGGCGAGCAGCGCGGCCGTATTGTAACCGGCAATCTCCAGGCTGGCGCCCGGCAGTGCGGCCGTCCACTGGACGATGTGAACCGTCCACGCCAGACAGAGCCAGGGCAACGTCAGGAGGAGGCGGCCAATCAACTCTAGCCCTGCGATGCCGGCCGCTGCGCCGGCGCTGCCTGCCAGCATGATCGGCGGCTGGGCGGGCAAGATCAACAGGTTGGTGAGCAGGCTCACGATGCTCAGCCTGCCAAAATAGTAGACGACCAGCGGCATCGTGGTCAGGTTGGCGGCCATCGTCACCATCAGGCTCTCCTCGAAGAAGGAGCCGACCGGCCCACGGGCAAAGGCGCTCAGATGGAGCGCCGAAAGCGTTTTGCGAAAGCCGGCGATCAGGTCGGGCGCCACGAGGATGAGGCCGGCCGTGGCCGCGCTGCTCAATTGCAGACCCACGTCCCACAGCGCCAGCGGGTTGAGCAGCGTCATCAGCGCACAGGCCGCGCCCAGGCTGACCAGGGCCGTGCTGCGACGGTTCATGCCCGCTGCAACCACCGCCAGGCTGCCCATCACGCCTGCGCGCATCACCGCCGCATCCCCGCCCACCAGCAGGGCATAGCAGGCGATGCCCGCCACCGTAAACCAGACCGCCCGTCCGCCTCCGACGATGCGCACCATCAGCGCCATGATCACGCCCGCAATCAGGGCCACGTTCGAGCCGGAGATGACGATGACGTGCGAGCTGCCGGTGGCGTTGAATTGATCGTACAGCTCGTCAGGAATGCCCGATTCGATGCCGAGCAACATGCCGTTGGCCAGGGCGGCGTACGGCTCGGGCAGCGCCCGGTTCAGAAAGCGCTCCCCGCGCGCCCGCACGGCGTAGAGCGCAGCAAGCAGCGGATTGCCCTGGGGCGGCGCATCCATCGGTTCGATGACCGCTCCGTAGAGCACGCTGTGAATGCCTTTACGCGCCAGATATTCTCGAAAGCTGAACGAGTCGAAGTCCGGCGGCGTCGTCAGCCGACCGGTGACGCGCACCGGCTGGCCATAGCGATAGCGCTCGCGAATGCCGGTGCTGAGCCGCACTTTTCCTGTCACAGCGCGCTGGACGCCGTCGATCTCGAGCGCGTGCACGTGGATCACCAGCCGCTGTTTGACGTCGGCGACCAGCGGGTAACTGTCCACAAAGCCAAAGAGCGTCATCTTGGGCGCGCTGCGCTCGAACGCTCTGTCGGCGGGAAGGTTGTAATAGGCCAGATCGGTGGGCGTCCAGCAAGGGGTGAAGGGATGGCCTGCATAGCGCAGCGCGCCGGCCGCAGCGCACAGCGCCAGCGCCCAAAGCAGCCCCGGCGCTGCGGAGGGGCGAGGCGGCTCGAAACCGGCGCTCGTCGGCCAGCGCATGCCGGCGCCCATCTTTGCCTCGTTGCGTCGCTGCAGGAACAGGACAAGCGGCAAGAGTCCAAACGGAGCGAGCCAGAGCCATTCCGGCAGCGGGCAGCGCACTCCCAGCCAGTCGAAGATTGCCCGACCGATCAGGATGCCGGCCATGTAGGCTAGGGAGCCGTAAAGCAAAGCCATCGAAATCTCCCAGATCGATAAGGAGCGGAGAAGGATGCATCGCTCTCCCCAGCATAGGGCGCTCGACGACGGACGCAAGCGACAAAATATGCATTATGAGCTGGGCGGTTGGTTCAGCGTGAAGTCCGGCGGCGTCGGCGCGACGAATCGACGCTCGACGCCGAAAATCTGCGCAGGTAGGGTGATGGAGCGGGCGTGGAGCATCAGCCGAGGCGCAGAGTGCGCCGAACCGTAGAGGCGATCGCCCAGGATCGGCGCGCCGAAATAGGCCAGATGCACGCGCAACTGGTGCATGCGCCCCGTCTCCGGGAAGAGACGCACCCACATGCGATCGTCGCCGGCGGCGAGCACTTCGTAGCGGGTGACCGCGCGCTGTCCGCCTCGCTCCGTCGCCTCCATTTGATCGCGGCGACGCCGGCTGGGGCGCAGATGCACATCGATCACGCCGCGCTGCGCCAGACGGTTGGGCGCAGCCACTACGGCGATGTATTCCTTGTGCACCAACCCTTCCTGGAAAGCGCGGGCGAGCAAGGCGTTGATCTCGCCCCCGCGCGTCAACAGCACCACGCCAGAAGTGTCGCGATCCAGGCGGTGAAAGAGCGTGAGCGGCCCGAAATGCGCTGTAGCCAGTTGCAACAGAGACGGCCGATCCAGACCGCGCCGCGGCTCGCAGAGCAGCCCGGCCGGTTTGTTCACCGCCAACAGGTCGCCTTCGTCGGCGATGAGCCAGGCAGGATCGAACTGCTGGGGATGGGAGGGCAGCGTAGCGGGCGCGCGGTGGACGGTGATGACATCGCCGTTGGAGACGAGCCAGGAGGCCAGCCACACTGTGCGCCCATTGACCTCCACCTGGCGTTGTCCGATCAAACGTTGAATAGCCTGGCGCCCACTCTGGGGATAGCGGGCGCGCAGGACGCGGTCGAGACGTTGGGGCGCAGGTAAGTCGTCAACGACAAAGCGCTCAGCCACCGGCGATTCAGGAGGGCGAATTCAGGACTGCGGCGATCGCGCTGCAGAGATAGTCCATATTTTCCTCCGTCATGCCGGCCACGCTGATGCGACCGGAGCTGACGGCGTAGATCGAATAGCGTTCGCGCAGGGCTTTCACCTGTTCCGGCGTTAGGCCGGAGAAAGAAAACATGCCGCGCTGCCGGGCGATGAACGAAAAATCTTGCGTGACGCCTTTTTCTTGAAGCGTCTCGACGAAAAGGTGACGCATGGTGTTGATGCGGTCGCGCATCTGGCGCACTTCGTCCTCCCAGAGGCGCTTCAGCTCTCCGTCATTCAACACGGTGGCGACGATCGCCGCGCCATGCGCAGGCGGGTTGGAATAGTTGGCGCGCACCACGCGCTTGATGTGGCTCAGCGCCGTCTCCGCCGCCGCAGGCGAGCCCGCCACCAACGTCAACGCGCCGACGCGCTCATTGTACAGCCCGAAATTTTTAGAATAGGAGCTGGCGATCAACAGATCCGGGCAGTGGCGCGCCAGAATGTGCAGGCCGCGCGCGTCCTCCTGCAAGCCGTCGGCGAACCCCTGGTAGGCGAAATCGACGAGCGGCAGCAAATTGCGCCGCGCCAACACTTCGGCGACCGCTTCCCACTGCGCCGGGGTGAGATCCACGCCGGTTGGATTGTGGCAGCACCCATGCAACACGACGACGTCGCCGACCGGAATCTGATGCAGCGCCGCCATCATTCCGTCAAAATCGACGCCATTGGTGGGCTTGTCGAAGTAAGGATAGGTCGCCGTTTTGAGCTTCGCCGCCTGAAAGACGTTCGGATGGTTAGGCCAGGTTGGGTCGCTCAGCCAAACCGTTTTAGCTTCCAGCGTGGAGGCGATAAAATCCGCCGCCACGCGCAGCGCGCCGGTCCCCCCCGGCGCCTGCACCGTGACCGCGCGCCTGTCGCGCACGATCCCATGATCCTTACCGAAGAGCAGCGCCTGGGTGGCGTCGCCAAAGGCAGGGTCTCCTTCGATGGGCAGGTAGTTTTTGGTCTGCTCTGCTGCAAGAAGTCGCTCTTCGGCGCGCTTGACCGAGGCCAATACAGGCGTGCGTCCCTGAGCGTCTTTGTAGACGCCGACGCCGAGATTGATTTTGTTGGGATTGGGATCTTTTTTGAATGCTTCGGTGAGTCCTAAAATCGGATCAGGCGGAGCAGGTGTCAGTGAGTAAAACATTGTCTTTCCTCTCGAATGCTTTTCCAATTGACAATCTAAAAATTATTGTATCACAGAGGCTTTTTCCGATCGTGGAGCGCAAACAGCCCCTGCTGAATGATTTTTCTCTGGGAAGCTGCAAAATTGTTTTGAGACGAAGCGCACAGCGCTGCATTCACCGGAAAAAATTCACTCGCCGGAAGAAGCAAGGTTGGCGATGATGATCGGCTGAAAGTGTTCTTCATAGTTCATTCCGGCGTAAACGACGCGCAACCGCAGAAGGTGAGCGCCATCGGGATAACGCGTGGTGTCCCAACGGAACAGCTCGGTGGGTGCAGAGGCGGGATGTTCGCCGACGGCCAGAAATGTTTCTCTCTCCCCATCGAGAAGGAGATCGAGTTGCCACTTGCGAAAGGTTGGATGGTCCGCAACGGCTATGACCATTGTTTCTCCGCTTACGACCGCGCCCGCTTGCGGGTTCAGAATTGCGCTAGGAGAGAGCGCCGCCGGCGCTCCCTCATCGAGATTGTCCGCCTCGATCGTTTCTATTTCAACATTGATCTGAGCGTCCGGATTGCGCGCCTGAACAGGGTTTTGTCGCTTTGGCGCATCTAAAACAGGAGTGGCGTACAGCGGCATTGGCGGAGGCGCCTGCTTCAGGACGGGCGGCGCCACGCCATCCCGGCACATGGCGGCGAATCGATAACCCTGCTTGCGCAGCGCAGGCAGGATGATCTCCAACGCGGCGACTGTCTGGGAACGGTCGCCGCCGCCGTCATGCAACACGACGACGCCATCGGGATGCGCCCGACCGATCACGTGGTGGGCGATGGCGCGCGCTCCAGGCCGCGCCCAGTCGCGCGGATCGATGGTCCACAAGACGAGCTGATACCCCCATCTCTCTGCGTTCTTCGCCACTGTTGACGTGTAAGCCCCATAGGGAGGACGCAAGCAGCCGTTGTCCCGGCCGCCGATTGCCGCCGACGTATTGAACACCTCATAAGCCATCCACTGGCGACTTACCTTGGGCAGAAATGGATGCGAATAGGTGTGGTTGCCCAGTCCGTGCCCGGCTTCGTAGATCGCCTCGATTAACTCCGGATGGCGGGCGGCGGCGCGGCCGATCACAAAAAAAGTGGCTTTGGCGTCGTATTCGGCGAGGAGATCCAGGATGGGCTGGGTGTAAGGAGAAGGCCCGTCATCGAAGGTGAGATAAATCACCTTTTCGGCTGTAGGCTCCGGTTTTTGTATTCTTGCGCCAGGCCTGTGGAGGTCGGCCATACGCCGACCAGCAGCGTCGTCAGCAAGAACAGATATATCTTTACAGGACGGCGGCCTTCTACAGGATAGCGGAAATATCGAGCGGAGAAGGGTTGGATAATAGATGGCAGGTGCATCATCGTGGAAGATCAAAGAAATAGCGGCACAATCTCGAATCGCTCCACGTCCACCAGCCCCTGGTCGGTGAGCTTGAGCTTGGGAATCACCTCGAGCGCCATGAAGCTCATCGCCATGAAGGGATCGTGCAGCGGCGAACCGAGCGCCTGGGCGGCCGCGATGAGTGCGTCGTAGCGGCTGCGCACCTCCTCGATGGGTCGGTCGCTCATCAGGCCGGCGACCGGCAGCGGCAGCGCAGCGAGCACCCGGTCGCCATCCACGACCGCCAGGCCCCCGCCCATGTCCGCCACGGCGCGCGCCGCCGTCATCATCGAGTCATCGTCGGCGCCGATCACCACCAGGTTGTGATGGTCATGCGCCACCGTTCCCGACATCGCCCCGCGGCGCAAACCGATGCCTTGAATGAAGCCCAGCCCCATCGCTCCGCTTGCCTTGTGCCGATCGATCACCGCCATCTTGAGCACGTCGTTGGTTGGGTCGGCCACGGCGTAGCCATCGACGATGCGCGGCGGCAGGATGCGTTCTTCGGTGATCAGTTGACCGGGCAACGAACCGATCACGCGCATCCGCTCGCCGGTCGCCGGCGCCCTCAGATCAACGGCCTCCCACCGAATGTTGACGGTGCTGCTCACCTCAGAGGGAATGGTTTCGGTCGACCCGATGGGGACGCTCAGAGCGCCGTCCTGGGCGACGAGCCGCCCCCCTGCAAAGACGAGGCGCGGCTGAGGCGTCGTCAGATCATCGAAGACGATCAAATCCGCGCGGCGTCCAGGCGCAATAGCGCCGCGGTCATGCAGGCCGAACCACTCGGCGGGATTGAGCGTCGCCATGCGCAGCGCCGTCACCGGGGCTACGCCAAAGCGAATCGCCTCGCGCACCATAGAATCGATCGAGCCCTGGTCGAGGAGATCGCCGGGGATGCGATCGTCGGTGCAAAAGCAGATGCGTCGGCTGTTGGCTTCGGTGACGAGGGGGAGCAGCGCGTGCAGGTTATGGGCGTTAGTCGCCTCCCGGATCAGGATGTAGAGGCCGCGCGCCAGTTTTTCCTGCGCTTCCTCCACGGTGGTGCATTCGTGCTCGCTGCCGACGCCGGCCGCCACGTAGGCGTTGAGCATTTTGCCGGTGAGCGCCGGCGCATGACCATCGCGCGGTCTGCCCTCGAAGGCGGCGATCTTCGCCAATACTTCTGCATCGCCGTAGACGACGCCGGGGAAATTCATCACCTCGGCCAGGCCATGCACCGTGCCTTCGGCGAGCAGCTGCGCCAGCTCCGTCGCCGTGAGCGTGGCGCCGTTGGTCTCCATGTGCGTCGCCGGCACGCAGGAGGAGGCCATGATCACGACGCTGAGGGGGAGACCGGCGCTGTTCTGCGCCATGAAGCGCAGCCCGGCCATGCCCGCCACGTTGGCGATCTCATGGGGGTCGGTCACGACGGTGGTCACCCCGCGCGGCAACACCGCGCGGGCGAACTGCGCCGGGATGCAGAGGCTGCTCTCGATGTGGACATGGGCGTCGATCAGGCCGGGCGCCACATACGCGCCGTCGAGATCGATCACTTCTTGCGCCTGGTAGTCGGCCCCCAAACCGGCGATCCGGTCGCCGGCAAGCGCAATCGACGTCTTCTCGACAGCGCCGGAGAAGACATTCACAACGCGCGCCCGTCGCAAGAGGAGATCGGCGGGCGCTTCCCCGCGCGCAACCGCCAGCAGCCGTCGCCTGTCCATCGTCTGTTCGCCCCTTTCGTTCTGTGCCCTTCGCCTTTCGATGCTCTCCCTCTATCGCAAGCATGAAAGCAGCGAGCGCATCACGATAAAAAACTGTGGCAACCCTGCAAGGATTGTACCGGGACTGCGCTGAAAGCGTCAATCGACCCCGAGTCAATAATTCTCACGATTTTCATAATAATTGACACCGATCCACCGGCGTGCTATACTCGCGACGATTCGAGGCGCGCAACAGCATGGGGTGAAAGACCCCTCTGCAGCGCCGCTCAAAAAGCGAATGATTTGAGGAGCAGCGATCGTGAGATTTTCATGGCCTTGGGGCAAAAAATCATCCATCAAGCCTAAAATTCTCTGGGTGGACCTGGGCGATCTGGGCGACCTTGTCCACCCCAGCGGACCGCATGAGCAGTGGCAGGATCACGGCCTCGGCCTGTTGCGGACGATCATGCACAACCATGGCATCCTCACCGATTTGGTTTCGACGCGGGCGGTGACGGCCTGGGAGCAGCTTGCGAAACAGATGCAAGGCTATGAGATGCTGCTGATGAATGTGCGCAGCTACACCTTTCCGGTCGGGAAGAAATCGGCCGAGATCTTCAAACAGGTCAATCCGAACGGCATTGTGATCGCCGGCGGCATGCATGCGACGGTTGCGCCTCACGAAATGCTCGCCATCGATGCGTTTGACCATGTGGTGCAAGGGCCTGGAGAGCTGACGATCGTCGAGCTGGTCAAAGACCCGGCGGCCTATCCCCGGCTGGTGCACGGCGTCGGGGCCAAATCCATGGCCGACTGGCCGATGATTAATCGTGAACTGTGGCCCAAGCCGGTCGGTTGGCGCATCAAGCGGCGCTGGAAGTGGCGCTGGCCGCTCGAGCCGGAATGCGGCTGGGGGCCCGGTCCGGTCGCCACCATCCTCACCAGTCGGGTCTGTCCGTGGCAGTGCGTTTTCTGCAACGAAAATTCCTACATCCCCAACATGGGGCGCAAGCCGGTCGATCAGGTGATCGACGAGCTGAATTACCTGGATCGTAAATACGGCATCGGGTCTGTCGTGATCCACGACTCGATGTTCTTCCAAAACCCGAAATGGCTGCGCGAGTGGATTGAAAAATATCCGCGCAAGACCAAGCGGTGGACTTACTGGGCGGCGGGCCGCGCCGACACCGTGCGGCAGTGGCCGGACCTCTTCGAGGCATTGGTGCGCGAGACCAACTGGCGCACGATCTCGATCGGCTTTGAATCGGGCAGCGACCGCATTCTACGGCTGCTCAACAAAGAATGCACCGAAGAGGACAATTACTTCACCATCGATCTGGTCAACCGGCTGGGCGATGAGCTGGAGGCCAAGGGGGAGCAGCCGCCGAAATTCTGGTCGAACATCATGTTGGGCATTCCTGGCGAAACGCCCGAAGACGCCTTCAAGACCATGCGCATGTTGAAGCGTATGAAGCGCGTCTTCCCGTCGATCTCCTACTACGCTCCCTATCCCGGCTCGGCGCTGGGCTTCCAACTGATCGCCGAGGGCAAAAGCCTGATGTCGCAGGACAACTACCATCGCTACCCGGACGACGAGAAGGTCAAGGGCGTGGACTATCAGTTCTACCGAGACTTGCTCGCCGGCAAATACGATGATGAGATCAACAAAGGGCTTCACGGCGTCACGCGTGGGGCTGAACTCTATCAGGGCACGCTTGTGAAGGCGTAAAAGGCTGAGCGGCGACGAAACGCAAGTCGACAAATTACGCAAACAGGAGGAAGCTTTGATATGAGCAGCTTTTCCAACCCGCATTACATGTATCTGTTCTCACTTAAAAACGGCAAAAAGAAACTGGCCTACGGGCAGTCGCCGGAAGATGCGCTGGAAATCTTGCGGATTCGTCTAACCGAAGAGGAGATGAACGAAATCCTGCCTGACCAATACATCAAAATCAATCAGCGTGAACTGCAGCAATATGTTCATGAACTTGGCTAGCCGATGAGCGGGGCCGGCCATCAGATTGAGGCGTAAGTGAGGCGGAAGAGCATCCAATGGCGGAGGAAGGATGCGCCTTTCGACAGAACAGCGAGATGTTCTCATCGCCATGCAGCGAGGCGACCGGCTGAAGGTGCATCGCACGGTCGATGGCGTCAAGCAATATTTGCTGCATCGTCTCGACGAGACCGGCGTGGTTGAAGTCAAAGCCGGCGTAGTGGACGCACTGGTGCGCGCCGGTCTGATCGAGAGCAACATGAAGTTCCCGGCGGCCACCTTTCTGTTGACGGACAAGGGCGCCGGGCTGGCCGCACGCCTCACAGGCGACGAACGCACGCCGATCGGCCCGCGCAATTTCGGCTGATCGTCCTTACGCAGATATTTATCATAAATTTTATAAAAATTGACGCCCTGGCTGTTTTGTGCTATAAGAGGGCTGACCGATAAAAGCGTATTCTGGCGGAACCCTTTTGCGTTGCACCGAACGTTTGCGGTGCGTAAGTTCGTGTAGGAAGCAAGTTGAAGATAGGCCCAGATCGTGCACGCAGTTCGCAGGCATATTCTTGAAATTTTGAAGGAGACAGGCGGCGCCACCGTCGCCGAGCTGGCGGAGCGGCTCGATATGGCGCCGGTTTCGGTGCGTCACCATCTGGACATTCTCCAGGGAGACAACCTGATTCGCGTAGGGCGGCTGGAGCGCACGGGCGGCGTCGGACGCCCCCAACAGATTTATCAGTTGACCGACGACGCAATCGAGCTTTTCCCCAAGAATTTTGCCGTTCTCGCCGCAGGGATGGTGCGGCAGCTCAAGCAGAGATTGCCGCCTGAACAGGTCGACGCCATCTTTGAGTCGCTGGCCGACGAGATGGCGGCGGAGGCGCATGTCGCCGACCTCGAAGCGCTCCCGATGCCTGAACGGTTGGAGCGCATCACGGCTTTTCTCAATGAACGAGGATACCTGGCGCGTTGGGAGCCGGCGGACGGCGAGGGGGAGGTGTACATGCTCTATAAGCACAACTGCCCCTACGCAGGCATGTCCGACGAGCATCGGGAACTGTGCATGATGGATCAATGGCTGATCGACCGACTGGTCGGCGCACCTTGCAGTCGCACTGCTTCAGTCGTCAACAACGACAAGTGTTGCGCCTATCAGATCGAAGCCGAGGGGGAAGCGAAGCGATCCGACGCGACTGCGCGTTGCCAGGAAATCCTGCTGGCGGCATAATGCAAAAGCGCGCTTTTGCCGACGGGTGCGAAAGTTGAATGTGAGGAGCATGTGATAGGCAACGTCACCCTCTACACGAATCGCCGAGACAAAGTGACGGTCGCGCCGCTGCCGGAGGGCTTCGCGATCGAGCCGACCTTCGACAGCTACGGTCGGCGCATCAACTATCTGCGCATCAGCCTGACCGACGCCTGCAATTTGCGCTGCGTCTACTGCATGCCGGAAGACATGCATTTTCGGCCCCGCCATGAGCTGATGAGCGACGAGGAGCTGCTCTATCTGGTCAAAATTGCGGCGAGCCTGGGCGTCACCAAAATTCGGCTGACGGGCGGCGAGCCGACCATCCGTCCTGGCATCGTGGAGCTGGTGCGCGCCATCGCTGCAACGCCTGGCATCCAGGACCTGGCGATGACGACCAACGGCATCCTGCTCGACAAGCTGGCGCGACCGCTGGCGCAAGCAGGGCTGAAGCGGGTCAACATCAGCATCGACACGCTCGATCCGGAGAAATTTCATCGCATCACGCGCTGGGGGCATTTGGAGGATGTGTGGCGTGGAATCCAGGCGGCGGAGGCAGCGGGGCTGACGCCGATCAAGCTCAACGCCGTGATCGTGCGTCACTTCAACGACGGGCAAGACATGATCGATCTGGCGCAGTTGACCGTGGAAAACGACTGGGAAGTGCGCTTTATCGAGATGATGCCGTTCGGCGAAGTGAGCGACTTTCAGCAGACAAACGTCGTCACCTACGCCGAGATGAAGCAGCGCATCGAAGCGCACTTCGGGCCGCTCGAGGAGGTGGGCTACGATTTTATCGATCCAAGCCGCCCCTTCCGCATCCGCGGCGCAAAAGGCACGGTGGGCTTCATCAGCAGCGTGACCGAGCCGTTCTGCCAGGGGTGCGGCCGCGTGCGGTTGACGGCGGATGGGAAGCTACGTCTCTGTCTGCTGCGCGAGGACGAAGTAGACTTATTGACGCCGTTGCGCGCAGGCGCATCCTGGGAGGAGCTGCGCGCGCTGATGCGCGATGGCGCCTATCACAAACCGTGGGGGCATGAGCTCTCCGCAGGGAAATTCGCCCAAAATCGGGCGATGAATCAAATCGGTGGGTGATGAAGCGTGTTGCGTATTCCGTATGCGTATTCCATATGCGTATTCTGGAGTTGTCACGAAACACGCAGCACGAAACACGCAACACGAAACACACGTAGCACGAAAGAAATGAGCATCTTGTAGATTCAAGGAGACGGGGAACTATGGTTACATTGACTCCAGCGGCTGCTGAAAAGTTGGGCGGCATCATGGAACAGAAGGGCTTGAAGGAATCGCACGCCCTGCGCGTCTTCGTCAAGGGCGGCGGCTGCGGCGGCATGCAGTACGGCATGACCTTCGACATGCCGCGCGAAGGCGATGAAATCTATGAGCAGCATGGCTTGCGCGTCGTCGTCGACCCGACAAGCCTTTTCTATATCGACGGGTCGTGCATCGACTACGTCGACAACCTGATGGGCGGCGGCTTCCACATCGACAACCCTCAGGCCGTGAGCTCCTGTGGCTGCGGCAGCAGCTTCCGCACTGCGCGCAGCCACACCGGCGAAGAGATGCCGCAGAGCTGCGGTCATCATTGATGCGCAGACAGGAGATGCGCAGCGGTTGGGATTGAGATTCTCCGTTTCACCGCTGCGCATTTTCTTTTAAGCGAGCGTCCTGCGAACGCGCAATGCACTCTGTCACCTGGTTGCAGCTCCGTTCTGCAGGACTCTCTTTGCAGCGCATATCCAGGCATTCCCAATGAAGGCGCGCTATTTCACGTTAGAAGAAGCGCAGGCGACGCTGCCGCAAGTGAAGAAATTGATGGAGCAGGTGCAGTCCGCCCGGCGTGAAATTTTGCGCCTGCGTCCCGACGCATTGCCGGCAATCGAGCAGGCGGCGTTGAACGGCGGCAACAAACTGCTGGGCGAGTTGGCGGTGCACGCCATGCGGCTGGAGGAGGGTGTCCGGGGGATTATGGCGCTCGGCGCCGTGATCAAAGACATCGACGCCGGCCTGGTGGACTTTGTCGGCCTGCGCAACGGCCGTGAGATTTTTCTTTGCTGGCAGTACGGCGAAGAGGAGATCGGCTACTGGCATGAACTCAACGCCGGCTTCGCCGGACGGCGACCGTTGGATGAATATATCCAGTAGCAGTTTAGCGACATACTCTCATCCCGTGTACAGGGCTGGTTGTGAACAGGCTGAAACGTTGGATTTTCTTGCAAAAACCAGAGCCGCCTTGTAGGGATGGGAGCATCGGAAGGATCGGTCATGAGTTTATTTATAGAAACATCGCTCGAACAGCGCATTCAACAGGTTCTGGACGAATATCGACCAAACCTTCACATGGATGGCGGCGACGTCGAGGTGTTGAAAGTGGACGAAAACGGCGTGGCGCATCTTAAAATGCTGGGCGCTTGCATCGATTGTCCGATTAGCCTGCTGACGATGAAGCTGGGCATCCAGCGACTCCTCAAGGAACATTTTCCGGAGATCACCGGCGTTCACGCCATCACCGACGTCAGCATTCGCGACCTGTACGATCGGGAAGCGGTGATGCAAAAAAGCATCGCTCGAACACGGAACGCATAATTTTTCTGAACTCTTTCATAAAATTTGGACGCTGCGCCGTCGCCGTGTTAGAATGCGCACCGTCTTTGTTAGACAACCATCCTGATTGAAGGAGGAACAACGTGCGAGTAGCACTGATCAATCCAAGATTTCGACTTCCGATCGACACGCGGACGACGCCGCACCTGGGCCTGGCCTATCTGGCCGCCATGAGCGAACGCCGCGGAGACGAGGTGGTGATCTTCGACGCCGACGTCGAGAGCAAGCCGGTCTCCGAGTTCGTGCAAGAGTTCAAGCCCGACCTGGTTGGCATCACCGCCAACACGCCGCAGGTCAAGCAAGCCTGGCGCACGGCGCGCGCCATCAAGGAAGTGCACGACTGTCTGATCGTGCTAGGCGGGCCGCACGTCAGCGTGTTGCCGGAGGAGAGCTGCGAAAAGCCCTACGTGGACATCGTCGTGCGCGGCGAGGGCGAAGAGACCTGGATCGACATCTCCAACCGGTTGGAGGCGTATCTCAAAGACCAGCCGCATTACTCCACCCAGGCTTTCATGCATCCGGAAAACGAAATTTTCAACGACTGCCTGGGCATCACCTACAAGACGAGCGACGGCCGCATCCACAACAACCCGGATCGCACGCCCATCGCCGACCTGGACAGCCTCCCCTGGCCGGCCTATCACCTCTTCAAGATGGATCGTTACACCAATCTGCAGCCCGCCACCGACCATGTTGACGGCGCGCGCAGTTTCAGCATCCTCACCAGTCGCGGCTGCCCCTATCGCTGCACCTTCTGCAGCCAGAGCATCATGCCGATCAAATGGCGCAGCCGCAGCCCGGAAAATGTGCTGGCGGAGTGGCGTCACCTCGTCGAAGACCTCGGCGCGCAGGAGATCGGCGTGCTCGACGACAGCGCCAACATCCGCGTCAAGCGGCTGGAAGAGCTGGCGCATCTGTTGATCGAGCATAAACTCAACCATGTTCCGTGGATCTTCGTCAACGGCATCCGCGCCAACCTGGCCAGCAAGGAGCTGCTGGCGCTCCTGAAGAAAGCAGGGCTGAAGCGCACCGCCTTCGGCGTCGAAAGCGGCGACCCGGAGATTTTACGCTCCATCGACAAGAAGATCGACCACGACACGATTCGCCAGGCGTTTAAAAACGCCAAAGAGGTCGGCCTGGAGACGATCGCCTTCATGATCATCGGTCTCCCCGGTGAAACGCGCGAGACCATGCAGCGCACCATCGACTTCGCCATCGAGCTTGACCCGGTCATCGCCAACTTCTCGATGATGACGCCCTACCCCGGCACCAAAGTCTACGAAATGGTCAAACGGCAGGGGCGCTTCCTGATCAACGACTGGGAGGACTACGTTTTCTTCGAGCAGAAGGCGCGCTACGAGATGGGCGAAATGACCGCCGAGCTGGTCGAAGAGATGTATCGCAAGGCGTATCGACAATTCTATCTGCGGCCTTCGCCCATCCTGCGCCGCATCAAGACCAAGGACTTCTGGCTCAACCTGCCGCGCAACGTGCGCATCGCCATGAACACTTTCATCCCGAAGAAGGAGAAGACCGCTTTGCGGCGAGCCGTTGAGGCGGAAGGGGCAATCTGAACCATGCGCGTCATTCTTGCAAGTCCCGAAGCCAAAGTCTGGAGTGTGCGCAAACACATTCCACTCGGGCTGGGCTACCTGGCCGCCGTCCTGCGCGAGGCCGGCCATGAGGTGATGATCTACGACGCCTCGATCGAAGATGTGGGCGTCGACTACTACCTGGACAAAGCCGAGGCCGAGGGGCGCCCGTATCGATTGATCGGCATTACCGCCACCACGCCGCTGATGCCCGACGCCTGGGCCATGGCGCAGCTTGCCAAAAAGCGCGGCCTGATCACCGTATTGGGCGGCCCGCATCTCACCATTATGCCGCTCGAGTCATTGCAGCCGCCGCACGACGCCTATGTCGATTATGTCTTCAAAGGCGAGGCCGAATATAGCTTTCTGGAGCTGATCGAGGCGTTGGATGCAGGCCGCGAGCCGGGCGTCATTCCGGGCATTCACTTCAAGCGCAAAGGGGAGATCGTCGCCAGCCCGGAAAGCCCGATGATTCCAGACCTGGACGCGCTGCCCTTCCCTGCGCACGATCTTTTCAAGATCGACAAATACACCAACCTGCAGCCGCTCACCGACGGCCTGGACCCGCATGCGCGCAGCTTCACGATCCTCACCAGCCGCGGCTGCCCGTACAAGTGCACCTTCTGCTCCAAGCCGGTGACCGGCGACACCTGGCGGGCGCGCTCGGTCGAAAGCGTGGTGCAGGAGTGGAAGTGGCTGGTCAAAGGGCTGGGCGCCACGGAGATCGGCGTCACCGACGACATCTGGAACCTCAAGCTGCCGCGCGCCAAGGAGCTTTGCCGCCGCCTGATCGAGGAAGGGCTGAACACGGTGCCCTGGGTCACGGTGCACGGCATGAAGGTCAACCACACCGATCTGGAGCTCTTCCAGCTTATGAAGGCGGCCGGTTGCAAGCGCGTCGGCTTCGGCGTCGAGAACGGCGATGAGAACATGCTGCGCAACGTCATCCGCAAAGGCCAGACGCTCGACCAGGTGCGCGAAGCGTTCGCCAACGCCAAGGCCGCCGGCCTCCAGACGATGGGCTTTTTCATCTTCGGCATGCCCGGCGACAACGAGGAGACGATGGAGAAGACGATCCAGCTTGCGCTGGAGCTGGACCCGAAGCTGGCCAACTTCATGCTGGCGGCGCCCTTCCCCGGCACCGTGATGTACGACATGATCAAGGAGGGCGGCCAGGTCTTCGCCGACAACTGGGGCGACTTCGCCATTCACGAGCAGAAGGCGCGCTTCACGATGAACGAAGGCTACGATCCCGACCTGGTTGTGAAAAAATGGCGCGAGGCATACCGTCGCTTCTATCTCTATCGCCCGGAGCGCGTGCTGGAAAAGATGATGTTCAAGGAAAACTGGACCAATCTGCCCAACACCTTTGCGCAGATCAAGCGCTTCTTCATCGGCTCGAAAGATCAAGAGGCGCCGGCGCAGAAGGCGGCTGCGGCGGCGGATTGACGCCTTGCATCGAGAAATGAAACAAGTGTTCATCCGACAGCCCGCCCTGAAGTCAAAGGGCGGGCTGTTGATTCGTCTGACGCAATGCAAGTTTGCGACAGGATGCTCTCTATGCTCGGATTGATTCCCAAGCTGCCCTTGTACTGGGCCTTTCGCACCTTTGGCTGGCCGTCGGTCAAACCCTTCTCGATCGTGATCAGCGTTTCGTTTCGCTGCAACTCCAAATGTCGCACCTGCGACGTGTGGCGCAAGCCCAACGACGATCTCTCGTTGGAGGAGTGGGACAGAATCTTCGCCAGCCTGGGGAAAGCGCCTTTCTACATGACATTCACCGGCGGCGAGCCATTTCTGCGCCCCGACCTTGACGACCTGGTGATCAGCGCCTATCGCCACTGCCGGCCGGAGGTGATCACTATCCCCACCAACGGCATGTTGACCGAACGCATCGCCGAGAAAGTGGCGCGCATGTGCCGCGAGTGCCCGAAGAGCAGCATCGGCGTCAACCTCAGCCTGGACGGCGTCGGCGAGGAGCACGACGACATCCGCGGGGTGGAAGGCAACTGGAAGCTCGCCATGCAGACCTGGCGCCGCCTCAAGGAGCTGCAAAAAGAGCACAAAAATCTGGTGCTCACCGTGCACACCGTGATCAGCCGCTTCAACGTCCATCGTTTCCGCGAGATTCAGGAAGGGTTGAAATTTCTAGAGCCGGACTCCTATATCACCGAGGTGGCCGAGGAGCGCGTCGAACTGGACACCGTGGGGTGGGGCATCACGCCGTTGCCGGACGACTACGACGAGATCGCCGATTTTCTCAGCCAGCAGGCGCGCCAGGCCCCGGCCAAAGGCATCGCCCGCTTCACCCAGGCGTTTCGCGCGCAATATTACCAGCTTGCCAAGCGCGTCCTGCGCGAACGCGACCAGGTCATCCCCTGCTATGCAGGCTGGGCGAGCGCCCACATTGCGCCCAACGGTGACCTGTGGAGCTGTTGCATCCGCGCCGAATCGGTCGGCAACCTGCGCGAGACCGACTATGACATCGCCCCCCTTTGGCGGAGCCAGGCGATGGCGCAGTTGCGCGGCAGCATCAAGCGCAAAGAATGCGCCTGCCCGATGGCCAACGCCAACTACGCCAACATGCTGCTCCACCCTCCGACTGTGGTGAAAGTGATGCGCGACGTCTACTTTCCGTAGCGCATCCCTCACCCAAAAGAAAATTGTCTCATCCAATCTTTCCGCAAATTCCGTGGGCTTTAACAAATTATCCTGAGAACGCGTAGGCGCAGCGACAGCGCGCCCTTCTCCTCCCTCTCCCAGCCTTGGAAGAGGGGGTTGGGGGTGAGGGTCTTCTCCCCTGACTTCTGGGGGTGCCTGGGATGTGCGGCTGCGAGCCGCACCTACGGTGAATCCAGAGAATGCGGGGCTGCTGCGGCGTTTCCTTCTCCCCCTCTCCCAGCCTTGGGAGAGGGGGTTGGGGGTGAGGGCTGCCCTGTCCAGCCCGATTTCAGGTTTGTGTGCAGGATATTACATCGTTGCGCCGACTGTCCGCGTACGCTGTTCTGCGATCGCCGGAGATGCAGGGGCGGAAGCGTTTCGCTTCGCGTGAAAGGCGCCGGCGCACGCCGATGGGCGCACCGACGCCCCACCAGCATGAGCCCCCAGAAAAGGAGTCGGACGTTTTCATGTTGGATCACACGCTGCGCGTCTATAAAGATGACTTGCTCAGACCACTGGCCGTTCATTTTTATGGCGTCTCGCCCAATCTCATCACGATGGCGGCGCTTCTCGTCGGCCTGCTCGCCGCTTGCGCTGCTGCCTTTCAGTGGCAGTGGGCGGCGCTCGGTCTATGGCTGGCGAATCGCTTTCTAGACGGCCTGGATGGCATGGTGGCGCGCGCCCACGCGCGGCAAAGCGATTTCGGCGGCTATCTCGACATCGTGTCCGATTTTGTGGTGTACGCCGCCATCCCGATCTGCCTCTACTGGTGCAATCAAAGCCCGACCAATGCGCTGGCGCTGGCGCTGCTGCTGGCGAGCTTCTATGTCAACGCTGCGTCCTGGATGTATCTTTCGGCTATTTTGGAAAAGCGCGCCCTGGGCGCCCGCATGCGAGGCGAACTGACCACCGTCGCCATGCCGGCGACGGTGATCGGCGGCGCTGAGACCATCCTGTTTTACTGTCTGTTCCTGCTCTGGCCGGGTGCGCTGTCCTGGCTCTTCACGCTGATGGCGCTCCTGGTCCTGGTCGGCGTGGGGGTGCGTCTGCACTGGGCGAGACGTCACTTGGGAGCGAAAGACGTAGAGTGATGATGAGAAGAGATTTCGGATGAGGAGGAGAGCGGGAATGCAAACTGCGTTCATCACCGGCGTCGGTGAAGGCATCGGCGCTGCGTTGGCGCTTCATTATGCATCGCAAGACGTCCGCGTGCTCGGCGTCAGTCGTCGCCCCTTTCCTGCAGCGCTGGCGGGCGCTCTTGCAGCGGAAGACTACGCTCGCATCGATCTATGCGCCTCGGACGCTGCTCTGCAAGTCCAGACTTTTCTGGATGACCGTCAGGTGCATGCACTCGACATCCTTGTGCATAACGCTGCGGCCGGCTGGTATGGGCCACCCTCATCTCGGTGCGCCGAATCGATCGATCAACTTCTGCTGCTTAACCTGTATGCACCGATCTCCCTAACCCATGCGCTATTGTCTCGGGTGCGAGCTGTCTGCGGGGTCATTGCGTTCGTCAGCTCCGTGCACTCCGCTCTACCGACGCCCAATTTCGCCGTTTACACAGCAACCAAAGCGGGTTTAGATGGCTTTGCGCGAAACCTGCGCATCGAGGAGCGCGGCAGAGTGGATGCGCTTGTCGTGTGGCCTGGCCCCACGCGCACGCAGATGCACGCCAAAAGTGGCCTTCCGTCGCAACGCACTTGCAGCGAGCGCTACGCCGATCCTGAAGCGGTCGCCGCCGCCATCGCAACAGCGATCCGACGACGTCGCTCGCGCGTGATTGGGTTCAACAACAGGCTGCTGCGCTGGGCGGCGCTTCATATCGAGGCGTTGCTGCAAACTGCGATGATCGCCATGGCGAAGCGCCGGCTCCATTCCTCGAGCGGAGGGGGCTGAGATGTCTCGCCATGCGGTCATCACCGGCGCCGCTGAAGGGATCGGCTATGCGCTGACGTCCGAGCTAGGAGCGCATGGTTATGTCGTCACCGGCGTTGACGTCAACGCTGCGCGCGCCGAAAAGACGCGCCGAAGTCTCGCCGAAAAAGGCATCGAGCTGCACTTTTTGCTCGGCGACCTGGGTGAAAAGAGCGAGCTTGACCGCTTGATCTCCGCTTTGGTTGCCGGCCCACCGATCGATTTGCTCGTGCACAACGCCGGGATCAATTGCGTGGGGGCTTTCGCCAACTCGGATCTTCAACAGCAGCATCGCGTGTTGGACGTAAATTTGCGCGCGCCGTTGCAATTGACCACGGCGCTGTTGCGCGCAGGCAAGCTCGCCGGCGGGAGCGGGATCATCTTCATTTCGTCGCTCTCTCACTTTGTCGGTTACCCCGGGGCAGCGGTTTACGCCGCCAGCAAAGATGCGCTGGCATCCTATGCACGCAGCCTGTCGGTGGCGCTGGCGCCGCAAAGGATTCACGTCATGGTTGTCTATCCAGGGCCGACGCGCACGGCGCATGCGCGCCGCTATAGCCCGGACAACCGCCGTGAGGCGCGACGCATGGCGCCGGAGCAATTGGCGGCCATCATCCGTCGCGCCTACGATAGACGACGTCACAGCGTAATCCCCGGTTTCGGCAATCATCTGGTGGCGCTGCTGGGCCGCTGGCTGCCTGGTTTGGCGGAATGGACGATGAGAAAAGCGCTGTTCGAGAAACTCAACTCCTCCGCTAGGTAAATGCTTCTGTTTAAGATTTAAACATTTGACCGCTTGACCCTGCGCCTAAACCTCAGCATTTACGATAGAAAGCTTTCAAGGCCGATTCGGGGGTTCGAGGCAATGGCCTTGGAGGATCTTGAAAAATTGTCGAAATTGGGGGCTTGAAAATTTTCGCCGAATATGCTATAAACATTTTGCGCATTCATTTGGTCTATACCAGTCTATACGATTTTTATGCAACTGCAGCGCGAGGCGCCCGACCCACTCTACCAGCAGATCAAAGAAAGCCTGACCGTCGCCATCCGCGCCGGCGAGTTCGAGCCGCATCAACGGCTGCCCTCGGAGCGAGAGCTGTCCGAGCAGTACGGCGTCAGCCGCATGACTGTGCGGCAGGCGCTCCAGGCGCTGGTGCGAGACGGCCTGCTCTATACGCGCGTGGGCAAGGGCACCTTCGTCGCCGAGCCCAAGATCGATCAACAATTGCGCCGTTTGACCGGCTTCAGCCAGGACGTCACCGCGCGCGGGGGCAAACCTAGCAGCCGCGTGCTCGAGGCGCAGGTCGTCGAGGCGACGCCGGAGGTGGCCGCCGCCCTCCGCATGACGCCCGGGGGCGAAGTGATCCGTCTGACGCGGCTGCGTCTCTCGAACGGCACGCCGCTGGCAATCGAAACCGCGCACCTTCCTTTCGCGCGGTTTTCTGGCCTGCTCTCCCATGATTTCGCCGTAGAGTCGCTCTATATGGTGCTGGGACAGGAATACGGCGTGGCGCTGACGGAGGCGGAGCAGGTGCTGGAGGCGGCGGTGGCGGACGTCGACGAGGTGCGGTTGCTCGAGTTGACGCCGCCCGCAGCTGTGATGCGCATGCAGCGGCTCACCGTGGACAGTGAGGGCGAACCGGTGGAATATGTGTTGTCCACCTACCGCGGCGACCGCTACAAGTTTCGCTTTCATCTTCAGGCAGGGCGGTGAACATTCAAGGGGGACGGTGAACGATGGTGAGAACCGGATTGCAGCAGTTGGTTGAAGAGCGCCCGGAGCTGCTTCGAGGGCGGCGCATCGGTCTGGTGGCGCAGGCGGCCGCCGTCACCCCTGACCTGCGCAGCGCTGAAGATGCGCTCCTCACCGCCGGCGCCACGCTGACCGCGCTGTTTGGGCCGGAGCATGGCTTTGACGGCGCGGCGGCGGACGGCGCCCCGGTGCAACACGCCGTCCATGCGCGATTGGGCGTTCCCGTTTACAGCCTGTACGGCGAGGAGCGCGAGCCGACCCCCGCCATGTTGGCCGACGTGGACCTGCTCATTTTCGACATGCAGGATGTGGGCGTGCGTTTTTACACCTATCTCAGCACGCTTTATTTCCTGGTGCGCGCAAGCGGGCGCACAGGAATCCCTCTGTTGGTGCTCGACCGTCCCAATCCGATCAACGGCATAACTATCGAAGGCCCGCCGGTTGAGCCTGGGCTTCACTCTTTCATCGGCATCATCGACATCCCTATCCGTCATGGCATGACGCTGGGCGAGCTGGCGCTCCTCATCAACGACGAGCAAGGCTTCGGCGCCGACCTGACCGTGCTGCCGATGCAGGGGTGGCGGCGCTCGCTGTGGTTCGACCAGACCGGCCTGCCCTGGGTTCCCACGTCGCCGGGCATGCCGCACCTCAGCACCGCCACCGTCTATCCGGGGACTTGCCTGGTGGAGGGGACGAACCTCTCCGAAGGCCGCGGCGCCGCGTTGCCCTTCGAGATCGTCGGCGCGCCGTGGTTGGACGGCTATCGGCTGGCGGCGACGCTCAACCACCTCGACTTGCCGGGGGTGCGCTTTCGGCCGGTTCACTTCGAGCCGTCGGCCAGCAAACACGCTGGAAAACGCTGCCAGGGGGTGCAGGTGCATGTCCTGGATCGCACCGCCATGCACCCTGTCGCCGTCGGCCTGCACGTGATCGCCGCCTGCCGCGCGCAGGACCCGGAGCGCTTTGCATTTCTGGAATCCAGTTGGGAAGGCAGGCCGCCTCACTTTGATCTCTTGATCGGCAATTCGACCGTCCGGGAGGGTCTATCGGCGGGATACGACGTTCCCAGCCTGACCGAATCGTGGCGCACGAACGAATCCGCGTTTCGGGAGCGACGCGCGCCTTATCTGCTGTATGCCGAGGCGCTCTGAGCGCTGTGGCCCTTGTATGCACGGTGGGCGTGGAAACCGGCCCTGTTCAGCCCTGGAACATCGTCACAACACAGGCCCAGAGCCGTCTATAGAGCGGTGCAGGCGCAGAGAACGGCGTCGCATCGACGCCCATCGGAGGGCAGCCTTACACTGTCACAGAAAGGGAGGTGAGACGCTCTGAAGAAAGCTGCAACAACATTTTCTCCGCATTGCCGTTGAATCTTGCTATTTCACTGAAAGGAGAACTGTCATGAAACGATGGTACGGAGTGTTCGCCGGATTGATTGTGCTCTCGATGCTGGTGAGCGCCTGCACGGTGGTGGCGCCGTCTGCGCCAGGCGAGGCCGCGCCGACCAAAACGCGCATCGTCTTCTACCAGCGCGGCTATGTCGAGGGCGGCACCGACGCCGGCTCGGTCAACACGGCGAAGGCGATCGAGATCTTTGAGCAGAAGAACCCGGACATCGATGTAGACATCGTCGGCATCCCGTGGACGGCGGAGGGCGACACCAAGCTGGAGACGGCGCTGGCCGGCGGCAGCGACATCAACATCTTCCGCGTCACCAGCCCCAACCTGCCTCGCTACGCCAAGCAGGGCATCCTCTCTGAGATTACGCCCTACTTGACCGATGAGGACAAGGCGGACTTCTATGAGAGCGCCTTCCAGGTGGCGACGGTCGACGGCAAGGTGTGGGCGTGGCCGCTGTGGGTGACGGCCATCTCCCTCTTCGCCAACACCGACATTCTGGCCGAGCGCGGGGTTGAACTGCCCACCATCGAAGATCCGTGGACATGGGATGAGTTTGTGGCGGCAGCGAAGCAGCTCACCTTCACGCGAGACGACGGCACGCAGGTCTATGGCTTCACCGCCTCCTCCAAGTGGGGCGCTATCGAATATTATCCGTTGATGTACATCGACGGCGGGCGCATCCTCAGCCCGGACGGCAAACGGTTCGTGCAGAATGAGCCGGCAGGCGTCTCTGCGCTGGAGAAAATTGCGTCCTTGGCCCTGGAGCACAAAGTGACGCCGCCGGATTTCGGCACGGTCGATCAGGCGACGGTGCGCTCGCAGTTCAAGGAGATGCAGAGTGTGGCGCTGCTGATGAGCACGCCCGGCTTCATCCCCGACCTGGAAAACAGCGGCTTCCCGCTGGCCGTGCTGCCCCCGCCGACCGGCGACCTGGGCAGGCTGGTGACGAACGGCGCCTTCGGCCTCTTTGCGGTCGTTGACGTTGAGGACAAGGCGAAGGTGGAGGCGGCGCACAGGCTGGCGCGCTACCTGACCAGCAGCGAGGTCGCCCAGGACGTGGAAAATTGGCAGCTGGCGCCGGGGTTGCGCCGCAGCAACATGTTCTACGCCACCACGCCCAACCGCGAGGTCGTGGCCCGTCTGGTCGAATACGGCATCTATGAGGCGCCGGTCGCCACCTCCGCCGAACTCGGCTCCATGTACGGCGCCGCTTTGCAGGCCATCATCCTCGGTGAAAAGAGCGCGCAACAGGCGATGGATGAGATCGCCCCGCTCTATCAGGCGGAGCTGGATGCGCTGAATCAGTGACGGAGAGGCTAGAGATTGGAGATTGAGGTGCAGGCGCGCAGGGCGTCCTCAATCTCCAATCTTTTTCCAGCGGAGAACAGAGCTCATGACCGAGATTGCTCGCTTCTGGCATCGTCACAAATGGAGCTATTTTTTCATTGCGCCGGGGATGTTCTTCTTCTTTGTGTTCCTGGGCTATCCGGTGCTGCGCGCAGTGGCGCTCGCCTTTCAACGCGTGACCCTGCGTTCGAGCGAGTGGGTGGGCCTGAAGAACTTTATCGACGTCTTCAGCAGCCAGCTCTTCCGTGATGCGATGTGGCACACCTTTCTCTACGCCTTCTTCGTGGTGGCGGCGTGGATTCTCAGCTCGTTGGCGGTGGCTGCGCTGCTGCAGCCTTTCTCCAACCGCGTGCAGTCGCTCTTTCGCGGCGCCTTCTACTTGCCCTACGTGACCAGCATCATCGTCATTTCGCTGGTGTGGATCTACATTTTTCAGCCGGAATATGGCTTTTTGAACTGGTTGTTGGGGCTTTTCGGGCTGCCGCGCGTGCTCTGGCTGCAAAACCCAAACATTGCGCTGTGGAGCATCATTCTCAGCACGATCGTGGTGGTGCCGGGCACCGGCGTGGTGCTCTATTCGGCCAGCATCGGGTCGATTCCCCGTGAGCTGTATGAGGCGGCTGAGGTGGAGGGCGCCAACGCCGTGCAGAAGTGGATGCGCATCACCGTGCCGCTGCTCAAGCCGACGACGCTCTATCTGATGGTCATCTACACCATCGCCGGCTTTCAGGTCTTCGAGCGCGTCTACATCATGACCGGCGGGGGGCCGATCAACCGCACGACGACCATCGTGCAGCTCATCTACATGACGGCGTTCAGCGACTTCAATTTTGGCCGCGCCAGTGCGCAGGCATTGGTGCTCTTCGCCATCATTGCGACGTTTTCGTTTATACAGTTCCGCTTTCTGAGCACCGACGTGGAATACTAGGAGGAACCTGATGGCGACCGAACAGGCTATGGAACCATCCGCCGCTTTGGGGCGCACGCGCGCGGCCGGCCGCACTTGGGGCGACCGCTTTTGGCAGATCGTCATTTTGCTCTTCCTGATCCTCTCCGCGTCGATCAGCCTCTTCCCCCTCTATTGGCTCTTCGTGACCGCCATCACGCCGGCCTCGGCGACGGTCAAGCTGCCGCCGCAGTTGATTCCCTCCAACCCGACGCTGGAAAATATTGTCAACCTGATCCAGCTGAGCGGAACGGGCGGACTGCGCGTGGTCGGGCTGGAGAACGTGCGCATGTCGCGTATGGCGCTCTGGTTCGTCAACACGCTGCTGCTGGCGCTCGTGAGCACCGGCATCCATGTGGTCTTCGACACGATGGCGGGCTACGCCTTCGCCAAGCGCAGATTCCCCGGCTCCAATCTCTTTTTCTGGATGATTCTGGCTGCGCTGATGATCCCGGGCCAGGTGACGCTGGTGCCGCTCTACCTGATGATCACCCAGCTGAAGCTGGTGAACACCTTTCCCGGCGTATTATTGCCCGGCCTCGCCGACGTGATCGGCATCTTTCTGCTCAAACAATACATCCAGACCATGCCGAGCGAGCTGGAGGAGGCGGCGCGCATGGACGGCGCTTCAGAGTGGAAAACTTTTACAAACGTAATTGTGCCTCTGGCTGCGCCTGCGATTGCGGTCACCGCCATCTTCGCCTTTCAGCGCTACTGGAATTCCTTCTTGTGGCCGCTGGTGGTGCTGCAGAATCCCGACCTTTTTACGCTCCAGGTTGGCCTTTCCTACCTCTACACCAGTGAATTCGGCACCAACTATGGTCTGCTGATGTCCGGCGCTGCGCTGGCGTCGATTCCGATGATCATCTTTTTCTTCGCCTTCCAGCGCTACTTCATGCAAGGCTTGCGCGTCGGCGCCATCAAAGGGTGAAAGCTGCGCAATAGATTGACAGGGGCGCAGGGCGGGTCTATAATGCCGCGGCTGGAGCGTTGCGGCGTTCTGCGCTTGCATCAGGCCCTGCGCCTGCGACGCCGTTGCAACAGGACGCCGTCGCTTTTCAAAAGGAGCCAACCATGTATCTGAAAGACATTCGCGCCTGCGTGGATCGCGTGTTGACGGGCCCGCGTCGCCAGCGCGCGATTCGTCGTTCGATCGAGCTCAATCCGTCCAATGCCATGATGGTGGAGGCGCCGCCGGCCCTCGCCGGCGTTGAATTGCCCATGAGCCTGGCGCTGGTGACCAGCAAGCTCTGGAAGCCGGGCATGACCCTGCGCGTGCGTTTTCTGGACGGCGACCCCGTCGTGCAGCAGCGTCTGCAGCCCTTCGCCCATGTCTGGAGCCGATACGCCAACCTGAAGTTCGCCTTCGTCGATGACCCGGACGCCGAGATTCGCATTTCGTTCAAACAGCGCGGCTCCTGGTCGTACATCGGCACCGACGCGCTGGGCATCCCCAGAAACCAGGCCACGATGAACTTCGGCTGGCTGCAGCGCGACACGGACGATCGCGAATATTCGCGCGTCGTCACCCACGAGTTCGGCCACGCCATCGGCTGCATTCATGAACATCAAAACCCCGCCAGCTCCATCCCCTGGAACAAGCCGGTGGTCTACCGCTACTACGCCGGTCCACCCAATTACTGGACAAAGGAGCAGACGGACGTCAATCTGTTCCAGACCTACGCCCGCGATCAGACGCAATTTTCCGAATTCGATCCAAAGTCGATCATGCTCTATCCGATCCCGAAGGAATTTACGATCGGCGACTTCGAGGTCGGCTGGAACACCGAGCTTTCGGAGATGGACAAACAGTTTGTGGGCACAATCTATCCCTTCGAGGAGAAGAAAGAGAAAGAGCTGGTGATCGACGGCGAGCCGCTGAGCGAATCCATCGGTAAGCCCGGCGAACTCGATCGCTTTCAGTTCGTCGTCCGCGAGCGAGGCCGCTACCGCGTCGAGACGTTGGGCAGGCTGGACCTGGTGATGGGGCTCTATGGCCCGGACAACGAAGAGCAGTTGCTTCAGAGCGACGACGACAGCGGCGTCGGCCTCAACTCGCGCATCGTTCGCACGCTAGAGCCCGGCGTCTACCATGTGCAGGTGCGCCACTTCAGCCCGAGGAAGACTGGCAAGTACCAGATTCAGGTCAGGCGAGAGCCATAGACAGGTTTTCGGCTATGCAACAGGAGAGGCTCGACGCCATCCGACCCGGCGTGCGCAGCGCGGGGCCGGTGCGTCGCGATCGCGTTGATGAGGCGCTGCATCGACTGCAGTGGAATGAAAGCCCATACGACTTCCCCGCCGATCTCAAGGAGGAGGCGCTGCGCAGGCTGGCGAGCCTCCCCTGGTCGCGCTACCCGCTGAGCGGCCGCCCCTGGCCGCTGATCGACGCACTGGCGGCGCGTTTCCGGCTTTCGCCGGAACAGGTGGTCGTGAGCGAAGGGTCGTCCGACCTGATCCGCGTGGTGATGGCCGCAACGTTGCAGCCTGGGGATAGCGTCGTCATGCCGACGCCGACGTTTATGCTCTATCGGCTGAACGCACATCTGTATGAAGGGGGCGTTGTGCAGGTTCCGCTCGACGCAACCTCCGGCTTTTGTCTGCCCGTCGAAGCGCTGGCCGAGGCCGCCCGCAAGCACAACGCCCGCCTCGTCGCCCTCTGCGCGCCGAACAACCCGACCGGCACGCGCTATGCGGAAGCCGACCTGCGCCGTCTGGCCGCATCGATTCCCTCTCTGCTGGTCATCGATGAAGCGTACGCCGAATTTTGCGACCAGAATCTCACAGGCTTGCTCGAGTTGGGCAACGTGATCCTGCTGCGCACCTTCAGCAAGTTTTATGCAATGGCGGGCGCGCGCGTCGGCTATGCATTGGCCGCGCCGGCGCTGGCCGCCGAGCTGCAAAAGGTCGTCACCGTCTTCCCGTTGAGCGTCTTCAGCGAGACGGTCGCGCTCGTGGCGCTTGAGCACCATGAGCGCTTCCTGGCGATGCGGGATCGCGTCGTCGCCGAGCGCGAGCGCCTGGCCGCGGCGCTGGCTCAATTGCCCGGCGTCATCGTCTATCCGAGCGCAACGAATTTTCTGCTTGTGGCCGTGAATGGACGCAAACAGGCGCTGCTCGAACATCTGCGCGACCGGCGGCGCGTGCAAATTTCAGACGTCGCCGCCTATCCAGAGCTCGCTCACTGCGTGCGCATCAGCGTCGGGACGCCGGAACAAAACGACCTGGTGATCCAGGGCTTCACCGAGATGTTTGGCGAGTGAAGGACGGCGCGACGTTGCATTCTGACGGTCGGTGAGGAGCGGTCGAAACCGCGCCGCCGGGATTTGCACCTTTTCCCCTTTCCCTCTACACTCGCGCTATGACGCGTCGCAGCGCAGCATGGTCCACTGCATTCGCCTCGCTCATCGGCGGAGGAGCGCTCGTGTATCTGGTCATGAACGTATCCCCGTACGCCGCCGAAGGGCGACTCAATCCCGCCGCCTTGCTTTGGTTCATGCTCGCCTTGTTTTTGCTGGTCGGCGGTCTGGGCGGGTTGCTTGCGCTGCGCCTGCATGAGCGGTGGCCGGGGTTGGCCGGCGTCAAAACGCGCCGGCCGCAGCAGCCGTTGCCCGTCGAACCGGCGTTGCGCCAGGGCATTTTGATCGGGTTGACGGTTGTGGTGTGGACTGCGCTTGCCATGGCGCGCATGCTGGACATCGCCGTCCTGCTGGTTACGCTGTTGATCGCAGGGCTGGCGGAGGCGTATGTCCAGAGCCGAGGCTGACGAACAGTTGGATTGGATTTGAACGCATTGGATGAAACGCTCAAGAAGGGGAAGATGCAACGGATTCGTGTGGTTGGGTTGGGGCCGGGGCCGTTGGACCAAGTGACAATGGCCGCCTGGCGCGCGCTCACGCAGGCGTCGATCCTGGTGCTGCGCACAGATCGCCACCCTTGTATCGAAGAGCTGCGAGCCCATCTTCCGGCGGAGGTTGCCATATACACCTGCGACGATCTCTACGAGGCGCACGCTCGTTTCGAGGAGGTTTACGCCGCCATCGTCGAGCGGTTGATTGCGCTGGCGCAAAGGCACGGCGAGATCGTCTACGCTGTGCCCGGACATCCTTGCGTCGGCGAGAGGACGACGGCGCTGCTGCAACAGCGCAGCGTCGAGGTGGGCGTGGAGATGGAGATCGTCGCCGGCCTGAGCTTCATCGAGCCGGTCTGCGCCGCCGTCGGCGTCGATCCCATGGACGGCGTGCAGGTGATCGACGCCATGCTCGTGGCAAGACAACACCATCCGATGGTCGACGTCAACCTGCCGCTGGTGCTGGCGCAAGTCTACGCACGCTGGCTGGCCTCCGACGTCAAGCTGACGCTGCTCAACGCCTATCCGGAGGAGCATCCTGTCACCGTCGTGCAGGCCGCCGGCGGCGCGCACCAACGTTTGATCGCTCTGCCGCTGGCTGAGCTGGATCACGGAGAGCACTTCGACCATCTCACCAGCGTCTATGTGCCGCCGCTGCCGCCGCATTCCAGCTTTACGGCGCTGCAAGAGCTGGTCGCCCACTTGCGCGCGCCGGAGGGCTGCCCCTGGGATCGCGAACAGACGCTCGCCTCGCTGCGCAGCGATCTGCTGGACGAGTGCGCCGAGCTGCTTGAGGCTATCGACGCCGAGGCGTTCATGGATGACAACAGCCCCGCCATCTGCGAAGAGTTGGGCGACGTGCTGCTTTCGGCGACGATGATGACGCAGATCGCCACGGAGGAGGGGCGCTTTCGCATGGCCGACGTCGTGCGCGGGGTGGTGACCAAGCTCATCCGCCGCCATCCTCACGTCTTTGGCGATGTGGCGGTGAGCAGCGTCGATCATGTGCTGGCGAACTGGGACGCCATCAAAGCGCAGGAAAAGACGGAAAAGGGCATGCAGTCCGATCCGCTCGACGGCGTCGCCCCTGCCTTGCCTGCGCTGGAAAAGGCGCGCAAGCTGCAGTCGAAAGCTGCAAAGGCTGGCCTGCTTGATCGCACGGCGCTGGCGCAGGCGAATCCGTCGCTCGCTGCGCTGTTGGGCGATGCACCGGACGAACGCCGGGTCGGACAGATTCTCTGGGAGCTGACGGCGCTGGCGAACCTGCATGGCGTCAACGCCGAAAACGCGCTGCGCTCGTATGTCGTCATGATGCGCAAGCGCCTCCAGGACTCCCAAATGCACGTCAATGCATCGGACAGCGACGCGTAATCGTTTGCTCCTTGAAGGAGCACGCAGAGACGCGAATTAAGTTGCGCGAAGATTCGTGTTCTTTCGTGTGGCCTTGTGGAGCGTCTTTATCGCCTTGAATCACGCGAAGAGTTGCGCGCCGGATCGTTTTTCAGCAATCGCGCCGAGTTGCCCAGAATGAACAGGTCTGGAATGGACTGCGCAGCTGCGGCGAGGATCGGCGGCAGCAGGCCTGCGGCAGCCAGCGCAAGCCCAACGACGTTGTAGACCGCAGTCAACAGCAGATTCATTTTGACGACGCGCATGGTGCGGCGAGCGATGGCAAAGATGATGGGCACGAGCATCCAGTCCTCGCGCATCAGCGCAACGTGTGCGGCCTCCAGCGCAATGTCGGCGCCGGCCGCACCCATGGCCACGCCGACGTCGGCCTGCGCCAGCGCCGGCGCATCGTTGACGCCGTCGCCCACCATCACGACGACCTTCCCCTGGCGTTGATAGTCGCGCACAACGGCGATCTTGTCCTCGGGCAGCAGGTTGGCGCGGTAGGGGATGCCCAACGGTTCGGCGAGCGCCGCCGCTGCACCGGGATTGTCTCCGGTCAACAATTCAATCTGCTCGACGCCCAGTTCCCGCAGGCGTTGGATGGCGAGCGGCGTTTCGGGGCGGAGCGTATCGGTCGCCACCAGCGCGGCGATCGGCTTCCCGTCGCAGACGACCCATAGCACGCTGCCCTGCGTCTCTTTCACACTTGCGACGAGCGCGACGTCCTGTGCAGCGAGCAGGCGGTGGCTGCCGACGGCGACGCGATGCCCTTCCACCTCGGCGATCACGCCCTTGCCGGGGATCGCCTCGAAGCGCGTCGGCTCGCTCAGCCGGATGCCCTGGCGCGCAGCATGAGCGCGCACCGCCTCGGCCAGTGGATGTTCGGAATCGCGCTCCGCCGAGGCCGCTAGGCGCAGCGCCTCGGTTGGCTCGACGCCGTTGAAGGGGATCACGCGCTCAATCTGGGGGCGTCCAAGCGTCAACGTGCCGGTTTTGTCGAGCAGCAGCACGTTGGCGCGCGCCAGCGCCTCGATGTATTTGCCGCCTTTGATCAACACGCCCTCGCGTGCAGCGCGCCCGATCGCCGCCAACATGGCGACCGGCGTGGCCAGCGCAATCGAGCACGAGCAGGCGACGACCAGCACCGCCGCCATCGCCAGCGGGTCGCGGCGAATCAGAAAGGTGAGCGCAGCGATGGCGACTACGATGGGCAGGTAATAGCTGCTGAAGCGGTCGGCGAAGCGCTGCACTTCCGCGCGGTTGCTTTCCGCCTCCTGCACCAGCCTGACCACGCGACCAAAGGTGGTGTCGGCGCCGACGCGCTCGGTGCGGATGCGCAGGCTGCCCAAGCGGGCGATGGTGGCGGCGAAGACGCGGCTGCCCGGCTCCGCCTCCACCGGCAACGGCTCTCCGGTGATGGTCGCCTGATCCACCGTGGCGTGGCCTTCGACGACGACGCCATCCACCGGAATCTGCTCGCCGGGACGCACGACGACAATTTCGCCGGGCCTCACCGCTTCCACCGGAATCTCCTGCTCGACGCCGTCGCGCACGACGCGCGCTTGTTTGGGCGTCAGCGCCGTCAGATCGCGCAGCGCAGTGCGGGCGCCTTCCGCAGTGAATCGCTCGACATAGTCGCCGACGCGCATGAAAAAGACCACCACCGCCGCCGTCGCCCATTCGCCGACCGCCAGCGCCGCGAGCACGCCCAGGGTCATCAGCGTGTGCGAGGTGATCTGTCGCCTGCGCGCCGCACGCGCAACATTGGCGAAGACCGGCCATCCGCTCAACACGACCAGCGCTGCGCCGATTGCGAAGGGCACGCGCGCTGTGATCTGCTCAAACAGTCCCAGCCACTCGCCGATCACCACCACGAAGAGCACGGCGCCGAACACCAGCGCCAGCACCGTCCACACCTTGCGCGTATACCCTGCGTGCGCTTTCGTCGTCGCCTCCTCCGCAGGCTCCGGCACGGTGTAGCCCGCTTCCGCCACCGCCGCGCGCAGCTGCTCGATCGACGCCACCGAAGGGTCCACCTGCAAGATCGCCTTTTCGGCGGACAGGAAGACTTGAACAGACGCCACGCCCGGCGTCTTCGCCAATGCGTGCTCTACATGTCGCACACACTCGGCGCAATCCATGCCGTGCACCGGCAATTCAAGCGTCTGCAGAGGGTTTGTTTTCGGCTTAGGTTCGGTGGATGTACGCATAAAGCTCTGACTTTTCAGCCTCCCTTTATCATCTGAGCAGCTGCGGCTCATAGCCGCAATAGTTTCTGGCGCGCAATGACATGACGCCGGAAGCGATGACCTGCATGAGAGCGCAGGTTCGGCCTCTAACCGGAGGCTCCGGGCGGAGCGCTACGGGACGCCTCAGGCGTGACCTGCGCGGCATTCTTCGATAAACGATCTTCCCAATCCACCCAGTCCACGTCAAATTTTTTGACGTAGGTGCTCACCGCCTGACCGATCGTCTGGAAAAAGTGCTCTTCGCCAAATCGCTCGAATAGCCCAAAACGTTTGAGCTTGTCTTTGACCGGATCTTTCATTTCCGCAAAGCAGAGTTGAACGCCGGCCTGTCGCAGGGCGTCGTCAAGCTCGGCCAACATGTCGGCGGCGGTGACGTCGACGCTGGTGACCGGCTCGGCGGCGACCACCACCCAGCGCACCGGCGTGGGCGAAGCGGCGATGGCCTCCAACACGCGCGTACGGAAATATTCTGCGTTGGCGAAAAAGAGCGGCGCGTCCCAGCGGAAGAGCACCAGCCCAGGAATGAGTCGGGCATTGGGATAGCGCGTGATGTCGTGATAGCCCTTGAGGCCATCGACGCGGCCCAGCACGGCGGAATGAGGCCGCCAGCCGTCCCATAAAAATTCGATCACTGCGATCACGATGGCCAGCCCGACGCCCTGGATGGCGCCGAAGAGGACGACCCCCGCCAGACACGCCATCGACAGCCAGAATTCCCAGCGCTGGATGCGATAGATGCGCCGCAGATCGGAGATTTGGATGAGGCCGAGCGCCGAGACCATGACGATCGCCGCCAGGACGGCGGTGGGTGTATTGCTCAGCAATGAAGGCGCGAAGAGGAGGAGCAGCGTCACCGCAACGGCGCCGGTGACGCCGGCAAGCTGCGTGCGCGCGCCGGCCGCCTCGGCGACGGGGGTCCGCGACGAGCTGCTGGAGATGGGAAACCCCTGAAAGAAGCCCGCAGCCAGGTTGGCGGCGCCTAGCGCGACCAGCTCCTGGTTGGGATCGACTTTGTCGCCCGTTTTGGCGGCGTAGGCGCGCGAGAGCACGCTGGTGTCGGCGAAGGCGACAATGGCCACGGTGACGGCGCCGAGCAGCAAGGGCGCAAGATCGTTAAAATCGACCTGCGGCGGCGCAGGCGTCGGCAAGCCAGTGGGGATCTCGCCCACGACGGCCACGCCCGCGCGGGCGTCGAGGTCGAACAGGGCTACAACGAGCGTCGCGCCGACCAGCACAATCAGCATCGCCGGGAGGCGCGGCTGGCGTTTCAACAGCAGGGCGGCGACCAGCGCTGCGCCGCCGATCGCAAAAGCGACCCAATTGACGCGCCCGGCTGCGATTCCCTCCAGCAGCTCCCACGCCCGTTGCAGGGCGTTGTCCCCTTGCACTGAAACGCCCAGGAGCGTCGGCGCCTGGCTCACCAACACGATGAGCGCAATGCCGTTCATGTAGCCGTAGCGAATAGGTTTGGACAGCAGCTCGGTGAGAAAGCCCAGCCTTGCCACGCCAGCGCCGATGCAGACGACGCCGGCCATGATCGCCATCATCCCCGCCAGTGCGACGGCGCGTTGGGCGTCGCCGTGCGCCAGCGGCAGCACCGTGGCGGCGATGATCGGCGCCAGCGAAGAGTCGGGTCCGACGACGAGGATGCGGCTTGGGCCAAAGATCGCATAGGCCAGCAGGGGAACGATCGTTGCGTAGAGGCCGTGGACGGCGGGCAGGCCGGCGGCCTGTGCGTAGGCCATGCCCACCGGCGCAAGCATGGTGGCCAGCACCAGCCCGGCGCTCAAGTCATAGCGCAGCCAGGCCGGCGGATAGGTGCGCAACCGGGCGAGGCCCGGCGTCCACCATCGCCAGTCCCGCAGAGAGGACGCGTGATGAGGCTCTTGAATCGGCGAGGCGTCGGTTGAGGCCATGAAGCTATTATACCGGAAACGGCCTCATTCCGGCTTTTGCGCGCCGCAGGACTCGCGCACGATCAGCTCGCCGTACATGACGCTCTTCACCGGAATCTCCGCTCTTCCTTCGATGATGCGATGGAGTTTTTGCATGGCGAGCACGCCCATTTCCCGCCTGGGAATGTGGTACGTGGTGAGCGGGGGATTGGTGTAGACGCTGCTGGCGACATTGTCGATGCTGACGATGGCGATGTCTTCTGGGATGCGCAGCCCGGCTTCGTGGATGGCGCTCATGGCGCCGAAGGCGGTCTTGTCGCTGATGGCTACAACTGCAGTCGGCTTGCGAGGCAAGGACAGGATGCTTTTCATCTGCAGGTAGCCTTTTTGTGGATGCTCGGACGCCGGGGGCGGCAGAAACGCCTCAGGCACGATCACCCCCGCCTCGCCCAGGGCCGCGAAACAGCCGCGCAGCCGATCCACCAGGCTGCTGTATTTGGTCGGGCCGCGCAGGATGGCAATCTCGCGGTGGCCGAGCGAAAGCAGATGGCGCGTGACCGTGTAACCGGCGGTGAAGTTGTCGCCGAGGATGCTGGGCAGTCGATGGCCTTCAATTCGATTTTCAATCAAGACGAGCGGCACGCGCGCCTTTTCCAACTGCACGACCATCTCCGGCGTGATGTCGCCGTCGTTGGCGATGATCAGCCCCTGCACGCGCTCCACCAGGTCAGACTGCAAGGCGTTCAGCTCTTCGCTGTGCTGGTCGTACATGTGCAGCAGGACTTGATAGCCAAGCCGCTGCGCCTCGGACTGGAAGCCGCGGATCACATCCCCGTAGAAAATGTCCATCAGCGCATGAATGGAGCCATGCTCGATCATCAGCCCGATGGTGTTGGTCGCCTGCCGAGGCGCGGAAGGCGGGCCGATTTCATAACCGAGCTGGCTGGCCGCCTCCAGCACGCGCAGGCGGGTCTGTTCGGAAATGCCGGGCCGGTCGTTCAATACGAGGGAAACGGTCGAAACCGAGACGTCGCTGATGGCTGCGATTTCACGAAGAGATGGACGTTTGCTCACGGTCACCTCGGACATCCTGCTTGAAAACAATTGAGATTAGATGTTTTAATAAAATTTTAATTGAAAACGGGGGTTGACAATTTAGAAAATTTTCAATATAGTTTAGTCAGTTGCTTTCCCACTGTCAACTAAAAATTTGAAGGTCGATTTGAAAGTTTTTTGATTCGTCGGTGAGTGCGCCTATCGCGTCTTGCATGGATAGCGTCGCAAACGCATGGCGTTCTTTTCGCGCCCTACAGGGAACGCGCTTTGAGATCGAGCAGCTCCTCCGCACAGAGCGACAGATTCTCAAAGTCGATCATAAGCTTCGGGTTAAACATGCTTGGAGGTGTGCACGCCTACCCAAAATCGATCTACCTACAATCGATGATGTCAGAACTTCATTCCCGTTTCGTTCTCGATTCCCATTGTAGTACATACCAGAGGAGAAGAAAAAGATGAACCGATATACGCTGTCAAGACGCGAATTCCTGGCGCAGCTAGGGCTTGTAACCGCAGGCGCGATGCTGACCGCCTGCGCCGGGCCGGCGGCGCCGGGTGGAGCCGCTCCTGCGGCGGGCGGAGGCGCCGCAGTGAGCGTGGCGGGGGATCGCGAAATCGCGCCGGGCGTGCTGCGCTCGGAGACGTTGATCCTGGAAAACCCGACGGGCAGAGTGGTGCCGGCCGACGACTTCAACCGCTGGCGTCCGGGCATCCAGAGCGCATCGACCGGACTGCAACAGCTTGCGTTGGACGCCCTTTGGTACATTGACCCGGACGCCGGCATCGACGGCGTGTGGGACAACTCGCTGGCCGCCGAGAAGCCGATCTACAACGAGGATTTCACCCAGATGACGGTGAAGCTGCGCGAAGGCATCTACTGGAGCGACGGCGTGGAGTTCACGGCGGAGGACGTCGCGTACACGGTGGAAACCCTCAAGGCGACCCCCGGCATGAACTACAACGGCCAGTTCAACAAATATGTGGCCAGCGTAGAGATTCCCGACAAGTACACGGTGGTCTTCAACCTCACCGAGCCGAACTCGCGCTTCCATGGCCTCTTCACCGTGCGGTGGAGCGCGTGCTTCATCATGCCCAAGCACGTCTTTGAAAAGCAGTCCGACATCGTCGCCTACACCTTCAACCCCCCTGTAAGTCTGGGTCCGTATGTGTTGAAGGATTACGACCCGCAGGGCGATTGGTACCTGTGGGAGCGCCGCGAGGACTGGCAGCGCACGACGCTGGCGCGTTTCGGCATGCCGGCCCCCAAATACGCCATGTACATCAACGCCGGCCCCAGCGACAAGAAGGTGATGGCGCAGACATCGGGCGAGCTGGACGTGATCCACGATATTGCGCCGGAAGGGATGATCACCCTGGCGCGCACCAATCCCACCTCGAAAGGTTGGTTCAAATCCTTCCCGTGGGCGCACCCGGACCCGACGCTGCCCTCCGTGATCTACAACAACGAAAAGCCCGGGCTGGACAACCGCGACATTCGCTGGGCGCTGACGCTGGCGATCGACATCGTGCGCGTGGCGATGGCTTCGTACCGCGGCGCGGCGACGATCTCCGCCATCCACGTGCCGCCGACGGGACTCTACCCCGGCTACTATTTCGAGCCGATGCAGGATTGGCTGAACAACTTCACGCTGGACCTGGGCAACGGCGAACAGTACAAGCCCTACGACCCCGACGCTGCGCAACGCATCGCCGAGGAGGCGCGCAAGTCGCTCGGCGACATGGTGCCCACCGATCCCGCCGAAATTCGCAAGGCCATCGGCTACGGGTGGTGGAAGCATGACCTGGAGGCGGCGGAAAAGCTGATGTTGAAGGCCGGTTGCACGCGCAATGCGGCCGGCAAATGGGTGTTGCCTAACGGCGAGGTGTTCAAAATTGCGCTGATGGCCGAAGGCGACACGCGTCCGGTCATGAACCGCGGAGCCGCCATGATCGTCGAAAACTGGTCGGAGTTCGGCGTGGACGCCTCGCTGGACGTGCGCGACAACGCCACGCGCGCTCGCTTGACGCTGTTGGGCGAAATGGACGCCGAGTTTGGCTGGACGGTCGAAACCTGGGGCGGCCACCCCGACCTCTTCTTCTTCCTGGAGTCCTGGCACTCTTCGTTCTATCGGCCTACGGGCGAAAACGCCGTCGGACGCAACCGGATGCGATGGCGCCATCCGGAGCTGGATCGCATCATCGAGGCGATTCAGCGGCTCGACTTCGACGATCCGAAGGGCATCGAGCTGGGGCAAGAGTTCATCAAGCTGGCCGTCAACGAGATGCCGATCACGCCGATCATGTCCTACAACGTCTTCTCCGTGTGCGACGAGCGCTACTGGGAAGGCTTCCCCACCGCGGAGAATCCATACACCAATCCCGTGGCCAACTGGGCGAATACAAAGTACATGTATGTGAAGATCAAGCCGAAGGCGTGAATTGGCATGGCCGCCTGCTCCGAAAGCGCTCGCCTCCGCAGCGGGCGGCCATTTCACTGCACGGTCATTTCATTGCATGGAGAAAAGACGTGCGCAAGTTTGTGTTGAATTATCTGGTTCCTCGCATTGCGCAATACATTTTGGTGATCTTTCTGGGCGTCACATTGACGTTTATCATTCCGCGTCTTTCGCCCAACGATCCGGTGGAGCGGCAGGTCAGCCAACTGATGATGAGCGGCTCGCACGTCAGCCCGGAGGCGATCATCGCCATGCGCGAGGCGCTGACCGAGATGTACGGCCTGTCGGGCAGCGTGTGGGAGCAGTATCTCGCCTTCTGGGGACGCCTGCTGCGGGGCGATTTGGGGCCGTCGCTTTCTTCCTTTCCCACGCCTGTGATCCAGCTCCTGGCGACGGCGATGCCCTGGACGTTCGGCCTGCTCATTCCGGCGATCCTGATCTCCTGGATTGTTGGAAACGTTCTGGGCGCCATCGCCGGCTATTATGAGAACAACCGGGCGATCCAGATCGTCGACATCCTCAGCCAGGCGATCCGCCCGATCCCCTATTACATTGTGGCTCTGGTGATGCTCGCCGTCTTCGCCTATTGGATTCCGATCTTCCCTTTCAGCGGCGCCTATCCGCCCGGCACGCGGGTCGAGTTCAGTTGGAGCTTCGCCTGGACCGTGCTGCGCCATTCGATCCTGCCCTTGCTCAGCCTGATCCTGCTTGGAGTCGGCGGGTGGTTCGTCGGCATGAAATCGTTGACCTCCAACATCATCTCCGAGGACTACGTCGTCTACGCCGAAGTCACGGGGCTGCCTAAAAAGCGCATCCTGAGTCAATACATCATTCCGAACGCCATGCTGCCGCAGATCACCGGCCTGGCGTTGCAGTTAGGGCTGATTTTCAGCGGCGCGCTGATCATGGAGGTGGTCTTCGGCTATCCGGGCATGGGAACGCTCACCTTTCAGGCGGTTATGGCGAACGACTACACGCTGATCATGGGCATTACGTTGCTTTCCATCATCGGCGTGGCGACGGCGGTGTTGATCCTGGACCTGATCTATCCTCTGTTCGATCCCAGAGTCCGCCATCAATAAGATTGGATGAAGCTATGCTGGCTGTTTTTCGCGACTTGCTCCGATACGATGGGCGTTTTCGCGTCGCCTCCCTTTTTCTGATGCTCACTTTGCTGCTGGCCGCGCTTGCCTGGTTTTCTCCCTATCCGCCGACGCGCACCTTTATGACGCCGCAGGATCTGCCGCCTTCTTTGGAGCATCCCTTCGGCACCAACTCCCGCGGCCAGGATCTGCTCTGGTGGATGGCCTTTGCCGTGCGCAATTCATTGATTTTGGGCGTGATCACCGCCGTCGTGTCGCGACTGATCGCGATCTTCGTCGGCCTGGTCTCCGGCTACCGCGGGGGATTCATCGACCGCGCGCTGATGTCTGCGAACGATAGCTTCGTCGTGTTGCCGGTGTTGCCGATCCTGGTCTTGCTGAGCTTCTTGCTGCAAGGGCAGCTGAGCCTGGTCACGCTGGCGTTGCTGCTAGGGCTGTTCGGCTGGCCGTGGGACGCGCGGCTGATCCGCGCGCAGGTGTTGAGCCTGAAAGAGCGCGCCTTCACGCGCACCGCCGTCTATTCCGGCACGCCCCCGCTGTTGCTGACGCTGCGCGAGCACCTTCCGTTCGTCTTGCCGGTCGTCTTTGCCACGACGATCAACAACATGCTCTGGTCGATCGGCATGGAGGTGACGTTGAGCGTGCTCGGCCTTTCGGACGTGACGGTGCCGACGATCGGAACGACCATCTTCTGGGCCAATCAACATCAGGCGTTGGTGGCGGGCGTCTGGTGGTGGCTGGCCGCGCCCATTCTGGTCGCCGTGGTGCTCTTCCTCGGCCTGTACCTCCTGTTCTCCAGCGTCAACGAATTCATCGACCCCCGCACGCGCCTCAGACGGATTGGAGCATAACCCATGCCCTTGTTACAGGTGGAAAATCTGCGCGCGTACTATCGCACCCAGGTCTACGGCATCTCGCGATCGGTGCGCGCAGTGGATGACGTATCACTGGAACTCTTCGAGAATGAGATCTACGGCATCGCCGGCGAGTCGAGCTGCGGCAAGACGACGTTGATCAAGGTGATCTCCGGGACGGTCAAGCCGCCGCTCCGCATCGAATCCGGCCACGTGCTCTACGATTTTGGCGCGCTTCAAGTGGACATGACGAAGATCGACCCGGAGGAGCTGCGCCAGACCGTGCGGTGGAAGGAAATCTCCTACGTGATGCAAGGCTCCATGAGCGTGTTGAACCCTGTGCGCAAGATCATCCGCACCTTTGAAGACATCGTGCGCACCCATCAGGGCATTCCGAACAAAAAATTGTTTCTGGAGCAGACGCGCGACCATGTCATGCGCCTCGGATTGCCGCCGGACGTTTTGAATCTGTATCCCCATCAGCTTTCGGGCGGCATGCGCCAGCGCGTCGCCATCGCCCTGGCGACGATCTTCCAGCCAAGCCTCATCATCGCCGACGAGCCGACGACGGCGCTTGATGTCGTCGTGCAGCGCGGGGTCTTGCAAATGCTCAAAGAGATTCAAGCCGAAAGTGGAAACACTGTGTTGCTCGTCACCCATGACCTGGCCATCCACGCCAACGTAGCCGACCGCGTGGGCATCATGTACGCCGGCCGCATCGTCGAGGAGGCGCCCACGCAGATCATTTTCACCGCGCCGCGTCATCCGTACACCCAGCATTTGATCCGCTCCTTGCCTATGATCGGCGACAAGTCGGTGAAGGAGAGCCTGAGCGGCGCGCCTCCGAACCTGGCCAACCCGCCCAGCGGCTGTCGCTTTCACCCGCGTTGCCCTCTGGCCTTCGATCGCTGCCGAACGGAGACGCCGGCCATGGTGCGCCTGCCCCATCAACACCGCGTCGCCTGCCATCTTGTGACGGAGGCTGCCGAATGAACGGGGAGAAGAAATTGCTTCAGGTGGATCGGGTGACCGTTTCCTTCCACGTCGGCGGGTTTATCGCCGGAGGGCGTCTGCTGGCGGTGAACAATGTGTCGTTTTCCCTGGATGCAGAAAGGCCGGAAATCTTCGCGGTCGCCGGAGAGAGCGGCAGCGGCAAGACGACCCTGGCGCGCGTGTTGCTGCATGACCTGGAGCCGACGCAAGGCAGGGTCGTCTTTGAAGGCCGCGATCTCTCCACGATCAAGCGCCGTCGCGACGCAATGGAGTTCATGCGCAAGGTGCAGCCGGTCTTTCAAAATCCCTTCGAGACCTTCAGCCCACTGCGCCGCGTGGAGGACTACCTGTTTGAGACGGCGATCCAGTTCGGTCGCGCCAAAAACCGCCGCGCGGCGGCGCCGATCGTGGACGAGGCGCTTCATCAGGTGGGGCTGTCGCTGGAAGAGGTGCGTCAGCGCTACCCGCATGAACTCTCCGGCGGCCAAATTCAGCGCGTTTCGGTGGCGCGGGCCCTGATTCCCCAACCGCACTTAATCCTGGCGGACGAGCCGGTGTCGATGGTGGACGCCTCGCTGCGCATGTCGATCGTGAATCTCTTCAAGAAATTGCGCGATGAACAGAAAGTGAGCGTTGTCTACATCACCCATGACCTGGCGACCGCCTACTACATCAGCGACCGCATCGCCATTATGCTGCGCGGGGTCGTGGTGGAGTCTGGCCCCGTGGAAAAGGTGTTGGGCAATCCCTTGCATCCCTACACCAAGCTGCTGCAAGAGTCGGTGCCCAAGCCGGTCGTGACGGAGCGCGAGCAGTGGGCCAGGCCCATCAACCTGGGCGCCATGGAGGTCAAGGAGTACGGCCGCGTCGGCTGCAAGTTCGCCGGCCGTTGCCCTCACGTGATGGAGATTTGCAAACACGCCGAGCCGCCCACTCTAGAGGTGGAAGGCAGGGCGGTGAAGTGCTATCTCTACGGCGAGGACGCCGCACAATCGAACCCATCCTCTCGATCAAGTGGAAACCTATCAAGTGGAAAGTTGTGAACAATGAACGAAATCACGCTGGACGTCAAACTTGCCAAAACCAAAATCGACCGCAACATCTACGGCCATTTCGCCGAACATCTTGGACGATGCATCTATGAAGGCATCTGGGTGGGCGAGGACTCGCCCATCCCGAACGTGCGCGGCATTCGCACCGACGTCGTGGAGGCGCTGCGCAAGATCAAAGCGCCGGTGTTGCGCTGGCCGGGCGGCTGTTTCGCCGACGAATACCACTGGATGGACGGCATCGGCCCGCGCCACCAACGTCCCACGATGGTCAACACCCACTGGGGCGGCGTCATCGAGAATAACCACTTCGGCACCCATGAGTTCATGGATCTCTGCGAACAGGTCGGCTGCGAGCCTTACATCTGTGGGAATGTGGGCAGCGGCACGGTGCGAGAGATGGCGCAGTGGGTGGAGTACCTCACCTTCGACGGCCAAAGCCCGATGGCGGATCTGCGCAAGGCCAACGGCCGCGCGGCGCCGTGGAAGTTGAAATATTTCGGCGTCGGCAACGAAAACTGGGGCTGCGGCGGCCGCATGACGCCGGAGTACTACGCCGATCTGTACCGTCAATACGCCCTCTATGCGCGCGACTACGGCGACAACAAGCTCTTTCGCATTGCCTGTGGCCCGGCCGGCGACGACTACCACTGGACCGAAGTGCTCATGGCCAAGGCCGGCGACGCTCGCACCCCACGCGGGCGGCAGATGGACGGGCTGGCGCTCCACTACTACACGTCGGTCAAGCGGCTGCCCGACGGCTCACGCGAAGGGTCGGCGACGGTGTTCGACGAGTCCGGCTGGATCGAGATCATCGCCAAAGCGCGCTACATGGAAGAGCTTGTACGTCGACACGGCACCATCATGGATAAATATGATCCGGAGAAAAAGGTGGCGTTGATCGTCGACGAATGGGGCACGTGGTACGCAGTGGAGCCGGGCACGCATCCGCGCTTCCTCTACCAGCAGAACACCATGCGCGACGCGCTTGTCGCCGCCGTGACCTTTGACATTTTTAACAACCACGCTGACCGCGTGCGTATGGCGAACATTGCGCAGACGGTCAATGTATTGCAGGCGGTGATCTTGACCCAGGGCGAAAAGATGCTGCTGACGCCCACCTACCATGTGTTCGATCTCTATGCTGCGCACCAGGACGCCACGCTCGTGCCGATCGATATTTGCAGCGAGTCCTATCACCTGGGAGACTATTGCGTGCCTGCGCTTTCGGCCTCGGCTTCCATCAACGCCGAGGGAAAACTCCATCTCACCGTCAGCAACGCCAATCCCACGCGCGACCTTGCCGTGGAGGTGCTGATCCGCGGCATGACGGTCGGCGTTTGGGAAGGCCGCGTGCTGTGCGCAGCCGCCATGAACGCCCACAACACCTTTGAACAGCCCCACGCAGTTCGGCCTCAGCCGTTTTACAACGCAAAGATCACATCCGAAGGGATGACGCTGATCGTGCCGAAGATGTCGGTGGTGGCGCTGGATGTAGAATAGTCGATTATGAAGACTGCGCAGTTTAGCCGCCTTTCAGGAAGCCTATAGCTTCCTGGAAGGCCTTTGGCGGCGTTTATTGGGGCCTTCATCAACGTCGCCAAGCCACCCCGCTCGCCCTCACCGATGCGCCGAACGCTGCTTCATATCCGTCCCAAAATTTTTTATTAAAATTTTTCAATTGAATAGGGCTTGACAAGCGTAATTTCGTATGCTATATTACGAATTACCGCATACGATTGCATAAAACCTATCGAAGAACTTTTTAACTCATGCTACGCAGTTGAACTTGACAATCGATAGGCCTGACAATCGATAGAGCGGATTTGAGCAAATCGCCGGCGGTGATAATTAGCGGCGGCTCCCAACCACACGTTCGCGGTGAATTGCAAGATTCGGGGTGGCTCAAGAAAGCGCAGCTACGAACTGCGCCTGCGGGTTGCCAGAATTATCGATTGAATTTCATTAAGCTTCCAGGAAGGTCGTGTTCTGCGCAGAATTTCACCTAACTGCGTAACTCTTTTTTAACTTGTATCCAGAAGGGTTCTGATGCCGCGTTCGAGTTCGAGTCCTAAAAAAAACGTCACCATGCGAGACGTAGCTCGCATGGCGAATGTCTCGCAGAGCACGGTGTCGCGGGTGTTAAGCGGGGTGGAGGGCGGCATCCCTATTGGCGAAGAGACGCGTCGCCGCGTGTTGGAGGCGGTGGAGGCGCTTGGCTATTACCCAAACCTTCACGCAGGCAGCCTGCGCGGGCAAAAGACCTTCATGATCGCTATGATGATTGCAGACATCGGCAATCCCTTCTATCACCCCATGGTGCGGGCGGTTCAGGATGTGGCGCACGTCCATCGCTACGATGTGATGATCGCCAACTCAGACCACACGCGTGAAGGTGAGGAGATGTTCCTTGAGTCGGTGATTCGGCGTCCCGTGGATGGTGTGATCATGGTGCCGTATCACCTGGGGGAAGAGGAGCTGGAGCTTCTTATCGAACGCACAGGCGCAGCGGTCGTCGTGTTGGGTCAGCAGATCCGACATCCGCGGGTTGACGTCGTATTCGGGCGGGATGATCGCGCCATGTTCGAGGCGACCACCTGGCTGATTCAGGAAAAAGGCCATAGGCGCATCGGATTCATCGGCGTGACGGAGGAATTTTCCGCTGGCGCGCGGCGCAAGGCTGCATTTCTCAAAGCTCTGCAACAGGCGCATTTGCCGATCGAACCTGAATTGTTTGAGATCGGCGATTGGTCGGTGGAAAGCGGCGCGCGCGCCGTGCAGAAATTTTTATCTCTGACCCGGCCGCCGACTGCGGTCTTTGCCATCAACGATCTGATGGCCATCGGCGCCATGGAGGCGGCGCAGGCGCAGGGAATCTGCATTCCGGACGAGATGGCGGTGATCGGCTTCGACGACATTCCACAGGCGACATGGGTGCGGCCGCGATTGACCACGGTGGCGCAGTATCCGGCTGAAATGGGGCGCCAAATGGCCGAAGCGCTCTTTGAGCGCATTCAAAAAGAGTACACCGGCGCAGGACGGCGTTTTGAGATGCCCTGTCGGCTGGTGATTCGAGAGTCCGTATGAGTGCAGAGAAAGAAAGCATCTCGCTTGGCGTTTCGGTTGCAACGCAGCAGTCCATGCTGCGTCGTTCAACAAAAGATTGTTCCCTGTTTGTTTCCTGGTAAACACAAAAGGAGAAGAAAATGCGCAAGTTCTCATTCGGCCTCACGCTTGTTTTGGTGATGGCGTTGTTGCTCGCCGCGTGTGGAGGCGGCGCGCCGGCGGCTGCACCCGCAGAGGGAGGCGCGACGGACGCCGGCGCCGCAGCGGACGTCAGCGCGCCTGCTGCGGAGCCAACGCCGGTGGTCAACAACTTCGGCCAATGCAGCGATCCGCTCATCCTGTGGCACGGTCTGACCGGTTCGGATGGCGCTGTCTTCGCCGAGCTGTTGCAGCAGTTCGTCGACGCCAACCCCGACCTCTGTCTGAACTCCGAGGGGTATCCCTGGGACATTTTCTTCCAGAAGTATCCCACCGCTGTGGCCGCGGGCACGCCTCCGGACATGGTGATCTTTCATGCAGCGGAAGTCAACCAGATGGCGTCTGAAGGGCTGATGATGCCGATGGACGACATCATCTTCAATGACGGCACGCTCAACAAATCAGATTTCAACGAAAACCTCATCAACGCCATCACCGTCAACGGCCAGACCATGGCGGTGCCTTTTGACAATCACGGCTGGCTGCTGTGGTACAACACCAAGCTGATGGAGGAGGCGGGGTTGGATCCCAACGTCCTGCCCAAGAACGGCGCTGAATTTATCGAGATGGCGCAGAAGCTCACCAAGGACGTCAACGGCCGCCACCCGAACGAGGAAGGATTCGACAAGGACAATGTCGACGTTTGGGCCATCGACTACACCTGGCCGCGCTACACCATTCCCACCACGTTGTGGCAGTTTGGCGGCGGCGTCGTGAGCGAAGACGGCAAGACCGCGATTTTGGACAGCCCGGAGTCCATCGCTGCCGTGCAGTTCTGGCATGACCTGATGTATAAATACTATGTCGCTCCGCCGGCGATCCCTGGTAAAATGTGGGCGGGCGACCTGTACAAGAACAACAAGCTCGTCTTCATGTGGGAAGGCACCTGGACGGGCGGCTTTATGCGCGACAACCCCGACATTGCAGCGGTGACCAAGACTGCGTACATCAATTCGTTGGCGCCGGATGGCAAGCAGGCTGTGAAGTTCGACTCTCACATCATGTCCATCCCCACAGGCGTAGACGAGGATGGCATCGCCAAGGCCAAGCGGTTGATGACCTTCCTGGTCGAAAATGGCGCCTACTGGGCGACCTCCGGCCAGGTGCCGGCGCTCAAGTCGGTGCAGGCGTTGCCGGAAGTGCAGGCCATCGAGTCCGTCGCCACGGCGGCTCGCCAGTTCAACGAGATCGGCCGCACCGACCTGGCGCACAAATCTTTCATCGAAATTCAAACGGCGTGGGAGACGGCGGTCGGCAACGCCCTCGCCAGCCCCACCTCGGATGTCGCTGCGGCATTGAAGGCGGGCGCCGAGCAGGTGCAGGCGATCTTGAATCGTCCGTAATGTTCAACCAGTTTTGTCGTCGTGGGTTTGGGCGATTTCGTCCAAACCCACGCCATCGGTCACCTGGAGCGAGCGGGCGGATTCTGCAGCTCTGAGAGATCGGCCGTCCGCAGCTTGTGGGATACGGAGCAATTAGACTCATGGCCACCTCCACACTATCGTCGTCGCGCACTGCTGCGGCGCAGAATCAGCGTTGGAAGAGGCTGCGCAAACAGCTTCCCAATTATTTGTTTATTCTTCCCCATTTCTTTTTCTTCAGCGTCTTTTTGTTGTATCCGATCTTCCGCGGCCTTCAGATCAGCCTATACGACTGGAAGATCATGCTTAAGGATCAGGCCTTCATCGGTCTGGCCAACTATCAGGCGCTGCTGCAAGACAAAATCTTCTGGCAGACGCTCAGCAATACGGCCTATTTCACCGCATTGACGGTCGTCATGAATGTTCTTCTTGCTCTGTTTGTGGCGACCGGCTTGAAGCATCCTTTCATCGGCAGCAACTTCCTGCGGGTCCTTTTTTACGCGCCGGGCATCCTGTCGGTGTCGGTGCTGGGCATCATCGGGATCCGCGTGTGGGATACACAGATCGGCATTCTGAACTATTTCATCACAACGATGCTGGGCGGCCCGCGCATCGCGTGGCTGGGCAATCCGGACATGGTGATTCCGGCGCTGGCCGTCACCACGGTTTGGTGGACGTTCGGTTTTCCGATGTTGGTGTTTATTGCAGGCATGCACAACATCCCCGAACCTCTGTATGAGGCCGCCAAGATCGACGGCGCAGGCCCTTTGCAAACGTTTCGGCATATCACCTTGCCGTTATTGATGCCGACCATGTTGTTTGTGGTGGTCACGCAGTTCATTGCGCATATGCAGGTTTTCGCTCAGCCGTACATCATCACCGGAGGCGGTCCCGGCAACGCTTCCCGCTCGGCTACGATGTACCTCTATGAGACTGCCTGGAAATTCTTCCGCTTCGGTTACGCTTCCTCCATCTCGGTGGTGCTGGCCCTGATCATGATCGTGGTCACCGTGATTCTCTTCACGCTGATGCGGCGGCGGACGGAATATTGAGCCGGCCCCGGCGACAGGATGTGGGTGCAAGGAGCAGAAAGAGGAGATTTGCAATGAATCAGACGATCGTATATCCAGAGCGACGGCGCTTGGGCCGCTATGTGGCGCGCTCTTTGTTCCTGTGGTTGTGCTTTTTGCCGTTGGCGCTGATCGTAGTGGTGCCGGTGCTGTATATGATTTCAATGGCCTTCACCCTCGAAGCCAATCAGATGAAATTCCCGATCGAGTGGATACCGAACCCGCCGACGTTGAGCAATTTTCAAAAGATTTTCGTAGACCCGCAATTGCCCATCGTGCGTTGGTTCATCAACAGTCTGTTGGTTGCAACGGTCGGCACGGCAATCATCGTGTTCTTGTCTTCGTTGAGCGGCTATGCATTCGCACGCCTGGAGTTTCCAGGCAAAGGGTTTCTCTTCTCCTTGTTGATTTTTAGCCTCATGATTCCTTCCGCGGTGACGTTGATCCCGGCCTTCTTGTTGCTGCGCGATCTGAAGCTCCTCAACACCTACCACGCCATCTGGTGGCCCGCCGCCGCCTCCGTGACCGGCATCTTTTTGATGCGGCAGCATTTCTTTTCCATTCCCGGCGAACTGGAAGACGCCGCCCGCGTCGATGGCGCCAGTCGTTTTCGCATTTACTGGCAGATTTGTCTACCGCTGGTGCGCGGGGCCATGGTGGCGCTGTTCATCTTTGCATTTTTGGGCCTCTGGAACGATCTCTTCTGGCCGTTGATCGTCCTTAGCGAACGCGCAGCGTTGACGCTGCCGGTCGGCCTGCTGGTGATTCAACAGGGCAGCTACATCCAGCGCGGCCTGGCCTTCGCCGGCGCTTTCATCGCATCGATGCCAGTCCTGATTTTCTACGCCATTTTCCAGCGCAAAATTATCGCCGGCATCGTGACCGCAGGGCTGGCCGGGCGATAACGAGTCGTCGGTTTTGAGCGCTCGCCTTGCAGCGCGCCAATCGAGCTAATTCGCCGACGCAGCATTTTCTATTGTTTGAATTGCAAATTTATCAATCTTTTTGACGAACATCGATAGGGACTTTCTTATGACGCAACAGAGAGCACAAATTTTTCTGGATTCCAACCGCACGATTGCAGAAATTTCGCCCTTGCTTTTCGGCGGCTTCGCCGAGCACATGGGGCGCTGCATCTACGAGGGCGTCTACGATCCCAAGTCGAAGCATGCCGATGAGAACGGCCTGCGCCGCGATGTGCTCGACGCCCTGCGCGCGCAGGGATACACCACCATCCGCTATCCGGGCGGCAACTTTCTCAGCGGCTATAACTGGCTGGACGGCGTCGGCCCCAAGGAGATGCGACCGCGACGCCGCGAGCTGGCCTGGCAGTCCATCGAAACCAACCAGTTCGGCACCAATGAGTTCATGCTCTTCTGCAGAGCCATCAACGCCGAGCCGATGTTGGGCGTCAACATGGGCACCGGCACCATTCAGAGCGCCTGCGATCTGGTCGACTATTGCAACACGCCGTCCGGCACCTACTGGTCCGACCTGCGCGCGAAACATGGCTTCCCGGAGCCGCACAAGGTGAAATATTGGTGTGTGGGCAACGAGATGGACGGCCCCTGGCAGATGGGGCACCTGGAGGCGCACGAATACGGCGCCAAGGCGCGCGAGGCCGCCAAGCTCATGAAGTGGATGGACCCGTCGATCAAGACCGTGTTGTGCGGCTCCTCGAACGACCAGATGCCCACCTATCCGGAGTGGGACCGCGTGGCGTTGGAAGAGGCATGGGAGCACATGGACTATCTGTCCATGCATTACTACGCCGGCAACCGCGAGAATGACACACCCAGCTTTCTCGCCAGCGCCGTGCAGTTCGAACAGTTCGTCGATACGCTGGAGGGTGTGCTGCGCTACGTCAAAGCCAAAAAGCGCAGCAAACACGACATCTATCTCTCCTGGGACGAATGGCAGGTCTGGTATAAAGGCGACCCGCTGCAGGGCAACTGGACCGAAGCGCCCCATCTGGCCGAGGAGATGTACAACCTGGAGGATGCGCTGGTCGTCGGCCAGTGGCTGAACGTCTTCCTGCGCAAGAGTCATGTGCTCAAGATCGCCTGCGTGGCGCAGATCGTCAACGTGATCTCCTGGCTGCACACGCGCGGGGACGAGCTCCTCAAGCATCCGTCTTTCTACGTCTTCCAGCTGGTCAGCAACTACGCGCGCGGGCAGGCGCTGGACGTATTGGTCAAAGCCCCGCGCGTGGAGACGAAGAAATACGGCGACGTGCCCGTGCTGGACGTCTCCGCCTCTCACGACGAGGCGACCGGCCAGGGCGCCATTTTCATCGTCAACCGCAGCCTGAGCGAGAGCGTCGTCACCGATTTTGTCTGGCAGGATGGCCGCAACCCAACCGTATGCGAGGCCTGGCAGCTCGCCGGCGACGACCCCAAGGCGCTCAACACCTGGGAGAATCCCAATCACCTGGTGGCGAAGCCGATTGCCCCGCCGCGCGTCAGCGACGGCCGGGCGACGATCCAGCTGCCGCCGCTTTCGTTCACAGCGCTGCGACTCTCTCCACGGTAGAAGAATAGCAAGAGCGACTCGCGAATCGTCGCTTCACGGAAAGGCGTCATTGAAGATGACGCCAAAAACGAAGATTGTTTAGAGCGTTCGGCGCAGCTGCGCTTCCCTGATTCGCTCAAAGTCCTGCGTCCGCCGAGAAAAAAGGTGCGGTTCCCAACCGCACCTTTTCTCGGCGGAAGGCGACTCAGGAGGTTATCGCCTCTGGCGGCGACGCGGTTGTCTGTCAGAACCTGCGGCTACGAGCCGCAGCTGCAAGGAAATGCTTTTCTTGGCGTCTTCGTGGTTTCGGTTAGAATTCATATCTCACGTGGAGCGCCGGAAACGCCTTCCGTCCATCCCTCGGCGTCGCTATTTTCTCGCGATACAGGAGCGTAGGTGATCTTCAAAACAAGGTCTTGTGCGTAATTGCCGAACCCCTTGCCGAACAAATTCATTCCCCCCACGTTGACGGCGTCGGGCTTGACGCCGATGCGCACGGCGATGTAGGGGCGCTTGTCAAGCTCGAGGTCGTCGATGCGCACTGGCGAGGAGGGCGCGCCGTCGATGGAACTGCCGTTGGCGTCGACGCGCCAGGTCTTCAGAAGCCCATATTGACTGTTCCACTCTCCCCACCAGGCCGGCGTCAGCGCACCGCGCTCGCCCCCGAAGTCGCCAGGCGACGTCCACACGCCGATCAGTTTGCCGTTGATCTCCACAAAGATGTCCGAAGGCCAGTCCAATGCAAAGGGCGCCGCCTCGGAGCAGAGCTCTGCGCTCAACGTCAGGCTATGCACCGGGCTTTCCGGGTCGTGGCGATAGGGAAAGCGATATTCCAGAAAACCGCTCGTCAGCCAGACAAGCTGGGCGTGGATGCGCTCCGGCTCGAAAAAGGAGGCTGCGTCGTCCAGGTGGCCGATGAGCCCTTCCGTCGAAGCCAGACCGCAGGTGGGCGTCACTTCACAATCGTAGAAGGCGCCGATCGGCATTTCGATGGTCGCCGTCCTCATCGACGTAGGAGGCGCCTGAGGAAGGAGAAGGAGAACGACGTCGTATAGGCGCGCGCAGAGTTTCTGCACGCCCCGGCTCGCCGTCACGACTTCCGAGCGGAGCAGCCCCGCCTCCTCGAGCGCTGTGACATGAAGGTTGGCAGTGGACAACGGCATATCAAGCGCCTGTGCGATTTCAGAGACGTTGGCCACTTTTCGCTCCAGGAAGTCCAGGATCGCCATGCGAGGCTGAGAACCCAGGGCTTTGAGCACTGCGATGGCGTGCTCGCGTTCGTGAGGCTCCGTTCTCAGGCGCAGCAGACGCAACGCTCCGACGGCTTCTTGCAAGCTCGAGGTTTCTTCGTTCATCGTCGCTCCTTGTAAAGAGTCAGTGAGATTCTGAGCATCACCTGGGAAGCGCAAAGGAAGTCATCCGTTTGCAGAACATCATGAATCGCTAGATGAGATTTTACATGCGTTTCGGATTTTTATGAAAATCCTTGACGGTTTTGACGATTTCTGTTACAGTAAATTATGAAATTCTCGGCTGACAACAGGTTTCGATCGGCGTCTTTCCTGCACAACGGGAGAGGAGCGTTTGCCATGCAGGTTTGGCGCAAGCGCGTGAAGTCCGCAGAATTTGCGCGGGTTTTCTTTGCAACGTTCTCCAAAAAGTTCAACGCTCTCCAAAAAGTTCAACAATGAAGGAGGAAGAAAAATGAAACGTATGCGTCTCTGGGTTGTGGGCATGTTGATCGTTGCGCTGCTGATCGGTGCATGTGCACCTCCGCCGAGCCAGCCGCCTGCCGTGGAAGCGCCTGCCGCAGAGGCTCCGGCTGCTGAAGAGGCGGCGCCGACGGAGCCAACGCCGACCGCCACGCCCATCGTCGCCGAGGCCGGCGCGGGCGCCACTCGCCTCATTTACTGGAACGGCCTCACCGGCAGCGACGGCGTGACGATGGTGGAAATGGTGCAGAAGTTCACCGAAGAGAATCCCGACGTCTCGGTGCGCGTCGAGATGATGCCGTGGGGCACCTACTTCGACAAGCTGTTGACCTCGCTCGTCTCTGGCAGCCCGCCCGATCTCTTCCTGCTCCACGAATTTGAAATCCCGCAGTTCGCCGGGCAGGGCGTGCTGGCCGACATGAGCGATTACTACGACGACCACGGCGGTCCGGTTCCGGTGAGCGACATCTACCCGCAGGTGTTGAAGGCGCTTGAGCTGGACGGCGCTCGCTACGGCGTGCCGCTGGACATCCATGGCTGGGGACTTTGGTACAATAAGGACCTCTTTGTCGAAGCGGGGCTGGACCCGGAGACGTGCCCGGCCACCGCAGAGGAGTTTGTCGCAGCCGCCAGGAAGCTGACCAAGGATGCCAATGGCAAGCGCGCGGGCGAGGAAGGATTCGATCCGACCCAGATCGAGCAGTGGGGCACGGCGGTGAGCTGGCAGAAGCCGACCACGCTTTCCACCATGTGGCAGTTCGGCGGCGACTGGAGCGATCGCGCGGGCAACGCCACCTTGACCAGCGACGCCGTGAAAAAGGCCGTGCAGTTCTGGTATGACTTGATCTACGTCGAGCATGTGGCGCCGCCGCCGGCCGGCTTCGACACCTGGCAGACCATGGCCGCCGGTCGGTTGGGAATGCTGCCGGAGGGTAGCTGGTTCCTGAACTTCGCCAACGACAACGAGATCAACTGGGGCGTCTGCCCGTTCCCGAAGATCGGCGATGAGCACGTCACCTGGATCAGCTCTCACGTCATCTACACGCCGCCGACGCTCGCCGGCGAGAAGCTGGAAGCCGCCAAGCGTCTGATCAGCTTCCTCACGGAGCAGGGCGCGCTGTGGGCGACTTCGGGTCAGCCGCCGGCCCGCATCTCGCAGTTCGAGTCGTTGACGCCGGACCGCTATCTGTCGGCGATCGTGCTGGGAACCAGTTTCCAGGAGATCGGCCGCTACGATTTTGCCCACCCCTGCATCCAACAGGTCATCGATCAGGGGTACATGCCGGAGTTCGATGCGATCTATAACAACCTGAAGACGGTGGAGCAGGGCCTGGCGGACGCCAATGCACGCGTCCAGGATATTTTGGACCGCTGCCGGTAAATCCGCACAAGGCGCCCGCGCTTGTTCACTGCCTCGCGTAGGACATTCTCCAACGCTCCGGATCACGGACTCCGCCTGAGAGTCCGTGATCCGGAGTCAACTGTGAGGTTGTTTGTCGACCTTCAGCAAAGCATTCATCTTCCAGGAAACCTCAAAGCTTCCTGGAAGGTTGTGACGAATAGAACGCGATTCAGCTAGCGATCAATCTGTGGAGGAGCATGGCGACCGAGCTTTCAACGACCCAAGGGCACACCGCCCATCAGCACCGGCGCACCTGGCGCACGCCGATGTATACGTTGACAAACTACCTGTTCATCCTGCCGTTTTTGATTCTTTTTGTGACGTTTGTCGCCGGCCCGATTTTCTACTCCTTCTGGATCAGCCTCCATGATTGGAAGATTCTGGCCAGAGAGCAGCCGTTTATCGGGCTTGCCAACTACATTAACCTGATGCGAGACGGCATCTGGTGGATCGCGCTCAGGAATAGCCTCTATTTCGCCTTTCTGACCTCCATTATCAACACCATCTTTGCATTGGTCGTGGCCATGCTGGTCAATGCGCCGATACGCGGCCGCGATTTTTTCCGGTTCGTCTTCTATGCGCCGGTGGTGCTTTCGGTCGCAGCGATGGGCATCATCATGAGCTGGATGATGAACACGCAATTTGGCATTATCAATTACTTTCTCGTCTGGCTTGGCCTGCCGCCTGTGCGATGGTTGGCGGATCCCAATCTCGTGATCCCTTCGTTGAGTCTGGCCACCGTTTGGTGGGGCTTCGGCTTCCCGATGGTGATCTATCTGGCGGGGCTGCAGGGAATTCCCGACCATCTCTATGAAGCGGCGCGCATCGATGGGGCGAACACCTGGCAGACCATTCGTCACATCACCATCCCCTTGATGATGCCTTCCATCTTTTTTGTCTTTGTCACGCAGTTGATCGCCCATTTCCAGGTCTTCGGTCAACCCTACATTATGACGGGCGGCGGCGGACCCGGGCGTTCTTCCTACACGGTGATCATCTACCTGTATCAGACCGCCTGGCGCTATTTCCTGATGGGCTATGGCGCCGCCATCGCCGTCGCACTGGCGCTCGTAATTTTGTTTTTCACGTTGATTCAATTCCGAATCTTTGGGCGACGCAGCGTCATTGAGTATTGAGGAGAGGCGAAGAAAAGCAGATGAACCAATACCGCGTCTATCGCTTCTTGATGAGAACCCTGCACTACGCCGTGTTGATCGCTTTGGCGATCGTCGTCGGCTTTCCGATCTATTGGATGCTCGTCGTTTCGATCACGCCGGCGGCGGAGGTCTATCGCTGGCCCCTGCAGCTGTGGCCGGCCAATCCGACGCTTGAGCACTATCGCGCCGTCTTCACCCGTCAAGACCTCATGGTCGATCGATGGTTCATCAACAGCGTCGTGGTGAGCACCATCATCACCGTGCTTTGCGTCTTTCTTTCGAGCCTGACCGCCTATGGCTTCGCCCGCCTTGAATTTCCCGGTCGCAACACTATCTTTCTGCTGCTGCTCTTTACGCTCATGGTTCCCGGACAGGTCACGCTGATCCCGGTGTTTCTGTTGGTGCGCAGCCTGGGTTGGCTCGACACCTATCATGCGCTTATCTGGCCAGGCGCGGTCAGCGTCTTCGGCGTCTTTCTCTTGCGCCAATTTTTCACCTCTGTGCCCAAAGAATTGGAAGAGGCGGCGTTGATGGACGGCGCAGGGCGTTTCCGCATCTACTGGCAAATCGTGCTGCCGCTCAGCCGGGCCGCTATTGTGGCGCTGACGATCTTCGTCTTCCTGGGCGCCTGGAATGACCTCTTCTGGCCGCTCGTGGTGCTCAATTCTCTGGAGCTGCGAACTCTGCCGGTCGGTCTCACCGTGCTGCAGGGGACTTACATCCAGGAGAGGGCGCTCGTGATGGCCGGCACAGTGATCGCCAGCGCACCGGTGCTCCTCTTCTATGCGATTTTCCAGCGTCGCATCATCCAAGGCGTCATGCTGACCGGGATGGGTGGACGATAGGTCTATGGGAAGCCGTTGGAAGTCTGGCGCGCGTCGATCCGGCGCGCGCACCCTTGCGATCGCTCTGTTTTTGATCCTACTTTCCGCCTGCGCCCCGATTCAGGCGCCGCCTGCGATGGTTCCGCCGATGGAATATCAAAATCCGGTTTATCGTTTGGATTTTCCCGATCCATTCGTCTTGTATGTGAACGGCCAGTACTACGCCTATGCCACCAATGCCAGAGGGCTCCATATCCAGGTGCTCAAGTCCGCCGATCTGGTGAATTGGAAGGAAGCCGGCGTTCGCGGGGAAGCGCTCCCGCAGTTGCCCGCCTGGGCGGAGGAGAGCAAATCCTTCACCTGGGCGCCGAGCGTCCTGGCTCGCAAGGGTCAGTTTGTGCTCTATTACACCACGCGACTGGCGGCGGCCGAGCGTCAATGCATCAGCTACGCCGTCAGCGACTCCCCAGAAGGCCCTTTTGTGGATTCCAGCGAGGCGCCTTTTGTTTGCCAGCTGGAGGAAGGCGGCTCGATCGATCCTGAACCCTTCGTCGATCGCGACGGTGCGCTCTATCTGCTCTGGAAAAATGACGGAAACTGTTGTGGTTTTCCGATCTATATCTACGCCCAACCGTTAAGCGAAGACGGTCTGCGCCTGCTTGGAGAGCCGGTGCGATTGATCGCCTATGACCAGGAGTGGGAGACGCCGTTGATCGAGAACCCTAGCATGGTCGCTCATGACGGCAAATACTATCTCATTTATTCCGGGAACTGGTGGGAGAGCCGCAATTACGCCGTCGGCTACGCCATCTGCGAGACGCCGCTTGGCCCGTGCGTCAAGCCGCAGAACGAACCTGTGCTCGCCAGCGCCGGTCGGCACGTCGGCCCCGGAGGCGCCTCCTTCTTCCGCGATGCCGGCGGCAAGTTGTGGATTGCGTACCATGCCTGGCGCGAGCCCTATGTGGGATACCCCGCCGGTATGCGACGGCTTTATCTGGCGCAGGTGGATTTTGACGCAGGGAAACCGGTCTTTCGGAGACCCGAAGCGGAGCCATAAAGTCGCATTCCAGTTTATCGTTCCAAATTTCCATCAAAAACAAAAAGGATTAGCCTCGTTATGACGAACCAGACATTCAAAATGTCTCTTGACGGCCTGTGGGATTTTCAGGTTGATCCGGCCGGCGGCGACGACGCAACGCGGATTCAAGAGTGGCGCACCGCGCGCGTGCCCGCCCCCTGGCAGGCGCAGTTCGACGATCTGCGCCATTACAGCGGCGTCGCCTGGTATCGTCGGCGCTTCGACTGGCAGGGCGATCTGACCGGCAAGGCTGCAATCCTTCACTTCGGCGCTGCGGATTATCACGCCGTCGTCTGGCTCAACGGCCAACGCATCGGCGAACATGAGGGCGGCTATCTCCCCTTTGAGTTCGACGTCGCCCCGGCGCTGCGCACGGGCGAAAATGTGCTCGTGGTGCGCGTCGCCGACCCCGATGACGACCGCAGCCGCTTTCCGGACTATCCTTTCAGTGAAATTCCACACGGCAAACAAAGCTGGTACGGCCCCATCGGCGGCCTCTGGCAGAGCGTCTGGCTGGAGGTGCGACCGGCGCTGCATCTGGTGCGCCTGCGGCTGACGCCTCTCCCCGCCGAGCGGGCGATCGAGGTTCAGGCCGTTCTCAGCGCAGTCCTGCCCTCCTCCGCTGAAGTGCGCGCCGCCGTGCGCGCACCGGATGGGCGGCGCATCGCCGAAACTGTCCTCGATGCAACCGGCGCAGGTCGCGTCGCACTCAATGATGCGCCGCTCCTCTGGAGCCCGGAGACGCCCCACCTCTACACGGTGGAGGCGGCCATCATGCTCGACGGCGCCGTGCACCACCGCCTGGCCGCCACCTGCGGCTTTCGCACGGTGGCGGCGAAAAACGGGCGCATCTATCTAAACGGCGAGCCGATCTACCTGCGCGGGGCGCTCGACCAGGCTTACTATCCGGAGACGATCTACACGCCGCCGAGCCTGGAGTTCCTCGAAGATCAGGCGCGCAAAGCCAAGGCGCTCGGCCTCAACTGTCTGCGCACGCACATCAAGATTGAAGATCCGCGGTACTATGACGTGGCCGACCGGCTGGGCCTGCTGATCTGGACGGAAATTCCCAACTGGGTGCTCTTGACCGAAGCCGCCGATCGCCGCATCAAGGAAACCTTCCGGGCCATGGTCGAGCGCGACTGGAATCATCCATCGATCATCGCCTGGACGCTGGTCAACGAAAACTGGGGGACCGACCTGCCGCGCAATCCGGAGCATCGCCGCTGGCTGGCGGACTTTTATCACTACGCCAAAACCGTGGACCCCACGCGGCTGATCGTGGACAACTCCGCCTGCTGCGACAATTTCCACGTTGCGGGCGACCTGGAGGATTTCCATCACTATCGCGCCATTCCCGACCACGCCGCAGAGTGGGACGCCTGGGTGGGCGATTTCGCCAGCCGCGCCAATGACTGGGTCTGGGCCCAGGACTATCTTCATGAGCGCAGAGCCGACCTGCCGCTCCTCGTGTCGGAGTTCGGCAACTGGGGCTTGCCCGATCCTGCAACGATCCAGGAAAAAGGCCGCGATCCGTGGTGGTTCGAGACGGGCCACGAGTGGGGAGAGGGCATTGTCTATCCCCACGCCATGCTGCTGCGCTTTCACGACCATGGCCTGGAGGCTGTGTTTGGATCGTTTCAGGCGTTCATCCGGGCTTCTCAGGAGCACATGGCGCGCAGTCTACACTACGAAATCACCACCATGCGCCTCCATCCAACCATCGCCGGCTACGTGATCACCGAATTCACCGATGTCCACTGGGAATGCAACGGCCTGCTCACGATGCAACGGCAGGTGAAACAGGGGCTAGAAGAAATTCTGGTCCCGCTGAATCAGGACAATGTAGTGGCGTTGCGCCCTCAGCGCTGGAGCGGCTGTCCCGGCGACGCCGTTCCGGTGGAGATGCGCTGCTTTGGCGTCGACGGTGAACGCAGCGACGGCGTGATCTTCTGGCGCGTCGGCGACTACAGCGGACAGCTTCCTGCGCCCGGCGGCGTCGTGCACGCGCCGCTGACCACTCCCGGCATGGCGCGGCTGGAGGCGCGCTGGCTGGCGGCGGACGGTCGAGAGATCGCCGCCAACGCCGTCGAGCTGGCCTGCGTCTCCCCGCTGCGCACCGAGCAATGGCTGTGCGTCGTGGACGATCCGACGCTGGTCGAGCCGCTGCGCAGGTTGGGCTATCGGGTCGAGGAAGGGGCTGTCGAAGTGGAAGGCGCCATCCTGGTCGCTCGACGCTACACCTCGACGTTGGAGCGGGCGGTGCAGGCCGGCGCCCGCCTCCTGCTGCTCGCCGAGGAGGGAAGCGGCGAGGGTCCCGACGCACTCCGTCTGCCCGCCGGCGCCGTCGTCGCCCGCAAAGGCACCCACTGGCAGGGGGACTGGGCGACTTCCTTCGCCTGGATTAAGAAGCAGGGCCCCTTCGCTGCGCTGCCCGGCAGTCCGCTGTTAGAGATGGAATACGCTCCCATCATGCCGGACTATGTGCTGGTGGGGTTGCCTTCCTGGGCCTATCGCACGCACAGCTGGGCGGGGCTGGCGCTGGGATGGATCCACAGGCCGGTTTCGCTGCTGGCGGAGATGCCCTATGGGCGCGGACGGATCGGGATCACTACCTTCAAGCTCAACGCACGCACGCTCGCCGACGACGTGGTGGCGCAAACGGTTCTGGCTGGCGCGCTGCAACTGCTTTCTTGATGGTAGCCCTCACCCCCTGGCCCCCTCTCCCAATGCTGGGAGAGGGGGAGAGCGCCTGCGCGAGTCCGTCGGTTTCATCGTAGGTGCGGCTCCCAGCCGCACACCCCAGGCGCACCCAGAAGTCAGGGGACAAGACCCTCACCCCCCAACCCCCTCTCTCAAGGCTGGGAGAGGGGGAGAAAGCGCCGTCGCAGCCCCGAATTCTCTGGATTCATCGTAGGTGCGGCTCGCAGCCGCAGGCCCTCACCCCCAACCCCCTCTCCCAAGGCTGGGAGAGGGGGAGAAAGCGCCGTCGCAACCCCGAATTCTCTGGATTCATCGTAGGTGCGGCTCCCAGCCGCACCCAGGAGCCGGAGCAAAGGCCCTCACCCCCCAGCCCCCTCTCCCAAGGCTGGGAGAGGGGGAGAAGGGCGCACCGCAGCAGCCCCGAATTCTCTGGATTCACCGTAGGTGCGGCTCCCAGCCGCACATTCCAGGCGCACCCAGGAGCCGGAGCAAAGGCCCTCACCCTCCAGCCCCCTCTCCCAAGGCTGGGAGAGGGGGAGAAAGCGCCGTCGCAGCCCCGAATTCTCTGGATTCATCGTAGGTGCGGCTCCCAGCCGCACACTCTTAATGTCTCGCAAGGTCCTGGGGAATGCGAGGATGCACAGCTACGAGCGGCGCCTGCAAAGCGCCAAAATCGTTCGTCAAATTCCCTTTGCGTCGATCCTGCTGGACAAGTCAGACAGAGGTATGCTAAGATTGGGTTAGTGTTGAATCTACATTAACCGTGCTGAGCAGACAGCAGTTCGGCGGAGGGAAAAAATGCGCACATCATTGCCGTTGCCTCCTCACTACGATCCGCAGCGAGTGGGCGAGGTTTGGCGGGTTCCCTATGCGGAGCGGGCGAGAGAGGCGAAGGATTGGGCGAGGCGGCATAACCTGCGCCCGGCCGGCGAAGATCGTTTTCGCGTGGCTTTACTGGCGATCGACGTGCAGAACACCTTTTGCATTCCCGATTTTGAGCTTTTCGTAGGCGGACGCTCCGGCTTGGGCGCCGTGGAGGACAACCGTCGGCTCTGTGAGTTCATCTATCGCAACCTGGATGTCATCACCCAAATCTTCCCGACGATGGACACCCACCAGGCTGCGCAGATTTTTCATCCTCTCTTCTTCGTGAACGAGACCGGCGAGCATCCGGCGCCGCACACGCAAATTACGGTGGACGACATCGAGCGCGGCGTCTGGCGTTTCAACCCTGCGCTGGGGCCGACGCTGGGGCTGGAGCCGGCGTATGTGCAGGCCCATCTCCTGCACTACACGCGCACGCTGGCGGCGTCCGGGCACTACGCCCTGACGGTGTGGCCTTATCACGCCATGCTGGGCGGGATCGGGCATGCGTTGGTGGCCTCCTTCGAGGAAGCAATCTTTTTCCACAGCGTCGCCCGCAGCAGCCAGCCTGACGTTCAAATCAAGGGCAACCATCCCTTGACCGAGAACTATTCTGCAATTGAGCCGGAGGTGCGAGCAGACCATCGGGGCGTCCCGATCGGCGCCGTGAACCAGAAGTTGCTCGATCGTCTACGCACGTTTGACGCCATTCTCGTGGCCGGAGAAGCGAAGAGCCACTGCGTCGCCTGGACGGTGCAGGATCTGTTGGAGCATTATCAGCAAGACGCGCCGGAACAGTTGCAGAAAATTTACTTGCTGTTGGACTGCATGTCGCCGGTGGTGGTGCCGGGCGTGGTCGACTACACCGAGGCGGCGGAGGCGGCGTTTGCGCGATTTGCGGCGGCGGGGATGCATCTCGTTCGCTCGACGGATCCGATCGAGCAGTGGCTGGAAGGATGGGCGTGAAACGGCGAAAAAAACCGGCGCCAAGGCGGCGCCGGTTTTTTTGTCTTATGAAAGCGCTGGGTTCACTCAGGCAATCACGGGGATGAGCAAACCGTAGTTGCCATCTTTGCGACGATAGATGACGTTGATGCTGCTCGTTTGCGGATTGTAGAAGACGAAGAAATCGTGCCCGAGCAGCTCCATCTGCTCCAACGCTTCCTCCTCTTCCATTGGCGTCACCAAAAACTGTTTGCGCCGAATGATCACGCCCGGCGCCTCTTCGGGTTCAGCTTCTTCGAGCATCGTCGCCTCGACGCGTTCCACTTCGCGCATGGCGGCCTGTGTGGCGCGGCGCTTGCTGTCGAAGCGGCGCCCCTTGAAGCGCCGAATCTGGCTGGAGATTTTGTCCACCGTGGCGTCGATGGAGGCGAAGACATCGCTGGTTGACTCTTCGGCGCGCAAAATTTGTCCATTGGCCCAAATGGTGATCTGCGCCGTGAAGCGGTCATCCGCAGAGCGGGTCGTATTTTGGGTCAGGTCGGCGCGCACTTCGCCGATCTGAGGGAGGTAGCGTTCGAGACGGCCGACTTTCTTGGTGACATACTCGCGCATGTAATCCGTCACCTCGATGTTGCGACCGTTGACCATCACTTTCATGGTCCCTACTCCTTTCTACAAAAGTCCTGGTTAGCGATAGAGGAAGATTGGATGGAAACATGAAACATGGCGCCCGATGCGCGTCTGTTTCATGCAAAACGCCTGCGCGTGCTCCGGAGTTCCATCGTTGCGGGTGGAGTCTGACGGGTTGGGATGAGCCGACTCTGCGTCTCCCAACCTTTGTGCAACTGTCGAAGCCCAAAATCGGCACGGCAAAGGAGAAAATCTGAAAGAATCATCCATAATCCGATTCTAGTCATGTCTGCTGAAATTGTCAACGACCGAAAGACCCATTTAGGGGAGGAATAAGGACCATCCAAAAATTCAGGCGTAGATTTCTGGTTGGCGATGAGAGCGTCTTTTCCAGGCGTTGGACGACTTGTCAGCGGATTGTAAGAAAATGAGAAACGATTTTCAACTACAATGAGCGCAGTAAATATAACCAATCGCACAGTGCAAGTCATCCGCGTGTGGGGTCAGCTTATGTCTGCAAACGCCAAGGTTGTGGTTGGCCGTTCAGAAAAAATTGAGTCTCAATCTCGTCAAACGCTTCGTTCGCAGCGGCGTCGCTATCGCCTTTTTTTGGTTTTGGGGGACGCCTTCGTCCTGATGATTGCGTTTGCATTGGCATATTGGCTGCGCTTCTCCGTAGGTCTGGCGATTTCGCAGGACATCGTGCCGAACCCGCAAGACTATCTGTTCCTCTCGTTGCTGCTCGTGCCGACCTGGCTGGCGATCTTCGCGCTGGTCGGATTATACGATTTTAACATTCTGCTCGGCGGCATTGCGGAGTATGGGCGCGTCTTCAACGCCGTGACGTGGGGCATCATGGCGGTCATCGTCTATAGCTTTTTGAACCCGGAGTTTGTCATCGCACGCGCATGGCTGCTCTACGCCTGGGTGTTTTCCACCTTGCTGCTCTGCGTTTTCCGTCTCACGATGCGACGCATCGCCTACCGCGCGCGACGGTACGGCTATTTCGTTTCGCCTACGGTGATCGTCGGCGCCAATCAAGAGGCGGTCGCCCTGGCTGACCAGCTGCGCGACTCCGCCGGCTCGGGCATGGAGATCGCCGGTTTCGTCAGCGTCAACGGCAAGGACGCCTACGCGCCCGGCGATCAGGTGCATGGTCTCAAGGTGTTGGGCGCCTTGCAAGACCTGCCTGCGATTTTGGATGAGTACAACGTGGAAGAGGTGGTGATCGCCACGACGGCGATCGATGGCGAGCAACTCGTGGCGCTCTCCGAGCAACTGACAAGCGAGCGTTCGGACATTCGCATGCGGCTTTCTTCCGGCCTATACGAGGTGTTTACAACGGGGATGGAAGTGACCACGCGCAATGCAGTTCCTCTGACAAGCTTGCGGCGCCTGCGGCTGACTCGCGGCGAAGCCTTGTTGAAGACGATCCTGGATTACACCGTGATTTTGGCGGCGCTGCCGTTTTTGTTGCCGCTCTTTCTCGTGATCAGCCTGCTGATTAAGCTCGATTCGCCGGGGCCGGTGCTCTATCGCCGTCGCGTGCTGGGCGTCGGCGGTAAACCGTTCGACGCCTTTAAGTTTCGCACCATGCACGTCAACGGCAATGAGATTCTGGAGCAGCATCCTGAGTTGAAACTGGAGCTGGAAAAGAATCAGAAATTGAAAAATGACCCGCGCATCACGCGCGTCGGCAGATTTCTCCGCCGCACCAGCCTGGATGAGCTGCCGCAGTTGATTAACGTCTTGTTGGGGCAGATGAGCCTGGTCGGTCCGCGCATGATCAGCCCGGCGGAGCACAGCCGCTATGGGCGGATGAAGTTCAATCTGCTGACCGTCAAGCCGGGCATGACCGGCTTGTGGCAGGTTTCCGGCCGCTCGGACCTCTCTTACGAAGAGCGGGTGCGGCTCGATATGTTTTACATTCGCAACTATAGCATCTGGATGGATATTCAGATTCTTGTCTTCCAGACGCTGCCGGCCGTGGTCAAGGGGCGCGGCGCCTATTGAACAAGCGGAAAGTGAGCGCACGCAACCCTGGGCGGCGAGCAGATGAAGAAAGGGCGAGCATGAAGGCGTTGATTCTGGCGGCGGGCAAAGGGACGCGATTGGGAAGCCTCACCGCTGAGTTTCCCAAACCGATGTTGGCGGTCAACGGCCAGCCGTTGCTTGGTCACCATCTTCGCTGGCTGCGCAGCTACGGGGTGACCGAAATTGCCATCAATTTGCATCACGCCGCCCATGTTATCCAGAGTTATTTGGGAGATGGAAGCGCCTTTGGCGTCACGCTCACCTATTCCTTCGAGCCGGAGCTGCTGGGCACCGCCGGCGCAGCCAAGCGGCTGGAACCTTTCCTCAACGAACGCTTCGTCGTCGTCTACGGCGATGTGTTCACCAACGTCGACCTCGCCAGAATCATTGCGTTTCATGAGGCGAGGCTCGAAGCGAGCGGCGGAGGCATGACGATCGTGCTGTATCGGGTTCCCAACCCCACCGAGTGTGGGTTGGTCGAAGTGGATGAGTTCGGCGCTGTGCGTCGCTTCGTCGAGAAGCCGCCCGCCGACCAGGTTTTCACCGATCTGGCCAACGCCGGCATTCTGATCTGCGAGCCTTCGATTCTTTCCCTGGCGCCGGCCAACGCCGTCTATGACTTCGGTCGCGACCTGTTGCCTCAGATGCTGGCGCTCGGGTGGCCCGTCTGGGGCGCGCCCATTTTGCCTGAAGAATTTGTGATCGATATCGGCACACCCGCCGGCTACGCCCGGGCGCAGGAGGCGAGCCACACCGCGCTTCCGATGTGATCGGCTGCGCCGTTGCGCAATTTCGGTGCATCTATCCGGGCGCCGGTCTGGAATGACGCCGCATTGCGCTAGACGTTCACCCGAGACGTCGCAAGCCCAATGTGAGGAGAACAAAGGATGATTATTTCACAAACACCCTTGCGCATCAGTTTTTTTGGCGGCGGCACCGATTTTCCCGATTTTTACGCCCAGGAGCCGGGCATGGTGCTCAGCTCCGCCATTGACAAATATATCTTCGTCATCATCAAAGAGCGCTTCGACGACAAGATTCGCGTCGGCTACACGCGCACCGAGCTGGTCGACAGCATCGATGAGCTGGAGCATGAGCTGGTGCGCGAGAGCCTGCGTCGCACCGGCATCACCCACGGCGTCGAGATCAACACCATGGGCGACATCCCTTCCGAGGGATCGGGGCTTGGCTCCTCCAGCACGGTGACGGTGGGGCTGCTGCACGCCATGTACATGTACCTGGGAACGCCCAAAGACCATGCAGCGCTGGCGCGTGAAGCCTGTGAAATCGAGATCAATGTGCTCAAAAAACCGATCGGGGTGCAGGATCAGTACATCGCCGCATTTGGCGGGCAACGCGTCTTGCAGTTCTGTCCAGATGGCGAGGTGCAGGTGCAGCCGATCGCCATGGAGCCGAATGTAGCGCGGCGCCTCAATCAGAATTTGATGCTTTTTTACACCAATATGACCCGTAAGGCCGAAAGCGTGCTGACCGAACAGCGCAGCAACATCGAGGAGCGGAGGCCGGTGTTGCGGGAAATGAAGCGGATGGTGCTCCTCGGCAAGGCTGCGCTGGAAGAAGGAGCGCTGGATGACTTCGGACTTTTGTTGCATGAGGCCTGGCAGTTGAAAAAACAGCTCGCCAGCAAAGTGAGCAACTCCGCCATCGATGAAATTTACGATACAGCCATTCGCGCCGGTGCATTGGGCGGCAAGATCACCGGTGCAGGCGGCGGCGGCTTTTTGCTGCTCTATTGCCCTCGCGAAAAGCAGGACGACGTGCGCAGCGCCCTCCATCATCTGCGCGAGTTGCCCTTTCATCTCGAGCGGGACGGAACCAAGATCATTTTCAACTATCGCCGCGGCTGAACCGACGCTCGCCGGTCAGCTTACGATTCGAGCAACAGAATTCGGTCGAGGAGGAGGCCATGTACAACAGCGCTCAATTCCTGCAAACCTATGCAGGCGAACTTCAGAAGACTCTGCTCAACCTGCCGTGGGGCGCCATCAGCGAGGTGGTGGACGCCTTGTTTACAGCCTGGATCGAACGCAGGACGGTTTTCATCATGGGCAACGGCGGCAGCGCAGCGACAGCGTTGCATATGGCCGCCGACCTGAGCAAGAACACAGCCGTGCCCGGTTATCCGCGGCTGCGCGCCGTCTCGTTCAACGACAATATGGCGCTCTTCTCTGCGCTGGGCAACGATGCCTCCTATGATCAGGTCTTCCGAGAGCAGGTGCTCACATACGTCGACGCCGACGATGTCGTGATCGCGATTTCGGCCAGCGGCAACTCGCCGAACGTCTTGAACGCCGTCACCGCCGCGCGTGAGCTGGGCGCAACGACGATCGGATTCAGCGGCTACTATGGTGGAAAGCTGGCCGCATTGGTGGACATCCCTGTGGTGGTGCAGAATCATTCGATCGAACAGATCGAGGACGTGCACATGATTCTCGAACATATGGTGACCGCCAGTGTGCGCCAACTGGTGCAGCAGGCGGTAAAACATGCAAGATAACGACCGGGGCTTGCGACGACTTCCGTCGCAAGCCTTTGAAGAGCCGCGCCCAGAGCGTGTGGTGGAAGCAGTTTTTCTCGATCGCGATGGCACGCTCAACGTCGAACGCGCCGACTACGTCAAATCCGTTGATGAATTGATCCTGCTGCCTGGCGTGCTGGATGCGCTCGCCAGGCTCGCAGCCTTAAATCTCCCCCTCATTTTGGTTACCAATCAATCTGCTATCGGTCGTGGCATCGTTTCCAATCATCAAGTGGAGAGGATCCATGATCATCTGCGCTCGATGGTGCACGCTGCGCAGGGACGCATCGACGCCGTCTATCTCTGCCCGCATCCTCCTGACGCAGGCTGCGAATGTCGCAAGCCCAAGCCAGGGTTGTTGTTGGCGGCGGCCAATGATTGGCGGCTCGATCTTGCGCGTTGCGCGTTTATCGGCGATAGTATGGCTGATCTGGGGGCTGCGCGCGCGGTCGGTTGTCAGCCGATCCTGGTGCGCACCGGCAGGCAGGCGCAGCAACTGGACGAACTTGCTCATCAAGACCCCGATGTTGTGCTGGTGGATGATCTGAGCGCCGCCGTCGACTGGCTCGAGCGGTGGATGAAGGCGAATTCAGGAGAGCGTGCGTTGGCTGCACAGGCGCATTCGTCGTCTCAAGCAGCGCGGCAGAGGTGAGAACATCTATGTGTGCATGCCCATATTTGGGTCTCTTCGATGACGAAACGATCATGCTGAGCGAGCCAACGCCGGCGCATCGTTGTTTTGGAACCAAGCCTGCCACGTCTCCCTCGACCGATCATCAGGCGAACTATTGCTTGAGCGACGCCCACGTCCGCTGTCCGTACTACCTGGCGACGAAGCAAAATGGCGGAAGGCGCATCGAGATTGCGACCAAACGACCGAGACGCCGCGCCGGCGGCGCGTTGATTTTCGCAACCGTTCTGATGATCGCTGCGCTGGCGGCGGGCGCCATGTTCGCCGTCAACGGCTCGTTCGGCATTCTTTTGCCGAGCCCAACGCCGCCCGCCGAAGCAGCCCTGGCCGCCACAGCGACGGCGACCGTCACCGCCACGTCAACGCCCACGGCTGCGCCGTCTCCCACACCCCGGGAGGACGCGCCGACCGCAGCGCCCACTGCAACGCTGCCCGCACTTGTTCTGCCCACGCCGACGCCTGCACTGGTCGCAGTGGCCGACGTGGCGACGCCCTCCGTCGTAACGACAAGCGAAACGCAGCGCATTGTCCTGACGCCGCCCAGCGGCGGCGTGGGTTGGTGGGACAGCTCCGAGGAGGTGCAAGTCGGCCTGAATGACTCTTTCTTATATGCAGGCGTCTTCAGCGACCGTTCGCTGCTTAGCGCAGTTCGCTTCAATCTCGGTCGCATCCCGCGCGGCGCGCCGATCCTGAGCGGCGCGCTGCAGCTGAACGGCCTGTCCGACGAACGCCTCAATCCAGAGGCCGACGGCATCTGGCGCGTGCAATTGATCCCGGAGAATGAGCTTGCCAGCCTGATCGGCGCCAATTTTATGATGGTCTACAGCGCCGCCGCGCCGATCACGCTGCGCGAGCTGCGCACGCAGGACCTGGGACGCGACCGCCTCAACACCTGGGCGCTGGAGCCGGAGACGCTGCGCTGGCTGGAGCAGCAGCGTCTCGACGGCGCCGAATCCGTCATCGTGCGCATCACCGCCTCCACCAACGGGACGGGCGACACGTTGTTCGCATGGGACAGTGGCTACGGTCAGAAGACGGGGGGCGTTGCGCCGGCGCTGGTGTTGGAGGTCGGCCCGCCGCCGGCGACTCCACCGCCCTTGCCCACCCTCGAATATCTGGTGGCGACCTTCACTCCGGTTCCGGAGAATGTGTTGACCGCAGTTGCGCTGCAACAGACGGCCACGGCGGTCGCCGCAACCACCGGCACCTACACGCCGGTTCCGCCCTTTGTGACGCCGACGCCCTATCCACAAAATCTGGCTACGGTGCAGGCTGCGGCGCGGCTGGCCGGCCTCCCTGCGGTCGTGGTCGAAACGCCGACGCCGGCCAACGCTGCAACGGCCACCGCCTACGCCGCCTACGCCACCGCCGTAGCGCTGACGACCGGCACTTTCACGCCCGTGCCCACCGAGTACGTGACGCCCTTTGTGGTGCCGCCTTCACCGCCCGCCGAGAATGTGGCGACGGTGGTGGCGCGCATCGTCGCCGCCACGGCTACGGCCAGGGCCGGTGGGCCAACCTTTACGCCGCTGCCCTATAACGCCGTGATCGGCGAATACGTGATCGCCACACCGACGCCGCAGAACGTGGCGACCGCGGCGGCGCTCGCTTTAGCGGCGACCGCAGAAGCGGAGACCTATGGGCCGCCTTCGCCGACGCCGTTCCACTGGATCGTGATTACGCCGACGCCGGTGCCGCTGCCGACCGCCACGCCGACCACGCCGCCGCTGATCCTGGAGCGCGATTTCACGCCGACGCCGCCGCCCACGCCCACCGAGGTGATCCCAGACGCCTTGCCAGACGCCTTTAAGAACCTGATCTTCTTCCAACGCGGCTCCGGACCCGGCGCGCAGATTTGGGTGCTGAATCCGACCACCGGCGAAACCGGCCTGATCACGCGCGATTGGATCTATCCGCTGGCCAGAAAGACCTTGACGCTTTCGCCCGATGGTCAGCAGGAGGTGTTCGTGCGTCGGGATTCCAACGGCGTGGCGCAACTTCACGTTCGCAACATCAATTCCGACCGCTCGCGGCAGATCACATCCTTTGGCCGCGACAGCTACGACCCGGCCTGGTCGCCCACCGGCGAATGGATCGCCTTCGTCTCCAGCAATCCGGGCAACGACGAGATCTATCGGGTGACGCCGGATGGCAGCATCGTCGAGCGACTGACGTACAACAACTGGGAATGGGACAAACATCCGACCTGGTCGCCCGACGGCCAGCAAATCGTCTTTTTCTCGAACCGGGAAGTGGGGCGCACGCAGCTCTGGATCATGAACGCCGATGGCTCCAATCAACGCAGGCTGCTCGTCAGCGAGTTCGATGACATGTATCCGGTGTGGACGCGCTAGCGCGTCTGTGGTAAGGTATAGAGAGAATGAATCAACGGGAACTTCAGGCTTATTTACGTCCGATTCTGCGATGGTGGTGGTTGGTCCTGCTCGCCATGGCGCTGGCGGGGACGTCCGCCTACATTTTTGCGCGCATGCGACCGGATGTCTACATCGCCAGCGGCACGGTCATGGTCGGCACCGCCATTCAAGAGCGCAACCCGGACAGCCAACAGCTCTCCTTAACGCAGGGGCTGGCGCAGACTTACGCCAGAATCATGCAGCGCCCTTCGATCAAGAGGGCGACGATGGAGGCGCTCGGCATGGATTGGCTGCCGCAGTACACGGTGCGCACCGAGTCCCAGTTGATCGAGATCAACGTCACCGACGTCGATCCACAGCGCGCCTACGCCGTAGCCACGGAATTGATCAATCAGCTGATCCTGCTCAGCCCCGGGGGACAGGAGCGGCAGCAGCGCGAAATCTTCATCCAGGAACAACTGCGCAAACTAGAGCAGAGCATGCGCGACACAGAGGAGGAGATCGGCCGTCGCCGGGCGGAGCTTTCGGCGGCGCTCAGCGCGCGTCAGATTCGTCAGCTTGAGGATCAGATCGCTGCGCTCGAAGCCAAGATGGCGACGTTGCAGTCCACCTACGTCGGCCTGCTCGCCAACACCGATCAAGGCTCCACCAACACCATCAACATTCTCGACCCGCCGGCGGTGCCCACCCAACCGGTGCCCAATCGATGGTGGCTGCTGGTGGCGGTCGCCGCCATCCTCGGCGCCGGCGTGGCTGTGGCAGGCGCCTACTTGCTTGAATTGCTCGATGATCGGTTGGAAAACGTAGAGCAGATTCAGCGGGCGACGGGGCTGACGACGCTCGGCGTTCTGCCCGAATCCAATATAGACTCGGCGGAACGTCCGCTGATCATGTTGAGCGCACCCCATACGCCCGACGCCGAGGCGTTTCGGGTTTTGCGCACCAATCTGCTCTTCGCGTCCGTCGATCGCGGCTTGGGTGCGCTAGTCGTCACCAGCCCTACGCCCGGAGAAGGCAAATCCTTTGTCGCCTCTAACCTGGCGATCGCCTTTGCGCAGACCGGCCAACGGGTGATTCTGGTGGACGCCGACTTGCGCAAACCGACGATTCATCGCGCCTTTGGGTTGGTGAACAACGTCGGCGTGACCAGCGCGCTGGTCAGCAACCTGGATGGCTTCGCCTCCGCACTGCAGCAGACCGTCGTGCCGGAGCTGCGCGTGATGACCTCAGGCCCACTGCCGCCTAATCCTTCCGAGTTGCTCAGCTCGCGTCGCATGCAGGAGTTGTTGGAACGTCTGCGCAGCGACTGCGACCTGTTGGTGATCGACAGTCCCCCGGTCACCGTAGTTTCGGACACCGCCGCCCTGGCGAGTCGCACCGATGGCGTGCTGCTCGTCTTCGCCAGGGAGAAGATGAATCGAGACATCGCGCAAAAGACCTTGGGCGCCTTGCGGCAGGTGAATGCATACATGCTGGGTGTGGTGTTGAATCGGGTCACGAGCAGCGAACACGGCTACTACTATTCGTACCACAAGAGCTATCGCGACCGCTACTACAGCGGCTACTATGCTTCGCGACGCCATACGAAAGCGGCTGCGGAGACCGCCGCCGTGGTGTCGCCTCAGCCTGTTTCCCGCGCCTCGATCACGAATGGCGCTCCACTCGAAACCGAGCGCGCCGGCCGGCCGAAATCTGTGAAGTAGCTCCGGCGTAACGATCCATGGCTGCTGGCGCTGACCATTCCTGCGCAGATTTCAAAAAACGCGTTTTGGTGGTCTGCACCGCCAATGTATGTCGATCGCCCTATGTGGCCTCCTTGCTGCAACAGCGAATCAGAGCAGCGGGGTTAGACGATCGAATATGCGTCGAATCGGCGGGCGTGCAGGCGCAGCCCGGCCGTGAGGTCGACCCGACGATCCGGGCGATGTTGGAGGCGCGACAGATCCCGCCGGCGGATCAGTACGCCAAGCCGGTGGTGGAAGACGACCTGCGCAAGGCGGATTTGGTGTTGGTCATGGAGGAGGCGCACCGCCAGTTGCTTTTTTACCGATTGCCCGGGGCTTTATCGAAGATTTTTCTGCTCAGCGAGCTGGCCGGACGCTATCAAGAGATCGACGACCCTCATGGCGCAGGACTTGAGGAGTATCTGTCGATGGCGGCGTTGGTGGATGAACTGCTGGAACAGGGCTGGCCTCAGCTGTTGAAGCGACTGGGGATAGAAACGCACCAGTGAGAATTTATCATCGCTTGGGATCGAATTCGCTACAGCTTTTTCACGGGAGGGGGTGGTGCGATAGAGGTTTTCAGATAGAAAAGCGGCGACTCGTCTGATGCGACAGTAGATTCAACGCAGAGCAACAGAGATGCAAGGGCGCAAAAAAGTGGGAAAGCTTTGTGTGCTCAGCGACGTTTTTTCGTTTACAACGCCCTCCGAGATAGCGTCTGTTTAGAGTGTGCGCAGCTGCGTGGTCGTCTGTGCGCTGAACGCGCCGGCGGATGGCGCCCAGTGGTCTAGCGGTTGCTCCTCCAGCGCCGGCTCCATCTCTACAGTGCGCCGGGTCATCGCCGCCGCTGCCAGGAGGATGACAAATGCGCCCGCACTAATCGCAATGAGAATTGCCGCTGTGATCCCAATCAACATGCCTCACCTTTTCCTCTTCTGACGATTCCGTCTTCTGATGATTCCGTCTTCTGACGATTCCGTCCGCTCCGGTGATTCACCTGTCTCCACATGCTCTGCTGAGGTGAACAACTTTTCCTCGCGTCTTTGCGCTTTGACTTTAGCATGACAAAAAGGCGTCCGTTTATCCACTGTCAAAAGACCTATTTTACATAGTAAGCTTTTTTGGATTCGTGGCTGTAAGATTGATTTAAAGCGTCGAAATTCATAGGGAGCTCTGCTTTCATCCTGCAGGCGACGGTCTCTTGGTTTCGACGTGCATTCACTTTAAGCAAAATCACCGCGCATTGCTCAACGCCTGTCCTACGGATGCAATTTTTTTGGGGTGTGTTTAGTTGATGAGCAACGGTCGAGACGTCTCCATCGGTCAATCCACCACGAAACGTTGGGCAAATGTCTGGACATCGTCGTTTTCAGAATTTTCTGTTCTTATGACCACTTGTCAGCCAAGTGTAAGCTCCAGCGTGAGAAATAGCTGGTAGGATACCTTCAGAAAGGAATCAGCCTCTCAATCAGCATAAAAGCGCAGAGGCGTCACGACGATATTGTGATTCATGGCTCGCATGAACGTTCCCGGCGACGCCGGACAAGGACTGTCTCTCTATATTCATAGACAGGCGAGCAGCCTGAAAAAATACATCGTCGAGCAAACGATTCTGTCGTTGTTTGGGTGGATTCCTACGGTGATCGGTATTGGGCTGCGCGCGCTGGCCTACCGCCTGATTCTGCGGATGGAGGGAGTCGCCGCCATTGAAAGCGGCGTGCGCATCCGTTTCGCCGACAATGTTGCGCTCGGCCGCAACGTCTATATCGATCAGGGCGTTTATCTGCACGCCTGCCCCAGGGGCATCCGGATCGGCGACAACAGTTTCGTGATGCATGGCTCGGTGCTGCACGTTTACAATTTTCGCGATTTACCTCACGCCTTCATCCACATCGGCGCCAACAGCCTGATCGGGGAATTGAACGTTCTTCGGGGGCAAGGGGGGATCACGATTGGCGACCGCGTCTACACTGCGCCGATGGTGCAGATGCTGGCCGTCAACCATGTCTTCGATGACCCGACGCGGCCCATGGTCGAGCAAGGCATTACGGCCGAAGGCATTGTTGTTGAAGATGATGTTTGGATTGGCGCTGGCGCCATTATAACGGATGGCGTGCGCATCTGTAAAGGGGCTGTCGTCGCAGCAGGCGCCGTTGTGACGCAGGATGTGCCCCCCTACACCGTGGTGGGCGGCGTTCCGGCGAAGGCGCTGCGCAAGATCGATGGGACGCAGCGACGCGATCCTTCGAAGCAAGTTTATTTGTAGTGGGAGCTTTCCCGCGTCAGAGCAGGCCGTCATGGGCGGTTGAATGGAAGGAGAGCAAGTGTATGGCGACGTTTTCGGTGGTGATTCCGGCCTACAACGAGGAAGACGGCATCGGTGAAATTATGCAGCGCGTGCTGGCGACGCGCGAGAAGCTGCGCGAGGTCGGGTTTGACGAGCTGGAGCTGATCGTAGTCGATGATGGGTCGAAAGATCGCACGGCGGAGCTGGTGCGCGCCCAGCCTGGCGCCATCCTGGTGCAGCATGCGCGCAACAGCGGCTATGGCGCAGCCCTGAAAACCGGTTTCGCCGCCGCTTCCGGCGAGTGGATCGGCTTTTTGGACGCCGACGGCACCTATCCGCCGGAGTATTTCCCAGCGCTGTTGCAGGCGGCGCAGCAACAGCGCGCCGACCTGGTGATCGGCTCGCGCATGGCCGGCGCAGAGAGTCAGATGCCGTTGATGCGCCGCATCGGCAATCTCATCTTCGCCCGGCTTGTCAACCTTATCAGCGCATCCAACATCACCGATTCCGCCAGCGGGATGCGCGTCTTCAAAAAGTCGATCCTTTCGCAGCTCTATCCGCTGCCGGATGGCTTGAACTTGACGCCTGTCATGAGCACGCGCGCCTTGCATGAAAATCTGAAGATGGTCGAAGCGCCGATTCCCTACAGCGAACGCATCGGCCGCTCCAAACTGAGCGTGGTGCGCGATGGCATGCGCTTTGGGCAATCGATCGTGTGGACGGCGCTCAATTACAACCCGGCGCGGCCTTTCGGGCTGATCGGCATGGTCAGCTTTGCAATTGCGGCGTTGATTGGGCTGGGGTTGATCTGGGTGCGCTTGCAAGGTGTGCAGACGGTCAGCCCGCTGGGCGCCTTCGCCCTCTTCTCGGCGCTGGTGCTCGCCGTAGGCGGCGTGATGCTGATCGCGCTGGGGTTCAGCTTCAACTATTTCGTCGCCCTGTTTCACAAAACGCCGGTGCGCCAGGGGCTATGGGGCAAACCGCTCTTCAATGTGCGTTGGGAGCACCACTTTGGCTGGGCGGGATTGGTCGTTCTGCTGATCGGCATTGGCTTCGCCATCGGCAGCCTGACGGCGGCGTTGATGGGCGCAACGTTGATGCAGCTCTGGCTGTACTTCCTGAGCAGCGCGGTCTTCAGCCTGATGGGGCTGCAACTGCTCGTCGCCTGGCTGCAGATGCAGACGCTGGAGGCGTTGCGCATCCGCGAGGACCTGGCCGCCAGCGATCTGCTGGGCAAGGAGACCATGAAGCCCGTCGCAGCGGGGCCGGTGTCGGTGCGCAGCGAACGTCTCCAACCACAGCCATGAGGCTATCGATTGCGTGGCGTCTTCCAGGCAGCTTTGGCGCTTCCTGGAAGACAATTGTTTTTCATGGAGGAACCTGAATGACTGCCCATTTCACCCAGCACGATGTCAACGGCAAACAGCCGAACATCGAGCTTTCGGAGGACATTCGCGAAAATCTGGGCACGCGGCGCATCCCGCCGCTGCGCCCTTCTCAATTCCCAGACGCCGGCGCCAGCGTGCAGACGCTGACCTCATCGACGCGGCCGCCCGGATCGGTCGATGTGCTGCTCGTCAACCCGCCGACGCCCGACGGCGCCATCTGGATTCGCAGCCAGCATCGCGTGGGGCGGCGCTCGCGCGAGAACATGATCTGGCCGCAGGTCAGCCTGGCGCAGATGGCGGCGATTCTGGCGCCTGATTATAAAGTGGAAATCATCGACGCCAACGCGCTGCGCATGGGGTGGAAAGAATTCGAGAAGCGGTTGGATCAGCTGCGCCCCAAGTATTACATGACGCAAGTGACCGCCCCCACGCTGCGCAACGACATGTATGGCGTCTTTCTGGCCAAGTCGCTGGGCGCCAAGACCATCGCCTTCGGCACCCATGTGACGCCGATGACGCTGGAGACGATGCAGCCTTTCCCGGCGCTGGATTTCGTGCTGCGCGGGGAGCCGGAGATGACGCTGCGCGAGCTGATCGACGCGTTTGAGGGCAAGAAGCCCTCCAACCCGCGCGTGGCGAAAATGTTGGCGGAGACCAGCATGCCGCAGCGACGGCGCATCGGCTCCCAAGAGGTCGTGGACGAGTTTCCGGTCAAGGAGAGCGACAACCCCTGCGCCCGCATCCTGGGGCTGGCGTGGCGCAACGGGAACGAGATTGTCATCAACCCCGATCGCCCGTTTATCCCGAATCTGGACGACCTGCCCATCCCGCTGCACGAGATGCTGCCGCTCGACAAGCAGCGCATGCCGATGATCAAAGGGCCGTTCACCTTCATCGTCACCAGCCGCGGCTGTCCGGCCGGCTGCAAATACTGCATTAAGCATGTGAGCTATCAGAACTCGGTGCGCGTGCGCTCGGCGGAGAACATCGTTGAGGAGCTGGAGTATCTCAACCGGCTGGGCATCACCAACATCCACATGTACGCCGATCTCTTCACGGTCAATCGCGACCACGTGGTCAGCCTTTGCAACCTCATCCTCGAGCGCGGCCTCAAAATTCGCTGGACGTGCAACAGCCGCGTCGATTACGTGGATGAGGAGATGCTGACCCTGATGGGCAAGGCCGGCTGCTGGCTCATCTCCTGGGGCATCGAGAGCGCCAACGAGATGATCTTGAAGCGAGCGCGCAAGGGATATAAGAAAGAACAGGCCTTCAAGGCGTTGAAGTGGGCGAAGGCCGCCGGCATCAAAAATTGGGGATACTTCATCATCGGTCTTCCGGGGGAGACAGAGGAGACGATCCAGGAGACCATCGCCTACTCCAAAGCGCTGCCGCTCGACATCGCCCTCTTCCACATCGCTGCGCCCTATCCCGGCACGCCGTTCTTCTACGAGGTGGTCGAAAACAACTGGTTCCGCCCCGGCACCAAGTGGGAGGAGGTCGATATGGATCAATCGACCGTGCTCGATTACGAGAATCTCACGGCGGAGCAGCTGGAATACTGGCAGAAGCGCGCCACGCGCGAATGGTCGCTGCGCCCTGGCCCGATTCTGACTTTCCTGAAAGGGCTGAACACATGGGAAGGCGCCAAGAGCGCTGTGAACGTCGGATGGCAGATGTTGCAGTTCTCGAAGACGTAGCAGATCCAGTCGCCCGCGCCGCCGCGCGGAGACGGAGAAAAGGGGTGGTCAGACGACCACCCTTTTCTGTTGCATTGAGATTATGTCGCCTCCCAAGCCTCGTCGGAGGTTTGCCCAGAGAAGAGCGTCACCGGCTGTCAGCACATTGTAAGTTATGGAGGGTTGTGCGGGTGCTATAATTTTTCCAGATTTGCCAGGGATGTTGGCCGAAACCGTCTGTAGAAGTTCGTATAAACATACAGACGCATCGCAAAGGCGGATTCAGCGCATGGCTTCACGAGTCGATGCAAAAAGAGCAGGTGAGCAAGGCGGAAGTTTCGCTCCCGAGGCTTTCGTAAGGTTGCAGAGCGCTGTTCTGGGGGCGAGTTACGGGTTCACCTTGAGTCTGTTTGCGGCGACGGTGGTCGCAGTTTGGGTCGCATACGACGAAGGCAGAGCGATCGAGCGCTTTTTCTTTTTACTGGGTGGTTTTGTGGCTGTATTGACGGCGCCGCTGCTGGGCAAATATTGTTCGACGCAAATGATCATCCGAATGTTGGGAGGAGCGGCCGCGCTGGTGGGGGCGTTCGTCTCTGCGATTTATCTGGCCCAGTTTGTGGGTGCAGGGGGCCGTGCATGGAACATGGCGGCGACATGGCCGCCGACTCCCAATCCCAATCTGATCGCTCAACTGTTGGCGATGACTGTCCCCGTGCTGGGAGCTGTATTGTGGATTGCATGGACGCGAAAACGCAGAGGGGCCGCTTTGCTGGTCGGCGGGTTGCTTGCGTTGAGTTTGACGGCGCTAGCGTTGACCGGCTCGCGAGGGGCGTTTTTGGGGCTGGGCGCGGCCGGCGCGGCGGTGGGCTATGGCTGGCTGCGCAGAGCGCTGAAGCGTCGTTTTCAGAGCAGGTGGCTTTGGCTGCTCGATGGCGCCGCATTGTTGGGCGCGGCCGGCGCTGCGTTGGTTTATCTCGCCGTCATCGCTTCGTCAAGGCTGGATGCGCAACTGGGCATTCAGGATGCATCGGCGCTCAGCCGATTGGACCTCTGGCGCAATTCGCTGCCGTTGATCGCCGATTACTACTTCACCGGCAGCGGCCTGGGCGCGGCCGTGATGGTCTATGCAACGTATGCGTATCTGGTCCATGTGCCTTACCTCTACCACGCCCACAATTTCTATCTGCATCTGGCCCTCGAACAAGGGGTGGCGGCGTTGTTTGCATGGTTGGGTCTCATCGCAACGACGGTGACCTACGCTGTCGCCGCCTTACGCGTCGCCGGGCGCGCCACTCGCATTTTTCTGATCGGAGGGCTGGCGGGGCTGGGCGCCTTTCTGGTGCATAGTCTGTTCGAGGCGGAGCTGTTTTATAGCTCGCTGGCTGCATTTGTCTTTTTCACGCCTGCGCTTCTGCTTTGGATCGCTTCCACGGCCTACGAGGCGGCCATGGAAGGCGTTCAGCCTGTGCTGTTTTCGAGCGCGCCGATGGGGGGTGGGCTGGTCTTTGGCCTCGCGACGCCGTTTCTGTTGGCGACGCTGATGTCGGGTGGCGCCGCCCGTTGGGAAGCCAATCTCGGCGCTGTGCTGCAAACGCGAGTCGAGTTGGGGACATATCAGCGCCCGCCCTGGTCGTTTCAGGACGAGGTGCGGCGCCAGCTTCGCGCAGAGCTGACGCCGGCGGAGCTCCATTTTGAGGCGGCGTTGGCGCTCGATCCCTGGCAGCCCACGGCGCGCCGTCGGCTCGGCGCCATTGCATTGGCGCAGGGAGCGTTCGATCTGGCCAAAGCGCATTTGCTCGCCGCCTATGCTTCCGCGCCCCATGACCGGGCGACGCGCCAGATGCTGGGGGAAATTTACGCGCTGGAAGGCGACGTCGACGCCGCAGTGCGAATGTGGCAGGGGCTGGATTTCAGCCAGGGGCAACTGATGGTGCGTGAATGGTGGTATCAGGCGTTGGACAAGCCTGAGCAAGTGGAAAGGTTGAACGATGCAATCCGCGCCTATCAACGGCTCCGGTGAGCCACAGGCCGCAGCAGACTTTTTCGTGCATCCGACCGCCGATGTCTCGCCGCAAGCGCACATCGGCAAGGGCACGCGCATCTGGAATCGCGCGCAGGTGCGCGAAGGAGCCGTGCTGGGCGAGCAGTGCAACGTCGGCAAAGATGTGTACATCGACTTCGACGTGCACATCGGAAACCGCGTCAAGATTCAGAACAGCGCGTTGATCTACCACGGCGCAGTCATCGAGGATGGCGTCTTTATCGGTCCGCAGGCGTGCCTGACCAACGATCGCTATCCGCGCGCCATCAATCCCGACGGTTCTCTCAAGGGCGCCGACGATTGGGAGGTGGGGCGGACGGTGGTGCGCTACGGCGCCTCGATCGGCGCAGGCGCCATCATCGTGACGGGCGTGGAGATCGGACGTTTTGCGATGGTGGGCGCCGGCGCCGTGGTGACGCACGATGTGCCGGCCTATGGCTTGGTTTTAGGCGCGCCGGCGCGGTTGGTGGGCTATGTGTGCGCCTGCGGCGCTCGGCTGGAGATCGACGACCATGGCCGCGGGCGCTGCCCCCGCTGCCAGAGCGAGATCGAGATCGGGGCGGCGGAAAGGGAAACAGAGGCAAAATGATCCCGATTGCAAAACCGTTGATCGGCGAAGAGGAGAAGGCCGCCGTCCTGGAAGTGTTAGGCTCTGGCCAGCTGGCGCAGGGGCGCCGCGTGCGCGAGTTCGAGGAGCGCTTCGCCGCCTGGGTCGGCGCGCGCTACGCCGTGGCCGTCAGCTCCGGCACCACGGCGTTGCATGTGGCGCTGCTTGCGCATGGCGTCGGCCCTGGCGACGAGGTGATCACCACGCCGTTCAGCTTCATCGCTTCGGCCAATTGCATCGTGTACGCCGGCGCAACGCCCCGTTTCGCCGACATCGAGCCGGAGCACTACACGATCGATCCAGCCGCCATTGAAGCGCAGATCACCCCGCGCACGCGGGCGATCCTCCCGGTGCACCTGTTCGGCCAACCCTGCGACATGGACGCCATCGCTGCGATTGCTGAACGCCATGGCCTGACCATCATCGAGGACGCCTGCCAGGCGCACGGCGCGCAGCTCAACGGCCGGCCGATGGGCTCCTGGGGAACAGCCTGCTATTCCTTCTACCCGACCAAAAACATGACCACGGGCGAAGGAGGCATGATCACGACCGACGACCCGGCGCTGGCGGAGCGCATGCGCATGATCCGCGAGCACGGCATGCGTCAGCGCTACGTGCACGAGACGCTGGGCTACAACTTCCGTATGACCGACATGCAGGCCGCCATCGGGCTGGTGCAATTGAGGCGGGTGGACGGCTGGAACGAGCAACGTCGACGCAACGCCGCCTTGCTGACGGCGCTGCTCGCCGACGCCCCTGGCGTGGAGACGCCCAAGGTGCGTCCAGGCGCTTTGCATGTCTTTCATCAATACACGGTGGCGGTGGAGTCTCGCGGCCGGGTGATCGCTGCACTGACCGAGCGGGGCGTCGGCTACGGCATTTACTATCCGATCCCGATCCACCGACAGCAGGTGTATCAAGCGCGCGGCTACAGCGATGCGCTGCCGGTCGCCGAGGCGGCGAGCGCACGCGTGCTCTCTTTGCCGGTGCATCCCGCGTTGACGGAAGCGGACGTGAAGGCGGTGGCCGACGCCGTGATTGCGGCGACGCGAGAGCCTGTTTTGACATAGGAGGGAAAGATGGAACGAACGCGAATTGGCCTGCTGGGCGCCGGGCGCATGGGGCGCAACCATGCGCGCGTCTTTTCGACGCTGCGCTACGCCGACCTGGTGGGCGTTTACGATCCTGCGACCGATGCGGCGCGCAGCGTCGCAGCGCAGTACGACGTCGCCGCCTTCGAGAGCCTCGACGCCCTGTTGGAGCAGGTGGACGCCGTCAGCATCGCCACGCCGACGCCGACCCATTTTGAACTGGTGAAGACATGCCTGGAGCGCGGGCTGGACGTGTTCGTCGAAAAGCCGTTCACCGAGACCTGGATGCAGGCCCAGGCGCTGACAAAGCTTGTGGAAGAGACGGGGCGCATCGTGCAGGTGGGGCATATCGAGCGCTTCAACCCGGCCTACGGTGAGCTGAAACATGTGCTCGACAACATGTCGCCCCTGGTCGTCAACTTCCGACGGCTCAGCTCCTATGTGGGCAGCAACACCGATGTGGACGTCGTGCTCGACCTGATGGTGCACGATCTGGACCTGGCGCTCGATCTGGCGGGCGCAGACCCGATCCAGATCGAGGCCGACGGCTTCACCGTCTTCAGCGGCGCCATCGACTACGCCAGCGTCACCCTGCGCTTCGCCCGCTGGCCGCTGCTCACGTTGACTGCGTCGCGCGTTACGGAGCAGAAGGTGCGCGCCATCGACGTCACCGCACTGGAGGCGTATATCGAGGGCGACCTGCTCAACAAGTCGATCCAGGTGCACTATCGCACCGTCGGCGAATACATTCATCACAACCACGGCGGCGTCAAATATCGACAGGAGAGCGTCGTGGAGCGCATCCATGTGCCGATCGCCGAGCCGCTGCATGCAGAGTTGGACCATTTTGTCCATTGCGTGCGCACGCACCAACAGCCGCGCGTCACCGCCGAACATGGGCTGCGCACGTTGCGCCTGGCCGAGACGATTCGGGAACAGATTCGACAGCGGATGTCAGACGCCCGCTTTGCGTATGGCCGCACTGCGGCCGCGGCGCCCAACGTTGCGAGCGCAGTGATTGCATAGTAGGGATTGCATAGTGGAAAGGACATTGAACGCCGTGTTGCTTTCGATCGTCATACCCTGTTACAACGAGGCGGACAACGTAGACAAGCTGGTGACCGAATTTTTACCGGTGGCCCAGGGGTTGATGGGGACGGCGCTGCCAACCGGCGAGACGGTCAAAGGGGTGGAGGTGATCTTCGTCGACGACGGCAGCAAAGACGGCACCTACGCCGCCCTGACGGCTGCGTTTGGCGGGGTCGATGCGCCGGGCGTCGCCTTTCGCTTTGAGCGGCATGAGGTCAACCGGGGGCTGGGCGCTGCGCTGCGCACCGGCTTTGCAGCTGCGGCGGGCGAGGTGATCGTCACCACCGACAGCGACGGCACCTATCGGTTCGAGACGATCCCGGCGCTGCTCGCCCATCTGAAGCCGGGCGTGAGCATTGTTACGGCGTCGCCCTACGCGCCCGGCGGCGCCATCGCCAACGTGCCCGGCTACCGCATCGTTTTGAGCAAAGGCTCGTCGCTGCTCTATCGGCTGCTGGTGGATCCGCACATCCACACCTACACGGCGCTCTTCCGCGCCTATCGCCGCGAGGTGATCACACGCATTCCGTTTGAATCAAACGGCTTTTTGGCCGGAACGGAGCTGATGGTCAACGCCATGCTGGCCGGTTACAAGGTGGCCGAGTATCCGACGACGCTCTACTCGCGCGCTTTCGGCGCCTCCAAGGCGAAAATTTTGCGCACGATTCGGGCGCATTTAGCATTTCAGGGCAACGTGCTGCTGCGTCGGCTGCGGCTGGCGCCGGCGGTGCAACCGCTTGCGGCGGGCGACAGACGGGAACTCGCCGTCCATTGAAGAGGAAATCGGGGACAATCATGGAGACGACATCATCAGAGATGCTCAGCGGGAGAAGACAGATCATGACAATCGCCATCAGCTACATTCTGGTCAGCGTGATCGCAGGGGCGATCGGTCAAATTACGTTGAAGTATGGCATGAGCCTCACCGGCCAGATCACGCTCAGCCTGCACGACATCGGACCGACGCTTTGGAAGATTTTCACCAACCCCTTCATCATCGGCGGGTTGACGCTGTACGTCTGCGGCACGGTCTTTTGGCTGGCTGCACTTTCCCGCGTCGATCTGAGCTTCGCCTATCCGTTCGCCAGCCTCAGCTATGTGGTGATGTTGACGGCCTCCTGGCTGCTGTTCAACGAGAACATCACGCCGTTGCGTCTGGCGGGCACGTTGGTGGTGATGCTGGGCGTCTTTCTGATTTCACGCAGCGGATCGTAAGATGAAATTTGTTTCCGTCGTCGGCGCGCGGCCGGAGTTCATCCAGGCGGCGCCGGTCAGTTGGGCGTTGCGCAAAACGCACACCGAAATTTTAGTGCACACCGGCCAGCATTACGACTACGCCATGTCGCAGGCGTTTTTCGACGAGCTGGGCGTGCCAGCGCCGGATTATAACCTGGAGGCCGGCTCCGGCACGCACGCCCGCCAGACGGCGGCCATGTTGGTGGGCATGGAGGAGGTGTTGCTCAAGGAGAAGCCCGATGCGGTCATCGTGCGCGGGGACACCAACTCCACGGTGGCGGGCGCGTTGGCGGCGAGCAAGCTGGGCATTCCGGTCGTACACATCGAGGCGGGCGAACGCAGCTTCGTGCGCACGATGCCGGAGGAGATCAACCGCATCATCGCCGACCATCTGGCCAGCCTCTGCTTCTGCGTCAGCAGCAAGTCCGCCGCCAATCTGGCGCGCGAGGGCATTGTGGAAGGGGTGCACATCACCGGCGACGTCATGCTCGACGCGTCGTTGCATCATCGCGCGCTTGCACGTGAAAAGTCCAACGTCCTCGAACGTTTGCGGCTCGAACCGGGCCGCTATGCCCTGGTGACCGTGCATCGCGCCCACAACACCGACGACCCACAGCGGCTGCGCAGCATCGTCGAGGCGCTCAACGCAGTCGGCGAACGGATCGTCTTCCCGGTGCATCCGCGCACGCGTAAAGCGTTGCAGGCCATCGACGCCCGCTTTGCGCCGCATGTGTCGCTTACGGAGCCGGCCAGCTATTACGACATGATGGTGCTTGAAGAAAACGCCCGCCTGATCGCCACCGACTCCGGCGGCGTGCAGCGCGAGGCGTATTACTTCGCCAAACCCTGCCTCACCCTGCGCGAAGAGACCGAATGGACCGAGACGGTGGAGGTGGGGTGGAACCTCCTCGTCGGCGCCGATTGCCACAAGATCGTTGCAGCCTGGCGCACCTTTCAGCCGCCCGCCGAGCATCCGCCCGTGCTCGGCGATGGGACTGCGGCGGAGCAGATCGCAGAAATCCTGGGAAAACAAGGCTGAGCGCCAGCCTGGGATGCGCCTGATGGGATGGTGTGTTCCGTGTTGCGTCACACAATGGTGCGCTGCGCGGAACACGCACCACGCAACAAACCGAACAGGCGCCGTCCCTGGAAAGAGCAAGATGTCTGGAGGAACGTTGAAGATTGCCATTGTCGGCGGCGGGATCATGGGGATCACGCTCGCCTATTACCTGAGCAAAGAGGGCGTCGCCGTCGACGTCTTCGAGGCGTCGTCCACCCTCGGCGGATTGGCGGGGCCGTTGACCTTGCCCGACGGGGTGAAGGTCGATCGCTTTTATCACGCCATCCTATCGAGCGATGCGCATCTGCACGCGTTGTGCACGGAGCTGGGCGTCGCCGATCAGCTCCGCTTTCGGGAGACGCGCACCGGCTTCTATCATAACGGCGCCCTCTATTCGATGAACAACATCATCGAGTTTCTGCGCTTCCCCCCTCTCGGCTGGATCGATCGCTTTCGCCTGGGCTTGACTGTGCTGGCGGCGCAGCGCATTCAAGACTGGCGGGAGCTGGAGGGCGTCAGCGTCGAAGAGTGGTTGATCCGGCTCAGCGGAAAAAACACCTATCAAAACATCTGGCGCCCGATGTTGGCCGCCAAGTTTGACGGCGATTTTCGCAACGTGCCCGCCACGTGGATCTGGTCGCGGCTGGTGCGCGTCAAGTCGACGCGACAGGGCGCCAGCCAAAAGGAGATGGCCGGTCACCTCATCGGCGGCTACATCACGCTGATTCAAGCGATGGCGCGGCGCATCGAAGCCAACGGCGGGCGCATTCACCTTTCGACGCCTGTGCAGGAAGTTTGCATCGAAGGAGACGCTGCGCCGCGCGCGACCGGCGTGCGTCTGACGGACGGCGTCCATCGCTGCGATGGCGTGGTGGTCACTTCTCAGGTTCCCATCTTCCGACGTCTGATCCCCTCTGCGCCGCAGGAATATCATGACTTTCTTGCGCAGACCGAGTATCTAGGCATCGTCTGCCCGCTGCTCGTGTTGGATCGGCCGCTGACCGGCTACTGGACGCTCAACATTACAGACCCGCGCATTCCTTTCACCGGCGTGATCGAGACGACTTCGTATATTGATCCTGCATACGTGGGTGGCCATCATCTCGTCTATCTGCCCAAGTACACCGCGCCCAACAGCCCTCTTATTCGTCTATCGGATGAAGAGATCAAAGCGATGTGGATGGAGCACCTGCGCGTGATGTTCCCACAATTTGATCCGGCCTCGGTGCGCTATTTCCTGGTGCACCGCGAGCGCTACGTCGAACCGTTGCATGGCTTGAACTCCGTGCACCTCATCCCGCAGGTGGAGACGCCGGTGGAGCGACTGTTTCTGGTGACGACCGCGCAGATCTACCCTGCGCTGACCAACGGCGAATCGGTGAGCCGTCACGGACATGCGGCCGCAGAAGTCGTCCAACATCGGCTGCTTCAACAGTCAGCCCAGGCGTTCGCCTGAGTCGGCTGACGAGTGCGCAAGGGGAATTGCCATGATGACTTCAACCACGTCGCAGCCTGGCCAGGAGGTCGAGCGGATCGGTGTGTGGGCGAAGCGACTCGCCGTCGCCGTCGCTGCGCTCTTGATCCTCTTCCTGTTTTTCTACAACCTGACCGATTATCCTAAGACCTGGTTCGACGAAGGCTCGCACCTGCACGTGCCCAAGGCGCTGGTGACGATGGGCGTCTACGCCGACTACAGCAGCGAAGGGCTTCGCCACTATGGGCCGACCATCGGCGTAGGACCGACGGTGATGTTGCCGATTGCGGCTGCGTTTCATTTCTTCGGCATTGGCCTGTTGCAGGCGCGGCTGGTGATGGTGCTCTACCTGGCGGCGGCGACGCTGTGGATGTTTCTGTTGGCGCGTCACCTGCTCGGCCTGCGCAGCGCGTTGGTCGCCACTGCATTATTATTGGCCACGCCCGCCATCGGCATGGTCGAGTACGGTCGCCAGGCGCTGGGCGAAGCGCCGGGACTTGCCTTCATGGCGGCCGGTTTTCTCCTGTGGTTCACGCGCTGGCGGCGCAGCCGCTGGTGGGAGCTGACGTCCGTCGGTGCGCTGCTGGGGCTGAGCGTCGTCACCAAGTACCAATATTTGCTGGTGTTAGGCGCCACTTTGCTGGTCGCCTGGGGGCTGAATTGGCTCTTTTTCAAGCTGCCGCAGCGCATCTTTCTGATCCCGGGCATTGTCACTGCTTTAATTTTCGGGGCGTGGCAGTTGTTCACGCTGGCCTACCTGGGGCCGGCCACGATCGGCGAAAACCTGGCGATGCTGCGCGAGTTCACCGCCGGCGCGGCCGCCGTCTTCTCGCCGACGCTGATGATGCGCGCGCTCGGCGAGCTCTTCAGCGCCAAGAGCTTTCTGTGGACGCTCTTCCCCGCCTTGCTTTACGCCGGCTACGCGTTGCTGCGCCCACCGGGCAAGGTCAATCTGTCTCAGGAGCAACGCCAGCAACTGGCGATCCTCTATCTGCTTACGCTTATCAACCTGAGCTGGTATGCGGCGGCGTCGGTGAGCTGGCTGCGCTATGCCTTCGTGGGCCTGGCTTTCTCCGCCTTCTTTGTGGCGTGGATGTTCCGAGACCTGACGGCGAATTTCAGCCCGATGCGCTTATGGCAGGCTGCGCAACGAGGGCGACGAGCGGTCGGCTACGGCGGGCTGGCGGCCTTGCTCTGGCTGGTTGTGATGATTGCAGCGCCGGCGGCGCGGCTGACCTGGACGATCGCTTCTGCGCCGCCGGATGATTCAGCGCAGATGGCGGCGGTGATGAACCGGCAGGTTCCACTCGACGCGCTGGTCGAGACCTGGGAGCCGCAGATGGGCTTTTTGACCGACCATCGTTATCACTACCCGCCGCAGTTGCTGCTCAACCGCGCCGTGCGCCAGGTGTGGCTGGGCGAAACGCCCGTCGCCGAACTGTACGATTTCACCGAGCTGGCGCCGGACTTTGTGCTCATCGGCGAGTTCGGTCGGTGGGTGAACGTTTACCCGGTGGAGCGGCTGCAGGAGGCCGGCTATGAACGGGTCGAGGCGTTGGGGCAATTCGAGCTGTATCGCCGCCGCACCCCATGACGGGATGCAGCGATTGGTCGAAGGTCACGCCGTCGGCGGCGCGTCGGGCGCCTGCAAGAGAAACCACACACAGCGGCAATCATTTTTTACGCAGAGAAAACATTGACGCAAAGGATATTTATGCAGAGCACAACGGTGAATTTGAATCGAAGCGAAGTAGTGAACGTCATCCTCTCCGCCTTGCGCGATGTGCTGGAAAGCCAGGGCGTGGCGGAATTGCCTGCGCTGGATGAAACCACGCGGCTGATCGGACGCTCGGCGGCGCTCGACTCGATGGGGCTGGTGACCTTGATCGTCGAGGTGGAGCAGCGGCTGGAGGAGGCCTTTGACCTTGTCGTCGTCCTGGCGGACGACCGCGCTATGTCGCAGACGCGCAGCCCCTTCCTCTCGGTGGCGACGCTGGCCGACTATGTGATGCAGCTGGCGGCGGAGCAAGGGTGATGGAAGGCTCTGTGGTGTTGGTCACTGGCGCGCGCAAAGGCATCGGCCGTTTTCTGGCGGAGCATTACGTCCGCCGCGGCGCACAGGTGGTTGGCTGCAGTCGCAGCGAGCCGGATTGGACGCTGGAGCGCTACCGACACTTCTGCGTCGACGTCACCGACGAGGCGGGCGTGCGCAAGATGATGGCGGCGATCGGCAAGGAGTTCGGCCGGCTCGACGTGCTGATCAACAACGCCGGCATTGCGTCGATGAACCATGTGCTGCTGACGCCGGCCGCCACCGCCGAGCGCATCTTCGCCACCAACATGCAGGGCGTCTTTTTGCTCTGCCGAGAGGCGGTGAAGCTGATGCAGCGTCGTCGCTACGGTCGCATCGTCAACATCAGCACGGTGGCCGTGCCGCTGCGGTTGGAGGGCGAGGCGCTCTATGCCGCCTCGAAGAGCGCCGTGGTCACCTTCACGCAGATTCTGGCGCGCGAGGTGGCGGCCTATGGCGTCACCGCCAACGTCGTGGCGCCGACGCCGATCGAGACCGATCTGATCCGCAATGTGCCGAAGGAAAAGATCGACGCCATCATCGAGCGGCTCGCCATCAAACGGCTGGGGCGCTTTGAAGATGTGGCGAACGTGATCGACTTCTTTGTTCGACCGGAGAGCGACTACATCACCGGTCAGGTGATTACACTGGGGGGTGTAGGGTGAGGCGATTTTGGATGTATGCAGGCGTGGCGTTGATTTCGGCCAGCGTGTTGGCGTTGCAGGTGATCTTCACCCGCATCTTTTCCATTATGATCTGGCATCACTTCACCTATCTGGTGGTGGGGGTGGCGCTGTTGGGCGGCGGCGCGGCGGGCGTCTTCCTGGCCGTGCGGCAGTGGCGACATGAAGTGATTCGGGCGCGGCTGGGGCCGTTGGCGCTGGCCTTCAGCCTGAGCATCCTGGCTATGCTGGCGATCATTTCCTTTGTGCAGTTCGATCCTTTGCGCATGGAAGACTTGCCGCGCACGCTGGCGGGGCTGGCGATCTATTTCGCAGGGCTGTTCACAACCTTCACCCTGGGCGGCCTGGTGATCGCCGGCGCGTTCAGCGTGTGGTCCTATCACGCGCATCGACTGTACTTCGCCGATCTGCTGGGCGCGGGCGTCAGCACGCTCGGCGTGATCTGGGTGGTTCATTTTTTGAGCGCGCCGAGCGCCATCCTGCTGACGGCTCTGCTGGCGGCTGCGGCGGCGTTGCTCTTCGACGTGGATAGGCGGTGGCGCATCGCAACCGGCCTTGCTGCGGCGGCGCAGGCGACGTTGCTGATCGCTACGCTGGTTCAACCGATCTACCTGCCCGTGCCCGAATCCAAACCTTTGCATTGGGCGTTGCAAGTCAGCGGCGCCGAGCGACCGGAATACACGCGCTGGAATCCGGTGGCGCGCGTGGACGTCACGCGCGCGGTCGAAGTGACCGAGCCGATGATCGTGGGCGGCGTGAGTCAACGGGGCCTTGTTCACCAGCCGGAGGGTGCAACCTATCGGCTTCACTTCGTTACATTGGACGGCACCTCGATGACGGGGCTTTTTGCGTATGACGGCGACCTGGCGAAATTCAATTTCCTGCGCCACGCCATCATCAGCGCACCCTACCTGCTGAGCGAGCCTCAACCCTCGACCTTGCTGGTGGGCGTCGGCGGCGGCATCGACATTCTGCTGGCGAAGCTCCACAACGCGCGGCGCATCGTGGCGATCGACCTCAATTCGGATGTCGTCGATCTGGTGGTGAATCGCTACGCCGCCTTCACAGGCAACCTGGCCTCCGGTGAGACGGAGGTGTTGACCGCCGAAGGGCGCAGCTTCCTCACCCGCACAAACGAGCGTTTCGACGTGATCCAGGGCATCGGGCTGGACAACATCGCTGCGCTCAACACGGGCGCTTATGTGCTTTCCGAGTCCTATCTCTATACGGTCGAGGCCTTCGAGCTGGCCTTGAAGCGATTGACGCCCAATGGCGTTTTCTCCTGGACGCGTGCGGCCACCGATCCGCCGATCGAGACCCTACGGCTGACCGGGCTGGCGGCGGAGGCGTTGCGCAGGCGCGGGGTCGGCGATCCGGCTGCGCATATTCTCGTCATTGAAAACGATACGCAGTCGGCCATCAACCTGCTGGTCTCGCCCTCGCCTTTCACCCTGGCTCAGGTTGAGCGATTGGAGGCGTGGGCGCTGGAAAACAATTTCACCGTGTTGCACGATCCCTTCACCCCACGAGGCACAGCCTACGCCCAGTATCTTGCGGCGCGCAATCCTCGCGTGTTTGAGGAGCGTTACCCCTTCAATATCTATCCGGTCACCGACGACCATCCTTTCTACTACAATTATTTCAAATGGGATCGTCTGTTGGAAGGAGGGGCGCGCACCGGCAATTTGAGCGCGCGCGTGCCGATGGGCAACATCATTCTGCTGACGATGCTGGGGTTTAGCCTGGCGGCCGCCATCTTGTTCATCGTCTACCCGCTTTGGCGCAACCAGCGCGCAGGGTTGGCGACGCCCAACGCCGGCAAAATGCTCGCCTACTTCAGCGCCTTGGGAATGGCGTACATGTTCGTGCAGATCGTGTTGATCCAGCGCTTCACGCTCTTCATCGGCTACCCGACGTTGGCGATCACGACGACGATCTTCAGCATGTTGTGCTTCTCGGCGTGCGGCAGCCTGCTGGGGCGTCGACTGTTGAGGGTGCAGACGCAATTGCCCAAGATGATCCTGGTCGTCTCCGCTCTGATTCTGCTCTATGTATGGGCGTTGCCTGCTGCGTTCTCTGCGCTGTTGGGGCTGTCCGACGCTGCCCGCGTGATCGCCAGCGTCCTGTTGATTGCGCCGCTGGCCTTCTTCATGGGCATGCCGTTCCCCACCGGCATCCGCGAGGTCGGACAGGCGGCGCCTGCGCTGGTCCCCTGGGCGTGGGGCATGAACGGCGTCTTTTCTGTGCTTGGCTCGACGGCGGTGATCCTTGTGAGCATGATGTCAAGCTTTACGGTTTCCTTGATTGCGGCGGCGCTGATCTACGGGGTGGCGGCCTGGATGGCGCCTGCGCTGCGTGAGACCCGAGTGGAGAAAATTTATGCACCGGCAGCATATTCAGTGGTTGATTGAGCGCATGGCCGGGTGGGCGACGGAGCCTGCGCTGATCTGGAACGATTGCACGACCTCCTATGGCGAGCTTCTCGAGCGCGTGCGTTTTTGGAACGCTTTCCTGGACGAGCATCGGGTCGCCCCTGGCGAAGTGGTGACGCTGGAGGGCGATTATTCGCCCGCAGCGGTCTCTCTGTTGTTGGCGCTGATCGAACGCGGGGTCATCGTCGTGCCCTTGACCAAAGCGGTGGAGGCGCACCGTGAGGAGTTTCTGGAGATTGCGCAGGTCGAGTCGATCGTCCATATCGACGAGCAGGACCGCTGGCAGTTCACGCGCACGGGCCGCACGGCGGACAACGCGCTCATCGTTGCGCTGCGCGAGACGGGCGACCCCGGGCTTGTGCTCTTCTCGTCCGGCTCGACCGGCAAGAGCAAGGCTGCGCTGCACAATTTTGCGCGGCTGCTCGAAAAATTCAAGACGCCTCGCCAGCGTATGCGCACCATCACCTTTTTGCTGCTTGACCACATCGGCGGCGTCAACACCTTGCTGTACACGCTTTCCAACGGCGGCGTCGTGATCTCGCTGCGCGACCGCGATCCTGAAGTCGTCTGCCAGGCGATCGAGCGCCACAAGGCGGAGATGTTGCCGACGTCGCCGACCTTTCTCAACCTGTTGTTGATGTCGCACGCGTACGAGCGTTATGACCTTTCCTCGCTCAAGCTGATCACCTACGGCACCGAAGTGATGCCGGAAAGCACGCTGACTCGTCTGCACGAACTCTTCCCGCACATCAAGCTGCAACAGACCTACGGTCTTTCGGAGCTGGGCATTTTGCGCTCCAAATCCAAAGACTCCGGCTCGCTTTGGGTCAAAGTGGGCGGCGAAGGATTCGAGACCAAAGTCGTCGACGGCGTGCTCTGGATCAAAGCGCATTCGGCCATGCTGGGCTACCTCAACGCGCCCAGCCCCTTCGACGCAGAGGGCTGGTTCAACACCAACGACATGGTCGAGGTGGACGGCGAGTATATCCGCATTCTGGGACGCAAGACCGAGATCATCAACGTCGGCGGCCAGAAGGTCTACCCCGCCGAGGTGGAGAGCGTGTTGTTGCAGATGGAAAACGTCGTGGACGCCGTCGTCGTCGGCGAGCCGCACCCGCTCACCGGCGCCATCGTCACCGCTCGCGTCAACCTGGCGCAGCCCGAGCCGGCGCAAGCCTTTCGACAACGCATGCGCGCCTTCTGCCGAGAGCGATTGGCTTCCTACAAAATTCCCGTCAAGGTCGAGATCGTCGACGACGAGCAGTTCAACGCCCGCTATAAACGCGTGCGCCGATGAGGGGCGCTCCTCTCATTCTCGCAAAGCCGAACCATGCAAGGCGCCAGGTCGTTTCGCCGAAGTGCACCGATCTGCGCGCCTCGATTCCTCAACATGCTGTCAGCGAACTGTAAGCCGTTGACGCTGGAATTCATGATATGCTGTGACGGACAATCGGTGGGAGCCGATTGGGCGCGTCGGCGTTTCTTCAAACTCACTGTTGCTCGACAGGCGCATTGCGAACGCGTGCTTTACTCGAAGGCGTATCCGCGCCCTTTACGAATTCAACGAAGGAATCTACCCATGGCGCGCACGGACCAGAACAGAATGTTTGTCTGGGGAAAGAGGGTGGCAATGCACGCGAACGTTATGCGCAAGCTGGGGGCCTTGGCCACAATCTTGGGGCTGCTAGGAGCGTTGGTGGGGCTGCGCATCCTGCCAATTGCAACGGCGCAGGCGCAGCAAAGCGGCGTCATCGTACATGACGTTGCCGCCGATTTTTCTCCTAGCTGCGCCACTGCCACAAACGTCAGCGTGAGCGACGCGCTCGGCGGCGAGCTGCGTCTGGCGGCGACGCTCGAAGATTACTTCAACGGCTCACAGGTGGATGGCAGTCGCTGGCTCGTCGGCAGCGCCAACACCTGGTATACGGCGCCCGTGACAGTCGCCAATGGGGCGGTGACGCTGGACGCCATGTATCTGCGCTCCCAGATGAGCTTTGCAGGGACGCAGCCGCGCTTTTTTGAGACGCGCGCACAGGCGCGCAGCGACGGCGGCGCAATCGGGCCGATCGACCTGGGGTACTACCGCGCCCTGCCTCCGCTGGATCCCAATGCGCCGACGGCGACGACGGCGTTTCGTCTTTTCATCACCCGCACCGACGGCGCCCTTTATGTCGCGGCGCGCGACGGCGTCAGCCCCAGCCCCTATTACAGCGTCGATCTGCCCACCGTCGATCTGGCGCAATATCATCTTTTCCGTATTGAATGGGACGGCGCAGAGACGCGCTATTTCGTCAACGGCGTGCAGCAGGCGATGACGCCCGGCGCGGCCACGCTCGACACCTACGCCTTTCTCTACAGCCAGACGCCTTCGACCTACGGGGTCAGCCCGCTGCGCGTGGACTGGGTGCGCGCCGGACAATATGCGACGAACGGCAGCTTTGTCTCCTGTGCGCAGGATGCCGGTCAGCCGGTCGACTGGCTGACGCTGACGCTCAACGCCGACCTCCCTGCGGGCGCGGCGGTGACGGCGTGGACGCGCACCTCCGACGACGGCGTGAATTGGAGCGATTGGGCGCAGACGAGCGGCGCGACCATCGTCAGCCCGGCCGGCCGGTATCTGCAGTATCGACTCGACCTGGCGACGACCAATGTGTTGCGCTCGCCGGAGGTGCGCAGCGTCACGTTGCAAAATGCGCCCGTCGGCTCGGCCACCAACACGCCGACGCCGACCGAGACGCCGACCGAGACGCCCACCGGCACACCGACCGACACACCTACGGCGACGCCCACCGCTACTCCCACGAACACCCCCACCGCTACACCGACGGCGACGCCGACCAACACGCCCACCTTTACGCCGACGCCGGCCTTCATCCCTGTTGGGCCGGGCGGTTTCATCCAGACCTCTGCGAGCGAGTTCGCTGCGCCGTGCGCCGTCTTGAGCACGGTCAGCGTCAGCGACGCCGACGGCGGCGAAGTGCGTCTGCCGGCCACGGTCGAGGATTACTTCAACGGCGCCTCCATCGATACGAACCGCTGGCTGATCGGCTACGCCAACACCTGGTACACCGCGCCGCCCGTGGTCTCGAACGGCGTGGTGACGCTCGACGGCTCGCTGCTGCGGTCGCAGATCAACTTTCAGCCATATCAGCCGCGTTTCATCGAGGTGCGCGCCCAGCAGCGCGTCAACGGCGGCTACGCCGGTTGGCCGGACATCGGCTTCTATCGAGAGCTGCCGCCGCTTTACTACGGCAGCACCTTCCCGGCGGACAGCGCGCTGCGCATCTTCGTCACGCGCGACACGAACACGACGTACATCCGCGGTCGCGACGGCAGTGAGACGCAGCCGCTCATCGACGTCGACATTCCCACCATCGATCTGACGCAGTACCATGTCTTCCGCATCGAGTGGGATATGACTGAATCGCGCTTCTATGTCAACGGCGCGTTGCAAGGGACGATCCCCGGCGTGCCTACGCTCAACACCTGGGCGTTTATCTACCATCAGACGCCGACGACTTTCGGCGCCAGCCCCATGAACGTGGACTGGGCGCGCGTCGGGCAGTATCCTGCGGCTGGGTCATACACTTCCTGCGTGTTCGACGCGGGCCAGAGCGCGCCCTGGAGCGCCATGGCGCTCGATGCACTGACGCCCGCCGGGACGGGGATCGCAGCGTTCACGCGCACCTCGGCGGACGGCGTCAACTGGAGCGACTGGGCGGCGGTGAGCGGCGGCGTCATCGCCAGCCCACCTGCGCGCTACTTCCAGTATCGTCTGGACCTGACCTCCTCCAACGCGCTTCAGTCGCCTGAGGTGCGCCAAGTCAGCGTCCAGTTCAGCGGGTCAACGCCGACCCCTACGGATACACCCACGCCGGACCCGACGGCGACGTTGACGCCCACTCCGATCCCGCCAACTGCAACGCCGACGCCCACGTCAGCCCCCGGCGGCAACTTCGCCCTGCAGTTCGACGGCGTGAACGACTTCCTGAGCGCAGGCGCCACGGTCGGCGGCGGGCCTGTGACCGTTGAGATGTGGCTGCGGCCCGCTGCGGCCAACGAAACGGGAATCGCCGTGTTGGGCGGCGACGACGACAGCGGCTGGTCGGTTGAGATGGAGAACGGGCGCATCGTCTTCTGGGTGCGCACCAATCAGGGCTGGCAATCGAACACTCACCCCACCGTGTTGCAGGCGGGCGTCTGGCACCATGTCGCCGCCACCTACGGCGCCGGCGCGATTCGCACCTTCGTCAACGGACAGGCTTCCACCGCCAGCGCCGCCGGCCCGACGTTGACGCAAGGGCCGCTGGTGCAGATGGGCGCGTTTGCAGGCTATCCGGCCTTCGCCGGCGCGCTGGACGATGTGCGCATCTCCAACGTTGTGCGCTACACAGGCAACTTTGCCGTTCCGACGGCGCCGCACGCTGTGGACGCCAACACGGTCGATCTGTGGCGCTTCGATGAAGGGGCGGGACAGAGCGCTGCGGACAGCGCCGGCGCGCCGAACAACGCCACGCTCGGCGCCTCGAACCAGTCCGACGCCGCCGACCCCGCCTGGGTGACCGGCTATCCGTTCCCCGACATGGGGCCGACGGCGACGCCGACGAACACGCCCACGGCGACCAATACGCCAACGCCCACCAATACCCCCACGCCGGGGCCTTCGCCGACGCCGACGAACACGGCGACGCCCACCAGTACGCCGACGAACACGCCGGTTCCGCCGGCCAACTCGGCGCTCAGCTTCGACGGCGTCAACGATTTTGTGAGCGCCCCGCGCTCGGTGAACGCCTCGCGTTTCACCGTCGAAGCGTGGGTGCGACCGACGAACGCCAACAGCTACGGGATCGTCGTCGCCGAGGCCGATGACAACAATGGTTGGGCGCTGGAGCTGGACGCCAATCGCCCGATCCTCTGGGTCGCCACCAATGCAGGCTGGCAGGGCGTCCTCTATCCGACGGCGCTGACCGCCGGACAGTGGGCGCATGTGGCTGCGGTGTATGACACCGGCGCGGTGCGCCTCTTTGTCAACGGCGTCGCCAGTGCACCGGCCACGATCGGCGCCACGCTGCGCATCTCGACCAATACGCTGCGCATGGGCGGCCTGACCGGCTACCCCTTCTTCGCCGGCGCGCTGGATGACGTGCGCATTTCATCTTCGGTGCGCTATGCGGCCAACTTTACGCCGCCGACTGCTCTGCCCGCAGCGGATGCAGAGACGCTGGCGCAGTGGGCGTTCAACGAGGGGAGCGGGCAGACGGTCGCCGATTCGTCCGGCAACGGGCGCAACGGCGTGCTGGGCGCTTCGACCGCCGCCGGCGCCGATGACCCGACCTGGATCGCCGCCAACCGTTGACCGGCTTGCTGGATGGCGTGATGCGCAGCTGGGCGGCGCTTCTCATCGGAATCATGATGTTGAGCGGTTGCGTCTCTCCTGCTCCGCCGATGACGTCGGGGCGAGCCGAAACGCAACCCGCCGTGTTTATCGACCCGCTCACGGGCGACGCCGTCCCCACGCCGGCGCTGGAAGGAATCACGCGTGAACGACGCGAGGTGCGTTTTGTCTCCGGGAATGCGACGCTTGCCGGAGAGCTGGACCTGCCGCTCGGCGAGAAGGAGGCGCCGCTCGTCTTTATCCTCCATCATTCCGGTCCGGCGACGCGCGACGCCTACGGCTATATGGCGGAGCTGTTGACGCAGGCCGGGTTCGCCGTCTTTCGTTTCGATAAGCGCGGAACCGGCCGCAGCGAAGGCGAATATGGTTGCTGCGAAGCGGAAGACGCGCTTGCGGCTTACCGGGCCGCGGTGGAGCAGCCGGGCGTCGATCGCAGCCGGGTTTTCATCGTGGCGCAAAGCATCGGGACCGAACATCTGGCGGCGCGCTTCAGCGAATTCGCCGCCATTCATCCTCCTGCGGGCGTCGTCTTGCTGTCCAGCCTGCTCGGCCCAGAACGCATCGTGCACATCGAGGCGCCGCTGCATATTATCGTCTCAGACAGCGAGCCGAACCTGAACGCCATCACCGTGCAGGCGGTCGAGGCGCATCGCGGCCGCACAGGCTATGCGAGCAGCTCCTATGTCGCCGAGCACAGCGAGCACACGCTGTTCGATGTGAAGGACGGGCCGATCGACTGGAGCGATCCTTCGTGGGTGAAGCGTTACCACCGGGGGGCGATGCAGAGCATGTTGGAGTGGCTCCAGGCAGAGGCGGCGAAAAATAGGTGAAATCCGGAAATCGCCTCACACAATCCTCCAGAGGCTTCGAAGCCTTCCTGAAAGAGGAACGCAGTGACTTCTCCAATGGATAGAGGCGCGTGTACACTGAGACCATGGTGAGGCGTCATCGAACCTTTTTATCTTTCGTCGTCGGATGCTTTACTCTGCTGAGTGGAGCGTGGATCGCACTGTCGCTCTTTGAACAGAAAGCGCACCTCCATGCACAGACAACCGGCTATGCGCTGCGTTTCTACGGCTCCGGCGTGCGCGCGCCAGGGCTCGATCGCGTGCTGATTCCCATCGACGCGCCGGAGCGCCCTGCGGACATCGGCGCCGCCGACTTCACCGTCGAGTTTTGGATGCGCGCCCTGCCCGGAGAAAACAATGGCGTGGCGCGCTGCAATGAAAACGACGGCTGGATTTACGGCAACGTCATCTTCGATCGCGACATCTTCGGCGCAGGCGACTACGGCGACTTCGGGATTTCGCTGGGGAATGGACGGCTCGTCTTCGGCGTCTCGGTGGGCTCCGCCGGAACCACCGTCTGCAGCAGCGAGCGCGTGGACGATGGGGCATGGCGTCACATCGCCGCCGTGCGGACATTGAGCGGCGCCATGCGGCTCTACGTCGATGGGCAGCTCGTCGGTTCTGCACAGAGCGTCAGCGGCGACGCCAGTTATCGCAACGGCCGCGCCACGAATTATCCCGCCGATCCGTTCATCGTGTTGGGCGCCGAGAAGCACGACGCCGGCGCCCAGTATCCCTCGTTCAGCGGTTGGCTGGACGAGCTGCGCCTGTCGAACATCGCTCGCTACTCGACCGCATTTTCGCGGCCAACGGCGCCATTCATCGGCGACGCCCACACCGTGGCGCTCTATCACTTCGACGAAGGCCCGGCCGGCCCGTGCACAGGCGCAATTCTCGACATTTCTGGAGCAAGCGGCGGCCCGAGCCACGGATGGTGCGCCTACGGCGGCTCGCCGGCCGGCCCCGTCTACGTCACCGACACCCCGTTCAACCAGCCCACGCCGACCGCCACCCGCACGCCCACGGCGACAGCCACCGACACGGCGACGGCGACGAACACAGCGACGGCCACCCGAACGCCCACGGCAACGGCCACCAACACAGCGACCGTCACCCGCACGCCCACGGCGACAGCCACCAACACAGCGACGGCAACCAATACGCCATCGCCCACGGCCACGCACACAATGACGGCGACGGCCACAAGCACAGCGACGGCGACGAGCGACCCAACCTCAACTGCGACGCACACCTCTACGGCGACGCCAACATCCACGCCAACACACCCGCCAACGCCCACGGCGACGGCCACCGACGCGCCCACAGCGACCGTCACCGCCTCACCGACGGCCACCAATACCGGCGCGCCAACAGCCACTGCAGAGCCTACACGGACGCCAACGCCGACGCACACGCCAACGCCAACCTTCACAAACACGCCGACGCCCACGGCCACCTCCGGCGGCGCCATCCCCCCACTCCCCTCGGAGACGCCGGGAGGACAGGCCACCCCTGGCCAGACGCCGACGCTGGCGAGCACCGCCACGCCGACCCCGACTCCTTGTCCGACGCACACGCCGACGCCTACGGCCACCTCCAATGCAACGCCTACGCAGGCGCCGGAGGGCGGCTCTGCGTGGACGTTGTTTCTGCCTTTGATTCACAACAGCTCGCCATGTGCAAGCACCACGAGATAGGCAAGGCCCCGCCGCGCGCTTCGCTTTCCCTCACCCGTCGCGACGCGCTGAAGCTGGCGCTCGCCGCCGGGTTGGTGGGCGCGCCGCTGATCGCCGGGGGCCGCCTGATGTTTGAGAGCAGCGGCGCCGCCTTCCCGAACGCGCCGCTGTACGTGGAGGACGAAAATCGGGCTGACAACAATGCGCCGCTTGTTCTGCTCCGCCCGCAAGGCGCGCTGGCGGATGGATGGTTGGAAATTTTGCGCGTCGAAGGGCTGCCGTATGCGCAGGCGTTGTCCATATCGGACGCAACCTCCGCCGGTCTGAAGCGCGTCGCCGCCGCCGTTGTGCTCCCCGGCTCCGTGAGCCAAGCCGAGGCCGAAGCGTTGCGCGAGTTCGCTCTGGCGGGCGGCGGCCTGATCGTGGTGCTGCCGAACGCTGCGCTGGCGCCGCTCTGTGGGCTGACCTGGAGCGAAACCATCACCCACGAAGGTTATCTGCGCATTCAGCCGGGCGCCATCGGGACGGAAGGAATCGCAGGCGACGCCATGCAATTCCATGCGCCGTTGCGCCACTACGCGCTGTATGAGGCGGAGGCCGTCGCCCACCTGTGCGATCGCGACGGCGTCATCGTCCAGGCGCCGGCGGTCGCCTATCGCCGCCTGGGGAAGGGCGCCGTGGCGACGTGGTGTTACGACCTGGCGGCGAGCGTCGTGCGCACGCGGCAGGGGCCGATGGAGCGCGTCGACGTCGAAGCCGATGGCCTGGAAGGCGTGCGCGCCGTCGATCGCTTCGTCGGCTTCATCGACCTGGATCGCATCCATCTCCCTCAAGCCGATGAACAACAGCGCCTGCTGGTCAATTTGCTCAACGAAGTGAGCGCAGCCCCTCTGCCGCGTCTCTGGTACTTCCCCGGCCGCGCCGACAGCGCGCTCGTCTGCACCGGCGACTCGCACAACAACCCGGCGTCGGCGGTGGACGAGGTGTTGCGCCGCGTGGAAGGGTGGGGCGGGGCGATGTCGGTCTACTACACGCCGCCGCCGACCAATCCTGTGCGCCGCGCCCTGCGTCGCGTGCGCGATTGGTTGAAGGAGCAGCCTGTTCTGGGCGACGCGTTGCCGCCGACCGACGTGGTCACCCCGTATCACGCCGAAGCGTGGCGAGACCGCGGTCACGAGTTCGCCCTGCACCCTTACGTCGAGGAAGGCCTGGAGATCGGCTGGGAGCGCTACTGGCGGCAGTTCACCGGCCTGGGCTACGGCGAATTCACCACCACGCGCACCCACCGCGTGCTCTGGCACGGCTGGGCGGATACGGCGCGCGTGCAGGCCGGCTACGGTGTGCGCATGAACCTGGACTATTACCACGTCGGCCCCGCCTTCCGGCGTCCCGACGGCTCCTGGGCGTTCGGCTATTTCACCGGCAGCGGGCTTCCCATGCGCTTCGTAGATGCAGATGGGCGGCTGATCGACAACTGGCAACAGAACACGCACTTGGTCGACGAGCAGCTGATCGACATGCCGTGGGGCGCCAATTTCACAGGCTTTGCGCCGGAGCAGGCTGTTGAAATTGTAAGGGAGTTGATTCGTCGCACCGCCACCGGCGCCTACGCTGCGCTGGGCGCTCAGTTTCATCTGGACCCCTTCGCCGTCCCTGGACCGTGGACTGAAGGCGCCGGCCGCTTCCTCGATGGCGCGTTAGCGGCCTGCGCAGAGCGTGGACTCCCTATCCTCTCCGGGGCACAGTGGCTGGCTTTCACCCAAGCGCGCACAGCCGTGCAGCTGACAGATTTTCAACTTTTGTCGAAGGCGGGCGATTGCTCGTTCGCCGTTCACGCTGACCATCCTGACATCGGTCTCACTCTGCTCTTGCCTGTCCGACACAAGCAATCCTATTTGAAGGAATTGCAAGCAAATCGCAAGCTAATTCCGCTCCGCATGCGCCAAGTCGGTGCTACACTGTATGCACAGATTGACCTGCAGAGCGTCGCAACGTTTGTCGACGCGCGCTATTCCGGCTCGTAGCGAGCGCTGCCGATCTGCAGCCTTGGGTCAATTCTGACAATAGAGGACCTGTGTGGAGGCCAGGCATATGGTGAAGGTGCGTCCCTCAAAACAAGCAGTTTCCCGGTTTCCCGCGTATTGGATGCTCAGCAGCGGTTTGGCGTTGTTGATGCTTTCGATCTTGGCGGCTGCGCTTCTGTGGCCTTACGGCGCAGCCTTTGCGCAGAGCGGCCCCAACGGCGTCATCACCCATGACGCGGCGGTGCATTTCAACGGCGCCTGCGCTGTTTTGACCAATACGATCGTCAGCACTGCCAACGGCGGCGAGATTCGACTGCGCGCCACGGTCGAAGATTATTTCGATGGCGCGGCGATCGACGCCACCCAGTGGATCACCGGCTATTCCAATCCCTCTTATCCCGATCAAGTCCCCCTGATCGGCAGCGGCGTGCTGACGCTCTACGGAAGCTACCTGCGCTCGGTGCAAGTTTTCTCCGCCACGACGCCAACGCGTTTCTTCGAGGCCAGCGCCCGCATGGCGGACGCCAGCCTGCTGCGATCGCCCAGCAACGTGGACATCGGTTTCTATCGCGCCTATCCGCCGCTCCAGTTGCCCCCTGGAGACCAAAGCTCTATTCGCCTCTTCATCGGTCAGCCGACGCACGCCAGCGTCGATCGCTTGCTCTATGTTCGCTCGCGCGATGGCTCGGTCGATCCCTGGGTGGACACCATGGTCAATAACTGGGGAGAGGATGAAATCGATCAGCGCAATGGCCTCTCCCAGTATCGCACCTTCCGCATTGAATGGGGCCCGACGGAGACCTGGTATTTAATCGATGGCAGCGTGATCACCCTGGTCCCCGGCGACAATCCGCTGCCGCACACCGGCGTCTCCACGCGCACGACCTATGTGTTTTTGTACAATCAAGATCCGCTCCAACCCGGAGATCCGAATTGGGGCAACACGATGCCATTGCTCGTGGACTGGGTGCGCGCCGGCGTCTATCCGTCCAACGGCCAGTACACCTCCTGCATTTTGGACGCCGGTCAAATTGCCAACTGGTCGCAGGCGACGGTGACGGCCACGATCCTCGCAAACACCGGCGCCTCGCTCGAGACGCGCACGTCGGCGGACGGCGCAACCTGGTCGAGTTGGGCGTCTGCAGGAACGTTGAACAACGGCGTCAACACGTTGACGCTTTCCAATCCCAGTGGTCGCTATCTTCAGTACCGCTTGACCCTCACCAGCGCCGACCCGATCCGTTCCCCGGAGGTGGCGGCGCTGAGCTTTTCGTATTTTGGCCCCACATCGCTTGTGGTTGCCCCTGCTTCAGCAACCCTGAACCCCGGCGCGACGCAGCAGTTCACCGCCACGGCGTATGACAGCAACAACGCGGTCGTCGCCGGCGTGCCGGTGAGCTGGAACGTCGTCAACGGCGGCGGCGTCATCGACGGCGGCGGCCTCTTCACGGCCGATCTGCCGGCGGGCGTCTTCACCGACACAGTGCAGGCGACGACCTCCAACAACTTGACGGGGACCGCCACCGTCACCGTGCTTGATCTGCCGCCCACAGCCGTGATCGGCGGCCCCTACTCTGGAGTGGAAGGGCAACCGGTGCAGTTGGACGCCAGCGCCAGCAGCGATCCCAACGGCGGTCCGCTCACGTTCGCCTGGGATTTGAACAACGACGGTCTATACGACAACGCCGTCGGCGCCACGCCTTCGGCGAGTTGGACGGACAACGGCGTCTATACGATCGGTCTGCTCGTCACCGACAGCGCCGGCCTCACCGACACGGCGACGACGACGGTGACGATCGCAAATGTCAATCCGCAAATCACATCGATCGACCGCAACACGCCGGTGCGCCGTGGGGAGCCGGTCACCGTTACGGTGACAGCCACCGACGTTCCCAGCGATACGCTGTACTATTCGTTCGACTGGACCAGCAACGGTGTGTTCGACGTGGAGAATGCGCTCTCAAACACCGCCGTGACCACCTATCCGAACACCGGGCTCTATACGGTGACGGTGCGCGTGATCGACGAGGACGGGGGCGTAGCGACGGGAATCACCACAGTGACGGTGACGCCGCAGAATCTGAGTGCGACGGCGACGAACGACGGGCCGGTGCGCCGCGGTCAGAACGCCACGGTGACGGTGAACGCCGTGCAGGAGCTGAACGACCCGCTGACGTATGAGTTCGACTGGGACAACAACGGGGTGTACGACTTTGCGACGGCGAGCCCGAGTGCGGTGGTGAGCTACACGACGACGGGAGCCAAGACGG
>FWPV01000552.1_pt1 | contig 116873 bp, 115 predicted proteins | sample 2228371 | NCBI WGS metagenome assembly FWPV01 (sample SAMEA103939776, study PRJEB20133) | metagenome | reverse complement strand
GGCGAGAATGGCGGCGAGGTCGTCGACCATGCCGGCGTGGCCGGAGGCGAACTGCTCGAACACCTCGAAGGTCTGCGGCAGCACGGCCGGATTGACGAAGGAGACCTTGGCGCCGGCGAGGGCAGCCTTGCGCACGCGCTGGGCCAGCAGCGGCTGCTCGTGGCGGATGTGGCTGCCGATCACCAGCACGGCCTGGCGGTTGTCGAGTTCGGCGACATCATGGCCGAGCCAGGGCATGGCGGGCAGGGCGTCCTGGTCGCGGAAGTCGCGCTGGCGCAGGCGGTGGTCGATGTTGGACGAACCCAGGGCGCGGGTAAGCTTCTGCGCGAGGTAGATCTCCTCGAGCGTGCTGTGCGGGGCGACGAGGGTGCACAGCGAGCTGCCAGCGGCCTTGAGGCCGCGGGCAGCGATCTCCAACGCCTCCTCCCAGCTCGCCTCGCGCCAGCCGGCCTCGACGCGCACCATCGGGCTGGTCAGGCGGTCGCCCGCCGTCAGGCCCATGTAGCTGAAACGGTCGCGGTCGGACAGCCAGACCTCGTTGACCGCCTCATTCTCGCGCGGGACCACGCGCATGACGTTGCCGTCGCGGGTGTGGACGTAAATGTTGGAGCCGAGGCCGTCGTGCGGGGCGATGGCCGCATGCTGGGCCAGCTCCCACGGGCGGAAGGTGTAGCGCGAGGGCTTGGCGGTCAGGGCACCGACCGGGCACAGGTCGATGACGTTGCCGGAAATCTCCGAGGTCACCGCCTTGGCGATGTAGGTGCCGATCTCCATGTGCTCGCTGCGACCGGTGGCGCCCAGCTCGCGCAGGCCGGCGATCTCCTCGCCGAAACGCACGCAGCGGGTGCAGTGGATGCAGCGAGTCATGTCGGTGGCGATCAGTGGACCGATGTCCTTGTCCTTCACCACGCGCTTGGTCTCGGAGTACTGACCGACGCCGTCGCCATAGCCCATGGCGACGTCCTGCAGCTCGCACTCCCCGCCCTGGTCGCAAATCGGGCAGTCCAGCGGGTGGTTGATGAGCAGGAACTCCATGGTCGCGCGCTGGGCGGCGATCGCCTTGGGCGACTTGGTGAACACGCGCATGCCTTCGGAGATGGGCGTGGCACAGGCCGGCAGCGGCTTGGGTGCGCGCTCGACTTCGACCAGGCACATGCGGCAGTTCGCCGCCACGGACAGCTTGCGGTGGTAGCAGAAACGCGGGATGTGGATGCCGGCCGCGTCGGTGACCTCGATCAGCATGTCACCCTGGCGCCCGTGCAGCTTCTGGCCATCGACCTCGATGGTGATCAGATCATCGCTCATTCTCAGGATCCTTGCGGCCTTCAGCGGCTCATGGCATCGACCATGCTATGGCCGTGCTCGATGTAATACTCGAATTCCGGGCGGAAGTGCTTGAGGAAGCTGCGCACCGGCATGGCGGCGGCATCGCCCAGGGCGCAGATGGTGCGTCCCTCGATCTTGCTCGCCACGTCGTCCAAGCGATTGAGATCCTCCAGCGTGCCCTTGCCCTCGACGATGCGGGTCAGCATGCGGTACAGCCAGCCGGTACCCTCGCGGCACGGGGTGCACTGCCCGCAGGACTCGGAATAGTAGAAGCGCGAGATGCGACGCAAGGCCTTGACCATGCAGGTGGAATCGTCCATCACGATCATGCCGCCGGAGCCGAGGAAGGTCCCGGCCTTGGCGATGGAGTCGTAGTCCATGTTGACCTGCATCATGACCTCCCCCGGAACGACCGGCACGGACGAGCCGCCGGGAATGACGGCCTTGAGCTTGCGGCCGTTGCGCACGCCGCCCGCCATCTCAAGCAGCTTGGCGAACGGGGTGCCCATGGGGATCTCGAACACCCCCGGGTTGTTCACGTGGCCGGAGACGGAGAACATCTTGGTGCCACCGCTGTTCGGCACGCCGAGGTCCGCGAACCACTTGCCGCCGTTGCGCATGATCGCCGGCACGGAGGACAGGGTCTCGGTGTTGTTGATCGTGGTCGGACGGCCGTACAGGCCAAAGTTGGCAGGAAACGGCGGCTTGAAACGCGGCTGCCCCTTCTTGCCCTCGAGCGACTCGAGCAGCGCGGTCTCCTCGCCGCAGATGTAGGCACCGGCGCCGAGCGAACCGTACAGGTCCATGTCGATGCCGGAGCCCTGGATGTTCTTGCCCAGCAGGCCGGCTGCATAGGCCTCCTTCAGCGCCTGCTCGAAGCGCTGGAACGGCAGATCGCCGAACTCACCGCGCATGTAGTTGTAGCCGACGGTGGCGCCGATGGTGTAGCCGGCGATCGCCATGCCCTCGACCAGGGCGTGCGGGTTGTTGAGCAGGATCTGGCGATCCTTGGCCGTGCCCGGCTCGGACTCGTCCGAGTTGCAGACGATGTACTTCTGCCCCGGGGCGTTGCGCGGCATGAAGCTCCACTTCAGGCCGGTGGGGAAGCCCGCGCCGCCGCGGCCACGCAGGTTGGAGGCCTTGAGCTCCTCGATGATGACCGCGGGGTCGGTCTTCTCGGCCAGGATCTTGCGCCAGGCCTGATAGCCTCCGGTCTTGAGGTAGTTCTCAAGGGTCCACGGCTCGTCGAACTGGCGGGTTGCGAAACAAACCTGAACGGTCATGGTTTAGTGCCCATCGTCTTGTTGCGCCACGGCGTCGAGGATCGCGTCCACCTTCTCGGGGGTCAGGCGCTCGTAGTACACGTGGTCGACCTGCATCATCGGCCCACCGTCGCAGGCCGCCAGGCACTCCTCCTCGCATTTGAGGAAGAACTTGCCATCCGGGGTGCTCTCGCCGGTCTTGATGCCCAGCCTGCCCTCCAGATGCTCGACGATGCGGTCGGAGCCCATCAGCCAGCAGGAGATGTTGGTGCAGACGGAGATGCTGTGGCGCCCGACCGGCTTGGTCTCGAACATTGAGTAGAAGGTCGCGACCTCGTAGGCGGCGATCTCCGGGATGCCAAGATAGGCCGCCACGGCGTCCATCAGTTCGGTCGTCAGGTAGCCATGATTCTGGTGCTGCGCGGCGCGCAGGGCGGCGAGCAGGGCCGACTGGCGACGATCCGCCGGATACTTGGCGAGCCAGTGCTCGATCTCGGCACGGGTTTCCTCGCTCAGCACGGCGATCTTGCGTTCACGTTCTTGCGCGTTCATCAACGGTCAACCTCACCAAAGACGATGTCCTGCGTACCGATGATGGCGACCACGTCGGCGATCATGTGCCCGCGCGACATCTCGTCCAGACCGGACAGGTGGGCGAAGCCCGGCGCGCGGATCTTCAGGCGGTACGGCTTGTTCGCGCCGTCGGACACGAGATAGATGCCGAACTCCCCTTTCGGGTGCTCCACCGCCGAGTACACCTCGCCTTCCGGCAGGCAGAAGCCCTCGGTAAACAGCTTGAAGTGGTGGATGAGGGCCTCCATGTCGGCCTTCATCTCCTCGCGGCGGGGTGGAGCGAACTTGTGGTCCGCGGTCAGCACGGGACCCGGGTTCTTGCGCAGCCAGTCGATGCACTGCTTGATGATGCGGTTGGATTGGCGCATCTCCTCGACCCGCACCAGGTAGCGGTCGTAGCAGTCGCCATTGACACCGACCGGGATGTCGAAGTCGACCTTGTCGTAGGCGGCGTAGGGCTGCTTCTTGCGCAGGTCCCACTCGATGCCGGAGCCGCGGATCATCGGGCCGGTGAAGCCCATGGCCAGCGCACGCTCGGGGGAGACCACGCCGATGCCGACGGTGCGCTGCTTCCAGATGCGGTTGTCGGTCAGCAGGGTCTCGTATTCGTCCACCAGGGCCGGGAAGCGCTGGGTGAAGTCCTCAAGGAAGTCGAGCATGGAGCCCTGGCGCACCTCGTTCATGCGCGCGACGTCGCGCGCCGAGTGCCACTTGGACGGGCTGTACTGCGGCATGGCGTCCGGCAGGTCGCGGGCGACACCGCCCGGACGGTAGTAGGTCGCGTGCAGACGGGCGCCCGAGACCGCCTCGTAGCAGTCCATCAGGTCCTCGCGCTCGCGGAAGCAGTACAGGAACACCGACATGGCACCGATGTCGAGGGCGTGCGCGCCGAGCCACAGCAGGTGGTTCAGGATGCGGGTGATCTCATCGAACATCGTGCGGATGTAGAGCGCACGCTCCGGCACCTGGATGCCGGCCAGCTTTTCCATCGCCATCACGTAGGCGTGCTCGTTGCACATCATGGACACGTAATCGAGACGGTCCATGTAGCCGATGCTCTGGTTGTACGGTTTGCTCTCGGCCAGCTTCTCGGTGGCTCGGTGCAACAGGCCGATATGGGGATCGGCGCGCACGACGGTCTCACCATCGAGCTCAAGCACCAAGCGCAGCACCCCGTGGGCGGAAGGGTGCTGCGGGCCGAAGTTCAGGGTGTAGTTTTGAATCTCGGGCACGGCTCAGCCCTTCTTCTGCTTGGAGAGGATGTAGCGGTGATCGTCGCGGATGACCCGCGGCACCAACACGCGCGGTTCGATGCTGACCGGCTCGTACACCACGCGCCCCTTGGCCTCGTCGTAGCGCATCTCGACGTGACCGATGAGGGGGAAGTCCTTGCGGAACGGATGACCCACGAAACCGTAGTCGGTGAGGATGCGGCGCAGGTCAGGATGGCCGTCGAACAGGATGCCGAACAGGTCGAAGGCCTCGCGCTCGAACCAGTTGGCGGCGGACCAGATGCCGCAGACCGAGGGAACGACCGGCATCTCGGCATCCGCACAGTACACCCGCAGGCGCAGGCGGGCGTTGTGGCGATAGGAAAGCAGGTGATAAACCACGGCGAAGCGCGGACGATCCGGCGCGGCCAGCGGCAGGTCGTCACCAAACTTCAACCGCCCCGCAGTGGCCTCCTGCACCCCCCTGCTGAAGCCGCCTTTGCTGACCGTATCGTCAGCGAGCCACTCGCTCTTGCCATAGTCGCTGTAGTCGACGCCACACAGGTCGACCAGCTGCTCGAAGCCGAATTCAGGGACCGAGCTCAGCACGTCGCAAACATGCAGCAACTCCTCAGCGCGCAGCTCGAGGGTCAGCTCATCATGCTTCTGGACCAGCGCGCTGAAGCGCCCCGCGAAGCGGGACTCCAGTTCACCGCGCAGTTGCTCAAGGGATTTGGCCATGGCTTATGCCTCGATGGGCTGGCGCGCGATGGTGCTGGTGCGCCGGATCTTGTTCTGAAGCTGGATGATGCCGTACAGCAGTGCCTCCGCCGTGGGCGGACAGCCAGGCACGTAGATATCCACAGGCACAATGCGGTCGCAGCCGCGCACTACGGCATAGGAATAGTGATAGTAGCCACCGCCGTTGGCACAGGAGCCCATGGAGATCACCCAGCGCGGCTCCGCCATCTGGTCGTAGACCTTGCGCAGGGCCGGGGCCATCTTGTTGACCAAGGTGCCGGCAACGATCATCACGTCCGACTGGCGCGGGCTCGGGCGGAACACCACCCCGAAGCGGTCGAGGTCATAACGCGATGCACCGGCGTGCATCATCTCAACCGCACAGCAGGCCAGACCAAAAGTCATCGGCCACAGTGAGCCGGTACGCGCCCAGTTGATGAGCTTGTCAGCAGAAGTCGTGACAAAGCCCTTGTCGAGAACACCTTCTATTCCCATTCCAGAGCCCCCTTCTTCCACTCGTAGACAAACCCGATCACCAGGATGAGCAGGAACAGGCCCATGGCCAGCAGACCGAAGGTGCCGATCTCATCCAGGGCCACGGCCCAGGGAAAGAGAAATGCGATCTCGAGGTCGAAGATGATGAAAAGGATGGCAACGAGGTAGTAGCGCACGTCGAACTTCATGCGCGCATCCTCGAAGGCGGCAAAGCCACACTCGTAGGGCGAGTCCTTCTCCTTCTCGGGACGACGGGGGGCAAATACGAAGCCCGCGGCAAGCATGGCGACACTGAACGCCAAGCCGACCACGAAGAACACCAGGACAGGAAGGTAGTTCTCCAGCACGCGCCTCACTCCTCCGGACAATTGGGCGCAGGAGAAACCCGGGCACCGAGGTGCCGCATTCCAGCCTTGCGCCCTGATCGTGGTTATTGTAATGCTCGGTTCTGGCGACCGATGAATCCCGGCGAACCGGAACCCTGAAATGGTGCGGATGGTGGGACTCGAACCCACACGTCTTGCGACACTACCCCCTCAAGATAGCGTGTCTACCAATTCCACCACATCCGCGATGATCATTTGGCCGACGGCACATCCGCCGGCTTGCTTTCCTGCGGAACAACCTCCGTGCTGACGGGGGCCTCCGAGGATACGACGCTGCTCCGCTGCGGAGCGGACGTAACAATATACGCAAGAAGCAGGCTTGTCACGAAAAAAATCGCAACCAGCCAGGCCGTGGTGCGGCTCAGGAAGGTGGCCGCGCCACGCGCACCGAAAACGGTCGACGAAGCGCCGCTACCGAAGGCCGCACCCGCGTCCGCCCCCTTGCCTTGCTGCATCAGGACCAGCCCGATCAGCACGACGCCGACGAGCACATGAAAACCGACCAGCAGAGCGGTCATGCCGCACCCCCAGCTGCTGCACAAATGGCCATGAAATCCTCCGCCTTGAGCGAGGCCCCGCCGATCAGGCCGCCGTCGATGTCCGGCATGGCCATGAGTTCGACCGCGTTTTCCGGCTTCATGCTGCCACCATACTGGATGCGCGCACGCGAGGCGACGCCCGCGTCATGCGCCACCAGGCGGGCCCGGATAAAGGCATGAACCTGCTGCGCCTGTTCAGGCGTGGCGGTACGCCCGGTGCCGATCGCCCAGACCGGCTCATAGGCGATCAGCGCCCGCTCGAAGGCCGCAACACCGGAAACCTCGAGCACCGCATCCAGCTGACGCGCAACGACCGACTCGGTCACACCCTGCTCGCGCTCCTCCAGCGTCTCCCCCACGCACAGGATGGGACACAGGCCAGCGCGCAGGGCATTGGCGAACTTGCGGGCCACATCCTCATCCGTCTCGCCACACAGGGAGCGGCGCTCGGAGTGACCGACGATGACATAGGAGCAGCCGGCATCGCTCAGCATGGAGGCCGACACCTCACCGGTGTAGGCGCCATCCTGCTCATACAGGGAGACATCCTGGGCACCGACACCGATGCCTTTGCCTTCCACCCCCTCGATAACCTGCCGGATGAAGACGGCCGGCGGGCAGACCGCCACATCCACGCCGTCCACCGCGCGCAAACCAGCGATGAGCTGGTCAACGCTCGCACGCCGGCCATTCATCTTCCAGTTTCCTACAACGATCGGTCTGCGCATGGGTATCGAAGGGTTCTCCAAAACGGCCGCCAAGATTACTCAGAACGGGGGCCGAAATCAAACCGTTTAACGGGTCATTGAAAAACTCTTTCAGCGGCCAGCCAGGACCAGCCTTGGAAGAGGAGAAAGCAGCACAAGTGGCTGATATTCCGCCACCGCCGCCGGCGAGCGCGGGGGGGCGCCAAATGGACGGCGGGCGGCAAGGCCCGCTTGCGGCATGGGGTCAGAGGTCGGCAACCGCGCGTCGCACCAGCTCGGCCAGCTCCTCGGCCGCCTGTCGGGTGCGCGCATCGTCGTCACTCTCAACCATCACCCGCACCAGCGGCTCGGTTCCGGAGGCCCGCAGGACCACGCGCCCGCGCCCATCGAAATCGCTCTCGATCTCGGCCACACGGCGCCAGACCTCGCCCAGCGCCTCCAGATCAACCTTCCGGATCAGCGGGACATTGACCATCAGCTGCGGATACTTGACCACCGCCCGACGCAGGCTGCTGAGCGGCTCCCCACGACGGTGCATGGAGGCCACCACCTGCAGCGCGGAGACGATGCCATCCCCCGTATTGGCGCGATCCAGGCAGAGAATGTGGCCGGAGCTTTCCCCGCCGTACATCCAGCCATGCTTCACCAAGGCCTCGTGCACATGCCGGTCACCCACCTTGGCGCGCACGAAGGACAGACCGAGCGCCTGCACCGCGAGCTCCAGGCCGAGGTTGCTCATCAGGGTGCCGACCACCCCGCCGCGGTACCCCTCCTGCTCGACGCGCTCACGCACGATGGCATACAGGATCTCGTCGCCGTCGAGCACCGCGCCGGTCTCGTCGACCATCACCACCCGGTCGCCGTCGCCGTCAAAGGCGATGCCCATGTGCGCGCCGTGCTCCAGCACCGCCTGACGCAGCGCCTCGGGATGGGTCGAACCGCACCCGGCGTTGATGTTGAACCCATCGGGGGCCACGCCGAGCGCGACGACTTCGGCTCCGAGCTCGGCGAAGACCTTGGGCGCGATGTGATAGGTGGCACCATGCGCGCAGTCGAGCACGACACGCAGGCCCGAGAGGCTCGTGCCGAGCGGCAGGGTGGCCTTGCAGAATTCGATGTAGCGTCCCGCGGCGTCGTCGATTCGACGCGCCTTACCGAGCCGTTCAGGCGCCTCGACCTCGAGCGGAGCATCCAGCAGGGTCTCGATCGCCAGCTCCATGGCATCCGGCAGCTTGGTGCCCTGGGCGCTGAAGAACTTGACGCCGTTGTCCTCGAAGGGATTGTGCGAGGCGGAGATGACGATCCCGGCGGAGGCCCGCAGGGTGCGGGTCAGATAGGCGATGGCCGGGGTAGGCATGGGACCGAGCAGGCGCACGTCCACGCCGGCCGCGATCAACCCGGCTTCGAGCGCCGATTCCAGCATGTATCCGGAGATGCGCGTGTCCTTGCCGAGCACGACCTTGCGCGCTCCACTGTCGGCGAGCACCTTGCCCGCGGCCCAGCCCAGCTTGAGGGCGAAGTCCGGGGTCATGGGCCACTGTCCGACCCGCCCCCGGATACCGTCCGTGCCGAAATACTTCATCAGAGATCCCCACCTTGCGTGAGCCCTTGCCACACGCGCACTGCATCCACCGCAGGACGCACGGCATGCACGCGCACGATGCGCGCCCCGCGGTCCAGGGCCATCACGTGCGCCGCGAGCGATCCGGCATCCCGCTCCGCAGGCGAAGCCGCGCCAGTCAGCTGGCCGATCATGCGCTTGCGCGACATCCCGACCAGCAGCGGAAAGCCGTGCTCCGCGAGGCGTGGCAGGGCATGGAAAAGTTCGCGATTGTGGCCGAAGTCCTTGGCGAAACCAAATCCGGGGTCGAGGCAGATGGCCCCGGCGGGAATACCGGCCGCGATGCACGCTTGCGCGCGGCCGAGGAGGAACCCCTCAACCTCGCCCACCACGTCGTGATAGTGCGCCTCCTGCTGCATGCCCCCCGGCTCGCCGCGCATATGCATGAGGCAGACGGCCACCCCGCCCTCGCATACGGCTTCCAGCGCGCCCGGCAGGCGCAGGGCGCGCACGTCGTTGACCAGGGCGATGCCGAGGCGGATCGCCTCGCGCATCACCTCGGGCTTGCTGGAATCGAGCGACAGCGGCACCGGGCAGCCCCGTAGCCCCTCGAGCACCGGACCGAGACGATCAAGTTCCTGCTGCGTGCCGACCGGGCTGGCGCCGGGTCGGGTCGACTCGGCGCCCAGGTCGATCATATCGACCCCGTCCGCGATCATCGCCTCGGCCTGGGCGAGCGCCGCGTCGGCCGAAAAAAATCGACCCCCGTCCGAGAAGGAGTCGGGGGTCACATTGAGAATGCCCATGACGCGCGGTCGCTCGCGCGCCCAGGCATGCAGGTCGAAGGCCGCCATGCTGGTCACTCCTCTCAGGCCCATTGGCCAACCATGGCCAATACCCCGCAGGACGGGGTACGGCCTTCGAGATCAGTGCTGTTCGGCAGGACCACCGATCGAGCCATCGCGCGGCTTCGCGCCGGCCTCGTCCGCAACCGCGACAGCGCCGCCGCCATCCTGCGGCGGGTTGCGGCGTTCATGCTCCGTCCAGCCCTTCGGCTCGCCCGGATCCTGCCGCGCCATCAGCTTGTCGATCTGCTCGCTGTCGATGGTCTCATACTTGAGCAACGCCTCGGCCATGGCATGCAGGATGTCCATGTTCTCGACCAGGATGGTCTTCGCACGCTCGAAATTGCGATCGATCACCGCGCGGATTTCCTCGTCGATGACGTGCGCCGTCCCTTCGGAGATGTTCTTGTGCTGGGTCACGCTGCGGCCGAGGAAGACCTCGCCCTCCTCCTCGGAGTAGGCCAGCGTGCCGAGCCGCTCGGACATGCCCCACTTGGTGACCATGTTGCGCGCGATGTCGGTGGCACGCTCGATGTCGTTCGAGGCGCCGGTGGTGATCGCCTCCGGCCCAAAGATCAGCTCCTCGGCCAGGCGCCCGCCGAACAGGCTGGAGATCTGGCTCTCCAGCTTACGCTTGCTGTAGCTGTAGCGGTCCTGCTCGGGCAGGAACATGGTCACCCCCAGCGCGCGGCCGCGCGGGATGATACTGACCTTGTAGACCGGGTCGTGCTCGGGCACCAGGCGGCCGACGATGGCGTGGCCGGCCTCGTGGTAGGCGGTGAGCTTCTTCTCGGCGTCGCTCATGAGGATGGAACGGCGCTCGGAACCCATGATCAGCTTGTCCTTGGCCCACTCGAGGTCGACCATGGTCACGTCATGCTTGCTGGAACGCGCCGCGTGCAGCGCCGCCTCGTTGACCAGGTTGGCGAGGTCCGCGCCCGAGAAGCCCGGGGTGCCGCGCGCGATGGTCATGGCATCGACGTCGGGCGCCGCCGGCACCTTGCGCAGGTGCACCTTGAGGATCTGCTCACGGCCACGCACGTCCGGCAGGCCGACCACGACCTGGCGATCAAAGCGCCCCGGGCGCAGCAGCGCCGGGTCGAGCACGTCCGGACGGTTGGTGGCGGCGATGACGATGATCCCCTCATGCCCCTCGAAGCCGTCCATCTCGACCAGCATCTGGTTGAGGGTTTGCTCGCGCTCGTCATGGCCGCCGCCAAGACCCGCACCGCGCTGGCGACCGACCGCGTCGATCTCGTCGATGAAGATGATGCACGGGGCGTTCTTCCTCGCCTGCTCGAACATGTCGCGCACGCGCGCCGCGCCGACGCCGACGAACATCTCGACGAAGTCCGAGCCGGAGATGCTGAAGAACGGCACCTTGGCCTCGCCGGCGATGGCCTTGGCGAGCAGGGTCTTGCCGGTGCCCGGGGGCCCCACCATCAGCACGCCGCGCGGGATCTTGCCACCCAGGCGCTGGAACTTGCCCGGGTCGCGCAGGAAATCGACCAGTTCGGCCACGTCCTGCTTGGCCTCGTCGCAGCCGGCCACGTCGGCGAAGGTCACCTTGATCTGGTCCTCGCCCATCAGGCGGGCACGGCTCTTGCCGAAGCTCATCGCCCCGCGGCCTCCGCCGCCCTGCATCTGGCGCATGAAGAACACCCACAGGCCGATCAGCAGGAAGAACGGGAACCACTGGATGAAGATGGTCATCAGCAGCGACGGACGCTCGGGCGGCAGGGCGTTGATGCTGACCCCCGCGTTGAGCAGGTCGCCGATCATCGCCTTGTTGTCCGTCTCCGGGCTGTAGGTGATGAACTCGCCACCGTCGGTGGTCCTGCCGCGGATCACGTTTTCGTCAATGATCACGCGCTCGACCCGGCCCGACTTCACGTCGCCGAGGAACTGCGAATAGGACAACGGCTGGCTGATGGGGCCGCGATTCTGGAAGCTGTTGAAGACGGTCATCAGCACGGCGGCGATGACGAGCCACAGCAGGAGGTTTTTGACCAGGTCGTTCAAGGGATGGCCTCGATCAATCGAAAGGACGTAAGGGTTTGAAGGACTATACCACGCGCGGGTTCCGTGCCAGGGCGTAAACCTCCCTGGAACGTGAGCGGGAAGCATCGGGCTTGCGCATGGTCACGCTGGCGAACTGGCTGCGCAACTCGCGCAGGTAGGCATCGAACCCCGCACCCTGGAACAGCTTGACGAGGTAGACGCCCTGCGGACCCAGCACGCGGGTGGCGAAGTCGACCGCAAGTTCGGCGAGGTACATCGCGCGCGGCTGGTCGACCGACCCCTGGCCGCTCATATTGGGTGCCATGTCGGACAGGACCACATCCACGGTGCGCCCATCGAGACGTTCGAGCAGCTGTGAGAATACGGCCTCTTCGGTGAAGTCGCCCTGGATGAAGTCCACCCCGGCGAAGCTGTCCATCGGCAGGATGTCGAGGGCGAACAGGCGGCCCGTATCGCCGATCACGCCCGCGGCGTACTGTGACCAGCCACCCGGCGCCGCGCCAAGATCGACCACGACCTGGCCGGGGCGCAGGATGCGGTCCCGCTCCTGCATCTCGATCAGCTTGTAGACCGCGCGCGAGCGCCAGCCTTCCTGCTTGGCGCGCTGCACGTAGGTATCGGTGAAGTGTTCATGCAGCCAGCGCTGGCTGCTCACGCTGCGGGCCATGCCTCTGCCTCGTCAAAAGGGGAAGTGAAGGATAGGGGCATTGGCCGCCATTACAAGGGTTCAGTGCCCCTGCATGTTCTGCATGCGCTGCATCATGTCCGCGCGCCTCTTCACCGGGACCTTCAACTCGATGGACTTTCCGCCCTCGAGATCGAGGCGCATCGGGATGATGTCGCCGGCCTTGGGCCGGGGCTCGTGCACGCCGATGAGCATGACGTGGTAGCCGCCGGGACGCAGCTCGAGGCTACCCATTTCCGGGATCACCAGCGCGTCCTGCCTGAGCATCTTGTGCATGCCATTCTCCTCCACCGACTTGTGCAGCTCGATGGTATCGAAGCCGGGGGCGTGAGCGGCGACGACCCTGACCGGACGGTCTTCGTCGTTCTCCAGCACCATGAAGGCGGCCATCGCATGGGCGGTGGGCGGCGCCTCGGGGATCCACGGCTCGACCACCTTCACCTCAGCCAGGGCGGCAAGCGGAAGGGAGAGGGCGCAGGCAAACAGGATGGAACGCATGGTGAACCTCACTCGTGGATGACGGCCAGAAAGGCCTTGGCCATGGCCTCGGGGGCATGGGGGGTGGGAAACGCGCCCACCATTTCCCCCTGTGGGTTGATCAGCAGGATCGAGGTGGTGTGGTTGATCAGGTAGGCGCTGGAGGGCGCGTCGTTGGCGGTCGGCAGGGCTGCCTTCTCCCAGCCCACGCCGATCGGTTGGGCCATGATGCGCAGCTCGGTCTGCGCGCCGGTCGCGGCGATGATGCCAGGATCGAAATAAGTAACGAACTTCGCCAGCTGATCCGGCGTGTCGCGCTCTGGATCGACCGAAACGAACACCATCTGCCAAGGCGCCCGCACGCCCTTCTGGCGCAGGATATCGGCCACGCCGGCAAGGGCGGACAGCTCGGTCGGACACACATCAGGGCAAAGGGTGTAGCCGAAGTAGAGGAAGGTCCACTTGCCGGTCAGGTCCTTCCGGCCGAAGGCTGCGCCGTCCATGCGGGTAAGTGTCGCCTCGGGCACGGGGATGGGCTGCGGCACGATGCGCAGCACCGACGGCTCCACCACGGCGGCCAGGTCAACGTTGGCACGCTGCCACTTGAGGTAGACGGCAACGACCAGCGCCGCCATGAGCAGGAGGAAGATGGTGACCGCCAGCGGAGCCTTGCCAAAGATGCGCTGCGTCATGGGCGATGTCCTTCTGCGTGATGATTCATCAGGGCAATTTATAGTCATTTATTGCCGTTTGGCAAACCCAGGCGCCGCAGGCGCAGGGCGTTGCCCACCACCAGCAGCGAGCTGAGCGACATGCCGATCGCCGCCAGCCAGGGGGTGACGAAACCCAGCGCCGCGAACGGCACGGCGAGCAGGTTGTAGCCCGCGGCCCAGCCCAGGTTCTGGCGGGTGTTGCGCCGCGTGTGGCGTGCCAGAAGGATCGCGCTGGTCAGCACGCGCAGGTCCGCGCCGAGCAGGACGAAATCGCTGTGCAGCTGCGCCAGGGTGGTCGCCGCCCCGAAAGAAACGGAGACCTGCGCGGCAGCCAGGGTCGGCGCATCGTTGATGCCATCCCCAGCCATCAGCACCGTCGCCCCCTCCGCCTGGGCCTGGCGGATCCAGGCCAACTTGTCCTCCGGCCGCATTCCGCCATGCCACTCATCGATCCCGATCCGGCGCGCCAGATGCGCCACAGCTCCGGGCTGGTCGCCACTGAGGATGACCACCCGACGCAGCCCGAGCTCCTTCGCCTCGCGCACGAACGCCTCCGCCCCCTCGCGCACGGCGTCATGCAGGACAAACAGGGCGCGCGCCTCAGCCTCCCGGCCGAGGGCCACCACGATCCCGCCATCCTCCACCTGTGCCCGCAGCCAGTCGCGGTCGGCGTCCGCCAGAGCCCCCTCGGCGAGGGCGAACTCAGGTGTCCCCAGGCGCCAGACGGCCCCGCCGTGCTCCGCTTCCAGCCCTTGGCCGGGGTGGTTGCGCACCGTGATCTCCGCCTCAAGCGGGACGACGCCCTCGCGCAGGGCATGGGCCAGCGGGTGTTCGGAGTGGCGTTCCATACATGCGACCAGGGCCCGCGCCTGCTGTTCGTCCATGCCGTTCAGCAGCCGCACCTCACTCAGCCGGGGACGGCCGGAAGTCAGGGTGCCGGTCTTGTCCAGCACCAGGGTATCGGCCAGGGCCAGGGCCTCGACCGCGGCGATGCGCATCGGCAGGATGCCGAGCGAGGCGAAACGTCCCGCCGCGATGGCCAGCGCCACCGGCGTGGCGAGCGCGAGGGCGCAGGGACAGGTGATGATCAGCACCGCGATAACGATGGGCAGCACCCGGGCGGGATCGATGAACCACCAGGCCAGGGCCGTCAACACGGCCAGGATCAACACGCCTGCGACGAACGGCACCGAGATGCGCTCGGCCAGTTCCGCCACCCTCGGCTTGACGGCTAGCCCTTGGTCCATCAGGCGCTGCAGCTCGTTCATGGTGGAGTCTGCACTGACCCGCTCGACCCGCATCAGTACCGGCTGGTCGACATTGCAGCTGCCGGCGCTCACCCAGTCCCCGTCGCGACGCAAGGCCGGCACCGACTCCCCGGTGAGATGCGACTCGTCGAAGCTGCTGGCCCCGCCCAACAGACGGCCGTCTACCGGCGCGCTGTCGCCCGGACGCAGGCGGACGACATCGCCCGGCCTGAGATCGACCACCGGCACCTCAACCTCCCTGCCCTCCTCCAGCCGCAGGGCCGTGGGCGGGATGACCTTCATCAGCCGGTCGATGGCATCGGCCGCCGCCATGCGCCCCTTCAGCTCGACCACCCGCGCAAGAAGGACAAAGAAGATGAACATGCCGATCGAGTCGAAATAGACATCCACGTCCGCCACGATGGTGGCCCACAGGCTGCCGGCCCAGGCGGTGACCAGCCCGAGCACGACCGGGACGTCCATGCCAAGCTGCCGGTTCCTCAGATCGCGCCAGGCGCCGACGAAAAAATCGGCGCCGGAATAGACCAGCATGACGAAGGTGATGGCGAGCGAGGTCCAGCGGCCAATCGTCTCCCACAGTTCCAACTCGCCCTGCGCGTTGACACCACCCATCCAGTAGGTGGCAAGGGCGAACATCATGACCTGCATGCCGAGCATGCCGGAGAACAGAAGGCGCTCGACACTGCGCCTGCGTTCCTGCTCGAGCAGGCGCTCGCGGTGGGCGGGGTCATAGGGATGGGCCACGTAGCCGATGGCCGTGATCGCCTGCAGGATGTCGCTCAGGCGGATGTGCGCGGGATCCCACTTCACCCGCGCCTGCTGGCTGGCGTAGTCCAGCTGCACATCGACCACGCCGGGCTGCGCCCGCAGGTGCTGTTCGTTCAGCCACAGGCAGGCGGCGCATCGAATGTTCTCCAGGATCAGCGCCGCCTCGCGCAACTCCCCGTCTGTGCGGACAAAGCCCTGCTGGATCTCCGGCCGGTCATAGAGGGCGAGGTTCCTGAGCACGTCCGGCAGGACCTGCGGGCTGATCTCACCCTGCTGCTCCCGGTAGCGGTAGTAGTCCTCGAAACCGGCATCGACGATAGTCTTGCAAGCCGCGTGGCAGCCTGCACAGCAGAAGGAGCGTTCCTGGCCGAGGACGGGGTGGCGCAGGTCGATGCCGGCAGGCACCGGCAGGCCGCAGTGAAAGCAGGAAGAATTGTCCATCGGGGCACTGTATGGAAAAGAAAAAGGCCCCGCAAACGATGATTGCGGGGCCCTTGCGGAGGGAGATCGCGTGCCGGCTTACTTCGCGGTCATGCCCGCATAGTAATGCGCCATCTGCACAATCTCCTCGTCCGTGAGCGACTGCGCGATCAGACGCATGCGCGAGTAGACGTCGCTGGAGCGGGCACCGGACTTGTACTCACGCATCGTCTTGATGAAGTAGTCGGGTGTCTGGCCGGCCAGGGCCGGTGTGTCGGTCACCGCACCCTCGCCGTTCGGCCCGTGGCAGGCCTGGCAGGGGGCCAGCAGCCGCTTGCCGTCGCCGCGCACCACCACCGGTTTGGCCTGCTCGGCCAGGGCGGCGTCGAAGCTCACTCCCGTGGGTAGTTTGGGCAGCTCGAAGCTGGCGTAAAACTGCGCAATGTCAGCCATATCCTGGTCGCTCATCAGCTGGGCGACGCTCACCATGATCTCGGCCGCTTGGCTGCCATGACGCTTGCCGTCCTTGTAGTCCTTCAGCATCTTGAAGGTGTACTCGGCGCGCTGCCCGGCGATGGACGGCCAGTTGCCCGACTGGGCAATGCCGGCGTCGCCGTGACAGGAGGCACAGAAGAGCCTGCGATTCAGCTCCCCGCCCCGTCCTGCATCACCCTTGGCAACGAAACGCATCTGCTCGGCAGTCCAGGCCACGTTGCTGGAAGGCCCCTGCGCCGCGACGGCCCCGTGCTCGGCGGCCATCAGCGGGGCGGCCAGTAGGGCGGCCACCACGGCCGCCATGCTCGCAACGAACTTGTTTTTCATGGTCTTGTTCTTCATGAATCAATACCCCCACGGAATGACGCCAGGCGTGCCGATGAAGGCGAACTGCAGGATCGGGTAGCCGTAGCTGACAATCATGTAAGCCAGCATCGCCCAGTTCCAGAACGTCAGGCTGTTGAGGATGTTGGGCACGCGCATCGGCTCGTGGATGGCCACCGCATACTCGACCCGGGTGTTCGCTTCGGGAGCTGCGTTGAAGTGGGTTCTGACCAGGTTGTAGATGAACAAAATGCCCGAGAAGACCAGCACCGCGGCGCCCACGATCATCAGCGCCTCATGCCCGCCCCACTGGGCGACCAGCTCGGAGTCATAGGGAGTGCTGGAGACCCGGCGCGGCTGGAACAGGAGTCCCAGGATGTGCCAGGGGCCGGTCAGCACCACCATGCCGATGAAGTAGGTCCACATCTGCACCACGGCCATCTTGCGCGAGTACAGCTGGCGGCCGGTGATCTTCGGCCACAGCCAGTAGGCGGCGGCGAGGTACATGATGACGGTGGTACCCCCGAAGATCAGGTGGAAGTGGCCGGTCACCCACTGGGTGTTGTGGACCATGGAATCCATGGAGTAGGACGCGTTGACCACGCCCCCCCAGCCACCAACGGTCAGCATCAGGAGGGAGAAGATGCCCGCGAGAACAACGGGATTGCCCCAGTCGAGCGCGGCGATCCAACCGAACAGACCCTTGCCGCCGCGCAGGCGACCGGCGATCTCCAGCGAGGCCAGCACGGTAAAGCCGGTGATGAAGGTCGGCACGGCCACCATGAAGGTGCCGAACATGTGCAGCAGCTTCCAGCCGGCGGCCTGCTGCGGGTCCATGTACAGGTGGTGGAAGCCGATCGGCACGGAGAAGATGAACAGCATGACAAAGGCCACGCGCGCCATCTCGTCGGAGAATAGCTTGCCGCCGGCCTCCTTGGGCAGGATGCTGTACAGCGCGACATACGCCGGCAGCAGCCAGAAATACACGATCGGGTGCAGGGTCCAGGAGAACAGGGTGCGCGCCAGGCCCGGATCGATGGTATCCACCAGTCCCAGGGCAAGCGGCAGCAGCTGGAAGAGGGCCTCCGCAGCGACCCCGAGACTCGCCCAGATCCACAGCAGCGCGTTCATGGTGGTGCCGAACATGACCACCGGCACAGGCTTACCCGGATTGGCCTTTTTCCACTGGGTCATGCCAACGATCATGTCGACCACCCAGAACCAGGAGCCGACCACGACCAGGGTCGCGCCGATGTAGAACAGCGGATGCGCCATCTCCGGCGGATAGAAGGTGTAGAGCACCGAGGCCTGGCCGGTCAGCAGCACCGAGGCCGCCAGCACGATGCCCAGCACGTTGACGCCGAACCCCACCCAGGAGAACAGCGGGCTCCACAGCGGCTGCTTGATGCTGTGGGCCATCGTGTGATAGCCAAAACCCATGATGAAGTTGGTGGACAGCACGAAGGCGAGCAGCACGCCGTGCGTGGATACCGAGGCGAAGTAGAGGGCGGTGCTCTCCAGGCTGGGGAAGAAGCCGCTGCGCTCCATCACCTGGAACAGCCCCATCACCAGGCCGAGTCCGAGGGCGGCGAAGCCAACCCACATGTGTGACAGGCCGAGGCTTTTGCCCTGCGCCTTGACGACAGCGGAGGGTTCGCGCGCTGCCGCTGCGAGATCCGCTGCTTGTTCTGCAGTAATGCTCATTCTTCAGATCTCCTTCAGGACTTGCCGGCGGTCACATGCACCTTGGCGTACATGTAGTCGTGGCCCAGGCCGCAGTACTCGTTGCAGATCATCGGGAAGTCACCCTCCCGGGTGAACTGGGTGTTGACCTCGGACACGTAGCCCGGCACCACCATCGTGTTCATGTTGCTGTAGGGCACGTGCAGGCCATGCAGCACGTCCAGGCTGGCGATGCGCAGCTTGACCGGGGTGTTCATCGGCACCTCGATGTTCTGCGGATAGAAGCCGTAGCGTGCAGCGACCATGGTGACAGTGTAGGAACCGTCGGCCTCCTGCTTCACACCCAGCTTGTCCTCGGCAAACTCACCATCCAGGTGCAGCTTGGCGGAGTCGATGACTTCCACGTTGCTCGGCGGATGGATGTTCGCGGTCGCCGCGAAATAGACCTGGATGGCGATGGAGAGGGCGACGATGCCGCCCACCACCCAGATCCAGCGTTTCTCGAGCGGATCGATATGAATCGTTGCCATGTCGTCTTCTCCCTCAGTTCACCGGGCCGTGGCTGATGAAGCGGAACCACATCCACAGCCAGGCCAGCGTGAACAGCACGCCGTAGATGGCCAGGATCGTCCAGGTACCCACCGGTGAGCTCTCGAGGATCTTTTTCTCTTCTTCCGGAGTCATGATGCTCTTCTCCTGATGTCGTGGTTCCGATTACGCAAAGCAATCGTCGGTGAAGGATTTCATCCAGGCGTTGACGGTGTAGATCGCCGCCAGCTTGTGCTGTACGGGGCTTGCATCCAGCGGCAGATAGCGCGGGTTCGGTTCGCGCTTGATCTTTCCATCCCGCACGCGGAAAACATCCACCACGAACTGACCGTACTCTCGGTTGCCCGCCAACGCATAGCAGGTGTTCTGGAACACCGGATCGCCCAGGTGCTCCCCCGCCAGCAGCGCCTTGACCTGCAGCGCCACCATCTTGGCCTGACTGTTGGCCGAGTAGCCGGACTTCGGCATGTCGCCCGCAATGCAAGCGTCGCCAATCACATGCACGTACTTGTGCAGGGTCGACTCCAAGGTCACGGGATCCACCGGGCACCAGCCGCTGCTGTCCGCAAGTCCCGTGTCGATGGCGATCTGGCCGGCCTTCAGCGGCGGGATGATGTTGATCATGTCGCCCTTGTAGCTGCCGCCCTCGGTGTGCACGGTCTTGGTCGCCGGGTCGACACGCACCACGCGCCCACCCATGTCACCCATCACCCATTCGATCAGCCCAGCCTTGTCGTGCTTGACCGGCTGCCACGCCGCCAGCTGGCGCTTGGCGGCCTCTTCGCTGAAGCCCGCGGCCTTCAGACCCTCCACGCTGTAGCCCTTGAACTGCTCGGGGATGTTGAACCCGTACAGCCGGTTCCACGCCTGCAGCATGGTCAGGTCGGTGGTGAAGCCGTTCTTCGGGTCGAGGATGATGACCTTGGCGGTCGGGTTGTGCTCCTTGAGGTACTGCGCGATCAGGCCCGCGCGCTCGTACGGTCCCGGCGGGCAGCGGTACGGGTTCGGCGGCGGGCACACCAGCACGGTGCCGCCCTTCGGCAGTTCACGCAGCTGCTTGGCCAGCAGTTCGGTCTGTTTGCCCGGGATCCAGGCGTGCGGCATGACCGTGTCGGAAACCTCCGGGGTCAGGCCTTCGATGGCTTCCCACTTGAAGCCGATGCCCGGGGAGACGATCAGGCGGTCGTAGCCCAGGCTCGTGCCGCCGGCGGTCTTGACGCTCTTGCCCTCGAAGTCAATGCCGGTCACGGTGTCGAACACGAACTCAATGCCGTAGTTCTTCTGCAGGGCGTCATAACTGACGGTGATGTCCTGCATCGTGATGTGACCGGAGATCACCTCGGAGGAGCCATACGGACGCAGGTACTGCCGTTCCTTCTCAACGATGGTGACCTTGATGTTCTTGTCCGCAAGCTTCAGGTACTTGGCAAAGGTCGCCCCGCCCACCCCGCCGCCGATCACGACGACGTGCGGCTGCGCGCCCGCGAAGGCGCTCTTGCCCGACAGCCCGGCTCCAGCCAGCGCCGACGCACCCAGCAGCTTGAGGAAGTGGCGACGCTGCATCGCGTCCTGCGCGTTCATGCTCGGTTTCATGGTGCTCTCTCCTCACTACTTCGGCTGTTTGGCGAAGTACGCCGCCATCGATCGGATCTCGGCTTCGTTGAAGCCCATCGCGATCGGCCCCATCAGCGTGTTCGGCCGCGCCCCGCTCTTGAAGTCCAGCATCGCCTTCACGAAGCTCGCCTCACTCATACCAGCCAGCGGCATGAATGCCGTGTCGCTCACCAGACGCCCCTGCGTGCCGTGGCAGCCCGCACACGTCTGCGCCATCATCTCGCCCGTGTGCTCGGCATGGGCGGCGCCCGCCGCCGCCATGCCTGCCAGGGCGATCCCCATCATCAGGACGCGCTTGGTCATATCGATGACTCTCCTCAGCAATGACCCCAAGGGTGGAAGTTTCCGCATGCACTACACGCCCGCGACCGAGGTGTGGCATTTCACACACTATAAGTTTGATCTATCGACCAATACAACAAAGTATTTTACTCAACCAATCTCAAGAGCAGGCGACGTTTCGCGGCTTGCAAGCTAGAGTTAAGCGTAAGACACGCACTTCCACTTGCGTCAAAACTTATGCGCATATAAAAATCATAAAAAATTTCGGCGCTTACACGCATCCGCAGGAGATCCCTCATGACCCAGGCCGCCGCCCTGCCCCTGCCGCAGAAGATCCGCTCGATCTATGAACTGGCCAAACCCAAGGTGGTTGGCCTGATCGTCTTCACGGCCTTCGTCGGCATGCTGCTGGCCAGCCCGCCAGGCCTGCTGGATGGTGAGCGTGTGTTTTTTGCCCTACTCGGCATCGCCCTGGCCTCCGCCGCAGGCGCAGCCATCAATCACCTGCTGGACGTGCGCTTCGATGCGATGATGGACCGCACCCACAACCGCCCCCTCCCGAGCGCGCGGGTGAACAACCGGGAAGTGCTGGCCGTGGCGCTGTCCTGGGCGGCCCTGTCGATGGGCATCCTGGTGTGGCAGGTCAATGTGCTGACCGCCGTGCTGACCTTCATGGCCCTGATCGGCTACGCGGTGATCTACACCGTCTACCTGAAGCACAGCACGCCGCAGAACATCGTCTGGGGCGGCGCGGCCGGCGCGGCGCCGCCGCTGCTGGGATGGACGGCCATGACCGGCCAGGTCACGGTCGAGGGTCTGATCCTGTTTTTGATCATCTTCCTGTGGACCCCCCCGCATTTCTGGCCGTTGGCCATCCGCCGGGTGGAGGAATATCGCCGGGCGGGCATCCCCATGCTGCCGGTGGTCAAGGGCATCCAGCACACCAAGTACCAGATCCTGCTCTACACCATGGTGCTGGTCTCCGTGAGCCTGCTGCCCACCACCGTCGGCATGAGCGGCCTGCCCTATTTCTTCGCCGCCGCCATCCTGGGCGGGGTTTACCTGATGTATGCCTGGCGCCTGTATCGCGACCCGGAGAACAGGTTGGCGATGCCGACCTTCGGCTATTCCATCCTCTACCTGATGCTGCTGTTCACCGCCCTGCTCGCCGACCACTACCTGCGCTGACGCTCTGCATATGCGCCCCCTGCATGGATGGCTGGCCCTGCTGTTCGCCCTGCCGCTGTTGCTGGCCAGCCTGAGCGGGGCCATGCTCGGTTTTGCGCGCGAGAGTGACCGCATGTTCAACGTCGAGCTGCTCGCCGCCCCCTTCTCGGCTGCCCCCCCGCAGTCCGCCAACCACCTGCTGGACAGGGCACGCGATGCGCATCCCGGCATGCGCATCATCGGCCTGGGCCTCCCGGTCACGCCGGTCGATACCGCCCTGGTGCTGATGGAGGACGACGCCGGGGGGCGCCATGAGGTCCATATCCATCCGCGCACGGGCGAGCCGCGCGGCAGCAGGCCCGTCGATACCGGGCTGTACAGCCTGGCTTGGCGCCTCCACACCACCCTGCTGCTGAGCGAGAGCGGGCGCTGGATCACCCGCCTGGCCGCCGTGGGGTTGCTGCTCACCATCCTCAGCGGCCTGCTGCTGCGCGGGCGCACGCAGGTCCGCGGCATCGCGGGCCGCACCCACCCTCTGCTGGGCATGACCAGCGCCCCAGTGCTGGTACTCATCGCCGCTTCAGGCCTGCTCTTCCTCGCCTGGCAACCGGGCTACGGCAACGTGCAGCATTTGACGCTGCACACGCCAGCACATCGATTCGACCTGCCCGACCCCACCCCGGCGCTGGCTGCCTTGCACGCCGCCCAGCCCGCGTGCGTGCCCCGCTGGGCCGCCCCCCTGGCCCAGGAAGGGGTGCGCATCGCCTGCGAGGAGCCCCACCACGCCGGGACACTCGGTGTACGCTGGTTCGCGTGGTCGGCCGAGGGGGGCCTCGTGCCGCAAGCCGATGGGGCGCGCGCCGGTGAACTGCTGTATGACCTGCACACCGGCGAGCTGCTGGGCATGCCCGGGCGCATCCTGTGGGTGATCGCCAGCCTCGCCGTCCCTTTCCTCATCCTCGGCGGCCTCGCCAGCCGTTCCGCCCACCGGGGCTCACCTGCCGCAAAGACAAACCATGAATGACCGCCATCGCCACTTCCGCCGCATTGCCCTGATCACCATCGCCGCTGTCTACATCCTGATCGCGGTCGGCAGCATGGTGCGCGCCACCGGTGCCGGCATGGGCTGTCCAGACTGGCCGACCTGCTTTGGCCAGCTCATCCCGCCGACCGACGTGTCGCAACTGCCGGAGAACTACCAGGAGATCTACCGCGACCGTGGCTACGCGGATGTCGAGTTCAATGCGGTGAAGACCTGGACCGAGTTTTTTAACCGCCTGACCGGGGTGACCATCGGCTTCCTGTCGATCTGGACCCTGTGGGCGGCCTGGCGCATCCGCCGGGAGGAGCCACCGGTGTTCTGGTATGCCCTGTCTGCCTTCGTGCTGGTCGGCTTCAACGGCTGGCTGGGCAAGGTCGTGGTCTCCAGCAACCTGCATCCGGCGATGATCACCACCCACATGGTCGCCTCGCTGCTGGTGGTGGCGAGCCTGGTGCTGGCGATCGGCCATTCACTGCGCGACACCCTGCGCATGAGCCTCAATGGGGCGCTGTCCACCCGCGCCTGGCTGATCGCCGGCATGGTGCTGACCATCGTGCAGATCGCCCTCGGCGTGCAGGTGCGCGAGCGCATCGACATCCTCTCCCTCCAGTACGACTACGCGGAGCGGGCCACCTGGGTGGCCCAGGTGGGCGCCCCGCTGACCGTGCACATCCTCGGCGCGATGGTGGTGGTCGGTTACAACCTGTGGCTGGGCCTGCGCGTGCTGCGCCGGAATGACCATCCGCTGATCCAGCGGCTGGCGATGGCGATGATGGGCGTGGTGCTGATCGAGCTCTTGATCGGCCTCTCGCTCGCCCTGCTGGGCTTCCCGGCCTTCCTGCAGCCGCTGCACCTGATGCTGGCCGCCTTGGTGTTCGGCCTGCAGATGGCTCTGTTCGGCGCAGCCCAGTATGCCCTCTCCTCGCGCGTCAGCGGCCAGGAAGGCCAGGCGCGGGCAGGGGCGTGATAGACTGCGCGTTTTGCACGGAACCGACTCCATGCCTCTGAAGCCCAACCAGGTGCGTCATCTGCGCGCCCTTGCCCATCACCTGAAGCCGGTCGTCCTGCTCGGGCAGCATGGCCTGACCGAGGCGGTATTGGCCGAGATCGAACTCGCGCTCGAGCACCACGAGCTGATCAAGGTGCGCGTGCCCGGCATGGAGCGCGAGGACAAGAAGGACGTGATCGAGGTGATCTGCGAGCGTACCGGCGCGGAACTGGTGCAAAGCATCGGCCACATCGCGGTGCTGTTCCGCAAGCGCGCCAAGGACTCCCAGATCAGTCTGCCGCGCTGATCCGGATGAGGTCATGCCGCTCTACGGCCTCGACCCCAGCGACATCCGCTTCCCCGACCCCCGGCAGGCCCTGAGCGAACCCAACGGCCTGCTCGCCGTCGGCGGCGACCTTTCCCCCGCCCGCCTGCTGGAAGGCTACCGGCACGGCATCTTTCCCTGGTTCTCGCCGGGCGAGCCGATCCTGTGGTGGTCGCCCGATCCGCGCACCGTGCTGTTCCCGGATCGCCTCAAGATCCACCGCAGCCTGCGCAAGACGCTCCGGCGCCCGCCTTTCGAGCTGCGCGTGGACAGCGATTTCTCCGGTGTGCTGCAAGGCTGCGCCGCCCCGCGCCCGGGGCAGGACGGCACCTGGATCACCCCGGAGATGCAACAGGCCTACCTGGCCCTGCACGCGATGGGCCACGCCCACAGCATCGAATGCTGGCAGGACGGGCGACTGGTGGGGGGCCTGTACGGGGTGCGTCTGGGCCGGGTGTTCTTCGGCGAATCCATGTTCAGCCGGGTGAGCGATGCATCCAAGGTCGCTCTGGTCGCCCTCTGCCAGGGCATCCTCGGCTTCATCCCGGCCGTCATTGACTGCCAGTTCTCCACCGCCCACCTGGAAAGCCTCGGCGCTGTCCCGATCCCGCGCGCCGACTTCCTTGCCCTGCTCGATCAGCACTCGCGTCCTTAACCCAGCGCCTTGAAGGATTGGCCGGTTTGGCCCCTCATGGATTCGCTGGTAATTTATGCACCCATTAATCAACTGAATCAGTCATGGGGCAGCGGATGAACATTGAACGTCGCGACTTTCTCAAATCCCTCGGCCTGCTCGGCGCCACCACGGCCGTCGGCACCACGGCCATGGCCCACCCGCGCGACGCACGGGCCGCGGTGAAGACCCGTGCCCGCATCGTCATCGTCGGCGGCGGGGCGGGAGGGATCACCGCCGCGGCCAAACTCAACAAATGGCTGGATGGAGCCCAGATCACCATCGTCGAGCCGCGCGAAACCCACTGGTACCAGCCCGGCTGGGTCTTCGTCGCCGCCGGGGTGCACGACGCCGCCTGGACCACGGCCACCCCGAACGCCGACTACATCCCCAGGGGCGTGCGCTGGGTGAAGGACAGCGTCGCGGGCTTCGAGCCGGAGGCGAACAAGGTCCTGACCCAGGGCGGTGAGACCTTGGAATACGACTACCTGATCGTCGCCACCGGCCTGAAGCTGGACTATGCCGCCATTGAGGGCCTCACGCGCGACATGCTCGGCCGCGACGGCCTGGTCAGCGTGTACGCAGGCCCCGATCAGGCGGCGGCCATGTGGACCGAGATGCAGGCCTTCATCCAGAAGGGCGGCGATGGCCTGTTCACCCTGCCCCACACCCCGCTCAAGTGCGCGGGCGCGCCGCTGAAGATGGGCTTTCTGACCGAGTCGCACGCACGCAATGCCAAGCGCCGCGAGGCCCTCAACCTCACCTTCAACTCCTCCATCGACAAGCTGTTCAGCGTCAAGCCGATCAACGACCTGGCGGATCGCCTGTTCCGCGAGCGCGGCTTTGCCATGAACTACCAGCACCGCCTGAAGGCCGTCGATGCCGGACGCAAGGAGGCGGTGTTCGCCACCCCCGAGGGCGACAAGACCCTGCACTATGACTTCCTGCACGTCGTCCCGCCGATGACCGCTCCGGACGTGGTCAAGCACAGCGCGCTGGCCTGGAAGGAGGGTCCCTTCGCCGCCGGCGGCTGGCTGGAGGTGGACAAACACACCCTGCAACACCTGCGCTTCCCGAACGTGTTCGGCGTGGGCGATGTGAACGGCACGCCGATCGGCAAGACCGCCGCGAGCGTCAAGTTCCAGGCCCCGATCGCGGCCGAGAACCTGGTCAGCCTGATTGAAGGCAAGCCGATGGAGCGCAAGTACGACGGCTACACCTCCTGCCCGCTGGTCACCGAAGTGGGCAAGGCCGCGCTGGTCGAGTTCGGCTACGACCTCAAGCTGATCCAGACCTTCCCGCTGGTCGACCAGGCCGCCCCGAGCTGGGCCTGGTGGGCGCTGGACCTGTACGCGATCAAGCCGCTGTACGAGCAGATGCTCAAGGGTCGCGTTCCTGCCTGATCGGGCGCATGCCGAGCCAATACACGACCAAATTGGTAGGATATTTATGACTCATAGATTTGCTTATAAGACATAAGACGACAGAATGAGCCTCCTGATCATCGCCATGCTAGGATCGCTGCACCTTGCATAAGCAGGGACAAAAGACAAGCATTTCAGCCCTGGCGCGACTAAGGGCACACCATCAGGAGGCTTTGATCCATGGCGCACATCGTCATCCTCGGCGCGGGCATCGGCGGCATGCCGGCGGCCTATGAGGCACGCGAACTGCTGGGCAAGGAACACCAGATCACCGTCATCAACGCGGTGGACTACTTCCAGTTCGTGCCCTCCAACCCCTGGGTCGCCGTGGGCTGGCGCACCCGCGACGAGATCACCTTCCCGATCGAGCCGTACCTCAAGCGCAAGGGCATCGACTTCATCGCAAGCAGCGTGAACAAGATCGACGCTGACCAGAACACCCTGCACCTCGACAACGGCAACACGGTCAAGTACGACTACCTGATCATCACCACCGGCCCGAAGCTGAACTTCGCCGCCATCGAGGGTGCCGGCCCGCACGGTGGGCACACCCACTCCGTGTGCACGGTGGACCACGCCGAGCTGGCCTATCAGGACTTCCAGAAGCTGTGCGAAAACCCCGGCCCGGTCATCATCGGTGCCTTCCAGGGGGCGAGCTGCTACGGTCCCGCCTACGAGTACGTCTTCATCCTCGATGCTGCCCTGCGCAAGAAGAAGCTGCGCAACAAGGTGCCCATCACCTTCGTCACCGCCGAGCCGTACATCGGCCACCTGGGCCTGGGCGGCGTGGGCGACTCCAAGGGCATGCTCGAGTCCGAGCTGCGCATGCATGACATCAAGTGGATCTGCAACGCCCGCACCACCAAGGTCGAGGCGGGCAAGATGCACGTCGAGGAGCTCGACATGCAGGGCAACGTGGTCAAGACCCATGAACTGCCCTTCAACCACTCGATGATGCTGCCGCCGTTCCGCGGCGTGGACGCGGTGGCCGCGCTGGGCGAAGGGACCGTCAACCCCGGGGGCTTCGTGCTGATCGACCAGCATCAGCGCAACCCGAAGTACAAGAACATCTACTCCGCCGGCGTGTGCGTCGCCATCCCTCCGGTCGAGGCCACCCCCGTGCCGGTGGGCGCGCCCAAGACCGGCTACATGATCGAGTCCATGGTGACCGCGATCGTGCACAACATCGAGCAGGAGCTGAAGGGTGAGCAGCCCACCCACAAGGGCACCTGGCAGGCCATCTGCCTCGCTGACATGGGCGACCGTGGCGCCGCCTTCATCGCCCTGCCGCAGATCCCGCCGCGCAACGTCAACTGGTTCGCCAAGGGCAAGTGGGTGCACCTGGCCAAGATCGCGTTCGAGAAGTACTTCATCCGCAAGATGAAGTCCGGTACGTCCGAGCCGATCTACGAGAAGTACGTGCTCAAGGCCATCGGCATCGAGCGTCTGGCCAAGTAAGGCCATCCGCCTCATGATCGACAAGGCGCCCGCCCGGGCGCCTTTTCTTTTGCGCCGCCTACCGCGGCGGTGGAGATGGAAAGCGGGCCACCGGACCGGTCGCCTGCTGCCCGGGGGGCAGATAGGCCGGCGCAGGCTCCCCGGCGGGACCGAGGAAGCGCAGGAAGCGGTAGATCGCCCGCAGGTCCGCATCCTTCATCTCGCGCAGGCCGAACCAAGGCATGGGCGGGCGGGACTGCTTAGTGCGTGCCATGGCCACCCACTGCTCCTCGCTCATGTCCTTCACGTACAGGCGCAGGTTGATCGCGTAGGTCGTCCCCCAGTCGCCCTGCCAGCCCAGGCTGTCACCGAGCAGCCACTGGGCCTCGGGCACGTTGCCCGCGGAGGCCATGTAGCCCGCGGTGTGGCAGTCGTTGCAGCCGGCGATCCGGGTCAGGTAACGCCCCTGCTCGATGCTTGCGGCCTTGCCGTAGATTGCCTTGTCCTTGCCGGGGCTACCGTCCGCCCCTGCCTGCAGCGACAGGACGGCCAGCACGATGGCCGCCGCACCGTATCCGAACTTGCTCATGACGGAGTCCCCCAAGGTGAGGGTGGATGAAACGTCTCCGGCATCGGGGAAGGACAGGAAGCGGAGACAGGACTCACACCCCGGCGCGTACGCGGCGCGGGTCGTGTACCCGAGCAAAGTACACAACCTTTGATTCCGCAACACCTGGATCGGGCACCCTCAATCGGGGCGGACGATCTCCCTCATCACCGCCGTGGCGTAGCTGCCGGCAGGCAGTACGAAACCCACGGTCAGGGCCTTGGCCGCGGCATCCAGGCGCCAGTGCATCTGGCGCGGGATCACGCGCAGCGGGCGGCGAGCCGGTTCCAGCCCCTCCCGCTCAAGCCCCTCGGCCAACAACGGCTCGGCGGCCACCACGGTCTGTTCTAGCGCAGCACAGGCCGCCTGTGCCTGCGTTCCACCCCTGCCCCACAGGGGGCCGCTGGGGTGCACATCGCCCTCGTCCAGGCGGCGGGTGATCGCCTCATCCACCGCCCCGGCGATGAAGAAGCTGTGCCTGCCGTCCAGCATCAGGGGCTCGCCCGGCAGGACCGCCAGCCAGTTGCCGGCCTCGATGCGGTGCGCCAGCACGGTGTTGAACAGCTCGCTGCGCGCGGTGGAGAGCAACATCCCCTGCTGGCCGCGATGAGGCGGCTTGCCGCCAGCGAACCAGGCGCGCACCGCATCCAAGTTGCCGCCTTCATGGCCGAAGCGCTGCTCGCCGAAAAAGTTGGGCACACCTTCACGGGCAATGCGGGCCAGGCGTGCGTCCAGGCCATCCAGATCGCCCTCCAGCTCACGCACGGTCAACAGAAAGCGGTTGGCCCGATGTGTCCCCGTGCGCAGCTTGCGCGGATGGCGGGTGATGACGAGGATCTCGGCGGCCGTGCGCACCGCCAGCCGCGACCAGTCCACCGGCTGGCGCGGGGCGGGCAGGCTGAACCACTGGGTGGTGACGGCGTGGCGGTCCTTGAGGCCGGAGTACCCCACCTCGCGCTCGGAGCAGCCGGCGATGCGGCTCAACTGCTTCGCCACCCAGGCGGTGTTCTCGCCGCGCTTGCGCACGGCCAGCCACAGGTGCTCCCCCCGTCCCTCGGGCACGAAGCCGAGCAGCTCATCGACGACGAAGTCCTCCGGCGCGGCGCGCAGGCGGCCGGTCACGGGCGGTTCGCCCCTGGCATAGGGAAGGCTCATGGGAGTGGCAACCGGTAGAGGAAAAGTTCGGTACCCCGGGCATCGTCCAGTTCGATGACCTCATCGGGCTCGACATCGGGCACGGCGAAGCTGTTGGAAATCAGCAGCATGGGCCGGCGCGCCTCGCGCACCAGCTTGGCCCACAGCCGGGGCATGGGCGCGGGCGAGAGAAAGGCATACACCACGTCGAAATCGGTCAGGCGCTCGTTCCAAAAGCTCGTCCGCCTCAGCCGGATGCGCGGGTGCCCCCCAAAACGCATACGGCTGATCAGCCAGGGCAGCGGGGCCGTCTCAAACCCCACCGCCTCGGCCACGCGCGGCGCCTCCGCCATGGCGCGCAAGGCCCCACCCAACCCCGAACCCAGGTCTGCGACCCGCCGCCCCTCGCCCGCCTCCCGCTCGAGAATCGCCCGCAGGGCAGCGTGGGTCGTCGTGTTGCTCAGGTAAAGGGGCACCCGCTCGCCGTGCGCGTTCCAGTACACCAAGAGCAGGGCCAGGAACAGCAGCCCCATCCAGCCTGGGGAAACATCCAGCCCGAGGGCCAGCACCAGCAGCGGCGGGAACAGGGCATTGATGCCCCACCACCAGGGGGCACAGCGCAAGAGCACGGCGAACAGGGCCGCGAGGATGCCCTCGGCCGCCCAGAAGGCCCATGCCGGATAGGGCGGCTCGACCAGCGCAGGCAGGAAGCGCCAGAGCAGCAGGGCCAGCAGCGCGGCGGGCAGGTGCGCGAGCAGGGCGCGCACCGCGCCACCAGCCCAGCGCCGCCCGGCAGGAGGGTTGGAGGTATCACTCATAGGCCCGTCATTGTGACATCCTATGGGCCATGCAGCACCCACTCGACGAAGCGCCGGAAAAACTCTGCGCCGACCTGTGTGATCAGGCCGACGACAGCCCCTTGCTGCGCGAGGCCTGCGCCGAGGCGGGCGCCGCCTGGGATGGCGATGTCACCCGGCCGCGCGGACCGCGGGCCGCCCTGCTGCTGGTCGAGATGAAGGCCGACACGGACACTCTGCTCGCCGCCTGCCTGGCCGACCCGCGCCTCCGCCCCGCGTTCGACGAGGGGCACATGGGCCGCCGCTACGGCGCGCACGTGGCGCGCCTGGTGGCGGACGTACACCGCCTGAACACCTTCAGCGAGACCCAGGCCGCCACCGAGAGCCAGACCCAGGCCGAGAACCTGCGCCGCCTGCTGCTGGCCATGGTGAGCGACGCGCGCAGCATCCTGATCAAGCTGGCCTACCGGCTGGAGCGCCTGCGCGCCCTGCCCCTCGTCGATGACGACGACATCCGCCGCCGGGTCGCGCGCGAGACGCTGGACCTGTTCGCCCCCCTCGCCCACCGGCTGGGGCTCGGCCAGCTGAAGTGGGAACTGGAGGACCTCGCCTTCCGTCACCTGGAGCCCGACACCTACAAGCGCATCGCCCGCTTCCTCGACGAGCGCCGTGCCGAGCGCGAGGACTACATCGTCCGCGTGCGCGAGCAGCTCCAGCGGGCGCTCGTGGCCGAGGGCATCGAGGCCCGCGTCTACGGCCGCCCGAAACACATCTACAGCATCTTCGGCAAGATGCAGCGCAAGCGGCTGTCCTTCGAGCAGCTGTTTGACGTGCGCGCCCTGCGCGTCCAGGTGGAGAGCATTGCCGACTGCTACGCCGCGCTCGGCATCGTGCACACCCTGTGGGACCCGATCCCGGGCGAATACGACGACTATATCGCCCACCCCAAGCCGAACGGCTACCAGTCCCTACACACCGCTGTGCATGCGCTGGACGGCAAGACCCTGGAGGTGCAGATCCGCACCCGCGCCATGCACGAGCAGGCCGAGCTCGGGGTGGCCGCGCACTGGCGCTACAAGGAGGGCGGCAAGGGCGCGACCGATCCTTTCCAGGAGGAGATGGAGCGCCTGAGGCTGGCCCTGGAGGAAGGCGAAGGCACCGCGCTTGCCGCCAGCACCGTCTACGTCTTCACCCCCAAGGGGCACGTGATGGAGCTGCCGCGCGGCGCCACCCCGCTCGACCTCGCCTATGCCATCCACACCGAGCTTGGGCATGCCTGCAGGGGGGCGAAGGTCAACGGCCGCCTGGTGCCGCTGAACACCCCCCTCGACAACGCCGACCGGGTCGAGCTGATGCGCGCCCCGCAGGGCAGCCCGAGCCGCGAGTGGGCCGACCCGAAGTCCGGCTACCTCGTCTCCAAGAGCGCCCGCGCCAAGGTGCGCGCCTGGTTCGTCAGCCGCGAGCGCGAGTCCGCGCGCGAGGAGGGGCGCAGCCACTGGGACAAGACCGTGCGCCGCCTGGGCCTCTCGCGTGAGCAGAAAGACATGCTGTTACAGCGCCTGCACCTCAAGAGCGAGGAGGCCGCCTGGGAGGCGCTGGGCGAAGGCAAGCTATCGCGCGCGGCCTTCCTCGATGCTGCCCGCGCCATGCTTGCCGCCGTGCGCCCCGGGGAAGCCCCATCCCTGCCCCGCCAGCTCGCCCCCGAGGCGCCTGCGCGCCGCATCACCCTCGAGGGGCTGCAGGCCGAGCCGGCGCGCTGCTGCAATCCGGCCCCGGGCGATGCGGTAGTCGGCTTCATCACCCGCGGCCAGGGCCTGCGCCTGCACCGCGCGGACTGCCGCAACCTGGCCCACCTGCGCCAGGAGCACCCGGAGCGGATCATGGAGGTCGAGTGGCCGCGCCTTGCCGGCGTGCCAGTGAGGGCAAGTGTCGAAGTGCTGGGCGAAGACCGCCCGGAACTTTTGCGCGACGTCGGCAACGTCCTCGCCCAGTTCAAGGCCCGCTTGGTCAGCAGCGAAAGCCGTCTGGATCGGCGCACCGGCCAGAGCCAGATCAGGCTTACGCTGGAACTCCCCGGCGTGGAGAGCATCGCCCTGCTGCTCGACAAGCTCAAGGATCTCCGTGACGTGGACGAGGTCAACCGCATCTAGCGGGCCGCACGGATCAGTAGATGTCTTGCGGGAACAGCACGCCCCGCAACAGCAGGTAGCCCACATAGGTGACGATCAGGAGCACTGCGCCACGTCGGTCGAGGTGCCCCTGCGCAAGCAGGAAGTAGAGCAGCACGCCAGTCGCGATCTTGACCGGGAGGTCGTAGGCGAGCGTCACCTCCGGCACCACATAGCCCGAGATCATGGCCCCGAGCCCCACCCCAAGCAGTGGGTTGGTGATGTTGCTGCCGATCAGAACCGCTGCCGCAATGCCCCGCTCGCCCTTGCGGGCGGAAACCAGCGCCGTCGCAAGCTCGGGCAGAGCGGCACAGATGCCGAGCACCACCACCCCGAACAGCGAGGCGCTCACGGGCAGCCGTTCCACAAGATGACTGGCCGCCACCAGCACCGGGTCCGCCAGCCATGCCATGCCGGAAAAGCCCGCCAGGATGACTCCGAACGCCATAACGAGACGACGGGATGAGCGGGGATGGCGCTGCCGGGAAGAGGCCGCGTGCTCACCGTGCCGATGCAGGTAGGCAAGATAGGCCAGATAGGCCGCGACCAGCAGCGCCCCCTCCATGCGGCTGATCGTCCCGCCCAGACAGGCCAGCCACAGCAGGACGGAGGCGGCGACCAGCCCGCCGACCTCGATCGGCAGATTGCGGCGCACCACGGATACCGTGGCGAACAGCCCGACCAAGGCCAGCACGACGTTCTGCTGGAAGATGTCCGAGCCAACATTGCTGCCCAGCAGAAGGGCGGAAAGGGTCACCATCGACCCCGGATCGCGCAGGATGTGAATGCTGCCGATCACGTGGTTCATGAGCTCGAGCAGGCTGGTGCCGACGGAAAGGAGGGTCAGCCCGAGAAAGCTGCCCGACAGGCCGTAGTGGTGACGGATGAGGACCGACTGGCGGATGACCACCTCCGCCAGCAGGAGAATGACGAGAGTACCGCCGAGAACGATGGCAAAATCTGCCAGCATGAGACGCCTTTCAGCCGGGCTTACGAGCGTAGCCCCTGCCCGGCGGACTTTCCATGCGCGGTTCAATCCCGCAGCAGGCGCGCCTCCAGCGTGTTCTGCATCAGCATGGCGACGGTCATCGGGCCGACACCGCCTGGCACGGGGGTGATGTGGCCCGCCCGCTCGGCCGCGGCGTCGAACTCGACGTCCCCCACCAGACGCCCATCCGCCAGACGGTTGATGCCGACATCGATCACCACGGCGCCCGGGCGCACCCACTCGCCCTTGACCAGCCCCGGTTTGCCGGCGGCCACGACCAGCAGTTCGGCGCGGCCGACATGGGCGGCGAGGTCGCGGGTGAAACGGTGGGTGACGGTGACGGTCGCGCCGGCCAGCAGCAGCTCCAGCGCCATCGGCCGCCCGACGATGTTGGACGCACCGACGATGACCGCCTCCATGCCCTTCGGATTCACCCCGGCCGACTGCAGCAGGCGCATCACCCCGTAGGGGGTGCAGGGACGCAGGCGCGGAATGCGCTGCGCGAGGCGGCCGACGTTGTACGGGTGGAAGCCGTCCACATCCTTGTCCGGGTGGATGCGCTCGATCACCGCCTCGGCATCGATGTGCTTGGGCAGGGGTAGCTGAACGAGGATGCCATCGATGACGGGGTCCGCGTTGAGCGCATCAATCAGGGCGAGCAGCGCCTCCTGCGTGGTGTCGGAGGGAAGGTCGTGCGCCACCGAATGAAAACCGGTGCGCTCGCAGGCGCGGCGCTTGTTGCCGACATACACTTTCGAGGCCGGATCATCGCCCACCTGGATCACCGCCAGCCCCGGCACGCGGCGGCCCTGGGCCTTGAGTTGCTCGACACCGGCACGCACGGAGGCCAGGACCTCCTCGGAAACGCGTTTGCCGTCAATCAGTTGGGCGGACATGGGAAGGCTCCGGGGGCTGCAAGAGAAGGCGCGTATTGTAGGTTGGAGCGGGGCTGCGATAAACACCACCTCCCGGATTCCAGGCAACCCTCTGCTGTAGGAGCTGCGCCCCCGCCGCGAGATGACGCCCGAGCGATCGGCCCGGGGGCGGGCCTCCTACAATGCGCCGCGGTCGCTGTGAACCGGCGCCGAAGCCGCCAGGGTGGTGGCGATCTCGCGCACCAGCTCCGGCCCGCGGTAGATGAAGCCGGTGTAGATCTGCACCAGGCTCGCGCCCGCGTCGATCTTGGCCTGGGCGTCCGCGCCGCTCAGGATGCCGCCGGCGGCAATGATCGGCAGCTCTCCGGCAAGGGCCTGGCTGAACTGGCGCACGATCGCGGTGGAACGCTCGAACACGGGCGCGCCGGACAGCCCGCCTTTCTCATCCGCGTGCGGCAGGCCCTCGACCCCCTCGCGGCTCAACGTGGTGTTGGTCGCGATCAGGCCGTCGATGCGGTGGCGGCGCAGGGCGTCGGCGATGGTGGTGACCTCCTCGGGCGCAAGATCGGGCGCCACCTTGACCGCGAGAGGCACGTAGCGGCCATGCTGGTCGGACAGCCGGGCCTGCTCGGCCTTGAGCCGGGCGAGCAGCTCATCGAAGGCATCGCCGTGCTGCAGGGTACGCAGGCCGGCGGTGTTCGGCGAGGAGATGTTGACCGTCACGTACGAAGCATGCGGATAGACGCGACGCAGGCAGAACAGGTAGTCGTCTACCGCCTTCTCGACCGGGGTGTCGAAGTTCTTGCCGATGTTCAGGCCGAGGATGCCGCCCTCGCGGGCGAAGCGGCTCTGCTCGACGTTGGTGATGAACTGCTCGACGCCGAGGTTGTTGAAACCCATGCGGTTGATGATGGCCTGCGCCTTCGGCAGGCGGAACAGGCGCGGCTTCGGGTTGCCGGGCTGCGGGCGCGGGGTGACCGTGCCAACCTCGACGAAGCCGAAGCCGAGGCTGCCGAGCGCGTCGATGTAACGGGCGTTCTTGTCCAGCCCCGCGGCCAGCCCGACCGGGTTGGGGAAGGTCAGCCCCATCACCTCGCGCGGGCTGTTGGGCACGCGCGAGCGCATCCAGGAGGCCAGCGGCCCGCGCAGGAGAAGGCGCATCCCCTCCAGCGCCACCTCGTGGGCCGTCTCCGGAGGCAACAGGAACAGCGCCCGGCGGGCGAGATCGTAGGTCAGGCTCATGGTGTTCAGTGATCCTGGGATGGCGAGGCGGCACCGGCGTCCGCCGGGGGCACCACGGCTCCCGTATTGGCGACGTATTGTTCCTCCACTTCCTTCTTCAGCAGGATGATGGAGATGCGACGGTTGATGGGATCAGCGGGATCGCCCGGATTGAAGGGCACGGAGTCGGCCAGACCTGAGACGCGCATGACCTTGCCCTCGGCAATGCCGCTGGCATTGAGCATACGCCGTGCGGCGTTGGCACGATCGGCGGACAGTTCCCAGTTGGAGTAGTCCCCGCGGCCGCTGCCGAAGGGGCGCGAGTCGGTATGCCCCAGCACAGTGAGCTTGTTCGGCAGCTCGTTCACGATCGGCGCCACCTTGCGCAGGATGGCCTCGGCATAGGGCGCCATGCGCGCGGAGGCGAGGTCGAACATCGGCCGCTTGTCCTGGTCGACGATCTGGATCCGCAGCCCCTCGGGCGTGATGTCGATCTTGAGCTGGTTCTTGAATTCCTTGAGCACGGCATCCTGCTCGATCATCTTCTCGAGCTTTTCCTTGGTCTCCTGCATGCGCTTGGCCTCCTGCTCGCGCAGACGCTTCTTGACCTCCTCCGGATCGACGACGTCGGCCTTCTTCACCTGGCCGTCCACGCGCGTGAGGTCCTGGCCGCCGCCCGGGATGATGCTGGTGCGGTCCCCGGTGGCCGAGCCGCCCGAGAGGGAAACCCGAAGGGGGTTCTGGAAGTATTCTGAGATGCCCTGCAGATCCTCCTTGCTGGTGGAGCCGAGCAGCCACATCAGCAGGAAGAAGGCCATCATCGCGGTCACGAAGTCGGCGTAGGCGATCTTCCACGCGCCGCCGTGGTGGCCATGGCCGCCCTTCTTGACCTTCTTGATGATGATCGGGCGTTGGTGTTCGGTCTGCATGGCAACAATAACCGCGACGTTCGCTTACTTGTTGTTCTTCACGAACTCTTCCAGCTCGCGGAAACTCGGCCGCACGTGCGAGGGCAGGGTCTTGCGCCCGAACTCGACCGCCACCTGCGGCGGGTAGCCGTTCATGAAGGCGATCAGGGTCGTCTTCATGCAGTTGAAGTACTGGGTCGACTCCTCGGCCTGCTTCGCCATCACGTTCGCCAGCGGGGCCGCGAAGCCGTAGGCAGCGAGAATGCCGAGGAAGGTGCCCACCAGCGCCGCGGCGATCAGCTTGCCCAGTTCCGCCGGCGGAATGCCCACCGATTCCATGGTGTGCACCACGCCAAGCACCGCCGCGACGATACCGAAGGCCGGCAGCCCGTCCGCCAGCTTGGACATCATGGTGCTGGGCACTTCCGCCTCGTGGTGATGGGTATCGATCTCGATGTCCATCAGGTTATCGATCTGATGCACATCAAGGCTCGAGCTGATCATCAAGCGCATGTAGTCGGCGATGAAGTCGGTCGCGTGGTGATCCGCCGCCACCTTGGGCGCCTTGCTGAAGATCTCGCTGGTGTGCGGCTCCTCGATGTCGCCCTCGATCGACATCAGGCCGTCCTTGCGCGCCCGGGCGAACAGGTTGAACATCAGGCCGAGGGTCTGCATGTACATGTCCTTGTCGTACTTGGAGCCCTTGAAGGCCGCCGCCACCCCGGCCCCGAAGGCCTTCAGGTTCTTGGTGGAGTTGCCCGCCACCAGCGCGCCGCCCGCCGCGCCGAAGATGATGAGCACCTCGATCGGCTGCATCAGCACGGCGAGGTGGCCACCGGCCATGGCGAAGCCGCCGAGAATCACGCCGGCGACGACGACCCATCCGATGATTGTGAACATGCCTGACTGGTCCCCTGAACTCTGATCTGTGACCGGAGTCCGGCCACGAAGCTTGGACGTATGCTAACAGTTAATCGGCAGGCACCCCACAAGGCTTGAGTGCTTTTTGCAGATAAAGGCCGGGCTATAATTTTTCTGATGAACGCCCACACCCGCCGCCAATTCTTCGAACGCCTGCGCGCGCTCAACCCGCACCCGACCACCGAACTGAAGTACTCGACCCCATTCGAGCTGCTCGTCGCCGTGGTGCTGTCCGCGCAGGCCACCGACAAGGGCGTGAACCTGGCCACTGACCGCCTGTTCCCCGTCGCCAACACCCCCGAGGCCATCCTCGCGCTCGGTGAGGAGGGGCTGCGTGAGTACATCAAGACCATCGGCCTGTATCAGACCAAGGCCAAGAACGTGATCGGCCTGTGCCGGCTGCTGCTGGAGCGGCACGGTGGCGAGGTACCGGCCAGCCGCGAGGCCCTCGAGGCCTTACCCGGCGTGGGCCGCAAGACCGCCAACGTCATTCTTAACACCGCCTTCGGCCAGCCGACCATGGCGGTGGACACGCACATCTTCCGCGTCGCCAACCGCACGGGTCTTGCCCCGGGCAAGACCGTGCGCGCGGTGGAAGACCGGCTGGTCAAGGTCATTCCGAAGGAGTTCATGCAGGACGCCCACCACTGGCTGATCCTGCACGGCCGCTACACCTGCACCGCGCGCAAGCCCCAATGCGGCATCTGCCCGGTGTGCGATCTGTGCGACTACAAGGCCAAGACCGCCCCCTGCCCCGATCCGTCGAGACTCCCCGATGTTGTTCAGCCCTGACCGCAACAAGCTGCGCCTGATGTACGTCGAGGCCTGGCGCAAACGCCGCCTGGGCCTGCCGATGGAGGCACTCGAGCTGATGATCGCCGACGTCGTCGCCCTGCACCCCGAATACCATGCCCTGCTCGAGGACGAGGAAAAGACCCTGGCGTGGGAGGAGTCACCCGAACAGGGGATGAGCAACCCCTTCCTGCACATGGGCATGCACCTCGGCCTGCGCGAGCAGGTGAGCACCGACCGACCGGCGGGCATCCGGGCCGCCTTTGACCGGCTGGCGGTAAGACTGCGAGACGCCCACGAGGCCGAGCACCGCATCATCGCCTGCCTGCTGCAGGCCCTCAACGAGGCGGGCCCGCAAGGCCCCGACGAGCAGGCCTACCTGGAGTGCATCCGGAGGGTGGGATAAGCCTCGACGGCGGGGGCCGGGGGCCGGAGCCCTTGGACCATGCCGACACCCTGCTCACTTCACACCCCCGTCATCATGGTCTACAACAATGATTCACCCACAATTGAAGGGAGAATCATGGTGAACGACCGCCGCCCCGCAGCCACCCTCGTCATCGACGGCATGGGAAAATGCCTGGCCACCGACGGGGCAGGGACCGCCTGCGGATGCCCCGAGGTCCTGTCGGGCCTGGGCATCGCCATCGGCAGGAACGCCGCCAAGCTTGCGCATCTCTGCGACCTGGGAACGCTGGGTTCGATCGAACTGCAAACTCGCGCCGGCCCGCCGGTGTACATCGAACCCGCTGCCGGAGAAGGGCTGACCCTCCGCTTCTAACAAGGATGTTGAAAAAAGGGCGTCGTGCCTTCTTTCAACTCGCCCTGTCGCGGCACATGTCCGCGACAGGCTCCCTCCTCTCAGGCTCTTCCGGCATCCCTGCCGGCAGGCCCATTGGCCTTCAGCCCTCAAGAGCGTCACGGCACAGTCAATATCGTTGCATGGAGCAACGATGGAACGCTTTGCGTTCCCCGAAGGGCTGGGCACGGGGATGTGCCCAGCCGCGACGGCCCAAACGGGAAACGCTGAATGTTTCAGTTTCCCTAAGGAAGGCTTTGGGGCAGCGTCAGGCCCCGCGTCGCTTGACCTCGCGGTAGATCGCCTCCTGCTCTTCCAGCGTCAGGTTGGCCAGGCGGACACCCCGTGCGGCGGCCGCGGCCTCCATGCCGCGGTAGCGGCGCTCGAACTTGGCGTTGCAGCCGCGCAGGGCGGCCTCGGGATCGACACCGAGCTTGCGGGCGAGATTGGTGATGGCGAACAGGACGTCACCCACCTCCTCCTCGATATTCGCCGCATCCCCCGCCGCTAGCCCTGCGCGCAGCTCGGCCAGTTCCTCGTCGATCTTGGGCCACACGGCATCCGCATCCGGCCAGTCGAAGCCCTCGCGCGCGGCCCGCTTCTGCAGCTTGACCGCACGGGTGAGCGCCGGCAGGGCCAGCGCGACCCCGTCGAGCGCACCGGGGGGCTGGTCCGGCTGTCCCTTGCGCGCGCGCTCAAGGGTCTTCTGCGCCTCCCACGCGGCCTTCAGGCCGGCTTCGTCCTCGTGCCTGACCTCGCCGAACACGTGCGGGTGGCGGCGCACCATCTTCTCCACCAGCCCGCGCGCCACGTCCTGGAAGTCGAAATGACCGGCTTCCTCCGCCATGCGTGCGTGGTAGACGACCTGGAACAGCAGGTCCCCCAGCTCCTCGCGCAACTCTTCCATGTCCCCGCGGGCGATGGCGTCCAGCACCTCGTAGGCCTCCTCCAGGGTGTAGGGGGCAATGGTGGCGAAACTCTGTTTCACGTCCCACGGGCAGCCGTGCCCGGGGTGGCGCAGGGCGGCCATCAGCTCGAGCAGGGCGGTCACCGGGTCGCGGCTGGCATCAGGCGGCTGGATCGGCATCGCGGGGCCTCAGGCGGGAGTGGTGATCCCCGGCGCCACCGCCGGGGCCGGAGGGCGCGCTCCAAACGGGGCGACGGGATCGCAGGCCACGCGGCTGAGCAGGGCATGCCACCGCTCGATCTGGTCGGCCGGGATACTGCCGGCTTGGGCGGCCAGATAGTCGCCCAGGCCCGCCAGGGTCAGCACCCCCTCCGGCAGGCCGCGGGGGAAGCGGACCGGGCCGCTGACCACCAGCCGCAGCTGGATCGGCGTCCCGGGCACCAGCCCGGCCAGGGTTTCGGCAAGCGTCTGCAGGCGGCGGAAGGGGTTGTCGAAATCATGCCGGCGCCCCCCCTCGAAACGGGACCAGTTCAGGGTGTGGGCGGTGCCATGCACGACGCCGTCGAAATGCTGCCATTCCAGCAGCACGATCCCGCCCGGCGTCAGCAGCAGATGATCCACCTGGGTGTAGCCGCCCACGTAGTCCGGGATGACGACGTCGCGCACATGCGGCAGGCCGGAGGTGCGCAGCATCGCCTGCACGCGACGCGCGGCGGTGCGCGGGTCGCGCCGGTGGCGGAAGATCATGACCGCGCCCAGCCCCGCGAGCAGGAGCGCAAGGGCCAGCGCCCCGGCGAGAACAAGTGGAATCAGCGAGGCATGCAGCAGGTTGTCGAGCATGATGGTGTCGGATCGGGACGGGAAACGGCGCCGGGAGAATCAAGACTCCGTCTGGTCGAGCACCGCGAGCCCGCCATGCTCGGCATGGTAGGACGAACGCACCAGCGGCCCGCTGGCCACGTGGCGGAAGCCGAGGCTGCGGGCGATGCCCGCCAGCCGGTCGAACTCCTCCGGCGAGACGTAGCGCCTCACCGGCAGGTGGTGGACGCTCGGCTGCAGGTACTGGCCGAGCGTGAGCATGTCGACGTCGTGGGCGCGCAGGTCGCGCAGAACCTCGATGACCTCCTCGTCGCTCTCACCCAGGCCCAGCATCAGGCCGGACTTGGTCGGCACCTGCGGCACGCGCGCCTTGAATTCCTCGAGCAGACGCAGCGAGCCGGCATAGTCCGCTCCCGGCCGCGCCTCGCGGTAGAGGCGCGGCACGGTCTCGAGGTTGTGGTTGAAGACATCCGGCGGATCCTGTGCGAGCAGGGCGATGGCCACCGCCTCGCGGCCGCGGAAATCGGGCGTGAGCACCTCGACGGTCAGCTCGGGGCTGTGCTCGCGCGCGGCGCGGATGCAGGCAGCGAAGTGCCCCGCCCCGCCATCGCGCAGGTCGTCGCGGTCGACCGAGGTGATGACCACGTACTTGAGGCCCATGGCGGCGATGGTGCGTGCGAGGTTGAGCGGTTCGTCGGTATCGAGCGGATCAGGGCGACCATGGGCCACGTCGCAGAACGGACAGCGGCGGGTGCAGATGCCGCCCATGATCATGAAGGTGGCCGTGCCACCGCCGAAGCACTCGCCCAGGTTCGGGCAGTTGGCCTCCTCGCACACGGTATGCAGCCTGGCCTCGCGCAGGATGCCCTTCAGGCGCTGCACCTCGGCGCTGCCATGCACCTGCGAACGGATCCACTTGGGCTTGGGCAAGGGGGCATCGAGCGGCACCACCTTGACGGGGATGCGGGCAACCTTGTCTTCCCCGCGCATCTCACGGGTGATCGGGCGGGGGGTCGGGCGGGCGGATTCGGTCATGCGCTGTCCAGGAAGTTTGCTTCACGCCCCAGGCGATCGGCCAGCCGTTCGGCGAGCGGTCGCTTGAGCGCATCGACCGCGATCCCCGGCACGAAGTCGCTGACCTGGCACATCGCAAGGCCCGCATGGCCGCAGGGGTTGATGCGCTCGAACGGGGCGAGGTCCATCGCCACGTTCAGGGCGAGGCCATGATAGCAGCGCCCGGCGCGAACCTTGAGGCCGAGCGAGGCGATCTTGCGTCCATCGACGTACACGCCGGGGGCATCGCGGCGCGCGCAGGCATGGATGCCGAGCCCGTCCAGCAGCCCGATGACCGCGCCCTCCAGGTGCTCCACCGTCTCGCGCACGCCGAGACGGGCACGCGCGAGGTCGAACAGCAGGTAGGCGACCAGCTGGCCGGGGCCATGGTAGGTGACCTGCCCACCGCGGTCGGTCTGCACCACCGGGATGTCCCCCGGCGCGAGCAGGTGTCCGGGCTGGCCGTTCAGCCCCTGGGTGAAGACCGGGGGATGTTCGACCAGCCACAGCTCGTCCGCCGTATCACGCGTGCGCGCGGCGGTGAACGCACGCATGGCCTCGAAGCTGTCCGCGTAGGGGGTCAGGCCGAGGTCGCGGACATGCAGGGCGGCGGGCATGGTCAGGGGCGAGGGGCCGTCAGATGCTCATCAGCACCTTGGGATGCGCGCGCAGGGCGAGGGTGATGGCATCCACCTGCTCGCGCGACTCGGCGCGCAGCCTGATGGTGATGGCCACGTACTTGCCGCCCTTGCTCGGTCGACTGCTTACCGCGCCCTCGCCGAGGTTCGGCGCGTGCTCGCGGATCAGGGCGACCATCTCGGCCTCGAAGGTCTCGCAGGCCTCGCCCATGATCTTGATCGGGTAGTCGCAGGGAAATTCCAGCGGCGGCGGATTGTCGAATGCGCAGAAGCTCATGCCTTGCCCTCTCTTACCTTCTGTTTGAATGCCTGATAGGCCGCGTGCATGCGCTGCCAGACCGGCCCGGGCCTGCCCTCGCCCACTAACTTGCCATCGACGCGGGTGATGGGCACGATCTCGCGGGTGGAACTGGTGACCCACACCTCGTCCGCGTTGCGCAGCAGCGCCTCGGGCATGCCCTCCTCCCGCACGGGGATGCCTTCCGCGCGCGCCAGCTCGAGGATCAGGTCGCGGGTGATGCCGCCGAGGATCGCGGCCGATTTCGGCGTGGTGTGGATCGCCCCGTCCTTGATGATGAACAGGTTGCTGGCCGAGCCCTCGATCGCCTGACCGTCGCGCAGCAGGATCGCCTCGACCGCGCCCTGCTCGACGGCCTGCTGGCGCGCCAGCACGTTGCCGAGCAGCTGGATGGTCTTGAGGTCACAGCGCAGCCAGCGCAGGTCGGGCACGGTCACCGCATCCACCCCAAGACGGAGCCAGGACTCGGCGATCGGGGCCAGCGGGTTGCTCATGGCAAACACGGTGGGCGGGGTGCCAACCGGCGGGAAGGCGTGATCGCGCTTGGGCGGCGCCCCACGGGTCACCTGCAGGTAGATGGCCTGGTCGCCGCCGCCATTCAGCTCGACCAGCTTGGCAAGCATGGCCAACCACTCCGCCCGGCTCATCGGATGGTCGATGCGGATGCCATCCATGCTGCGCTCCAGGCGCTCGATATGCTCCACACCACGCAGCATGTGGCCGCCATAGACGGGGATGACCTCGTACACCCCATCACCGAACAGGAAACCGCGATCGAGTACGGAAACACAGGCCTCTTCGAGGGGCATGAACTGACCATTGAGGTAGACGGTGGTGGCCATGGGCGATCCGGTGTGCGGGATTCGGAAAAAAGAACTGGCGGCCCGGTGAGCCGCCAGTTCTGTCGATGAGATGAGGGCGGGTCAGTTGAACATCAAGATCACACCATCCACCATGCGGCGGAAGATGCCACCTTGCGGCACCTCGCTTAGGGCCACCGCCGGCACCTCGGCCACGAGGTCATTGCCGAGCTTCGCGCGCAACATGCCCACCGGCTGCCCCTGGGCCAGCGGCGCGTCGATGCGCGGCGGCATGTCCACCGCCAGACTCAGCTTGTCGAACTGACCGCGCGGGGCGGTGACATAGAAGTCGCCGGCCAGGCCGAGCTGCACGGTCTTGCTGGCCCCCTTCCACACCCGCGGCTCGGCCAGTGCCTCGCCTCCACGGCGCAGCAGGCGGGTCTCGAAGAAGTTGAAGCCATAGTTGAGCAGGGCCTGCGACTGCTCGGCCCGGGCCTCGTCGCTGGGCGCGCCAAGCACGACGGAGATCAGGCGCATGCCGTCACGCTGGGCGGAAGCCACCAGGCAGAAACCGGCGGACTCGGTGTGCCCCGTCTTGCCGCCATCCACCGACGGATCACGCCAAAGCAGGCGGTTGCGGTTGATCTGCTTGATGTTGTTCCAGGTGAATTCCTTCTCGCGCTCGCGCACGTAGTGTTCCGGGAAGTCGCGGATCACCGCCTTCATCAGGGTGGCGATGTCGCGCGCGGTGCTGTAGTGATTGGGGTCCGGCCAGCCGGTGGAGTTGACGAAATGCGTCCCGGTCATGCCCAGGCGTTGCGCCTCGTGGTTCATCATGTTGGCGAACGCCTCCTCGCTGCCCGCGATGTGCTCAGCCAGGGCAATGGTCGCGTCGTTGCCGGACTGGATGATCATGCCCTTGAGGAGGTCGTCGACCTTCACCTGGGTGCCAACCCGCACGAACATCTTGGAGCCCTGCATGCGCCAGGCCTTCTCGCTGATGTTGACCATGGTCTCGGGCGAGAGGTCGCCGCGCTTCATCGCGCCGTAGATGATGTAGGCGGTCATCAGCTTGGTGATACTGGCCGGCTCCACGCGCATGTCGATGTTGGACTCAGCCAGGACCCGGCCACTGTGGTAGTCCATCAGGAGATGCGACTTGGCGGCGATGGTCGGGGGACTCGGCAGCGGCATGGCCGCCATGGGGGCCAGCGGCACCGGAGTGGGCTGGACGGCCGGAGCGGTGGCTGGAGCGGCGTGGACGGAGGCGGTACTCAGGGTGGCGGCGAGGACGAGGGAAGCAAATCGAAGCATGGGCATTAGAAGGTGTCAGGTATGTCGGTATTGAGAAGGCCGTCCGGTCATCGTCCGTCTTCCATGCGGCGGGGAACGCCTCGCGTTCCATCGTTGCTTCCGGCAACGATGTTGAAGGTCCCGGAAGGTCCGGGGCATTTTAACGCCCATCGGATGGATTTGGGACCACTCATGCCGGCCTCGGTTCCCCCCGGCAAGCGCCGACCTGCGATTGTGGCGATATAATCGACCGTTCAAAACGCGCCGAGGGATCCATACATGCGCCACGCCATCGCCCTGCCCCTGCTTCTCGCCGTGCTTTCCACCCCGTGCCAAGCCGCCATCTACAAGTGGGTGGACGAGAAGGGCGTGACGCACTACACGGAGCAGCCACCCGCGGGCGGCAAGGGCCAGGAGATCCAGCCGCGCCTGACCACCCCGGCCACGCCCGCCGTGCCGCCTGCCGGACAGCCCGTCGAGAAGCCCGCCACCACGGGGGGGGCGCCCACCCCGCGCGAGGTGATGACCATGCCCGCGGAGCAGATGGCCGAGCAATGCCAGAAGGCCCGCCAGCGCCTGCAGCAGCTCGAATCCAGCCCGCGCATCCTCTACCGCGGCGCGGACGGCGAGATGATCCGCGCCCCGGAAGAGGAACGCCAGCGCATGATCGACGAGGAGCGCAAGCGCATCCAGCTCTATTGCGAATGAACCCATGCCCACCCTGATCCTGAACACCAACCTCCATCTCGATGACGACCGGCGCGCGAACCTGGCTTCGCGCCTTTCCCGCTTCACCGCCGAGGCCACCCGCAAGCCCGAGCAGTGGGTCATGACCCTGCTCAACGACGGCAAGACGATGACCTTCGCGGGGCATGACACCCCCTGCGCCTTTGTCGAGTTCAAGAGCATTGACCTGTCCGATGCCGACATGCCAGGCATTTCTGCCGGACTGTGCGACCTGTTGCAGGCGCAGCTGGGTCTCGATCCCGCCCGCATCTACATCGAGTTCGCCTCGGCCGAAGCGCAACGCTGGGGCTGGAACGGCGCCACGTTCTGACCCACAATCCCGCCACGCCTTTTTGCCCTTTCAGGTCCCGCACGCCATGCGTCTCTCCCAGTTCCCCCTCGCCACCCTCAAGGAAACCCCGGCCGACGCCGAGGTGATCAGTCACCAGCTCATGCTGCGCGCCGGGCTCATCCGCCGCCTGGCCGCCGGTCTTTACACCTGGACCCCGTTGGGGCTCAAGGTGCTGCGCAAGGTCGAGACCATCGTGCGCGAGGAGATGGACCGCGCCGGGGCGCTGGAGGTACTGATGCCGGCCGTGCAGCCGGCCGAGCTGTGGCAGGAATCCGGCCGCTGGGAGCAGTACGGCCCCGAGCTGCTGCGCCTGAAGGACCGCCATGCGCGCGAGTTCTGCTTCGGCCCGACGCACGAGGAGATCATCACCGACTTCGCCCGCCGCGAGCTGAAGAGCTACAAGCAGCTGCCGGTGTGTTGGTACCAGGTCCAGACCAAGTTCCGCGACGAGGTGCGCCCGCGCTTCGGTGTGATGCGTGCGCGCGAATTCCTGATGAAGGATGCCTATTCCTTCCACATGGACCAGGACTCGCTGCAGGCCACCTACGACGCCATGCACGCGGCCTACACCCGCATCTTCACCCGCCTGGGGCTGGACTTCCGCGCCGTGCGCGCCGACACCGGCAGCATCGGCGGCACCGGGTCGCACGAGTTCCACGTGCTCGCCTCCTCCGGCGAGGACGCCATCGCCTTCTCGACCGAGTCCGACTACGCCGCCAACGTCGAGTTGGCGGAGGCCATCGCCCCGGCAGGCCCACGTCCCGCCCCGAGCGAGGCGATGCGCGTCATCCCCACCCCCAAGGCGCACACCATCGATGAGGTGAGCGCGGCGACCGGCCATCCGGCGCGGCAGATCCTCAAGACCCTGATCATGCGCGGCGCGGAGGAAGGCACCCTGGTCGCCCTTGTCCTGCGCGGCGATCATGAGCTGAACGAGATCAAGGCCGAGAAGCTGGCCCAGGTGGCAAGCCCCCTGCAGTTCGCCAGCCCCGAGGAGGTGCGCGCAGCCATCGGTGCGGACGTGGGTTCCATTGGCCCGGTGGGCCTCGATGCGCTCGGCATCCCGGTGCTGGCCGACCGCTCCGCCCTGCATGTCGCCGACTTCGTTTGCGGCGCCAACCGTGATGGCGAGCACCTGGCCGGGGTCAACTGGGGGCGCGATCTGCCGGAGGCCATCGCCGTCGACATCCGCAACGTGGTCGAGGGCGATCCGAGCCCGGACGGCAAGGGTACCCTGGTCATCCGCCGGGGCATCGAGGTTGGCCACATCTTCCAGCTCGGCGACAAGTACAGCCGCGCCATGAACGCGACCGTGCTCAACGAGCAGGGCCAGGCCCACGTCATGACCATGGGCTGCTACGGCATCGGCGTCTCGCGCGTGGTGGCCGCGGCCATCGAGCAGAACTTCGACGAGCGCGGGATCATCTGGCCGATGCCCATCGCCCCGTTCCAGATCGCCCTGCTGCCGCTCAACGCCGCCAAGTCCCCGCAGGCGATGGAACTCGCGTCACAGCTCTACGCCGAGCTGCGCGCGCTGGGCGTGGACGTGCTGCTGGATGATCGCGACGTGCGCCCGGGCGTGATGTTCGCCGACATGGAGCTGATCGGCATCCCGCACCGCCTGGTGATCAGCGACAAGGGCATCGCCGCAGGCCAGCTCGAGTACCGCGCGCGCAACACGGCGGAGAACGAGATGGTCCCCGCGGACGACGTGCTCGCCTTCCTCAAGCAGCGACTCGGCCTGGCCTGAGCCAGAAGGACATGGGCCGGAGGCCAGGACACCCGGCCTCCATGCCGGTCCAGTCGCCTACAAGCGCGGCACGAAGGTCAGGCAGGAGACCTCCTGCGCGGCGCGCCCCACGCTGATTGCATCGGCCCCGCATTCGAGATCGTCGTTGAAGCGGCAGGCGGTGACCTTGCAGGCGCCAACCCCGGCGCGCCGCTGCCTTTCGCGCGCATGGGTGCTCATGTGCAGGAAGGTGTCGCAGCCAGGATGGACGCCATCCCCGATGGTGATGGCCTTGGCATGGCAGGCACGCCCGGCGTTGTAGCTGCACTCCGTGACGGCGCACTCGGCGACGACGGGGATTTCGACGGTGATTTTCATGACTCGGTCCTCCCAGGGGAAACCTGACACCCCCATGCCGGGGGTTCACCGAGTCTAGACAAGAACGCAGGGGTCCGCAGGGCCGGCCGCGCCGCCCTGCGAACCTGAGGAGGGGCTCAGGGCGTGAAGATCTTGGCCGGCAGACCTGCCAGCCAGCCCTCGCCCACCGTCACCCTCACCACCAGCCGGTAGCCCCCCTCCCGCGGACTCTCCAGGGCGAGGATCTCGCCGGCCATCCGGCGGCCATTCACCTCGACCTCCGCCTTGCCGCCGGGACGGAGCCCCTGGGCTTCGTCCGGCCGCAGGGTGGCGATGGCGTCCATGACCTCGGCACGTGCCACCTCGACCAGGGCGGGGGCCTGCAGGGCGGCGCTGATCGCCTCGCCGGCGGCGGTGTTCACACTCAGCACGCGCGCCGCGAAGGGCGCCTTGAGCGGGCTGTAGCCGCGCTCGATCTCGGCCACCTGCAGCTGGGCGCGGGCCTGCTGGTACTGCCCGTCAACCTGCTGCTGGTCGATGTGGGCCTTTTCCAGTTCGACGTTGGACAGCACGGTACGGGCGTAAAGCTCCTTGGCGCGCTCGACCTCGCGCCCGGCCTCGGCGCGCTTGCGCTCCAGCGCCTGGACCCCTGCGCGGGCCTCAAGCAGGCGTGCGTCGAACGGGCGCGGGTCGAGGGAGACCAGCGGCGCGCCGGCCGGAACCATCTGCCCGGCACGCACGTGCACTTCCTTGACCAGGCCGGAGACCGGCAGGGAAAGCGCGGTGCGATCCGCCCAGCCAAGGGTGGCCGGGAATTCCGCCGCGCCAAGCGGCTGGGACAGGGCGGCCGCCAGCAGCGCGACCGGGGCAATGAGTTGACGCATCATGAATTTCCTTCCGGGGGCGTGGCGACAGCCAAGGGCGCGACAGGACGGCCGAGCAGCGCGTCCAGTTCGGCCCAGGCGAGGCTCAGGGCAAAGAGGGTGCGCATGCTGCGCAGGCGGGCATCGGACATCTGCACCATGCTGTCGCCCAGGTCGGTGCTGACCTCCATCTCATACAGGGCGCGGCTGCGGTCCAGGTACAGTTCGCGGTAGCCCTCGCGCACCTTGTCGCCGGCGGCGGCCTTGCGCAGCACGTCGATGTCGAGCGCAAGCTCGGACAGACGCTGGCGCAGCTCGGCCTCGGCGCGGGCGAGCGTGGCCTGGGCGCGCAGGCGCTCGGCCTCGGCGCGGGCGATCTCGCCCTCCACGGCCCCGCCGGTGACGAGCGGCGCGGTGAGCACCACCCCGGCGCGCAAGGGGTCGTTGGAACCGAACTCGCGGTTGTAGACCCCGCCCTCCACCACCGCATCGAGCACCGGCAGGCGCCGGGCACGCGCGGCCTCGACCCGGCCCGTGGCCGCCTCGAGCTGGCGGCGCAGGGCCACCAGGGTCGGATTCCGTGCCAGCCCCTCGGCCAGGACCGTGTCGATCGCAGGGGCCTGCCTCTCTGGCAGGGACTGGAGTTCCGGCTCCACCAGCTTGGCCGGCAGCTGGGCTGGATCGCCGAGGGCCGCGGCCAGCCTGAGCCGGGTCGTCCGCTGGCGCGCCTCGGCCTCGTTGCGCGCGCGCAGGATCTCCTCGTAACCGGTCTGCACACGCAGGAATTCCACCTGCGAAACCTGGCCGAGTTCGAAACGGTCCCGCTGCTTGTCGTAATCGACGTAGTAGATCGCCATGCGCTCGTTGGCCACGGTGTAGCCCATGTCGGCCAGCAGCACATCAAAGAAGGCGCGCAGCACGTCGATCTTGCGCTGCTCGCGCGCGAGGCCCAGGCGCTGCTCCTCACCCTCGATCACGGCCTGCGCGGCCTGCTCGAGCGCAGCACCACGGCCGAAGTCGTACAGGCGCTTGCGCGCCACCAGCAGGGCCGCGCTGTCGTTGTGCTCCTGGTTGACGTTCTGGGCAGGCGGGTCGACGTAGCGCAGGCGTCCCTCGAATCCGAGGGTGAAATCGCGCTCGCCCTGCGCCGTGCGCAGGCCGGCGCGGGCCATCTCGAGCTCCGCCGTGCGCAGCTGGAGATCGTAATGCCCTTCATCCTGGGCCAGCCGCAGGGCATCCGCGAGCGTGAGCGGTTGCGGCAGCGGGGCCGCCGCCAGGCAGGGACTGGCGAGCACACCGGCCAGCAACAATGCATGCCGAAGCTTCATGACCCTCACTGTCCCTTGCTCTTCTTGTAGACGGTGAAGTTCATGTTCGGCTGCTTGTAGGCCCCGCTGACGACATATTCACCGAGCAACATGAACTCCTTGGCATCCTTGGTCGGCCCGGTGTACTTGGCGACGAGATTGCCCTCCAGGTCGAAGAAGCCCATCACCGGGGTGGCGCGCACGCGGTACTCCTCGAAGGCGAACTTCTTCTGGGTGGTGTTCTGGCCCTTGAAATTGACCAGCTCAACATCGCCGTTGATGTCGATGCTGAGGATGCGGAAATGCTGCCTGAAGTAGTCGCGCACCTCCGGCTGGCTGAAGACGGTGGTCTTCATCTTGTGGCAGAAGGGACACTCCTCCATCTCGAAGAACAGGAACACGCCGGCCTTGCCCTCGGTCTTCGCGGCTGCCAGCTCCTCCTTGAGGTTGCCGAAGTTCTCGTCGAAGAAGCCACCCTCCGCGGCCATCAACGAGGTTGATGCCAGCATAAGGGCCATGAAAAAGGCGCCCATCAGGCGCCTTGCGGTGTTCAGCGACATGCCTTGCTCTCCTTTCCAGCGGGGGTGGCACACCACTCGCGCATGTAGCGTTCGAGGGTGTCGTGGGTGATGGCGCCAAGGTGGGTGCGGGCGACCGTGCCATCCGGCGCGACCAGCACCGTGGTGGGCAGGCCGCTGACCGGCCCGAACGGGCCGCGCCGCGCGGGGGCCATGGGCAGCACGGGGTAACTGATCATCTGGTCGTCGACGAAGCCGGCCAGCTTGGCCGGATCGACCTTCTCGAAGTTGATGCCCCACACCACCGCGTCCTTGTCCTGGTGGGTATCGTGGAAGCGGATCAGCTCGGGGATCTCCTCCAGGCAGGGCGGGCACCAGGTCGCCCAGAAGTTCACCACCACGAACTTCCCCTTGAGGCTGGCGAGGGCATGCTCCTTGCCCGTCGTGTCCCTCAGGACAAGGTCCTCCGCCGCCCAGGCCGCCCCCTGGACGGCCAGCAGCAGGAAAAGCGTGACCAGGCGGCGCATCAGTGTTCCTCGGCCTTGTGCGAGAGGTACAACGCGAGACCGATCAGGGCGATGCCGCCGGCGAAAATCAGCAAGTCCAGCGGCTCCTTGAACCCCATGTTGATGCCGTACTCGAAAAACTTGATCACCAGGATCAGCATGATGACCTTGGCCAGACGGTTCTTCAGGTCGTCGATGCTGGTGATGACGAGGATGTTGGAGGCGGTCTCGCAACTCTCCTCCACCCCCTGGCAGCGAGCGAGGTCGATCTTGCTGATGAACAACTCGTACAGGCCGAGGGCGAAGATCAGCAGGATGGTGGCGAGCAGGAAGCCGTCGATGACCTCAACCACGTGGGTCACGGTCTGGTTGCGCAACTCGAGGCGGGTTGCCTGATCCAGCGCGGGGTCGGCGTAGTGCAGCAGGTGCGAGACCATCACCCAGGCATCCACCGTGGCGACGAAGAACATGACCAGACTGAGCAGGGCGCTCACAATGACGGCGACGATGACCACCAGGCGCATGTCCCAAAGCATCTTCTCGAACAGCACTTCGATCTTCTTGTTCATCGGCAGGTCCTGGGGATGGGGAAGTGTTTGGCGCATAAGTCTAAGGGCTGTCCGGCCCGCGCCTCAATGCCCGGCGGACCGTTGCGTGGCATAATTCCTGCACACTTTGCTCAATGATATCCCTGGCATGGCCGAGATCCTGGTCCTCTACTACAGCCGCGATGGCGGCACCGCCGCGATGGCGCGGCACGTGGCGCGCGGCGTCGAATCCGTCCCCGGCATGCAGGCTCGGCTGCGGCGCATCGATGCGGGCGAATCCGCCGCGGTGGCCGATGCGCCGCCCGCCGCGCGGGTGGACGACCTGGCCGAGTGCGCGGGCCTGGTGCTCGGCAGCCCCACCTACTTCGGCAACATGGCCGGCCCGGTCAAGCAGTTCATCGACCAGACCAGCAGCCTGTGGCTGACCGGCGCGCTGATTGGCAAGCCGGCGGGGGTGTTTACCTCCACCGCCAGCCTGCACGGCGGCCAGGAGAGCACCCTGCTGTCGATGATGATCCCCCTGCTGCACCATGGCATGCTGCTGGTCGGTCTGCCCTACAGCGAGCCGGCCCTGCTGCGCACGAAAAGCGGCGGCACGCCCTATGGCGCCAGCCACACCTCAGGCGACGGCCGCCAGCCGCTGACCGAGGAGGAGAAGGCCCTGTGCCAGGCCCTCGGCCGCCGCGTCGCCGACACCGCCCGTCGCCTGGGCGCAACGCCCCCGGCAGGCTGAGCCGCTTTCACCCGGTGCAAGCCGCGGTATATAGTGAAATCTTCCATAAACATGTAAGACGCCATGATCAAAAAATGCCTGTTTCCCGCGGCCGGTTACGGCACCCGCTTCCTCCCCGCGACCAAGGTCATCCCCAAGGAGATGCTACCGATCGTGGATAAGCCGCTGATCCAGTACGGTGTCGAGGAGGCCATGGAGGCAGGCATCCGCGAGATGGCCATGGTGACCGGCCGCGGCAAGCGCGCGCTCGAGGACCACTTCGACATCAACTACGAGCTCGAGTCCCAGCTGCGCGGCACCAGCAAGGAAAGCCTGCTGGCTGGCATCCGCCACATCATCGACAGCTGCAGCTTCTCCTACACCCGCCAGACCGAGATGCGCGGCCTCGGCCACGCGGTGCTGACCGGCGAGACCCTGATCGGCCACGAGGAACCGTTCGCCGTCATCCTGGCCGACGACCTGTGCGTGAGCGATTCGCAGGGCGTGCTGGCGCAGATGGTCGAGGTGCACAAGAAGCACGGCTGCACCGTGGTCGCGGTGGAGGAAGTGCCGCAGAATGAGATCCACAAGTACGGCGTGATCGCGGGTGAGGAGATCGAACCCGGCGTCTACCGTGTCGACCACATGGTCGAGAAGCCCGCCGCCGAGGTGGCCCCCAGCAACCTCGCCGTGATCGGCCGCTACATCATCACCCCGGACATCTTCGACATCCTGCGCGAGACCCAGCCCGGCGCAGGGGGCGAGATCCAACTGACCGACGCGCTGATGCAGCAGGCCAGGCAGGGCCGCGTCATGGCCTACAAATTCAAGGGCCGTCGTTTCGACTGCGGTTCCGTGGGTGGCTTCGTCGCCGCCACCAACTACTTCTACCACATGGGCCGCAGGTAATACCGCATGCACATCTCCCAAGACTCCGTCGTCACCATCGACTACCGCCTGACCAATGACGCAGGTGAGGTGATCGACTCCTCCGAGCATCACGGGCCGTTGGCCTACCTGCACGGTCACGGCAACATCATCCCGGGCCTCGAGCAGGCCCTTGAGGGGCGCGGCGCGGGTGACTCCTTCAAGGTCAGCGTCGAGCCGGCCCTGGGCTACGGGGAGCGCAACCCTGCCCTCACCCAGACCCTGCCGAGCAGCATGTTCGGCGGCGTCGACCAGATCCAGGTCGGCATGCAGTTCCATGCCCAGACCGACCACGGCATCGAGGTGGTCACCGTGACCGCGGTCGAAGGCGACCAGGTCACCATCGACGGTAACCATCCGCTGGCGGGCCAGACCCTGCACTTCGACGTCACGGTGCGCGAGGTCCGCGCGGCCGATGCTGAGGAGCTCGCCCACGGCCATGTGCACGGCGAGCACGGCCATCACCACTGAGCGAAGGCGCTCGGTAACCAAGGGGGCTGCGGCCCCCTTTTTCGTGCCCACCGAGGATGCCCGCATGGCACGGCGGGTTGAACTTTGCCGCCATTGCACGTATCCATTCCCAGAATTCAAAACCGCCCACGGAGCCCCCATGAGCCTGCAAGCCCTGATCTTCGACGTCGACGGCACCCTGGCCGACACCGAGCGCGACGGCCATCGCCCCGCCTTCAACGCCGCCTTCCGCGAGGCCGGTCTGGACTGGGACTGGGACGTGGCGATGTACGGCGAACTGCTGGCGGTGACCGGCGGCAAGGAACGTATCCGCTACTACCTGGAGCGATTCAACCCGGACTTCATCCTGCCGGACAACGCCGACGCATGGATCGCCGACCTGCACAAGGCCAAAACCCGCCACTACGTGCGCATGCTGGGCGAGGGGCTGATCCCGCTGCGCCCGGGCGTGAAGCGCCTGATCGCGGAGGCGCGCGCCGAGGGCCTGCGTCTGGCCATCGCCACCACCACCACGCCCGAGAACGTCACCGCGCTGCTCGCCGCCACCCTCGGCCCGGACAGCATCGGCTGGTTCGAGGTGATCGCCGCCGGCGACATCGTGCCGAAGAAGAAGCCGGACCCGGCCATCTACACCTGGGCGCTGGAGAGCATGGGGCTCGCCCCCGAGGCCTGCCTGGCGTTCGAGGATTCGCGCAACGGCGTGCTCTCCTCCACGGGCGCCGGCCTGCGCACCCTGGTCACCATCAACGACTACACCCGCGATGACGAGCTGACCGGCGCCGAGCTGATCCTGGAACACCTGGGCGAGCCGGGCGAACCCGCGAACATCCTGTTCGGCGGCGAGGGCGCGCGGGTCGTGGATATCCCGTTCCTGCGCGAGCTGGCCGCGAGATAAGAACGGTCATTCAGGGCATCAAATCCCTGAATGATCAGGGTGGGCATCTGCCATTATCCTTGGTCTGATCAACGGCGAGGAGCCGCCTCGCCCCCACCGACGGACGACCGATGAGCAGCCTTGACGCTCCATTCCCCTATGCCGATTTCCTCGACCAGTTCGAGGAGGCAATCTACTGGCACATTGCCTGGTATTCGCGCGGCATTCGCCACCTGATGTTCAGCAACGGCGCGGGCGACGACCTCGTCGGCAAGGATGCGCACCTGCACTGCCGCCTGGGCGGATTCCTCAGTCGCTTTCCCACCCCGCCGGGTTGCGCCGGGATGGTCGAACAGATCGACGAGCTGCACGAGCAGATGCATGCGCTGATGCGCGATGCCCTGCTGGAGAGGCGCGAAGGCGCCCCCATCGGCGAGGATGCCTACGCCGAGATCGAGGAAATGCAGAGCATGTTCTTCAGCAGCCTGCACGGCCTGTTCCGCAAGGTGATGGAGGATCACTGCCTGGAGATCGCCCGCCAGCAGCTCAAGGCTCAAGCTGCCAGCTGACCGGCTTCGGAGACCATCCGGCCACGGGCAGTCCACTATCGCCTCAGGCCCAGGCCTCGAGGCGGGCCGCGCCAAGCACGACGCGCAGCAGGTCGGCCACGCGGATGAGGCCCACCGGCCGATTTTCGTCATCCACCACGGGCAAGGCCGGATAGTCCTGATCCAGCATCAGGCGCGCGACGAGCTCGAGCGGCGCATCCTCGCGCACCGCGTCCACCGGCCTACGGCACACATCCCCCACGGTCAGCGGCTCCACCGGGGCGCGCGGCGACTCGCCAGGCGGCCAGACGGTCCGCAACAGCCCCCGGGTTTCCAGCAGGCCGATCAGCTCGCCCGCATCGTCCACCACCATGGCCTGCTCGATGCCCCGGCGGTGCAAGGCCTCGCGGGCCTCACCCAGGGGCATGGAGGCCTTCAGGGTATACGCGCCATCCTGCATGAGCTCGCCCGCACGCACGGCCCGTGCGGCCGCCCCTGTCCGCTCCCGCGTCGCGCTGATCGCCGCCCGCAGCCGTGCGGCGGCCTGCGCGGCGGGACCTGCCTCATCCTGCACAGGCCTGACCGCCGCCGCGGGCTGCGTTGCGGCCGGACCGCCCTCCAACGGCAGTCGCTCGAGGGGGTAGGGATCGTGTACACCGGGTCCGTGAACGATGATGGCCATGCATTGCCTCGCTCGGCTGGATGCCTGCCGTGCGCCACGTCCGGCCAGGCCTTAAGCGGGATAACCCAAACCGGCCTCGTGCAAAAGGCCGCGCCCCCACGCCTCCACCTGATCGAGAATAAGCCATTCACGGCCGGTCGATGAGGGATCGGCGCGCAAGGCCTCGATGCTGGTGAAGAACTTCTCCGCCCACATCCCCGCCCCGCCCTCCTCGTGCAGCAGGCGCGAAGCGAGCAGGTCATGCCAGTGTTCGCGCTCCCCCGCCCCAAGGGTCGCCGGGAAGTGGCGCGCGCGGTAGCGGAACATCAGCTCGCGCAGACGAGCATCCTGCAGGGCCTGCTGCAACTCGGCCAACCGCTCCGGCGCCAGGGTGCGCACCTGCGCCAGGCGCTGGCGATCGCCATCCGGCATGAAGCCCTGGTACAGCGCCGCCTCGGCGTCCACCGCGCGGGCTGGTGGCTCGGCGGCATACAGGCCGCGTGCCAGGGCCTCGAAGGCCTCGCGGTGGGTATGGATGAAGTCGAAGTGGCGCTGGCAGGCAGAGAGGTCAAGTCCAAGACGCTGTGCGCCGGCCTCGTCCAGCACGCGGAAGGGCGCCAGCAACGGGGCGCGGTTGAGATGCAGCTCCTTGATCGCCGGACGTTCGACGCCGTCGGGGAGTTCGGCCGCGGGGGTATAGAGCCATTCGAGCAAGATCTCGGCCGGGGTATCCAGCAGCCGCTCCGGGTTTTGGCGCAGGTCGGCCACGATCAGCCGGTTCTGGATGCGCGGGTGCGCGCCAAGCACTGCGATCGCGGTGGTATGGCCGTGGATGGCGGGGAACATGCCCGAGGTGTGCAGCAGCGGCTTGCCCTGCTCCCTCACCAGCAGGTCGCGCACCGCATTCTTGCCGCGCAGGGCATAGGCATAGTCGAACAGCCTGGGCTGGCGCGCGCGGATCAGGCGCGCGAGGGCGATGGTGGCGCGCACGTCGGACAGGGCATCGTGGGCGTCGATATGCGGCAGATCATTGGCGAGGGTCAGGTGCTCCAGCCGGAAACTCGGCGCGCCGTCCTCCCGCCGGGGCCACTCGATACCATCCGGGCGCAGGGCGTAGGTGTAGCGCGCGACGTCCAGCAGGTCCCAGCGGCTGTTGCCGTTCTGCCACTCGTGCGCGTAGGGGTCGATGAAGTTGCGCCAGAACAGGAAGCGGGTGTAGCTGTCATCGAAGCGGATGCTGTTGAAGCCTGCGATGCAGGTGCCCGGCTCGCCCATCGCCGCCCGCACCCGGTCGGCGAATTCGGGCTCGGGCAGGCCGCGCTCCTCCGCCTGTTGCGGGGTGATGCCGGTGATCAGGCAGGCCACCGGGTCCGGCAGGCAGTCGTGGCATGGCTTGCAGAACAGTTCGATCGGCTCGCCGACCGGCTCCAGCCGCTCGTCGGTGCGGATGGCGGCGAACTGGGCGATGCGGCCGCTGGCAGGATCGGCGCTGAAGGTTTCGTAGTCGTACCAGAGGATGGAGTTCAAGGGCTGTTTCCCGCACGAAATGACGTTGCGTCCTAGAATGGCGACATGGACATCATCACCGATCTGCTCGCCTGGTTCGAGGCTCACCCCTGGCTGGTCGTCGGGCTGAGCATCTTCAGCCTCCTCAGTTTCCTTGGCGCGCTGGTCAGCCTGCCCTGGCTGGTCACGCGCATCCCGCCCGACTACTTCGCCCCGCCGCACCGCAAGCGCTCGCGCTTCGCCGAAAAGCACCCCGTCCTGCGCTGGGACCTCCTGATCCTGCGCAACGTGATCGGACTGGTGATCCTGTTCGCAGGCATCCTGATGCTGTTCATCCCGGGTCAGGGGCTGATTACCATCCTCACCGGGCTGATCCTGATGAACTACCCGGGCAAGTACCGGCTGGAACGCTGGATCATCCGCAGGCCCCTGCTGCTGAGCGCCGTCAACGCCCTGCGGGTCAAGCGGGGCGCGGATCCGCTGGAGTTCTGAGTCAATACTGAACGAACCCAGCCATGGATTCTTTGGGTTCGGCCCGTCAGCCCCCGGAAATGTTCGGCATCCTCGCCGACAGCGGCCGCGCCTCGCCGTAGAGGCGCCACTCGAACACTGTGGCGTAGTGCAGCACGGCACGACAGTACTCGCGGGTCTCGGTGAAGGGCACGGTGTCGATCCAGATATCCGCCGGCAGGGTCTCGGCCTTCGGCAACCACTGCTTCACCCTCCCCGGCCCTGCGTTGTAGGCGGCGGTGGCGAGCACCTGGTTCTCGTCGAACTTGTCCAGCACGTAGCGCAGGTAGGCGCTGCCAAGGCGCATGTTGGAGGCCGGATCGTGCAGATCGCTGCTTCCTGGAGCCGGCAGGTCGAACTTCTTCGCCACGTACTTGGCCGTCTCAGGCATGAGCTGCATCAGGCCCTGGGCCCCGGCACTGGAGCCGATGTCCGGCATGAAGGCGCTCTCGCGCCGCATGACGCCGAACATCCAGCCGCTGTCGATGGCGGTCTGGCGGGCGAAGCGCTCGACGTCGTCCCGCCACGGCAGGGGAAAGCGGACCTCGAGGTCCTCGAGGCCGGCATGGCGCGCCTTGCCCATGGTGATGGCGGCACGGTCCATCCAGCCCCAGCGGGCGGCCAGGTGCGCGGCGGCGCGCAGGCTCGACGGGGCCAGGTCACGCAGGGCCACCTGCCATTCCTTGCGTGCCTCGCTCACCAGGCCCATGGCATGGAACTCGCGCGCACGGCGGACGGCCGGGCGGGCGGCAACCTGCTCGACCATCTCGTCGGGAGGCAGATCGACATAGGCGAGCCCGTAGCGGACGCCGGCACGGTCCGCCGCCAACAGGCCGTAGTAGCTGACGCCCCGGGCGACATCCCGCCAGATCTGCCGCGCGGCATCATCCTGCCCCAGCGCCTCCATGGCCCGGGCGCGCCAGTAGCGCCACTCCTCCTCGGCCTGCTCCTCCGCCGGCATGGCCTCGATGGCGGCGAGCACCCGATCCCAGCGCTGGGTGCGGAGGGCCGCGCGCACCTTCCAGGCACGGCCCTCCTTGTCGAGGGCTCCGGAGGGCACGCCCTCGAACCAGTCGGAGGCCTCAGGCCGATGCTGGCGGGCCGCTGCCATGGCGATCCCGCCCTCCGCCTCGTGGCGCACCGCGGCCGGCATGGCCCCACGCGCCGCCAGGCCAAGCCAGAGCGCGCGCGCCTCGCCTGCATCCTTGCGCGCCACGCGCTTGATGGCGTCGGCCAGCATGAGGTGCAGCACCGCATCGCCCCGTGCGCCCTTCTGCCGCTCAAGGAAGCGCTCGGGCGACTTGCGCGCCTCCACCCAGACGGGGATGCGGTCCTGCGCTCCAACCCGCGTGGCCAGGCGGCGTGCCTCGCTGGTCCGGCCATCCTCCATGGCCTGCTCGATGCGCTTCCAGAGCCGCTCCGAGGTCAGATACCCCGCCTCCGCCAGCCAATCCTCGATCTGCTGGCAGGCCTCCGGCATCGCCTTGCCTTCGTTCCACAGCGCGAGCACCTCCCCCGGCTGGGGGCGCGCCCCCAGCGCCACAGCGCGGGCCACCATGCGCTGGCAGCGGAATTCGAAGCCCTCCAGCGCGGCATCATCGAAGGCGAGATAGGACGCCCAGTCGCCCGTGTCGGCGAACAGGCGCAACATGCGCTTGCGCAGGTCCTCGGCCATGAAGCTGTCCGGCACCTCGCGCAGGAAGGCGGCGACCTCCCCGGCGGGCGCCGCCTCGAGGCGCGCGCGCAGATCGAGGTAGCGCAGGTAATCCTTCAACGGGTAGTCCCGCAGATCGTCCAGGCGGGCCAGCGCAGTATCGCGCTGGCCCGCCTGGAGGGCCGCGAGGGCCTCGCGGAAGAGGGGGCGATCATCCTCCACCCCCGCCCATGTGGGGGAGGGCATGGCACCGCCGAGAAGCAGGGCAACAACCAGTGGGCCGGCAGACAAACGCATAAAGCATCCGCGCCCGAGGGCGCTCCTGTGGAGGGATGGGGTTCGGTCGGCATAGCGTTGCCATCCGTCCGGATGGACTTTCGCGCCGATTGCATCACAATTTTAGCCCATGTACACCGGCCGATTCGCCCCGACCCCGAGCGGTCCGCTCCATTTCGGTTCCCTGATCGCCGCCCTGGCGAGCTTTCTCGATGCCCGCGCCCACGGGGGGCGCTGGCTGGTGCGCATCGAGGACCTGGACCCGCCGCGCTGCATGCCCGGCGCGGCAGACACCATCCTGCGCCAGCTGGAGGCCCACGGGCTGGAGTGGGATGGTGAAGTCGTCCACCAGTCCACCCGCACCGAGGCCTATCGCGAGGCGCTGGAGGCCCTGCGCCGGCTTGGCCTGGCCTATCCCTGCACCTGCTCGCGCACCGAAATCCGCGCCCAGGCCTCGCGCATGGGGCGCGAGGGCCCGATCTATCCCGGCACCTGCCGCATGCGCCCCCCCATTCCCGGCCGGCAGCATGCCATGCGGCTCGACACCCGTGGCGCGGTGATCGACTTCACCGACCGCCTGTACGGACCGATACGGCAGGACATCGGGAACGAACTGGGTGATTTCATCATCTGGCGGGTGGAGGACATCGCCAGCTACCACCTCGCGGTGGTGGTCGACGATGCCTGGCAGGGGGTGACCGACGTGGTTCGCGGCGCCGACCTGCTCGACTCCACCCCTCGCCAGATTCTCCTGCAGCGTCTGCTCGGCCTGGCGGAGCCGCGCTACCTGCACCTGCCGCTTGCGCTGGCGCCAAATGGTCAGAAGCTCTCCAAGCAGAACCTTGCCCCGGCGCTCGCGCTGGAGACCTCAGCACAGGAGCTGGTGCGCGCCCTGCACTTCCTCGGCCAGTCGCCCGAGCCGGGGCTTGCGGGGGCGCGGCCCGAGGAGATCGTGGCCTGGGCCATCCCCCGCTGGCGTCCCGAGGCCATCCCCACCGGACACCGCGCCATCAGTTGATGGGCGTGCTTCTAGGCAGGGTCAGCACCGGGCTCCCCTCCCCCTCCTGCACGATCACCCAGGCCTTGCCGTCGTGGCTGTAACTCAACCCCTCGTACTGCCTGGCCCCAGGCAGATCGTACACCTTCGGCGTGCCGCGCAGGGCCTCGAGCCAGGATTGCCCGGCCTGCCTTGGGAAGGCATACAGATGCGCATAGGTCAGCACGGCCACCTCGCCCCCATCCGGGGCAAAGGCCATGTCGGTGGGCTGGTGGGTGAAGGGCAGCACCTTCAGCTCGCTCGGCATGCCCGTGGTCAGGGGGGCGGCAAGCTCCGCGATCTCGCCCAGGTAATCGAGCTTGCGCGATCCGCCCTTGCCTGCCAGCAGCGGGGCGCGGTACAGGCGCGCGGGGACGTCGCGCTTGCTGAGGATATAGACGGCCCCCTCCGCGCCATCCACGGCCATGGCCTCGGCATCGCGCGGACCGTCGGGATAGGTCAGGCGCAGGGTCCAGGCCGGACCGACGTGCAGCCGCCCCTCGGCCTTCCCAGGCTCCTCGACGGCATCCAGGCGAATGCCGCGACCGCGCCGGGCACGGTTGTCGCCCAAGTCGCCGATCAGCAGGTAACCCTTCCCCTTCCAGCGGAAGGCGCTGATCGCTTCCCAATCGTAGGGCTTGAGTCCATCGACCCACAGCTCGCCGCGCACGCGCCCCGCCACGTCGATAGCGTAAAGCAGCGGCTCGGTCGACTGGCTGTCGAAGAAGGCGCGGCTGTCATTGTGGGCCCAGTAGATCCCCGTCTGTCGGGTGGATGCGGCCAGCCCGCTCACCTCCTCAATACGCGGATCGAGCCGGGTCTCAGCTCCGCCGAACTGGCTTGAGGCCACGCTCTGGCAGGCCGTCAGGAGGGTGAGCAGCAGGCCGGCAAGGCCCAGGAGGCTCGGATGGGCGATGGGCCGGGAACAGGCAAAGGCTGGCATGCGGACAGTCGTTCGGGAAGGAAAAATGGACCCAATGGTATGCCAGGCGTGGCTCGGCTTCATTACCCGCCGGGCCGCACGCAACAAAAAAGCGCGGACTTGCCGCGCTTTTTCAGTGGCCTTATGCGGACCGCAATCAGAGCTTGCTGGCCTCGCTGGCCAGGTATTCGGCCACACCCTGCGGATCGGCCTTCATGCCCTTGTCGCCCTCCTTCCAGCCGGCCGGGCAGACCTCGCCGTGCTGCTCGGTGAACTGCAGCGCGTCGACCATGCGCAGGGTTTCATCGATGTTGCGCCCCAGCGGCAGGTCGTTGACCACCTGGTGGCGCACGATGCCGCTCTTGTCGATCAGGAAGGTGCCGCGGAAGGCCACGTTGCCGTCCGGGGTTTCCACATCATAGGCCTTGCAGATGGCATGGTTCATGTCGGCCACCAGGGTGTAACGGACCGGACCGATGCCGCCCTTCTCAACCGGGGTGTTGCGCCAGGCGTTGTGGGTGAAGTGGGAGTCGATGGAGACACCGATCACCTCGACGTTGCGCTTCCTGAATTCCTCGATGCGGTGATCGAAGGCGATCAGCTCGGAGGGGCAGACGAAGGTGAAGTCGAGCGGGTAGAAGAAGATGACCGCATATTTGCCGCGGATGGCGGAATCGAGACGGAAATCCTCGACGATCTGGCCATTGCCGAGCACGGCGGCGGCGGTGAAGTTGGGGGCCTGACGGCCGACGAGTACGCCCATGGAGGTTCTCCTTGTTGCCTGGGTGGGTCAGAAGCCCGATGAGTCTAGTCGGATTTGGACGACATGCTCAACCATTGATCCGATGGTATTTGGCCTCCAGCTCCTCGCGCGTCTCTTTGTGCTCCGGGTCCGGGATGATGCAGTCCACCGGGCAGACCTCGACGCATTGGGCGGTGTCGTAGTGCCCCACGCACTCGGTGCACAGACTCGGGTCGATGACGTAAATCTCATCCCCCTGGGAGATGGCGCCGTTCGGGCACTCCGGCTCGCACACGTCGCAGTTGATGCATTCGTCGGTAATCAGCAGGGCCATGATGCCTCCCGGTTGGATCAGAAAAATCGGCGCGAATATTAGCCAAACTTGACCTTCAACGCAGCCTGCACGTTCGGCGGCACGAAGGGCGAGACGTCCCCGCCGAGCCTCGCGATCTCGCGCACCAGGGTGGAGGCAAGGAAGCTGTAGCTCTCCGCCGGGGTGAGGAAGACCGTCTCGAGCGCGGGATCCAGGCGGCGGTTGATCGCCGCGAGCTGCATCTCGTACTCGAAGTCCGACACCGCGCGCAGGCCGCGGATCACCGCCCGCGCCCCCATCGCGCGGGCGAAATCGACCAGCAGGCCATGGAACGGTTCCACCCTCACCCCGGGAATGCCCGCCAGGGCCTCGCGCGCCATCGCTGTGCGCTCCGCGAGATCGAACACCGGAGTCTTGGTGCTGTGTGCCGCGACCCCCACCACCACCTCGCCGAACAGCGAGGCCGCGCGCCGGATCACGTCGATGTGGCCGAGGGTGATCGGGTCGAAGGTGCCGGGATAGATGGTGGTGGTCATGGCTCGGTTCAAGGGCTGAGGTGGTAGAGATAGTACCCCACCTCGCCCGCCGCGCCCTGGCGCAGCAGGGCCCAGCCCGACGGCACCTGCGGGGGACCGAGTTTCGCGGGACGCTCCACGTAGATGCGCGCATCCGGCGCGAGCCAGCCCGCCCCGTCGATGGCTTCCAGCGCCTTCTCCAGCAGGTCGCTGGCATAGGGCGGATCAAGGAAGACCACGTCGTACGGCCGGGACGGGGCGTGGCGCAGGAAGGCCTGGGCATCCTGGTGATGCACCCGCGCCCGGTCAAGCAGGCGCAGCACGTCGAGGTTGGACTCGAGCAGGCGCGCCGCCCCGCCGTCCTTTTCGACCAGGTCGCACCAGGCCGCCCCGCGCGAGAGCGCCTCAAGGCCAAGCACCCCGCTGCCGGCGAACAGGTCGAGCACCCGCGCGCCCGGCAGGAGGGGGGCGAGCCAGTTGAACAGGGTCTCGCGCACCCGGTCCGGGGTCGGACGCAGGCCGGGCCGGTCGAGCACCTTGAGCTGGCGGCGCTTGTGTTCGCCGCCGATGATGCGCACCACGTTACTGCTGCGAGCCACCCACGATCACCATGATGAGCCGGTCGGGATGGATGCGGCGCTGCCAGGCCGCGCGGATGTCGTCCACGCTGGTTGCCTCGACCCGTTTCGGATACTGGTCGAGGAAGTCGAGCGGCAGGCGGTAGAGGCCGATGATCGACAGCCAGTCGGCGATCTCGCGGTTGCTGTCGAGCCTGAGCGGGAAGCCGCCGACGATGTTCTTCTTGGCGTGTTCGAGCTCGGCCTCGCTCGGCCCCTCCCGCACGAAGCGGGCGAGGTTGTCGCGCAGCAGGGCCTCCGCCTGCCCCGCCTGGTCGAGCCGGGTCTGGAGCCCCATCTGGAACGGGCCGGGAACGGCCATCGGCAAAAGGTAGCTGTACACGCTGTAGGCCAGACCACGCTTCTCGCGGATCTCCTCCATCAGCCGGGAGGAGAAACCGCTGCCACCGAGCACGTGGTTGCCGACATAGAGCGGGAAGTAGTCCGCATCACTGCGCGCCATGCCCACCTGCCCGGCCAGGATGGTCACCTGGGTGGAGGGGAAGGGGATACGCACGGTCTTGCCTTCGACCGGTTCCGCGGGGTTGGGCAGAGGCGGAAGGGGCTCGCCCTGGGGGACAGCGGCGGCCAGGCGTTCGGCCAGTTGCTCGGCCTGTGCGCGGCTCAAATCGCCCACCAGGGCGATCACCATGCCGGCGGCGACGTAGTGGCGGCGGTGAAAGTCGCGCACGTCCCCGACCTTGAGCGCCTGCAGGCTGTCCGCCTCGCCCTCCGGCTGGAAGGCATACGGATGATCGCCATAGAGGGCCTTGTAGAAGGCGCGGCGGGCCACCTCCCCCGGCTGCTGCTCGCCGGCCTTCAGGCCCAGCAGGGCGCGCTCGCGCTCGCGGCGAAAGTCCTCCTCGGCAAAGCGCGGCCGCCCCATGACGGCGACGAAGGTTTCCAGGGCCGACTCGAGCCGGGCGGGGTCGCTCAGGCTGCGCAGGCTGAGGGTGGCGGCGTCCTGACTGGCCGAGGCACCGAAGCGCGCGCCGACGTTCTCGAAGGCCTCGGCCACGGCCTGCGCATCCCTCTCGCCCGCCCCCTGGTCCAGCAGCGCGGCAGTCAGACTGGCCAGGCCGTGCGCCGCGCCATCGCGCGCACTTCCGGCATCGAAGCTGACGCGGATGTCGACCATCGGCAGGGCGCGCGCCTCAACGAACAGCACCCGGACGCCGCCGGACGTCTCCCAGTGCTGGATGGGCAAGCCGGCCCAGGCGGGGACGGCCACGAACAGGAGTAGCAGGCCGCGCAACAGATCAGCGAACATGACGGGCACCTCCCATGCCTTCCGGACGTGGCGGCGTCGCCCCGGGTTCGAGCGGCAGCGGGTCAAGCACCCCGACCGTCAGCCGGTCGTCGATCAGGTACTTGCGCGCCACGGCCTGCACCTGCTCGGCGGTCACCGCCTCGATGCCTGGCACCAACTCGTTCAGGCGCCGGTGCCCCAGGCCGACCGTCTCATAGGCCCCAAGGCGCATGGCCTGGTAGAACACCGAATCGCGCCCGTAGACCTCGGCCGCGATGACCTGCGCCTTGACGCGCGCCAGCTCCGCCGCACTGACCGGCTCGTCGTGCAGGCGGGCGATCTCCCGGCGCAGGGCCTGTTCGAGCTGGCCCACCGATACCCCTTCGGAGGGCACCGCGGAGATTTGGAACAGGTCATGCAGGCGGCTGTCCGCGCCGTAGCCCGCACTCACCTCGCCGGCCAGGCGCGACTCGCGCACCAGGCTCTGCTGCAGGCGCGCGCTCTGGCCGCCATCCAACACCCCCGCAAGAACTTCCAGCGCGTAGGCCTCCCAGGCGGGCACGTCGTCCAGGAGCACCGGCACCCGGTACCCCATGAGCAGGGCGGGCAGTCTGGCCGGGGCGCGCAGCACCATGCGCCGCTCACCGGCCTGCTCGATCGCCTGGCGGCGCTCGCGCCCGGCCAGCTCGAAGGGCTGCAGCGGACCGAAATACTTGAGCGCGAGCCGCTTCACCTCGGCAGGCGTCACGTCGCCGACCACCACGAGGGTGGCATTGTTCGGCGCATAGTGGGCGCGATACCAGCTGCGCAGGTCCTCAGCCCGGAGCCGGTCGAGATCGTCCATCCAGCCGATGATCGGGTGGTGGTAGCCGCCATTGAGCCAGGCCATGGCCTGGAATTGCTCGTACAGGCGGGCGTTGGGGTCGTCCTCCGTGCGCATGCGGCGCTCCTCCTTGACCACCTCGACCTCCTTGACGAAGTCCTCCTCACGCAAAAGCAGGTTGCGCATGCGGTCGGCCTCGAGCTCAAGGGCGACCTCCAAATGCTCCTTGGCCAAGGTCTGGAAATAGGCGGTGTAGTCGCGGCTGGTGAAGGCGTTCTCCTGCCCGCCATGCGCGGCGATGATCTCGGAGAACTTGCCGGCGGGCACCTTGGCCGTGCCCTTGAACATCATGTGCTCGAGCACGTGCGAGATGCCCGTCAGCCCGCCGGGTTCGTCGCTCGAGCCAACCTTGTACCAGACCTGCGAGGTCACCACCGGGGCGCGATGATCCGGCTGGACGAGGATGCGCAGACCATTGGGCAGGTGATCCTCGAAGACTTGGGGAGCGGCCTGCGCGAGGCTTGCGCACCACAAGCCGACGCACAACAAGATCCATCGCGGCATGACGGGTCTCCGTGAAAGTTCGGGCCAAAAAGTTCGTGGATGATACGATACAGGGATATCCCTAGCGTGCGACAAGAGCATTCCATGTTTGGTTTCCTGCGCCGTTTCCGGCGTGAAGACAAAGCCGAAGAAACCGCCCTGCCCCAGGCCGAACTCAGCGCGCCCGGGGCCCTCGCCGAGCCCCAAGCCGAGCCTGTCGAGCCCCCTGCCCTCGCGCAGGAGCCCCCCCAGCCCAGCATCGAGCCGGTGCCGCCCTCACTGCCCCAGCAGGGGGAGCCCACCGAGCCGCCGGCCGGCGGGCTGTGGTCCAGCCTGCGCAGCAAGCTCGCCCGCACCCGCGCCGGCCTGACCGAGGGGCTCGCGAGCCTCGTGCTGGGCAAGAAGCAGATCGACGACGAGCTGCTGGAGGACATCGAGACCCGCCTGCTGCTCGCCGATGTCGGCATGGAGACCACGCAGGAGATCATCGCCGAGCTGACCCGGCGCGTCTCGCGCAAGGAACTCAAGGACCCCGAGGCCCTGCTCGAGGCCCTGTACGAGCACATGGTGCGCCTGCTGGAACCGGTGGCCCAGCCCCTGGTGATCGACCCGGGCAGGAAACCGCATGTGATCCTGGTCGTCGGCATCAACGGCGCGGGCAAGACCACCACCATCGGCAAGCTCGGCCAGCGTTACGCGCAGGCCGGGCACAAGGTGATGCTGGCAGCAGGGGATACCTTCCGCGCCGCCGCCGTCGAGCAACTGCAGGCTTGGGGGGCGCGCACCGGCGTACCGGTCATCGCCCAGGGCCAGGGCGCAGATTCCGCCGGGGTGGTGTTCGATGCCCTGCAGGCGGCCAGAGCGCGCGGCGCGGACGTGCTGATCGCGGACACGGCCGGCCGCCTGCACACCCAGGGCGGCTTGATGGAGGAGGTCAAGAAGGTCAAGCGCGTGCTCGCCAAGCTTGACCCGAGCGCCCCGCACGAGGTGCTTTTGGTACTGGATGCGAGCATCGGCCAGAACGCGCTGAACCAGGCCGTACAGTTCAACGAGGCACTGGGCGTGACCGGACTCGTCATCACCAAGCTCGACGGCACGGCCAAGGGCGGCATCGTGTTCGCCATCACCCGCAGGCTCGGCCTGCCGATCCGCTTCATCGGCGTGGGGGAGAAGGCCGAGGACCTCCGCCCGTTCAATGCGCGCGAATTCGTCGACGCCCTGCTCGACCACGAGTCCTGATGCCCGGAGGGAGGCCATGATCGAGTTCAGCCGGGTCAGCAAGACCTATCCGAACGGGCAGGCTGCACTGCAGGAGGTCAGCTTCCGCCTGCCGGCCGGCCGCATGGCCTTCCTCACCGGCCCCTCCGGCGCCGGGAAAAGCACCTTGCTCAAGCTGATCCCGCAGATCGAGCGCCCAAGCTCAGGCAAGGTGCTGATCCATGGCACCGACATCGGCCGGCTGGCGGGCTGGCGCATCCCGCACCTGCGCCGCCGCATCGGCCTGATCTTCCAGGATCCGCACCTGTTGTCCGAATCGAGCGTGTTCGACAACATCGCCCTGCCCCTGCGCGTGCAACACTACCCGCGCGAGGAGACCGCCCGCCGGGTGCGGGCCGCGCTGGACAAGGTCGGCCTGCTGGATCGCGAGAGGGCACGCCCGCAGGAGCTCTCCGGCGGCGAGCAGCAGCGCGTCAACATCGCCCGCGCCCTGGTCGCGAAGCCCTCGATCATCCTGGCGGATGAGCCGACCGGCAACCTCGACCCCGAGCTCGCGCTCGAGATCATGCGCCTGTTCACCCAGTTCAATGCCGCCGGCGTGACCATGCTGATCGCCACCCATGCCCTGGGGCTGATCAACCAGTTCGATGCCCCGCGCCTGATGCTGCGCGATGGACGCCTGCACATGGAGGAGGCATGAGCCGCCACCACGCCCAGCGCGGACACACCGCCCAAGTCCGCCTCCATGCCTGGCTGTCCCATCACGGTGAAAGCCTGCGCGATGCCCTCCGCCGCCTCAAACGCCGCCCCTTCGGCCACCTGCTCAGCATGCTGGTCATCGCCGCCAGCCTGACCATTCCCATCACCCTTCTCGCCACCCTGCACGGCGCCCGCACCGGCCTCGCGGGCTGGTCGAACGAGGCCGCCCAGCTGCAACTTTTCCTCAAGCCGGCGGCGAGCAGCAGCGAGGCCGAAGCCCTGCTGCGCTCGCTCCGCCAGGATCAGGCGATCGCGGAGGCACGCCTGATCACCCCGGAGGAAGGGCTGGCCCAACTTGCCCGCGCCCATGCGCTCGACGGCCTGCTGGATGAACTGAAGGACAATCCCCTGCCGGCCGTGATCGAACTCCGGCCGCACTCGGCCGCGGACCTGGAGGGCCTGCGCACGCGCCTGGCCGGCCGCCCCGAGGTCGACACGGTGCGGATGGATTCGGAGGCGGTCCAGCGCCTGCGTGGACTGATCGATGCCGGCGAGCGACTGACGCTGATCTTCCTCGTCATCCTCGCCCCCGCGCTGGCGATCACCGTCGGCAACACCATCCGCCTGGAACTCGAGCGGCGCGCCGAGGAGGTGCGCCTGCTTCAGCTGATCGGCGCCACCCATGCCTTCATCCGCCGCCCGCTGCTCTATGCCGGGGCTATCCTCGGCCTGGGCGGGACGCTGCTTGGCCTGCTGTTCGCAGGCCTGGCCATGCGCCTGCTGCTTCAGGCCGCAGCAGACAGCGGCTGGCAGATCGCCCTGCCGACCGTGCCGTCCTACCTTCTGCTGATCCTCATCCCCGTTGGCATGGCGCTCGGGATACTGGCCGCCTGGCTGGCCAGCGCGCTGCAGATCCGTCGCATCCGTCCGGCCTGAACCGCGCCTGCGCCTTGGGAACCTTTTTGCGGATTAGCACTCGAACCCAACGAGTGCTAAATTCATCCGGGTAATCCCCAGGGGTTCGACCAATGCAAGAACTTGCCCACCTTTCCGCCCTGCCGGCCCAGCGTGAGGCCTTCGCCGCCTATCTGGCCGAGGTTCGCCAGATCCCGCTGCTCGCTGCCGAGGACGAATACCGTTTGGCGGTTCGCCTGCGCGACGACAAGGATCTGGATGCCGCGCGGCAGCTGGTGATGGGGCACCTGCGTTTCGTCGTGCACATCGCGCGCAGCTACACGGGCTACGGCCTGCCACTGAGCGAACTGGTGCAGGAAGGCAACATCGGCCTGATGAAGGCGGTGCGCCGCTACGAGCCGGACCGCAAGGTGCGCCTGATCACCTTCGCCGTGCATTGGATCCGGGCGGAGATCCACGAGTTCATCCTGCGCAACTGGCGCATGGTGCGGGTGGCCACCACCAAGGCCCAGCGCAAGCTGTTCTTCCGTCTGCGCGGCATGCGCGACGGCGAGCGCTGGCTGAGCCAGGACGAGGCCCAAGCCATCGCCGGGGAGTTGAACGTCCCGGTCAAAGAGGTGTTCGAGATGGAGTCCCGCCTGTTGGGGCGCGACGTCGCCATCGAGCCGGAGCAGGACGAGGAGGCGCACCTGGCCCCGCTCGCCTGGCTTGAGGCCCCGGACAGCGATCCGGCCGAGGCGCTGGAGCAGATCGACAGCATGGGATTCCGCCTAGAGCAGCTCGAATCCGCCCTCGAGGCCCTCGATGCCCGCAGCCGCGACATCGTCCGCCGCCGCTGGCTGGTCGAGGGCGAGAAGGCGACGTTGCACGAGCTGGCCGCCGAGTACCAGGTCTCCGCCGAGCGCATCCGCCAGATCGAGCAGGCCGCCATGCGCAAGATGCGCCAGGCCATCAGCGTGGAATAAGCCGGAACGGAAGGTTCGTTTACCGCCCCCTGCATAGCAAAAGGCCCGCACACGTGCGGGCCTTTCCGTTTTGGGCCGGCGGGGAGGTCTCCCCCTGCCGACCGGCAAGGCGATCAGCTGAAAATCACGCTCAGGAAGCTCAGCCAGGAGAAGATGATCAGACCGATGACGAAAGTGAAGGCTGCATTCTGGAAGTTGAACATGTGGGCCATGTGATGTGCTCCTGTCGTTAATGTTTTGGCTGTATGTCCGGTGGCGTTTCCCGCGGTTCCGCGGACGGCCCCTGCGGCCTGGGAATGCGCGGGTCGTCGTCATCCATGAGGATGCGATGCGCCGGCCCCTCGAGGTCGTCGTACTGGCCGCTGCGCACGGTCCACACCACGGCCCAGATCATGATCCCCATCACAACGATGCTGAGGGGGACCAGGAAATAAAGAATATCCACAGACCAACCCGGTTTATTTGCGCAAGCTACCCGTTCCCCTCTAACGGCGCAAGCGCAAGGCGTTTAATACCACAATAATCGAGCTTAATGACATGCCGATCGCCGCGAGCCAGGGGGGGACGAAGCCCGCGGCGGCGGCGGGCACGGCGACCAGGTTGTAACCCAGCGCCCAGGCGAGGTTCTGGCGGATGATGGCCATGGTCCGGCGTGCGACGCGCACCCCGGCCGGGATGTGGCTCAGGTTTTCGGACAGCAGGATCATATCCGCCGAGGCCTGGGCCAGCTGGGTGCCGCCCCCCATGGCCAGCGAGACCTGGGCGCCGGCGAGGACCGGCGCATCGTTCACGCCATCCCCCACCATCACCACCACCTCGCCCCGCTCCTGCAGCTGGTGCAGGTGGCTCAGCTTGTCCTGGGGCAGCAGGCCACCGCGCGCATGGGGGATGCCGAGTTCGCGCGCCACCCGTTCGGCTTCCTGCGGCCGGTCCCCGCTCAGCAGGCTGACCGCAAGCCCCAGCTCGCGCAACTCGCGGATTGCACCGACAGCCTCCTCGCGCGGCGCATCGCGCAACACGAACCAGGCCAGCGCTCCGCCCGTGTCGGCCAGCAGGACAACCGTCCCGGCCGATTCCGGGATGATCGGCACGGACCGGCCGGACAGGGCCATGGCGAAGTCCGCCACACCGATGCGCAAGCGGCGGCCGCCGACACCCCCCTCCATGCCCTGCCCCGGTACGGCGCAGACCTCGTCCGCGGCCACCCCATGTCCCGCCTTGCTTACGATGGCGCGCGCCACGGGGTGTTCGGAGGCCCGCTCAAGTGCCGCCGCCCAGGCGAGCGCCTCGGCCTCGCTTGCCTGGCCCAAGGGGATCACGCGCTCGAGCGAGAGGCGACCATCGGTCAGGGTACCGGTCTTGTCGAACACCACATGCGTGGCCCGGGCCAGAGTCTCGAGGGCATGGCCACGGGTCACCAGCAAGCCAAGACGGGTCAGCCTGCCGGTAGCCGCGGTCAGGGCGGCGGGCGTGGCGAGGCCGAGGGCACAGGGACAGGTGACGGCGAGCAAGGACACGGTGATCCAGAACGCGCGGGATGGCTCGTGCAGCCACCACCAGAGCGCCACCAGCACGCTGACCACGAGCAGGCCGAGGATGAACCACTGCGCCGCACGGTCCGCCAGCTGCCCGATGCGCGGCTTCTCGGCCTGGGCGCGGTCCAGCAGGCGGAGGATGGAGGACAGGACAGTTTCCTCGCCAACCTTCTCCACCCGTACGAGCAGCGGGCTCTCGACGTTCACCGCACCGCCGATCACCGCATCCCCGGGGCCGCGCCCGCGCGGCACGCTCTCCCCGGTCAGGAGCGACTCGTCCACGCTGCTGTGCCCCTCCAGCACCACGCCGTCGGCCGGGATGCTTTCGCCGGGGCGCACCCGCACCCGGTCCCTCGGGCGCAGCTCGGCCACGGCCACCATGTGCTCGACGCCGTCCTCACCGATGCGGGCAGCGATGTTCGGCAACAGCTTCACCAGGGCCTCGGCCGCCTCACCCGCCTTGTGCCGGGCTAGCATCTCCAGGTAACGCCCGGCCAGCAGCAGGAAGGCGAACATGGTGACGGTGTCGAAGTACACCTCGCCGGTGTTGGTCACCGTGGCCCAGGCGCTGGCCAGGAAAGTCAGCGCGAGAGTGATACTCACCGGCAGGTCCATGCCCAGCCGCTTCTGCCGCAGATCGCGCCAGGCGGAGGTAAAGAAGCCGAGCGAGCTGTAGAAGATCACCGGCAGGGTGATGACCAGGCTCGCCCAGCGCAGGAATTGCCGCAGCCCCTCATCCATGCCGTGAAAATCGCCCGAATACAGGGCAATGGCCGTCATCATCGCCTGCATCATGCCGAGCCCCGCCACCCCCACGCGCCGGAGTGCCTGGGCACGCTCGCGCTTGAAGGCGGCCTCTTGGCGCCCGGCATCGAAGGGGTGGGCCTGGTAGCCGATCGAGGTGATCGCCCGCAGGATCTCGCTCAACTGGATCTGGCGCGCATCCCATTGCACCCGGGCGCGCTTGGTGGCGTAGTTGATGTTGAAGGCCAAAACGCCCGGCAAGGCGCGCACATGTTTCTCGTTCAGCCATACGCAGGCGGCGCAGGTGATGCCCTCGAGGATCAGGGCCGCTTCGCGCATATCCCCCTGGCCGCTGACGAAGCTGCGCTGGAGAGCTTCGCTGTCATACAGGCGCAGCCCCTCGAGTTCCTGCGGGACCAGGTCATGCGCACGGTCGGCCGGCTGGGTGCGATAGCTGTAGTACTCCTCCATCCCACCATCGACGATCGCCTGGGCCACGGCCTGGCACCCCGGGCAACACATGGCGCGCGGCTGATCCTTGACGCGTACGGAATAGTGCGCCCCCGGCGGGATCGGCAGGCCGCAATGGAAGCACTCGCCCTCCCCGGGCAGAGGACGGGGGTCAGACATGGCTCAAGAGACGCCGGTCAGGGGGCCGCGACATCCGTCGCGGCCCTCACCTCATGGATATCCTCGCCACGCTGGACGACGATAACCACCTGCCAAAGGCCAGCGAGGGGTGGGGTGGCATTGGCACGGTAGAAACCAGGCTCGACCTCGGGCAGGGCCAGGCTGAAGTCCTCACGCTGGTTGGAGGGGCGCATGAAGCGCGCGCTGACCTCGGCGCCGCTGATGGGTGAGCCGTGACGATCGCGTGCCCGCACCTGGAACGGCGCCTCCCGGTCCTTGACTGGATCCCCTAGCCAGCCGTAGTCCACCTGCCAGCCGCGCTCCTTCTGCAGCTCGACCCGGCGTAGATAGTCGTTGTAGAGCGCTTCCTTCTTCTGGTAGTCGTGCGAGGTCACGCCAGGAAAGTACGAGCTCACCGCCTCCCCCTGCTTGGGTTTGGGCAGCAGCCAAGCGCTGACGCGGCTGTCCAGCCCGCCGGTGGCGACCGTGACGAACACGGCGTCCAGGGCGATGATCACGGCGAAGAAGCCGATGATCAGTCCCGGCCCCCAGCGGAAACTGCGCCCTTCATCCCGCCGCTGCTGCTCTCCTTGATGAGCCAGCACGCCAAGGATGAAGACCACCACCAGGTAGACCGCAAGATGAATGGCCAGCACATCGGCACCGGGCCAGTTCAGCAAGGCGAACGGCAGGTAGAAACCAGGCGTGAGGATGGCAAGGATAACCGCCGACTGACGCCCTCCGAGGCGAACCAGGCGGTTCAACCCCAGGAAGGCAAGCACGATCAGCAGGATGCCTGCACCGAGCGAAATCAGGATGGACATGGGTCGTGATCAACGCGGCATGTTGAAGGTGGCATTCATCGCCACGGGTTCGATCTGGCCATCCTTGTCGGTCAGCACGAAGCGGAAGTTCTGCTGCGTGCCCTTGGCCCCCGCGGGCAGCTTTACCCTCACCAGCAGACGCAGCAGCTTGTCGGACGGCACCTCGATATCCTTCTTACCCCCGGCGATCTCGATCTCCGCGTCCTTCAGGCCCTCAACGCCGAGATCGAGACGGAGCGGGCGGGGGACCTTGTTGTTGATCTTGATCTCGTAGCTGTTCTGCACCCGGCCATCGGCCAGGGTCACCGCCAGGGGATTGCGCACCTGGTTCACCGCGAAGTCCATCGGCGCCTGATGCAGGACGCCGTAGGCCAAGAGCCCGATGACCACCAGGATCGCCAGACCGTAACCGATCGTCTTCGGCTTGAAAACCCGCGGTTTTACCCCGGTTTCAATTTCCTGCTCGGAGGCATAGCGAATCAGGCCGCGGTCCCAGCCCTGCTTGTCCATGATTTCGTTGCAGGCATCAATGCACAGGCCACAGTTGATGCAGGCGATCTGCAGACCGTTGCGGATGTCGATGCCGGTCGGGCAGACCTGCACGCACAGGCCGCAATCGACGCAGTCCCCATGGCCGGCCGCCTGGCGCTCCTCCCGGGTCTTCAGGCCACGCCCGAGGTGGGCGCGCCCCTTCTCGCCCTCGCCACGCTTGTAGTCATAGGAGGGGATAAGGGTCTCCTTGTCGAACATCACCGTCTGGAAGCGGGAATAGGGGCACATGTAGATGCACACCTGCTCGCGCACGAAGCCGGCCACGACAAAGGTAATGGCGGTCAGCAGGCCGATGGTGATGTAGGCCGCCGACGCCGCATGGCCGGTGAAAAAGTCACCGAGCAGGCCCGGGGCATCCGTCCAGTAGGCCGTGAAGGTGAAGCCGGTGATCCAGGCAAAGACCAACCATGCGGCCCAGGTCAGACCCTTTTTGCTGATCTTCTCGGCATTCCAGGGCATCTTGTCGATGTTGATGCGTTTCTGACGGTCACCCTGAACCCAGCGTTCAATGAACATGAACGCGTCAGTCCACAGGGTCTGGAAGCAGAAATAGCCGCAGAAGGCACGGCCGACCACGCCAGTGACGAAGAACAACAGCCAGGCGAAGATGATCAGCGCGCCGGCCAGCCAGTAGATGTCCTGCGGATGAACGATCAGGTCGAAGATGTAGAAGCGGCGGCCAGGGATATCGAAAAGCACCGCCTGCGAAGGCCCGTCACCACGATCCCAGCGCAACCAGGGCAGGAGGAAGAAGACGGCGTAGGCCAGCACCAGCATCCCCGTCTTGAAAGTACGGAAGGTGCCCTTCACCGACTTCGGATGAATGGCGACGCGTTCCTGGTAGAGCTTTTCTTCCGTCTCGACGGACATACCTCGGGCTCCTGTGCATTCATTATCGAATGCTGATAATCATACAACAGACAGGGTCTTGGCCTGCGCAAAAAAAAATGCCGGCAAAGCCGGCATTTTCAAGTACGAAGCACGTAGGAAGCGGTTACTTGCCGCCGCCCAGTTCGTGCACGTACACGGTCAGCATCTTGATTTCCTCAGGCTTGAGGCGACTGCCAAAGGCCGGCATCTCGCGCTGAATGCCCTTGTTGATCACGCCAGCGACCAGCTTCTTCTTTTCTTCGATGGAGCCTGCTGCCGGGATATTGATCACAGACCAGGCCTTGTCGGTCAGGTTGGCCGCGCCCATCATCGGATTGCCCTTGCCCTCGGCACCATGGCAGCCCATGCACATGGCATAGCCCTGCTTGCCGCGCTCGGCGGCCGCGGCATCCACGGTCTCGCCGGACAGGCTCAGCACATAGCTGGCCACGTCATCGAGGGCCTGGCCCTGGATATTGGCGAAGGCAGGCATGTTGCCCTTGCGGCCCGAGGCGATGCTGGCCTGGATGTGATCGACCTGGCCACCCCACAGCCAGTCGTCGTCCGCCAGGTTGGGGAAGAATGGCAGGTTGCCCTGACCGCCCTGACCGTGGCACGCGGCGCAATAGTCGCCAAAGTAGCCTTTGGCCATGGAGCGCGCGAAGGCCATCATGTCGGGGTTGGCGAGGATTTCCTCGTAGGAGGCGGCGCCGACCTTCTCGATGTACTCACGCTGCTTCACCGCTGCCGGGCTGCTCTGCATCTCCTCGATCAGCTGGCTGCGGGAGTTCCACGGCATCTCCTTGGTCTGGCCGTTCTCTTCCACCGTGACGGTTGCGATACCGCGGGTGAAGCTTTTGCCGACCGGCCACGCGGGATAGATGATCCAGTAGACGACCGCGAAAATGATGGTGGCGTAGAAGGCCCACAGCCACCAGTTGGGCAACGGGTTGTTGTACTCGCGCAGGTCACCATCCCAGACGTGACCGGTGGTTTCGACCTGCTTGGACTTGTTAGCGGGATTCGCCATGACTATTTATCCCCTTGTTTCGACGCAGGCTTCTTTTCCTCGTCGTCGATAAACGGAATGTTCTTGTAGGACTCGAGCCGATCCTTGCGCTGCTTGCCGGTATAGACGTAGAGCACGATGCCGACGAAAGTGGTGAAGAAGATGAGCAGGGCCAGCACCTTGCTGTTGCCGAGATCACCCAACCAAGCCCAGATTTCAGACATGTCGTGCTCCTGACGTCTCGATGCGGCCGTATCAGCGGAAGTTGGCGAAGTAGCCCTGCTCGTACTGCTTGAAGTCCACCAGGGTGCCCAGCATCTGCAGGTAGGCGACCATGGCGTCCATCTCGGTGATGCGCGACTTGTCGCCATCCCAGTTGCGGCCATGGGCTTCCGCCTCGAGGGTGGCCTTGGCGTTCGGGATGTGCAGCTTGTCCGCCATCTCCTTGCCATGCTCGGCCACGTTGGCCTGGTACTCCTCCTCGGTGAGGGAGTACGGCACACCGGTCATCTTGAGCGCCTTCATGCGGTTCTCGATGTCACCGTAGCTGAGCTCCCTCTCCATCAGCCAGGGATAGGCCGGCATGATGGATTCAGGCACGACGTTCTGCGGGCGGATCAGGTGCTGGGTGTGCCACTCGTCGGAGTATTTGCCGCCGAGACGGGCGATGTCCGGACCGGTGCGCTTGGAGGCCCACTGGAACGGGTGGTCGTACTTCGACTCGGCCGCCAGGGAGTAGTGGCCGTAGCGCAGCATCTCATCGCGGAACGGACGGATCATCTGCGAATGGCAGGCGTAGCAGCCCTCGCGGATGTACAGGTCACGGCCACGCAGTTCCAGCGGGGTGTACGGACGCACACCCTTGACCTCTTCGACCGTGTCCTTGATATGGAACAGCGGGACGATTTCGACCAGGCCACCGATGCTGACCGCCACCAGAGTGAGGACGATCAGCAGGCCGGCATTGATTTCGATGCTTTCGTGCTTCATCGATCAATCTCCTTATCAGCGCGCCACAGCCGCTGCGCCGGACACTTCGACGGCAACGCCGCGCTTGGCCTGGGCAATGGTCATGTAGACGTTGTAAACCATCAGCAGGATGCCGGCGACGAAGAACATGCCACCGATGGCGCGTACGACGTACGGCAGGTGCATGAAGGTCACGGTCTCGATGAAGGTGTAGGCGAGGTTGCCGTACTCATCGAAGGCACGCAGCATCAGACCCTGGCCGATGCCGGCCACCCACAGCGAGGCGATGTAGAGCACGATGCCGATGGTCGCCAGCCAGAAATGGGTGTAGATCATCTTGCTGCTGTACATGCTGGTCGCACCCCACAGACGCGGGATGAGGTGGTAGAACGAGCCGAAGGTGATCATGGCTACCCAGCCGAGGGCGCCGGAGTGCACGTGCCCCACGGTCCAGTCGGTGTAGTGAGACAGCGCGTTGACGCTCTTGAGCGACATCAGCGGGCCTTCGAAGGTCGACATACCGTAGAAGGACAGCGCGGTGATCATGAACAGCATGATCGGGTCGGTGCGCAGCTTATCCCATGCGCCGGACAGGGTCATGATGCCATTGATCATGCCACCCCAGGACGGCAGCAGCAGCAGGATGGAGAAGGTGGCCGCCAGGGTGGAGGTCCAGTCCGGGATCGCGGTCCAGTGCAGGTGGTGGGTACCGGCCCACATGTACAGGAAGGACAGCGCCCAGAAGTGGACGATGGACAGGCGGTAGGAGTAGACCGGACGGCCAGCCTGCTTCGGAACGAAGTAGTACATCATGCCGAGGAAGGCCGCGGTCAGGAAGAAGCCCACCGCGTTATGGCCGTACCACCACTGGGTCATCGCATCCTGCACACCGGAGAACAGACTGTAGGACTCGAGGCTGTTCCAGGCCACCGGCACCGCCAGGTTGTTGAAGATGTGCAGCAGGGCAATCACGAACAGGAAGGCGATGAAGAACCAGTTGGCCACGTAGATGTGCGGCTGGCTGCGGTTCACCAGGGTCATCACGAAGATGATGATGTAGGCGACCCAGACCACGGCGATGGCCAGGTCAAGTTGCCAGATGAACTCAGCGTACTCGCGCCCCTGGGTGAAGCCCAGCATGTAGAGCACGACGCCGCCACCGACGCCGATCTGCCAGCCCCAGAAGGTGAACTCGGGCAACCAGCGACCGCCCCACAGGCGGGCCTGGCAGGTGCGCTGCACGATGTAATAAGAGGTCGCGAACAGGGCGCTGCCGCCGAAACCGAAGATCACCAGCGTGGTGTGCACCGGACGCAGGCGCCCGAAGGTGATTTCGGCGATATCGAAGTTCAGGAACGGCCACGCCAGCTCACTGGCGATGTACGTTCCCGCAGTCATGCCAAGGACGCCCCAGACGAGCGCCATGATGGCGAACTTCTTCACAATGTCGTAGTTGTACTGCTCTGTGGCAACGGCCGTGCTCGTTGACATCTCGAGTCTCCTCCCAAGGTTAATGCTTGTTGCTCGGGGCCCCGGAAGGCGGACCTTCCCCATACCCTTTGCTGGCCGGTGCATGTTACTGCAACGTTAGGCCCCTCTAAAGTTCCCTATTTTTCCGGGCTTTTCCCTTGGGCATTCAAAAAACACGCAGTATTTCAACGTGTTTTCAAACAACCAAAAGCACATGGAATGCATGGATCAAAATATTTGATTACCGCTTAAGGGAACCCAGAGGGATACGCACCTCCCCATGTGCATCGGCCACATAGCGCCCAGCCTCCCCTCCCCAAGCCTGGCCATGGATGACCTCGTAGCTCACCGGCAACATCCCCTCCGCATTGCGGTGCACCTCGTACGCGGCCCGCACACGCTCCAGCCTTCCCTTGCCGGTCAGGCCACGCGCCCGCCCAAGGGTGCCATTGTGCGCGCCGATGCCCTTGAGGCTGCGCATGACGGACCGCACGTCCGGGTAGTCGAGCCGGATGCGTTCGACATCCATCACCGGGTCGCGCAGGCCCGCGCGCACGAGCGCATCGCCCAGGTCATGCATGTCATAGAAAAGGTTGACATGGGTGTGCCCGGGATCGGCCGCCCGCCAGGCGTCGCGCAGTTCGTGCAGGGTATCGGGCCCAAGGGTTGCGAACAGGAACACCCCGCCAGGCCGGAGCACACGGCGCGCCTCCCGGAACACCTGTTCGGGCTCGTTGCTCCACTGCAGGGTCAGACTGGAGAACAGCAGATCGACGCTCGCGTCGCGCAGGGGCAGCCGTTCCATGTCGGCGCAGATGAGATCCGGCTTGCGCAGCCAGGGCTGATGCCTTCGCGCCTCCTCCAGCATGCCACGCGAGATGTCGAGACCGAGCAGCCGGGCGCGCGCGAAGCGCTTGCGCAAGGCGCGCAGCGCCCCCCCCGTACCACAGCCAAGATCGACAACGACCTCAGGAGACAGCCTCAGCCACTCGAGGCGGGAGAGCATCTCCTCGCGCACGATGCGCTGCAGCCGGGCGTGCGCATCGTAGCTTGATGCGGCAAGGTCGAATGAACGCCTGACACGCGCCTTTTCCAGTTCGTACTCACGCATAGCGGACCTTACTCACCGTTGATCGAGCCATTGGCCAAGAAGACCGGGGGCATGCAGGAACGGGGCATGCCCGGCTCCTGCCTGGATGTGGATCTCCGCTTGCGGCAGGGCCTGACGGTAGATCTCCGCCACACAGGGAGGGACGATGCGATCCCGTTCCCCCAGCAGCACCTGCACCGGGTGCGTGAGCCCGAGCAGGGACGCGCTCAGGTCCGTGTCACGCAGGATCGCCAACCCCGCCCGCAGGGCCGCCTCGACAACCGGAGGCGACTCCGCAACGGCCTGCCCGAGCCGGGCGCGCACCTCACGCGCGCCTTCCGCCCCCACCGCCTGCAAGGCTAGGAAGCGCTGCAGGGTAAGAGCCTGATCCTGGGCCAGCCCCGCCATGAACTGGCCAAGGGTCTCGGCCGCCATGCCGCAGGAGTGATGGCCCGTGGCGACGAAACGAGGGGTGGCCCCGAGCAGGACCAGGCGAGCCACGCGCTCAGGTGCGCGCCGGGCCGCCTCCAGGGCCAGCAGGCCGCCCAGCGACCACCCCACCCACACGGCCCGCTCCGGAGCACGGGCCAGGAGATCCTCCGCCCAGAGACCGGCATCCGCCCCAAGGACCGCATCCCACGACCGGCCGCCATGCCCCGGCAGGTCGAGCGCCAGCGCAGGCCCCGCCGCGAAGGCCGGCACCGCGCGCCAGATCGCCGAACTCATGCCCCATCCATGCACCCATACCACCGGCAACACCGGTTTGGCGCCACCACCTTGCCCACGTATCATCGCGTTCCCGAATACATCTTATTGATTGAATCCCATGACCTGGCTTGACCTTGCCCTGCCGATCGGCGCCTACCTGCTCGGCTCCGTTGCCACCGCTATCGTCGTCAGCCGGTTGCTCGGCCTGCCTGACCCGCGCACCATGGGTTCCGGCAATCCCGGCGCCACCAACGTCCTGCGCACCGGGCGCAAAGGTGCCGCGCTCGCCACCTTGCTGGGGGACCTGCTCAAGGGGTTGCTGCCGGTCGCGCTTGCTCGCCTGCTGGAGGTTGGGGAGGTTACCCTGATCGCCACCGCTCTGGCCGCCTTCCTCGGTCACATCTACCCGGTCTTCTTCCAGTTCCGCGGCGGCAAGGGGGTGGCCACCGCCCTTGGCGTGCTGCTTGGCCTCGCCCCCTGGCTCGGCCTCGCCGTGCTCGGCGTCTGGCTGCTCGTGGCCGCCACCCTGCGTTACTCCTCGCTCGCAGCGCTGATCGCCGCCGCAACCGCCCCGGTGATCGCCTGGGGCCTGGGTCTCGGCGCCGCCGCCATCATCGGCGTCACCTTCATGAGCGCCCTGCTGATTGCGCGCCACCGGGGCAACATCCAGCGCCTGCTGAACGGCACCGAGAGCCGCATCGGCGCGAAGAAAGGCGTTTAAGCCAGCCCCTTCAGTTCGCCAAGCGGCCAGCGCGCCCGCGCGGCGAAGGCAGCCGCCGGACCGCCCTGACCGGCCTGCAGCCGCAGCCACCCCGTGTAGGCGATCATGGCGGCGTTGTCGGTACAGAACTCCTGGCGCGGGAAGAAAGCCTCGCCACCACGCGCCTTCAGCATGGCCGAGAGGGATTCACGCAGGCGCTGGTTCGCCCCCACCCCCCCCGCGACCACCAGCTGGCGCATGCCGGTCTGCCCGAGCGCCCGCTCGCACTTGATCACGAGGGTCTCGACGATGGCCTCCTCGAAGGCATAGGCAATGTCCGCCCTGCCCTGTTCGTCCTCCACCCCTTCCAGGGCCAGCAGCGCGCGGGTCTTCAGACCACTGAAGCTGAACTCGAGCCCCGGCCGGTCGGTCATCGGCCGCGGGAAGCGATGCACACCCGACCGCCCACGCTCGGCCAGCCGGGCCAGCGCTGCCCCGCCGGGGTAGCCCAGGCCCATCAGCTTGGCGATCTTGTCGAACGCCTCGCCGACTGCGTCATCCAGGGTCTCGCCAAGCACCTCGTAATGCCCCACCTCGGGCACCGCCACCAACATGGTGTGCCCACCGGAGACCAGCAGGGCGACGAAGGGCGGGCGCAGCCCGGGGTTGTCGAGCATCGGCGCCAGCAGGTGCCCTTCCATGTGATGCACACCGATGGCCGGCACGCCGAGGGCACAGGCCAGCCCCGCGCCGAAGGCGGTGCCTACCAGCAGGGCACCAAGCAGCCCCGGCCCTTCGGTGTAGGCCACCCCGCCGATCGACTGGCGCGTGACCCCCGCCCCCTCCAGCAGGTCATCGACCATCGGCAGGAGCCAGCGCACATGGTCACGCGAGGCGAGCTCGGGCACGACGCCGCCATACTCGACGTGCACATCCTGCGTGCGCACACGATGCCCGAGCAGGCCGCCCTCGCTGGCATACAGCGCGCAGGCCGTCTCGTCACACGAGGTTTCGATTCCAACAACGATCATGCCAGACTTCATTGCCTTCAAAAGGGGGCTATTGTTGCATTGCTTGCCCCAGGTCGTATAATTCCGGCCTTTCTGCAAGTCCTGCCCGTGCCACTGGTCGGCCGGACAGGCATGAACCGGTTCAGACCTTTTTATTATTTGGAGTCCCAATGCCTTCCGTCCGCGTCAAAGAGAACGAGCCCTTCGAAGTCGCCGTGCGCCGCTTCAAGCGCACCTGTGAAAAGGCCGGCATCATCTCCGAACTGCGCGCCCGCGAGTTCTACGAGAAGCCGACCACCGAGCGCAAGCGCAAGCTGGCTGCCGCCGTCAAGCGCAACCAGAAGCGCCTGGCGAAGGAAGCCGCTCGCCGCACCCGCCTCTACTGACCGATCGGATGTCGGGCATGACCGAGGCGACCTCCGCCCTCAAGGCGCGGATCCTTGATGACATGAAGGCGACGATGAAGGCGGGCGACAAGCCCCGCCTCGCCGTGATCCGCCTCATTCAGGCCGCGCTCAAGCAGAAAGAGGTGGATGAGCGCATCACCCTCAGCGATGCAGACGTCATCGCCGTGCTTGACAAGATGAGCAAGCAGCGCCGCGAGTCCCTCGAGCAGTACAAAGCCGCGGGCCGTGCGGATCTGGCGGAGCAGGAGAGCTTTGAACTGGAAGTCATCCAGTCCTACCTGCCTGCCCCGCTGAGCGACGCGGAGATCGATGCGCTCATCGCCGAGGCCGTTGCAGCCACCGGTGCCACCAGTGTCCGGGAGATGGGCGCGGTCATGGGTAAGCTCAGACCGCAGGTTCAGGGGCGCGCGGACATGACCCAGGTGAGTGCCCGCATCAAGGCCGCCCTCGGCGGCTGACCGCGAACGCCCTCCAGCCGCGCGGATTCAAAGCCTCGCCCCATCGGACAGGCCATGGGCGCGAGGCTTTTCCATCTAATCGACCTACGCGAGACGCCGTCATGGGTAACGTCTTTCAATTCCTCGATGTCCCCCGCCAGGATCCGCCCAAGGCCAAGGCCGAGGCGCGCGTGCACTTCTACGGGGAAATCTACGGCCAGTTCGATCCGCAGACCGCCGCCCAGCAGGCCGACCGCTGCCTGTCCTGCGGCAACCCGTACTGCGAGTGGAAGTGTCCGGTCCACAACTACATCCCCAACTGGCTGAAGCTGGTCGCCGAGGGCAACCTGTTCGAGGCCGCGGAGATGTCGCACAAGACCAACTCCCTGCCCGAGGTCTGCGGCCGCGTCTGTCCGCAGGATCGCCTGTGCGAGGGCGCCTGCACCCTCAACACCGACAGTTACTCCGAATTCGGTCACGGCTTCGGCGCCGTCACCATCGGCTCAATCGAGAAATACATCACCGACGAGGCCTTCAAACAGGGCTGGCGCCCGGACATGAGCGGCGTCACTCCAACGGGTAAGCGCGTCGCCATCATCGGCGCTGGCCCGGCGGGCCTCGGCTGCGCGGACATTCTGGTGCGCAATGGCGTCAAGCCGGTCGTGTTCGACCGCTATCCGCAGATCGGCGGCCTGCTGACCTTCGGCATTCCGCCCTTCAAGCTGGAGAAGGAGGTCCTCGAGACCCGTCGCCGGATCATGGAAGAGATGGGCGTCGAGTTCCGCCTGAACACCGAGATCGGCCGCGACATCCCGTTCCAGGCGCTGCTGGACGAGTACGATGCCGTGTTCCTCGGCATGGGCACCTACACCTACATGAAGGGCGGCTTCCCGGGCGAGGATCTGCCGGGCGTGTACGATGCCCTGCCCTTCCTGATCTCCAACATCAACCGCCTGATGAACGTCGAGAAGAGCCCCGCGGACTTCATCGACATGAAGGGCAAACGCGTCATCGTGCTGGGCGGTGGCGACACCGCGATGGACTGCACCCGGACCTCGATCCGCCAGGGCGCGGTCGCGGTCACCTGCGCCTACCGGCGCGATGAGGACAACATGCCGGGCTCCAAGCGCGAGGTCGCCAACGCGAAGGAAGAGGGCGTGCAGTTCCTGTTCAACCGCCAGCCGGTCGAGATCGTCGGTAACGGCCGCGTGGAAGGGGTCAAGTTTGTGCAGACCCGCCTCGGCGCCCCCGATGCACGCGGCCGCCGCAGCCCCGAAGTCGTGCCGGGTTCCGAGGAGATCGTGCCGGCCGATGCCGTACTGGTTGCCTTCGGCTTCCGCCCATCCCCCGCCCCGTGGCTGGCCGACTTCGGCATCCAGACCCAGCAGGACGGCCGCGTGATCGCCCCCGCCAATGGCCCCTTGGCCCATCAGACCAGCAATCCGAAGGTCTTTGCCGGCGGCGACATGGTGCGCGGTTCCGACCTCGTCGTGACCGCCGTGTTCGAAGGCCGCGAAGCCGCCAAGGGCATCCTCGACTACCTGGGCGTCTGAGCCCCCAAAGTCGCCCCCGCAGATTGTTTCAAAAGGACTGTCCTGTCCTTTTGAAACTCGCCTCGTCGCGGTACACGCCCGCGACGGGCTCCGAGAATCAATCACTTGTCGTGATTGACTCTCGGGCGAGCCGTCCTTGGCTCGACAATCCAGGCTGTTTCAAAAGGGTTTTGAAACAGCCTGCCCGGGCGCCTTTTTCATAGACGGACTGACATGAACGCACTCAAGAACGACCGCTTCCTGCGCGCCCTGCTGCGCCAGCCCGTGGACCGCACCCCGCTGTGGATCATGCGCCAGGCCGGCCGCTACCTGCCCGAATACCGCGCCACGCGGGCCCGCGCCGGCAGCTTCATGAACCTGTGCAAGAGCCCGGAGCTCGCCTGCGAGGTCACCCTGCAGCCGCTCGATCGCTTCGAGCTGGATGCCGCCATCCTGTTCTCCGACATCCTCACCGTACCGGATGCGATGGGCCTCGGCCTCGGCTTCTTTGAGGGTGAGGGCCCGCGCTTCGCCCATCCCGTGCGCTCGGCCTCTGACATCGACCGCCTGCCCATTCCGGATCCGGAGGGGGAGCTGAAGTATGTGATGGACGCCGTGCGCACCATCCGCCGCGAGCTGAACGGCCGCGTGCCGCTGATCGGCTTTTCCGGCAGCCCGTGGACCCTCGCGGCCTACATGGTCGAAGGCGAAGGCAGCCGCGACTTCTCCCGCGCCAAGGCCATGATGTTCGACCGCCCGGACCTGATGGAGCGCCTGCTGGACAAGATCACCCAGTCCGTCGCCAGCTACCTCAATGGCCAGATCGCCGCCGGCGCGCAGGCCGTCATGCTGTTCGACACCTGGGGCGGCATGCTCACCCCGCGCGACTACCTGCGCTTCTCGCTGGCGCCGATGCAGAAAGTCATTGCCCAGCTCACCCGCGAGAGCGAGGGCCGGAAGGTGCCGGTGGTGCTGTTCACCAAGGGCGGCGGCCAGTGGCTGGAGGCCATGGCCGACAGCGGCGCCGATGCGCTGGGGCTGGACTGGACCACGGATATTGGCGAGGCGCGCCGTCGCGTGGGTGACAAGGTGGCGCTGCAGGGCAATATGGACCCGAACGTGCTGTATGCCTCGCCGGGGCGCATCCGTGCCGAGGTGGCGGAGATCCTGGCGGCCTTTGGCGCTGGCAGCGGCCATGTCTTCAACCTCGGACATGGCATCCACCCCGGCATCAATCCGGAGCACGTCGCCGCCTTCGTGCAGGCGGTGCGGGAACTGAGCCCGGAGTATCACGCGGCGGGCTGATTCCCCGCAGGCGTCGCTCCCTCCTCCATCACCGCAAGCAGGCGCTCCACCTTGCGCAGGGGCGCCCGCTCCATCGCCCCGCCCTCGCCGTAACCGGCCGGTGGCTCGCGCAGGGCCTTGGGCGGCATGACCACCAGATCGACGACATGGTCGCCAGCCAAGAGCGAGAACAGGGGATACGACCGGACCGAGCCATCCCGGTAACGCAGGTTGCGCTGACCCTCGCGAAAAGGCATGTCGGCATTTAGAAGATGCACCATGACCTGCTCCGGGGTATCCGCGAACAGGTGCAGGGTAATGGGGCTGTTGCTGTCCGCCGTACCGGATAGCACGGAGCCGACCAGGCGCGGCTCGAAATCCTTCAGAAAGCGCATGGCCTTGACCGCCTCCTGGCGCAGCCGCCGCAGCACCTCGGGCTGTCCGGGACGGAACAAGCGCTGGTAGCCGCGCAGCTGTTCCTCCACCTCATCGCACGATGGCTCATCCCGCCCGGGAACACAGCCGATTTCGGCAGCGACCTTGCGCTTGGCCGCCTCACAGTCCAGCCCCTGCCCCTCGGCCATCAGCCTCGCGGCCCGCTCGGCCCACTGCGCGCGCAGGTCCATCAGAACAGCTCTTCTACAACCTGACGATCCCCGATCGCCTCGGAAACCGCCTCAGGCGGAAGGTATTCCGGCATGACAGCGGTGGTCACCTGCGGATAGCGGACGTCGAAATACTCGCTGATGGCGCCGGGGGTACCCGGAGCCACCTGATAACCGGTCTCAGGGTCGATGCTGGCGGTGATGATCCCCTCCGGCGGCAGTGACTCCTGCACTGGCCGATCCTTCAAGGCCACCTGCATGAAATCGACCCACATCGGCACGGCCGCCTTGCCGCCGGTCTCCTTCTTGCCGAGTGGACGATAATCGTCGAACCCCACCCACGCCGTGGCCACGATGCCAGGACCGTAACCGCTGAACCAGGCATCGCGCTGGTCATTGGTCGTGCCGGTCTTGCCGCCGATATCCGGACGCTTGAGCGCTCGACCGGCAGAAGCAGCGGTACCGCGCTTCACCACATCACGCAGCATGACCTGCATGAGCCATGCATTCTCCGGCGAGATCACGCGCGGCGCCTGGCCTGCCACGCCCGGCTGGCAACGGGCAAGGGACGGCGCCCCGACCACGCTCGTCCGTGGCCGCTCCGCCCCCACGCCCTTGGGCAATACCGCGAGTTCGTTGTCGCATAATTGCTGCGGCAGGGCCTCGAACAGGACATGCCCCCCCACGTCTTCGACACGCTGGATGAAATAGGGCTCGACCCGGTAGCCGCCGTTGGCGAACACCATGTAGGCCGAGGCTAGCTCCCAGGGGGTGAGGGCATAGCTGCCAAGGGCCAGCGAGAGTGTGGGCTGCCACTGTCCCACCGGCAGCCCGAAGGGCTTGGCGTGACGCAGCACCACCTCCGGGGTGATCGCCTCCATGAGCCGCACCGAGACCAGGTTCTGCGAACGCACCAAGGCCTCGTGCAGGCGGGTCGGCCCGTAGGATTTCCCCTCGTAGTTCTGCGGCCGCCAGTCCTCCTCGTTGGCCGCGGCCTTCTCGTATACCCGTGGATCGTCACTGATCACACTGGCCAGGGTGAAGCCGTTCTCCAGCGCCGCCGAATAGAGGAAGGGCTTGAAGGACGAACCCGGCTGGCGCTGGGCCTGAATGACGCGGTTGAATTTGCTGAGGGCGAAGTCGTAGCCCCCCTCGAGGGCCAGCAGGGCACCGCTCGCACTGTCGAAGGCGACGAAGGCCCCGGCCGCCTGAGGCAGTTGCGCAAGCGTGTAGCCTTTCTCCCCCTGGCGCAGACGCACGATGTCGCCAGGCGAGAGGACTTCGGTCACCGATTTCGGACGGGGCCCCAGCGCATCCTCGCCAAGATAGGGACGCGCCCACTGCAGGGAGTCAAGGTCCAGCACATGCCGCAGCCCCTGGCCATCCACCACGGTGGCCTGCCTCGGCCCCGCCTCGAGCACGACCGCCGCAACGAGCCCCGCCACCGCTCGCTGGGCACGCGCATGACTGGCCGCCGCCTCGGCATCCCCCGCAGGGAATTCGGCGCGGCCTTCCGCCCCGCGCCAGCCATGCCGACGATCGTAATCGAGCAAGGCGTTGCGCAGGGCAAGGCTCGCCGTGCGCTGAAGCTCGGGATCCAGGGTGGTGTAAACACGCAAGCCCATCTCGTAAGCCGCCTCGCCGAATTGCTCCACCATGCGCGAACGGACCATCTCGGCCACATACGGGGCACTGACCTCGGCCGCAGCGCCGAGGAACAGCGTGGTCTGCACCGGTTCCAGCTGGGCCGCCTTCGCCTGCGCATCGGCCAACCAGCCAAGTTCGCTCATCCGATCAAGGATGTAATCCCGGCGGATCTTGGCCCGTTCGGGATTGACCACCGGATTGAACTTGGAGGGGGCCTTGGGCAGCCCGGCCAGCATCGCCGCCTCGGCGGGGGTGAGCGCATCGAGAGACTTGTTGTAATAGATCGACGCCGCTGCCGCGACACCGTAGGCCCGATTGCCGAGATAGATCTTGTTCAAATAGAGTTCGAGGATCTGGCGCTTGCTCAGTTCGCGCTCGATCTTGATCGCGAGAAGGATCTCCCTGAACTTGCGGCTGTAGGTCTTCTCGCTGCTGAGGAAGAAATTGCGCGCCACCTGCATGGTGATCGTGCTACCGCCCTGCCCTTTGTGGCCCGTGCGCAACAGTTCCCACCCCGCGCGGAACAGCCCCTGCAGGTCCACGCCGGGATGCTGATAGAAGCGGTCGTCCTCCGCGGCAAGGAAGGCTTTTTCAACCAATTCAGGCACTTGGTCCATCGATATGGGGATGCGTCGTTTCTCGCCGAACTCCGCGATCAACCCCCCATGGCGGTCATAAACCCGTAACGGGACCTGGTACTGGGTGTCCCGCAGGGCGTTGACATCAGGCAATTCCTCACTATAAACATGGTACGCGACACCCCACGCACCAAGCGCAAGGAATGCAACAAGAACAACGAGATAGAAAACGGACTTGAAAAGAAGCTTTAGAAGGTTCATAAGTATCCGGGCCATCCGGCGCGCATGACTTCGGGGCAGATGGATAGACCGTTTGAATCAAGGCCGGAACATCCTTGCGACCTTGATCAAACCGCAGGCCACAATAACGCAAAAGGGTGCGATAGAGGAAAGCCGCTGTGTTTCGCCGAAGCCAAAAACAACCATTGCTCGGGCTGGATATCAGCTCGACCGCGGTCAAGCTGATCGAGCTCAGCCGAACCCGCGATACCTACCGCATCGAGGCCCTGGCCATCGAGCCCCTGCCCGAACGCGCCATCCAGGACAAATCCATCATGGACCCGGAAGCCGTTGGCGCAGCGATCCGCAAGGCGGTGAAGGACTCTGGCACCCGATCCAAGCGCGCCGCGATCGCGGTTCCCGGATCCATCGCCGTATCCAAGGTGGTCACCCTGCCCGCCGGCCTGAGCGAAATGGAGCTGGAAGCGCAGATCCGCATGGAGGCGGACCAGCACGTCCCCTTCCCGCTTGAGGAGATCAACCTCGACTTCGAGGCGCTCGGCCCCACCCCCGGCAATCCTGGCACCATCGATGTCCTGCTCGCCGCCACCCGTTCCGAAAACCTCGAATCCCGGGTTGCGGCCGCGGAACTGGGCGGACTGCAGGTGGAGATCGTCGACATCGAGCCATTCGCGCTGGAAAACGCCTATCTTGAGCTGCTGGCCCCCAGGCTTCCGGACATCACCCCCGAGATGGCGGTCGCCCTGTTCGACATCGGCTCCACGGTCACGAGCCTTTCCGTGTTCCATCAGGGCAAGATGATCTACACGCGGGAACACCCCTTCGGCGGCCGCCAGCACTCGGACGAAATCATGCGCCGCTACCAGATGACCCACGCCGAAGCCAGCCGCGCCAAGCGCCAGGGCGGATTGCCGGAGAGCTATGTGGGCGAGGTCCTTGAGCCGTTCATCGAACTTGCCACCCAGCAGCTCAATCGCTTCCTGCAATTCTTCTATGCCGCCCACCCGAACGTTCATGTCATGCGGATTCTGCTGGGTGGGGGGGTCGCCGCGATGCAGGAGCTGAACGAGCGCGTCGCCCACAGCACGGGGATCGAAACCACGACCGCCAACCCGTTCATCGGCATGAGCCGCGCACCGCGGGTCTCCAACCGCGTCGTCAACGAGGACGCCACAGCCATGCTGATCGCCTGTGGCCTGGCCCTGAGGGGTTTCGACTAATGCCGCGCATCAACCTACTCCCGTGGCGCGAGAACCTGCGCAAGCAGCGTCAGCGCGCCTTCGTCAAACACGCCGGGCTGGCCTTCGCCCTGGCCCTCGGCTTCGTTGTGCTCGGCCACGTCGTCGTCCAGAGCCAGATCGACGACCAGGAGCAACGCAACGCCTTCCTTACCGAGACCATCGCCGACCTCGACCGACAGATTGCAGAGATCAAGGCGCTCAAGGAAACCCGCGCCAACCTGGTGGCACGCATGGAAGTGATCGAGCGCCTGCAGCAGACCCGCTCCTACGTGGTACACGCCTTCGACGAGATTGCGCGCACCGTCCCGGAGGGCATCATCCTGACCAAGGTCGCACTAAAGAACGACCAGCAGCTCGAGATCAACGGCATCAGCGATACCGCCGCACGGGTGGCCGACTACCTGCGCAACCTCAACCGTACCGAGTGGCTGAGCAACGCCTCCATCGTCGGCACCGGCATCCTCGCCCAGGATCTGTCCAAGCCGGGCAGCCAGCCGCCCGCTCCGGGCGTCAAGGGCGAGTACGCCTTCAACATCACCGCCCAGTTCAGCCCGCCCGCCGCCGCGGGCGGTGCCAACGGCGAGGAGGCCAGGAAGCCATGAACCTTCAGGACCTTCGTGACATCGACCTGCAGAACATCGGCCGCGCACCGCTGGCTGTCCGCCTGACGCTGATCGGTCTGATCGTGGCCGCCACCCTTGGTGCCGGCTACCAGCTCGACATCCGCGACCTGATCGAGCAGCGCGACATGATCCGCGCCAAGGAGCCCGAGCTTAAGCAGCAAGTCGAACTCAAGCAGCAGCAGGCGGCCAACCTCAACGCCTACAAGGCCCAACTGGCCGAAATGGAGAAGACCTTCGGCAACCTGTTGCGCCAGCTGCCGAACAAGAAGGAGGCGGAGAACCTCATCGTCGACGTGGCCCAGACCTCGCTCGCCAATGGACTGAAGAACCAGCAGATCCAGCCCGGCCAGGAGATCATCCACGACTTCTACGCCGAGCTGCCCTACACGCTGCGCCTGCAGGGCGGCTTCCACCAACTGGCCAAGTTCGCCAGCGACACCGCAGCCCTGCCGCGCATCGTCACCCTGCACAACTTCACCGCCTCGCTGGGGGACCCCAAGGGTGGCAACGAGCTGAACATGGAGATCACCGCCAAGACATACCGCTACCTTGAGGAGAGCGAGATGCCCAAGCCGGATCCCAAGAAACCCAAAGCGAAGGGCAAGTCATGACGCGGCGTTCCTCCCTTTCCCCCCTGGCTCTTGGCCTCGCCATCGTTTTGCTGAACACCGGCTGCACGCAGGGCACGGACGATCTGCAGCAGTTCGTTGCCGAAGTCAAGCAGCGCCCGGCCCGGCCCATCGAGCCGATGCCGGAGATCAAGACCTACGAGCCGTTCACCTATACCGCCTTCGACCTGCGCGATCCGTTCACCGCCCCGCAGGCGGCCCAGGACGAAAAGGGCAACGGCCTGCGTCCGGACACCGAGCGCCGCAAGGAGCCGCTGGAGCTCTACCCGCTGGACGGACTCTCCATGATGGGTGTCATCGAGAAGAACAAGCGCACCCTCGCGCTCATCCGCTCCAGCGATGGCACGATCCATCAGGTCGCGGTCGGCAACTACGCCGGCCAGAACTATGGCCGCATCACCAGCATTCAAGAAGACCGGGTCGATCTGACCGAAATCATTCCCGATGGCGCAGGGGGGTGGATCGAACGCCCCGCATCCATCGCCATGAGAGAAGGAACCCAGGGTAACCAGCCATGAAACAGACCACCATTCACAAGTATCGTCTGGCGCAAGCCATCGCCCTCACCCTGGGGCTAGGTCTCCATGCAGCCTGGGCGGAGAACATCATTCAGGGCATGAATGTCACCCCCTCCCCCGACGGTGGCATGCAGCTCCGCTTTACCTTGGCGGCCCCCCTGCAAACCCCGCCAACCCACTTCAGCATCGAACAGCCGGCGCGCATCGCCCTGGACTTCCAGGACACCAGACTCGGCCTGGACAAGCGCTTCCAGAGCATCGAAAGCGGCGCGGTGAATGACGTCCGCTTCGCCGAATCGGGCGGACGCACCCGGGCGGTCATCGGCCTCAAGGGCGCCGCCCCGTATGAGGTCAAAACCGAAGGCAACGACGTGATCCTGGCCATCCAGCCCGAGAGCCGACAGGCGAGCATGGAGGCCGCCAGCACCCGGCAGCCCCTGACGGACACGGCCGATGCCGCCGACGTGGATTTCCGCCGGGGCAGCCAGGGCGAAGGCCGCCTGATCGTCAAGCTGACGCGCCCCAACGTGCCGATGACCATGAACGCCGAAGGGCGTCGCCTGATCATCGACCTGCCGCAAACCCGTCTGACTGCACAGCAATACGACGTGGCCGATTTTGCCACCCCGGTAAGCAAGGTCAGTGTGCAGCAGCGCGGCATGGGTTCGCGCCTGATCGTCGAGACCAACGCGCCGTTCGACAAACTGGCCTACCAGGCCGACAACCAGCTCACCGTGGAGGTCCGCCCCCTGCCGAAGGAGCAGCCCACCACGGCCGGCCTGGGCCCCAAGACCTACAGTGGCGAGCGCCTCACCCTCAAGTTCCAGGACATCGAAATCCGCCCGCTGTTGCAATTGCTGGCCGACTTCACCGGCAACAACATCGTCGTCAGCGACAGCGTCCAGGGCCGCATGAGCCTGCGGCTGGAGAACGTCCCCTGGGATCAGGCCATGGACCTGATCCTGACCACCAAGGGCCTCTCCCAGCGCAAGAACGGCAACGTCATCTTCGTCGCCCCCACCGCCGAGATCGCCGCGCGCGAAAAGGCGGAGATGGAGGCGCGCAAGCAGACCGAAGACCTCGCCCCGCTCATGTCGGAGTTCATGCAGGTCAATTACGCCAAGGCTTCCGACATCGCCCGCCTGCTCAACCCCTACTACCGCCCGGCTGGTGCAGGCGGGGCTGCCCCTACCCCCGCCGCGCCCACCGGCGGCACAGCCGCAGCCCGCACCATGGGCTTCCTCAGCCCGCGCGGCACGCTCACCGTGGATGAGCGCACCAACACCCTGTTGGTCAACGACACGCCGGAGAGCCTCGACAAGATCCGCGACCTGGTGAAGAAGCTCGACACCCCGATCAAGCAGGTGCTGATCGAGTCGCGCATCGTCATCGCCACGGATGACTTCTCGCGCGAACTGGGGCTCAAGTGGGGTGTCACTGGAGCCTTCAACACCAGCGGCGACCCGATCCTGTTGAGCGGCAATGCGACCGGCACAGGGGGCATGGCCACCAATATCGGCTCGGGCAGCGCCCCCGGCGTGCCGAGCCTCGGGGACCGCTTCAACATCAACATGCCCGCCGGCGGCTTCACCGGCAAGCCGGTCAGCGGCAGTCTGGGCCTGGCCGTACTTGGTTCCAACGTGCTCGTGGACCTCGAATTGCAGGCTTTGCAGGTCGAAGGCAAGGGCGAGATCGTCTCCAGCCCGCGCGTGATCACCGCCAATGGCCAGAAGGCCACCATCAAGCAGGGCAAGGAAATCCCCTACCTGGAACAGACCTCGAGCGGTGCCACCAACATCGAATTCAAGGAGGCCGTGCTCGCGACCGAAGTCACCCCGCAGATCACGCCCAACAACGACGTGATCATGGATATCAAGGTGCAGAAGGACGAGCCAGACTTCACCCGTTCGATCAATGGTGTCCCGCCGATCGACAAGCGCGAGGTCAATACCAAGGTCCAGGTCCAGAACGGCGAGACCGTCGTGCTGGGGGGCATTTATGAGATCAGCAGCGCCGACCAGATCAACAAGATCCCCTTCCTGGGCGATCTCCCGATTCTGGGCCATCTATTCAAGACCAACGGCACCAAGAACAACAAATTCGAGCTGATCATTTTCGTGACCCCGCGCATCGTCGAGAACGGCGTGATGGTCACTTCGAACAACTAAGCCAAGGATATTCAAGCCATGCGGACGTGGACACGCAAAGCCCTCCTGCCCCTGAGCCTCGCAGCCCCACTGGCCATGCTCTCAGCCTGTGGCGGGGGCGGTGGAGGAGGACTTTTCGAGGCGCCGCCGTCAACGGCGCCGGCGCCGGGAACCGTTATAGCGGGCGCACCAGCAGCGATTGAGTTCGTCAGCGCCGATCCCGCGACCCTGACCATGGAGGGGGTGGGACAGGCCGGCCTGACGCAGACCGGCAAAGTCACCTTCAGGGTCGTGGATGCCCAAGGCGTTCCCGTCCCCAACCAGCGTGTCAATTTCGCCCTAAGCACCGAGGTGGGAGGCACCCATCTTGGCTCCAGCTCGGATACGACGGGTGAAGATGGAACCGTTTCCGCCTCCGTGATCTCCGGTTCGGTCAGTACCCCCGTGCGCGTGATTGCCACTGTTGCAGGCACAAATTTTTCTGCCCAATCCGTGCAACTGGTTGTAACCACCGGGGTGCCTGATCAGGACAGTTTCAGTTTGTCTATCAGCACCTTCAACCCCGAGGCCTACAACATCGATGGCACCCAGGTGGACATCACTGCCCGCCTTGCGGACCGCTATAACAACCCCGCGCCCGATGGTACCCAGGTGGTCTTCACCACCGAAGGGGGCAGCATCGTTGGAAGCTGCACCACGACAGTGGGGGCATGCTCGGTCAAATGGACATCGCAGAATCCTCGTCCCGCCGATGGCCGGGTGACCTTGCTCGCCTATGCCATGGGCGAAGAAAGTTACACCGAGATCAATGGAGACGGCCGCTTTGGGCCATCGGATGGGTTTGCGTCCACCCAGGATTTGGGCGAGGCCTTCCGCGACGACAACGAGGATGGCATCTGGAACCCCGGAGAGCACTTCGTCGACTTCAACCGGAATGGCTCTTGGGACACGGGCGATGGCCTGTTCAATGGCTGGCTGTGCGACGACACGACTCGCTGCTCATCCAATCGCTCGCTCAATGTCTTCAATGGCGGGGCGAGGATTGTCATGGCCGAGAGCCATGCAAACATCACCGACAATGTCGGGGGAGCCATCACGCTCAACAGCACCGCAACCAGCAAGGACACAGCCACCTTCACCATCACGGCCCAAGGCATCCAGACAGGGCAAGTCATGCCCATGGGAACCACGATCGAGGTTTCCACAGACTATGGCACCCTGAAGGGCGACTCCAGCTTTACCGTTCCCAATACCATCGACCCAAATGCTTCACAGCACAGCTTCACCATCGAAGGCAAGGGGGCAGCGGGGAGTGGCGTCATCACGATCAAGGTCACAACCCCCAGTGGCGTGATCTCAACTCACACCATTGATGTCACCGAAACGGTGACATAAATAAAGCTTCACCAGAGTGAAAAAGGGATTGAGCCCGGCACCCGCCGGGCTTTCTTGCTTTATGGCCCCGCCGTTGGCATAAAGCGCCCATGAAACAGAGCATCTTCCTCGTCGGCCCCATGGGGGCCGGCAAGTCCACCTCCGGGCGTCTCCTGGCGCGCACCTTGGGGCTGACGTTTATCGACAGCGACAAGGTGATCGAGGAGCGCACCGGGGCGAGCATCCCGCTGATCTTCGAGCTGGAGGGCGAGGCCGGCTTCCGTGCCCGCGAGCGCGCCGTGATCGATGATCTGACCCGGGAGGCCGGCATCGTGCTGGCTACCGGCGGCGGGGCCATCCTGGCCCCCGAAAACCGCGAGGTGCTGCGCGCGCGCGGCAAGGTGGTCTACCTCCACGCATCCGTCGACCACCAGATGGAGCGCACGGCCCACGACCGCAACCGGCCACTGCTGCAGACCCCCGACCGGAGGGGAAAGTTGGAGGAGTTGATGAAAGTCCGCGAGCCGCTCTACCGCGAGACCGCGCATCTCGTGGTGGAAACCGACGGCCTCGCGCCAAAGACCGTGGTGCAGCGCATCATCCGGGGTTTGGGGCTGGAGCGGCGCTGACCCCTTGCCGAGGTGAGGCGGCATCCTTGCTACAATGCGGCCATTCTGGCTTCACTGACCCCATTCATGATGCACACCCTGAACGTTGACCTCGACGAGCGCAGTTACCCCATCTACATCGGCCAGGCGCTGCTCGACCAACCCGAGCTGCTGTGTCGGCACATTCCCGGCAAGAGTGCGCTGGTGGTGACCAACACCACCGTCGCCCCCCTCTACCGCTCCCGGCTGGACCCGGCACTGGAAGGGCTGCGGGTCGAGACGGTGGTGCTGCCCGATGGCGAGGCCTACAAGTCGATTGAGAGCCTTACGACGATCTGGGATGCGCTGGTGCTTGGGCGCTTCGACCGCAACACAACCCTGATTGCCTTGGGCGGCGGGGTGATCGGTGACATCACCGGTTTTGCCGCCGCAAGCTACCAGCGCGGGGTTCACTTCATCCAGATCCCCACCACCCTGCTCGCCCAGGTGGACTCCTCGGTCGGTGGCAAGACCGGCATCAACCATCCCGGCGGCAAGAACATGATCGGCGCCTTCTGGCAGCCGCGCGCGGTGATCGCCGACACCGACACGCTCAACACCCTGCCGGACCGCGAGCTCTCGGCAGGTCTTGCCGAGGTCATCAAGTACGGCCTGATCTATGACGAGCCTTTCCTTGCCTGGCTCGAGGCCAACATCGAACGCCTGCGGGCGCGCGAGCCCGAAGCCCTCGCCTACGCCATCCGCCGCTCATGCGAGATCAAGGCCGAGGTGGTCGGCCAGGACGAGCGCGAAAGTGGCCTGCGCGCCATCCTCAACCTCGGCCATACCTTCGGCCACGCCATCGAGACCGCCACCGGCTATGGCAACTGGCTGCACGGCGAGGCCGTGGGCGCCGGCATGTGCATGGCCGCGCGCCTGTCCGAGCTGGAGGGCTGGCTTAGCGCGCAGGACGTAGCCCGTATCCGCGCCATCATCGAACGCGCCGGGCTGCCCACCCACGCCCCGGCCGGCATGACCCGCGAGCAGTTCCAGCACCTGATGGGCATCGACAAAAAGGTGTTGGATGGCAGGCTGCGCCTGGTCCTGCTGCAACGCATCGGCGAGGCGCGGGTGACCGGCGACTTCTCGCCCGCCAACCTGATCACCTGCCTCGATGAATTCACATCCTCCGCGGAGCCCCGCTGATGAACGCGACCGATGCCCCCATGGACACCCCCCATCCGCTGCATGAGCGGGTCGAACTGATCGTCCACCTGCTCAAGTTCAGTGACCGCCTGTTCGCCATCATGAGCCCGGCCACGGACGAGCTCCACACGTTCAGCGATCTGCTCATCAAGGAAGGCGGGGCCGGCCTGCTGTTCGCGCGGGTCCAACCCGACCTCGCCCTGAATGCAGAAGACGTGGCCACCGACCTCGCCAGGGCATGGGGGATCGAACTCAATCTCGGCGAGTCGGCCATGCAGGCCATCGAACAGCGGCTCCCCGAGCTGCTGCCCGAGCCTCGCCGGGCCGTTGCCATCATCGAGGATGTCGAGCGCCTGCCCCCGCATGCCCTCGATGAGCTCATCGGCTTCATGCAGCGCCTCGATGGCCAGACGGGCGGCCGGGTACGGCTGGCATTGCTCGGCGGATCCAATCTGGCTGGCCAGCTCCAGCAAATGCAGAGTCTGGAGGCTGGCGGCCAGGTCTATGCACTCCATCTCGCCCCGCCTCCCGCCGAGGCCTTTGCCGACATGGCGACCAGCGTCCCGGGCGATGCGCCCCCCGTCTTCGAGCGCCCCGCGCCGCGCAGCAGCGAGGCTTCCGCCCTCCCTGGGCGCGCCTTGCTCATCGGCGGTGTCGCCGCCTCCCTCGCCCTTGCCGTGGCCATCGCCCTGCTGCTGCGGCCTGGCGAGCCCGAAGTGGAAAAAGACCAGCAGGTCAGCGTACCGCTCAAGAGTGAAACGGTCGCGAGCCTTCCCGTTGCGCCCCTTCCGGCACCGACACCCGGGGCCGTCAGCGGCCAACCGCTGCCCCCCCCCGCCCCCACGCCGATCGGCCACCAACTGGCCGAATCCGTCACGGACACGGGGGGAGCAACCGCCCCCATGGTGCCCCCCCTGCCAGCGCCCCCCATGAGCACACCCCAGCCTGCCGCCCCCACCCCGGCGGAGGCGAAGCCCAGCGCGCCCGCGCCCACGGTGGAGCCAAAACCCAGCGCTCCGGCAGCCGTGCCCACGGCGGAGCCGAAGCCGAGCTTAGCTGCGCCCAAACCGGCCGCCCAGCCGGCGAAGAAGGCCGCCAACTGGTACGCCCAGCAGAAGGGTGAGCAGTACGTCCTGCAGGTGGTCAGCCTCAAGTCGGAAGCGGAAGTGGATCGGTTCATCAAGCAGAACGGACTGAAGGACTGCCATAGCTTCCGCCAACTGCGCGACGGGCAGACCCTGCACACCCTCACCTGCGGCCTCTACTCCAGCCGCGACGCGGCCAGCCAGGCATCCGCGAAGCTGCCGGAGAAGGCGCAGGCGGGCAAGCCCTTCCCCCGCAGGATCGACGATATCCGCAAGATCATGCAGCCGTAACGGACCCAACCGCGCGACCGCCCCGGTCGCGCCCCGCCTTGTCCCGGGCGCCTCTCACGTCTAAAATGTCCGACCATTTTGCCCTTGACAACCCGGGCAAGGACATCGGCTGCCCCCTGCGGGCGCCGATATTCCAATGCCAAGCGAGAGTTGGACACACCCAGCAATGAACACCCTGCCTGCCTCCGGCCTCTACTCCCCCGAATTTGAGCGCGATAACTGCGGTTTCGGCCTGATCGCCCAGATGGACGACAAACCCAGCCACTGGCTGGTACAGACCGCGATCGAATCGCTGGCGCGCATGACGCACCGCGGGGGCATTTCCGCCGACGGCAAGTCGGGCGACGGCTGCGGCCTGCTGCTGAAGAAGCCGGATGCCTTCATGCGCGAGGAAGCGGCCAGGCTGGGCTTCAAGCTCGGTGAGCTGTACGCCGTCGGCGTGGTTTTTCTCAGCCAGGACAAGGCCCTCGCCGCCCGGGCGCGCGAGACCCTGGAGCGTGAGATCCGTGCCGAGGGGCTCGACTTCCTCGGCTGGCGCGTACTCCCGACCGATCCCAGCCAGCTTGGCCGCCAGGCCCTGGAGAAGCTGCCGGTCATCGAGCACGCCTACGTCAACGCCCCGGCCGGCATGGACGCGCGCCACTTCGACACCAAGCTCTACATCGCCCGCCGCCGCACCGAGAAGCAGCTGGCCGATGACGCCACCTTCTACATCCCGACCCTGTCCAGCCAGGTGCTGTCGTACAAGGGCCTGATGATGCCGGAGGACCTGCCGCGCTTCTACCTCGACCTGCAGGATCCGCGCCTGGCCACCTCCCAGTGCGTGTTCCACCAGCGCTTCTCCACCAACACCTTCCCCGAGTGGCGCCTGGCCCAGCCGTTCCGCCATCTGGCGCACAACGGCGAGATCAATACCATCCGCGGCAACCGCAACTGGGCCCGCGCGCGCGCCTTCAAGTTCGACACACCGCTGATCCCGAACATGGAGGACGTGCGCCCGCTCGTCACCGAGACCGGCTCGGACTCGATGAGCATGGACAACATGCTCGAGGCGATGATCGCCGGCGGCATCGAGATGCTGCGCGCCATGCGCCTGATCGTGCCGCCGGCCTGGCAGAACATCGAGCACATGGACCCGGACCTGCGCGCCTTCTACGAGTACCACTCCATGCACATGGAGCCGTGGGACGGCCCGGCCGGCATGGTGATGACCGACGGCCGCTTCGTCGCCTGCGGCATGGACCGCAACGGCCTGCGCCCGGCGCGCTGGGTGATCACCAAGGACCGCCACATCACCCTCGCCTCCGAGATCGGCGTGTGGGACTACAAGCCCGAGGACGTCGTGCGCAAGGGCCGCGTCAAACCGGGCCAGATCGTGGCCGTGGACACCGCCACCGGCACCCTGCTGATGCCGGAAGACGTGGATGCCATGCTCAAGGGCCGCCAGCCGTACGGCCAGTGGCTCAAGCAGCATGCCCGTCGCCTGGAGTCCGGGCTCGAGGCCGACCTGCTGGCTGCCGCCCCGCTGGACGACGAGCAGCTCGCCGTGTTCGAGAAGATGTTCCAGGTCACCTACGAGGAGCGGGACCAGATCCTGCGCGTGCTGGCCGAGGCTGGCCAGGAGGCGGTCGGCTCCATGGGCGACGACACACCGATGGCAGTCCTCTCGCAGATGGAGCGCTCACCCTACGACTACTTCCGCCAGCAGTTCGCCCAGGTCACCAACCCGCCGATCGACCCGCTGCGCGAGACGATCGTCATGTCGCTCGAAACCTGCATCGGCGCCGAGCGCAACCTGTTCGAGGAGACCCCCGAGCACGCCCACCGCCTGCTGCTGGAGTCCCCCGTCCTGACCGAAGGCAAGTTCAAGGCCCTGCTGGCGGTGGACGACGCGGCCTACGCGAACAGCGTGATCGACCTCAACCGCGATGAGAACCTGCCGCTCGAGCAGGCCATCCGCACCATCTGCGACGAGGCCGTCGCCGCAGTGAGGGCCGGCAAGGTCGTGATCGTGCTGTCCGACCGCAGCATTGCGCGCGGCAAGCTGCCGGTCCACGCCCTGCTCGCCACCGGCGCGGTCCACCACCGCCTGATCGCCGAGGGCCTGCGCTGCGACGCCAACCTCGTCATCGAAACCGGCACCGCGCGCGACCCGCACCACTTCGCCTGCCTGATCGGCTACGGCGCCACCGCCGTCTATCCGTACCTGGCCTTCGAAAGCATCGCGGGCATGCAGCGCGTCGGCGAGATGAAGGAGGGCATGACCTCCGCCAAGATGGCCGCGAACTTCGTCAAGGGCATCGACAAGGGCCTGATGAAGATCCTGTCCAAGATGGGCATCTCCACCATCGCCAGCTACCGGGGCTCGCAGCTGTTCGAGATCATCGGCCTGGCCGACAACGTGGTCGAGCTGTGCTTCAAGGACACCACCAGCCGCCTGAAGGGCGCCGGTTTCGAGGAACTGCAGGCCGAACAGGCCGTGCTGGCCCGCGAAGCCTGGAACAAGCGCAAGCTGCCGCGCCAGGGCGGCCTGCTCAAGTTCATCTACGGCGGCGAGTACCACGCCTACAACCCGGACGTGGTGCAGACCCTGCAGCAGGCCGTCAACAGCGGCGACTTCTCGGTCTGGAAGCAATACGCCAAACACGTCGACGAGCGCCCGATCGCCACCCTGCGCGACATGTTCAAGCTGCGTTCCGGCACCACGCCGATCGCGCTGGACGAGGTCGAGCCGATCGAGCAGATCGTCAAGCGCTTCGACTCCGCCGGCATGTCGCTGGGTGCCCTCTCCCCCGAGGCGCACGAGACCCTGGCCGAGGCGATGAACCGCCTGGGCGCGCGCTCCAACTCCGGCGAGGGCGGCGAGGATCCTGCGCGCTACGGCACCCTCAAGATGTCGAAGATCAAGCAGATTGCCTCCGGCCGCTTCGGCGTGACCCCGCACTACCTGGTCAATGCCGAGGTGCTGCAGATCAAGATCGCCCAGGGCGCCAAGCCCGGCGAGGGCGGTCAGCTGCCGGGCGACAAGGTCAACGAGATGATCGCCAAGCTGCGCTACGCGCGTCCTGGCGTCGCCCTGATCTCCCCGCCGCCGCACCATGACATCTACTCGATCGAGGACCTCGCCCAGCTGATCTTCGACCTCAAGCAGGTCAACCCGCAGGCGCAGGTCTCCGTGAAGCTCGTGGCCGAGCCCGGGGTGGGCACCATCGCCGCCGGCGTGGCCAAGGCCTATGCCGACCTGATCACCATCTCCGGCTATGACGGTGGCACCGGCGCCTCGCCGCTGACCTCCGTCAAGTACGCCGGCAGCCCGTTCGAGCTCGGCCTGTCCGAGGCGCACCAGACCCTGCGCGCCAACGATCTGCGCGACAAGGTGCGCCTGCAGGCCGACGGCGGCATGAAGACCGGCCTCGACGTCATCAAGGCGGCCATCCTCGGCGCCGAGAGCTTCGGCTTCGGCACCGGTCCGATGATCGCCATGGGCTGCAAGTTCCTGCGCATTTGCCACCTGAACAACTGCGCCACCGGCGTCGCCACCCAGAACAAGGTGCTGCGCATGCAGCACTACAAGGGCGATGTCGAGAAGGTGATGAACTACTTCAAGTTCATCGCCATGGAGGTGCGCGAGTACCTGGCCCACCTCGGCCTGCGCCGCATGGAGGACCTGATCGGCCGGACCGACCTGCTCGAGATCCTGCCCGGCACGACAGCCAAGCAGCAGAAGCTCGACCTGTCGCCGATCCTGTCCGACATGGGCCTGCGCGACACCAAGCCGCTGTGCTGCGCCGTGCAGCACAACGACCCGTACGACAAGGGCCTGCTGGCCGAGCGCATGGTGCAGGCCGTGCTGCCCGCCATCGAGACCAAGTCCGGCGGCGAGTTCAGCTTCGAGGTGCGCAACACCGACCGTTCGCTCGGCGCGCGCATCTCCGGCGAGATCGCCAAGCGCCACGGCAACCTCGGCATGGAGGACGCCCCCATCACGATCAAGCTCACCGGCACCGTCGGCCAGAGCTTCGGCGTGTGGAACGCGGGTGGCCTGAACATGATCCTTGAGGGCGACGCCAACGACTACGTTGGCAAGGGCATGGCCGGGGGCAAACTGGTCTTGTTCCAGCCCAAAGGCACCAGCCTGCCGACCCATGAGACCCCGATCATCGGCAACACCTGCCTGTACGGCGCCACCGGCGGCAAACTGTTCGCGGCCGGCACCGCGGGCGAGCGTTTCGCGGTGCGCAACTCCGGTGCCTTCGCGGTGATCGAAGGCTGCGGCGACCACGGCTGCGAATACATGACCGGCGGCATCGTCACCATCCTCGGCCGCACCGGGGTGAACTTCGGCGCGGGCATGACCGGCGGCTTCGCCTACGTGCTGGACGAGGACAACAACTTCGTCGACCGCTACAACCACGAACTGATCGACATCCACCGCCTCGTCCCGGCGCAGATGGAGGCCCACCGCCAGCACCTGCGCGGCATCCTCGAGCAGCATCTGGCGGAAACCGGCAGCCCGCGGGCGCGCGACATCCTCGCCCATTTCGAGGAATGGATCGGCAAGTTCTGGCTGATCAAACCCAAGGCCGCCGAACTGAGCCAGCTGCTCGACACCCTGGCCTCGGCCGCCTGACCCGGCCCACGCGCTGAAACCCGACAAGGCCCTGCAATGCGGGGCCTTGTTTTTTCCACCTGTGGACTACACTGATTTCTTCTCGCCCCCTCTCCACGCAGCATGTCCCGCATCCCGCAAAGCTTCATCGACGACCTGGTCGCCCGCGCCGACATCGTCGAGGTCATCGGCAGCCGTGTGCCGCTGAAGAAGAAGGGGAAGGAATACGCTGCCTGCTGCCCGTTCCATCATGAGAAATCGCCCTCGTTCTTCGTCAGCCCGGACAAGCAGTTCTACCACTGCTTCGGCTGCGGGGCGCACGGCACCGTGCTCGGTTTCCTGATGGCCTTCGAGCGGCTCGACTTCGTCGAGGCGGTCGAGACCCTGGCCGGGCAGATGGGCCTCACGGTACCCCGGGAGGGGGGCGAGGCGCCGCAGGCCCATCCCCATGCCCCGCTGCTCGCCGTGCTGGAGGACTGCGCCCGCTTCTACCAGGCCGAGCTCAAGCACACCCCGCGCGCCATCGACTACCTCAAGCGGCGCGGGGTGAGCGGCGAGACCGCCGCCGCCTTCGGACTCGGCTACGCCCCCCCGGGCTTCGATACCCTGGAGCGCGCATTGCGGCTGGACAGGCAGGGCATCGACCAGCTCAAACGCGCCGGCATGCTGAGCGAAGGCGAGCACGGCCGCCTGTACGACCGCTTCCGCGAACGGATCATGTTCCCCATCCGCGACCGGCGCGGCCGCGTCATTGCCTTTGGCGGGCGGGTGCTGGGCGACGAGAAGCCCAAGTATCTCAACTCCCCCGAAACCCCCCTGTTCCACAAGGGGCACGAACTGTACGGCCTGTTCGAGGCACGCAAGGCCCTCGGTCGCCCCGAGCGCCTGCTCGTGGTCGAGGGCTACATGGATGTCGTCATGCTCGCCCAGCACGGCCTGCGCGAGGCGGTCGCCACCCTCGGCACCGCCGTCACCCGCGAGCAGGTCGACCTGATGTTCCGCCACACCGCCCAGGTCGTGTTCTGCTTCGACGGCGACGAGGCCGGCCGACGCGCCGCCTGGCGCGCGCTGGAGTCCACCCTGCCCGTGCTGCGCGACGGCCTCGACGCCCGCTTCCTGTTCCTGCCGGAGGGCGAGGACCCGGACAGCCTGGTGCGCCAGGAGGGGGCCGAAGCCTTCCGCGCTCGCCTCCAGCGCGACGCACTCGGCTTCGATGCCTTCCTGCTGGACGAACTGGCCCGCCAGGCCGAGGACGATGGCACGCCGGCCGCCCGGGCCCGGCTCAAGACCCTGGCCTTGCCGCTGATCCAGGGGATGCCCGCCGGGGTGCTCAAGGACCTCGTGCTGGACGAACTGGCCGCGCGCGTCGGGGTGAGCGCCGACCGGCTCCTGCCCCAAAAGGACCGGGGCGCACCGGCCCCCAAGGCACACGAACGCCCCGTCAGGCCCGACGAACCCGGCCGGGCCACGGCCCTGCGCAAGGCCATCGTCCTGCTGCTGCATTATCCCGACCTGGCCTCCCGTCGGGCGCCGGATCCGGCCTGGGCGCAGTCCCCCGTCCCGGGCCTCCCGCTCTTGGCGCAGCTCATCGATCACCTGCGCAGCCACCCCACCCCCATGGGCGTGACCCTTGAACACTTCCGTGCCAGCCCCCACGCTCGGGTCATGCAGGCGATCAGCCGGCTGCCGCCGCCGCGGGAGAGCGACGATATCGAGGTCCGCGAGCGCATGTGGCTCGACATGCTCGAGCACATCGCCGCCACCCACAACCGGGCACGCCTGCGGCAGCTGACCGAACGGCCGTTTGCCGAACTGCAACCCCTTGAGCGACAGGAACTTTTGCGGCTGACAACACTCCAATTCAGCCGTGAATAATTCGCCCTTTGTTGGTATAATTTTTTGTTTGATTTGACCCGAGGCTCGCACTCGACCATGTTCGAAGATCCGCAGTCCAGCATTAAAGAACTCATTGCCCGCGGCAAAGAGCAGGGTTACCTGACCTACGCCGAGATCAACGACACCCTGCCGGAAGGCATGGTCGAAGCCGACCAGATGGAAGACATCATCGGCATGATCAACGACATGGGCATCCAGGTCTTCGAAGTGGCGCCCGACGCCGACGAGCTGACCCTGTCCGACAATGCCGTGGCCACCGACGAGGACGCTGCGGAAGAGGCCGTGGCGGCGCTGGCCTCCTCGGTCGACGACGGCGTGGGCCGCACCACCGACCCCGTGCGCATGTACATGCGCGAGATGGGTACCGTCGAGCTGCTGACCCGCGAGGGCGAGATCGAGATCGCTAAGCGCATCGAGAGCGGTCTGCGCGACATGCTCACCGCCCTCGCCGCCCATCCGCCCGCCATTTCCGAGCTGCTGGCCGATTTCGAGCGCTTCGATGCGGGCGAGATGCGCCTGGCCGACATCGTCGTCGGCTTTGCCCAGGCGGAGGAACTGCCGGAAGAGGCCGCTGTCGCCGATGACGCCGTCGATACCGCAGCCGTCGACGAGGACGAGGAAGACGACACCGCCACCGACGACGACGCCGAGGCTGCCGACACCGCCCTCGATCCCGAGGCCGTGCGCGCGCACATGGCCATCCTGCGCGACCTGCATGCCCGCCGCCTGTCCGGCGAGGACGTCCTCCCCGAGCTGGAGGCCCGCCTGCTCGAGCTCAAGCTTAATCCGCAGCTGTCCGACCGCCTGGTCAACAACCTGCGCGAAACCCTCAACCGCGTGCGCCAGATCGAGCGCCAGATCCTCGACCTGTGCGTGAACAAGGGCGGCATGCCGCGCGAGCGCTTCATCGAGACCTTCCCCGGCAACGAGTCCCGCGCCGAGTGGCTGGACGAGCACGTGAGCGACAAGAAGTTCGGTGAACGCCTCCAGGCTTACCGCAGCGAAGTGGAGCGCCTGCAGAAGCGCCTGTCCCATGTCGAGCGTGACAACGCCCTCAGCGTGCGCCAGCTCAAGGACATCAACCGCCGCATGTCGATGGGCGAGGCCCGTGCGCGCAAGGCGAAGAAGGAAATGGTCGAGGCCAACCTGCGTCTCGTCATCTCCATCGCCAAGAAGTACACCAACCGCGGCCTGCAGTTCCTCGACCTGATCCAGGAAGGCAACATCGGCCTGATGAAGGCGGTCGACAACCTGGTGGATCCGCCAGGCCATCACCCGCTCCATCGCGGACCAGGCCCGCACCATCCGCATCCCGGTGCACATGATCGAGACGATCAACAAACTCAACCGCATCTCCCGCCAGATGCTGCAGGAGATGGGCCGCGACCCAACCCCGGAAGAGCTGGCCGAACGCATGGCCATGCCGGAGGACAAGGTGCGCAAGGTGCTGAAGATCGCCAAGGAGCCGATCTCCATGGAGACCCCGATCGGCGACGACGAGGATTCGCATCTGGGCGACTTCATCGAGGACACCAGCGTCATCTCGCCGCTGGATGCCGCCACCAACGCCGGCCTCGCCGAGGCCGTGCGCGAGGTCATGGCCAGCCTCACCCCGCGCGAGGCCAAGGTCCTGCGCATGCGCTTTGGCATCGACATGAACACCGACCACACCCTTGAGGAGGTCGGCAAGCAGTTCGACGTCACCCGCGAGCGCATCCGCCAGATCGAGGCCAAGGCCCTGCGCAAGCTGCGCCACCCCTCGCGCTCCGAGCTTTTGCGAAGCTTCCTCGAGGCCGAGCACTGATCTATCCTTCGAGGCCCGGTTTCCCGGGCCTTTCATCACAGGGCCTATAGCACAACGGTCAGTGCAGGGGACTCATAATCCCTTGGTTGCAGGTTCGAATCCTGCTGGGCCCACCATGTTCTTCTCGTGGCTGTGCAGACAAGACCCCGGAGCCGGGTTATAAAGCCCCCCATGCGCCCAGCCTCTTCTTCCAGCCGAAATCCGACCGCCATCCTGGGCCGCAGGAGGCTGCTTGGCCTTGTGCTGCCCCTGATACTGGCCGCCTGCGGCAGCGAGGACACCGCCCCGACCCTGCCGGCCTACAGCGCCACCCCGCCCAAGCCGCTGGTTCCGGTGCTCGTGCTCGGAGTGCATCCGCTGCACAACCCGGTCAAGCTGCTCGAGACCTACGGCCCCATCGTCGATGCCCTGAACAAGGCCATCCCCGAGGTGGAGATCCGCCTCGAGGCCTCGCGCGACTACGCCGAGTTCGAGCGCAAGCTGGAACAGCGCGAGCTTGAGCTCGCCCTGCCCAATCCCTATCAGACCGTGATCGCCACGCAGCACGGCTACCGGATCTTCGCCAAGGTCAAGGGGGATGAGGATTTCCACGGCCTGATCCTGGTCCGCAGGCAGAAAGGATCCCCCGAAGATGTCGGCGACCTGCGTGGCAAGACCCTCAGCTGCCCGTCACTCACCGCCTTGGCGGGCTGCATGCTGCCGCTGGCCCACCTGCAGCAGAAGGGGCTGGATGTGAAGCGGGACCTCAAGATCGTCACCGTTGGCTCGCAGGAATCCAGCATCCTGTCTGTGGCACGCGGCCTGGTGGACGCCGGAGCCACTTGGCCGCCGCCCTGGCGGGCCTTCCAGAAGGAGCACCCGGAGCTCGCCCGCCAGCTGGTCGTGCGCTGGCAGACCGCGTCGCTGCCGAACAACGGGCTCGTGGCACGGGATGGCCTGGATCCCGCGCTGATCGAGCGCATCCGGGCCCAGCTGATCGCCCTGTCCGACACCGAAGAAGGACGCCGCCGCCTGGCGAAGGCCGAGATTCAGGGCTTCGAGTTTGCGGATGACGACAGCTATGCACCGGTAAGGGACTTCCTGCGGCGCTACCGGGAGCAGGTCGGGGAACTGGCGCGATGAGGCTCCCCCTCCCTTCGGCCCTGCCGCGCCTGCTCGGCACCTCGCTCCGCCACCGCCTGGCCGTCAGCATCGCACTGGTCCATGCGCTGATGATGGCCATCTTCGTGTTCGACCTGAGCCTGCGCGAACAGCAGCTGCTGATCAAGAGCACCGAACAGTCGACCCTGAATACCGCCGCCCTGCTGGCACGCTCCAGCTTCGAATGGGTGCTCGCGCGCGACCTCGCCGGCCTCGGCGAGCTGGTCCGGCCGCTGGCGGAAGACCCGGACATCGAATTCGCCATGATCCTCGACCACGAGGGGCGCGTCCTCGCCCACAGCGACCCGGAGCAGGTCGGGCGCTACGTGAGCGACCCCGTCAGCCTTGCGGCGCTGCGGGGCAACATGGACGTCCCCCATCTGCTCCAGAACGTCCCCGCCCTGATCGACGGCATCGCCCCCATCCTTTCGAGACCATCCCGCGCCGGTGCGAGCGGACAGGCGGACCAGGCCGGCACGATCCTGGGCTGGGCCCGCATCGGCACGAACACCGAGCGCACCCAGGCGGCCCTCGGCAAGGTGCTGCGCGATGGCCTGCTCTATACCCTGACCGCCATCCTCCTCGGCACCCTGCTCGCCCTGCTCATCGCGGCCGACCTCACCCGCGACCTGCGCCGCGTCAAGGCCCTGTTCTTGCGCGTCAGCGCAGGCGAACTGAACCAGCGCATCGAAGTTGGGCGCGAGGACGAGCTGGGCGATCTGATGCACGGCCTCAACCACATGCTGGAGCGGCTGGAAGCGGACGAGCAGCTCCTGCGGGAGACGCGCGAGCGGCTGGAGCTGGCCTTGCAGGGCAGCAACGACGGCCTGTGGGACTGGGACCTGGTTCGCGACACGGTCTACTTTTCGCCACGCTGGAAGGCCATGCTGGGTTACGGCGAAGACGAGATCGGTGGGATCCCCGCCGAATGGTCGGGACGCATCCATCCGGACGACGTCGAGCGAGCCATGCGCGCCCTGGAGGACCACCTCGCAGGCCGAACCCCGGCGTTCGAGGTCATTCACCGCATGCGCCACAAGGACGGTCGCTGGCGCTGGATCCTCAGCCGGGGCCGTGCGTTGTACGACGGGCAGGGGCGGGCCCATCGTATGGTGGGCACCCTCACGGACATCACCGAACTCAAAGAGACCGAGGGCCGGCTGGCGATTGAGCGCTCGCGCCTGGCGGGACTGCTGGCCAATCTCCATTCCGCCGTGCTGGTGGAGGACGACTCGCGGCGCATCGCCCTGGCCAACCAGGCCTTCTGCGACATGTTCCACATTCCCGCCCCCCCGGAGGCCCTGGTGGGCACGGACTGCGCCGAGGCCGCGCGCGCCAGCCTGCCGCAGGTCAAGGACGGCCCCCGCTTTATCCAGCGCATCGAGACCCTGCTCGCACGCCATGAGCCGGCCCTCGGCGACATCGTCGAGATGGCCGACGGGCGGGTGCTGGAGCGGGACTACTCCCCCATCCTGGTCGACGGCGTCCTTCAGGGGCACCTGTGGATGTACCGCGACATCACCGCGCGCATCGAGCTCGAGCTCAGTCTCGACGAACAGCGGGAACGACTGCGCATCGTGCTCATGTCGATGGCGGACGGGGTGATCGTCACCGATTCCGACGGCAGGATCGAATTCCTCAACCCGGTGGCCGAAGAGTTGACGGGCTGGCCGCTGAACGAGGCCAGGCATCGCCCCCTCGAGCAGGTGGCCCGGCTGATGACCGAGGACAGTGCGAATGTCCTCGATAGCGCCACCGTGCACCAGCTCATGCAGAAAGGCCGCCAGGAGATCACCGCCCGCCTCGCCCGCCGCGGAGCCGTCGAATCCTTCGTCGAGATCGAACTCAAGGCCGCCCCCATGCTCGGTGCGGGCGGGGCCGAGGGCCTGGTGCTGATCCTGCATGACGTCAGCGAAACCCATCGCCTGATGGAGCAGATGAGCTGGCAGGCAAGCCATGACCCGCTCACCGGCCTGCCCAACCGCACGGCCTTCGGCGAGCGGCTCAGGAGCTTGCTGGAAGGCGCCCGGACCGCCGGCGAGCGGCATGCGCTGCTCTACATGGATCTCGACCAGTTCAAGGTCGTCAACGACACCTGCGGCCATCATGCCGGCGACGAGCTTTTGATGAACATCGCCCACCTGCTGCGCAGCGGGGTACGCCGCGACGACATGATTGCCCGCCTCGGCGGCGACGAATTCGCCGCCCTGCTGCCGAACTGCTCGACCGAGGTCGCCGAGCGCATTGCCAACCAGCTGCGCGAGAGCGTGCAGAACTTCAGCTTCTACTGGCAGGACCGCGTCTTCAACGTGGGCGTGAGCATCGGCATCGTCACCATCGACCCGCAATGGGGGGCCGCCGATGAGATCCTGCGCGCCGCCGACATCGCCTGCTATGCCGCCAAGGAGCGTGGGCGCAACCGCATTCACGTGTATGAGGCGGCAGACGAGACCATGTCGCGCCAGGTCGAGCAACTCGGCATGGCCTCGCAGATCCAGCTCGCCGTGCGCGAATCCCGCTTCGTCCTCTACGCCCAGCCGCTCAAGCCCCTGGATCGACCGCGCCTGGACGACGGCCTGCACCTGGAGGTGCTGGTGCGCATGCTCGACCGCCACGGCAACCTCATCGCCCCCGGCCTGTTCATCAGCGCCGCGGAGCGCTACAACCTCATGCAGGCGATCGACCGCTGGGTGGTCAGTTCCACCCTCGAGCGCCTGCACCAGGCCCTGGACACGCCGGCCGGCAGGCGCCTGAGGCATGTCGGCATCAACCTGTCTGGCAACTCGCTGACCAACGAGGACATGCTCACCTTCGTGGAGAAGGAGGTGCGCCGCTACGCCTTCCCGCCCGGCCTGATCTGCTTCGAGATCACCGAGACCGCCATCATCAGCAACATGCACCAGGCGCTCGCCTTCATCCAGCGCATGAAGGGCCTCGGCTGCACCTTCGCGCTCGACGACTTCGGCTCGGGGCTGTCCTCCTTCGCCTACCTCAAGGCCCTGCCGGTGGACTTCCTCAAGATCGACGGCGTATTCGTACGCGACATCGAGAGCGACACCCACGACCGCACCTTCGTCCAGGCCATCAACCAGGTCGGACGCACCCTGGGCCTGAAGACCATCGCCGAATTCGTCGAGAATGCCGCCACCGAGCAGATCCTGCGCGGCATGGGGGTAGACTTCGCCCAGGGCTACGGTGTCAGCCCCCCCAAGCCACTGGAGGACTTCCTGAGGGATGGGGAGAGGCCGGCCATACCCGACAATCCGGCTATAATGCCCTCGACCTGACCGCAGCATTTCCAGAAAGGCGTCAGTCCCATGCAGTTGCGCTTCGTGAAGATGCACGGCCTCGGCAACGACTTCGTCGTGCTCGACGGCGTGCGCCAGCAGATCTCCCTGACCACCGAGCAGGTCCGCTTCCTCGCCGACCGGCATGTCGGCATCGGCTGCGACCAACTGCTTCTCGTCGAGCCCGCCCCCACGCCCGACACCCTGTTCCGCTACCGCATCTTCAACGCCGACGGCAGCGAGGTGGAGCAGTGCGGCAACGGCGCGCGCTGCTTTGCCCGCTTCGTGCGCGACGAGGGCCTGACCGACGCCACTACGATCCCAGTCATGACCGCCGCTGGGCGTATCGTGCTGCATGTGGAGGACAACGGCGAGGTGACGGTGGACATGGGCGTGCCCCGTCTGGAACCGGCCGAGATCCCGTTCGAGGCCCCGCAGCGCGCCATGGGCTACCCCCTGGCGGTGCACGGCGAGATGCACGTCATCAGCGCGGTGTCGATGGGCAACCCGCATGCCGTGCTGCGGGTGGAGGACGTCGACAGCGCCCCGGTCGAGACGCTCGGCCCGGCCATCGAATCCCACCCGCGCTTTCCCCGCCGGGTCAACGTCGGCTTCATGCAGGTCGTCGCCCCCGACCACATCCGCCTGCGCGTGTATGAGCGCGGTGCGGGCGAGACCCTGGCCTGTGGCACTGGCGCCTGCGCGGCGGTGGTGGCCGGCCGTCTGCACGGCTGGCTGGTCGATACCGTCAGGGTCGACCTGCCCGGCGGCCGCCTGACCGTCCACTGGCAGGGCGAGGGCCGGCACGTGCTGATGACCGGACCCGCCACCCGGGTGTTCGAAGGGAGGATCGAGCTGTGAGTGAAGCGCTGCAGGCCCTGGGCGAGGACACCGTCGCCGAATATCTGGCCGAGCACCCGGAGTTCTTCGTCGGCCACGAGGCCCTGCTGCTATCCATGCAGCTGCCGCACACCGCCCCCGGCACCGTGTCCCTGATCGAGCGTCAGGCAGCCCTGCTGCGCGAGCGCGTCAGCACATTGGAGAGAACCCTGCGCGAGCTGCATACCCAGGCGCATGCCAACGAGCGCCTGGCCGCGCGCATGCACCAGCTCGCCCTCGCCCTGATCGCGGCCGACGGTCCCTGCGAGGTGCTCGAGGCCACACGCACCCGCCTGTGCACGGACTTCGACCTGGCCGGCGTGCTGGTCGGCCTGGAGGAGGGGCACCCCCTCGTCACCCCTTGCCTGGAGCCGCCCGAAGGCGATGCCTGGCGCCCCCTGTTCGCACTCAGAACTCCGCAGATGCCGCGCACCAGCGGCCCCCTCCGGGAGTTGCTGGTCGCCCATGGCCTGCCCGAGACCGCCTCGGTGGCGGCCGTTCCCCTGCGCGGCGAAGGCTTCCGCGGCGCCATGCTGCTGGTCAAGCGCGAACCGCAGGGCTTCCGCCCGGACATGGGCACCCTGTTCCTCGAGCAGATCGGCGACCTGGTCAGCGCTGCGCTGGCGCGCGCCCGGTGAACAGCCGCTTGCGGGCTGGCCGTCCATGAACGCCACCCCCCGGCTGGATGCCTTCCTCGCCCAGCTTGCGGCGAACAATGTCTCGCCTCACACCCGCACGGCCTATGCGCGCGACCTGGCCGATGCCTGGGGCTTCCTCGCCGCCCAGGGACTGGACGACTGGCCCGAGGCACAGTCCCACCATCTGCGCCTGTGGCTGGCCCAACGCCATGCCGAAGGGCTCTCCCCCCGCACCCTCGCCCGCCGCCTGGCGGCCGTGCGGGCCCTGCTCCGCACCCTGCGCCGGCAGGGCCTGGTCGAGCACGACCCGAGCGCCGGCCTGCGCCTGCCGCGCGCCGACCGCCGGCTGCCGGAGACCCTCGAGCCCGAGCCGCTCCATCACCTGCTCGACCAGCCGGCAGACGACGCCCTCGAGGCGCGCGACCTCGCCATGCTGGAGCTGATGTACGGCAGCGGTCTGCGCCTGGCCGAGGTCTGCGGCCTGCAGCTGCACGACCTCGACCCGACCGACGGCTCCGCCCGCGTGCTCGGCAAGGGCGGCAAGACCCGCATCGTGCCGGTCGGCGACACCGCGCAGGCCGCCGTGCGCCGCTGGCTCGCCCTGCGGCCGCTGCACGCCCCGGCGGGGGAGACCGCCCTGTTCGTCAGCCGGCTCGGCCGGCCCATCGCCCCGCGCACGGTACAGACCCGCCTGACCCGGCTTGCGCGCAAGCACGGCCTCGCCGGGCGGGTGCATCCGCACATGCTGCGCCACGCCTGCGCCAGCCATTTCCTGCAGAACAGCGGCGATCTGCGCGCGGTGCAGGAACTGCTCGGGCACAGCAGCCTCGCCACCACCCAGATCTACACCCACCTCGACTTCCAGCACCTGGCGCAGGTGTACGATGCCGCCCATCCGCGGGCGAGGCGGAACAAGGCTTGAGCTTGCGGAACCCCAGCCCGTAGGAGCGACGCCCTCGTCGCGATCGTTGTCGTGCTGCAAGACTCCCATCGGCCCGGGGGCGGGCCTCCTACAGGCGATCCCAGGCCCATGGACTCATTTCATCCAAGGGCCCGCCCCCCTACCAGGATGTTGAAAAAGGGCTTCCTGCCCTTTTTCAACTCGCCCCGTCGCGGCGCATGTCCGCGACGGGCTGCGCAGATCAATCACTTAGCGTGATTGATCTGCGTGCAAGCCTTCCGTGGCTTGCATACAGGCCGTTGAAAGACTTTTTCAACAGCCTGCTACGCCGCGGATGCTAAACTTCAGTCCTCCTCAACCGGCTTGCATCCCCATGGAACAGTTCCACGGCACCACCATCCTTTGCGTCCGCCGCGACGGCCGCACCGTCATCGGCGGCGACGGCCAGGTCTCACTCGGGCCGACCATCGTCAAGGGCAACGCGCGCAAGGTGCGCCGCCTGCACGACGGCAGCGTGATCGCGGGCTTCGCCGGCGGCACCGCCGATGCCTTCACCCTGTTCGAGCGCTTCGAGGCCAAACTGGTCAAGCACGGCGGCAACCTCGTCCGCTCGGCGGTGGAGCTGGCCAAGGACTGGCGCACGGATCGCGCCATGCGCCGCCTGGAGGCCATGCTGATCGTCGCCGACCGCGAGACCATGCTCACCATCTCCGGCCTTGGCGATGTACTCGAACCCGAGCACGGCCTGCTCGCCATCGGCTCCGGCGGCGCCTACGCCCAGTCCGCCGCCCGCGCCCTGCTCCTGCACTCCACGCTGGATGCGCGCCAGATCGTTGAGCAGTCGCTCACCATCGCCGCCGAGACCTGCGTCTACACCAACCGCAACTTCACCATCGAAGAGCTCTGATCCGCCCCAGGAACGACGCCACGCCCAAGGTCAGCATGATCGCGGCGGGGGCGCCGCGCCTACACGAATTCCGGAATGCCCATGAACACCCTGACCCCCGCGGACATCGTTGCCGAACTCGACAAGCACATCGTCGGCCAGCAGGACGCCAAGCGCGCCGTGGCCATCGCCCTGCGCAACCGCTGGCGGCGCCAGCAGGTGGACGAGCCGATGCGCTCGGAGATCACCCCGAAGAACATCCTCATGATCGGCCCCACCGGGGTGGGCAAGACCGAGATCGCCCGCCGCCTGGCGAGGCTTGCCAACGCCCCCTTCCTCAAGGTGGAGGCGACCAAGTTCACCGAAGTGGGCTATGTGGGGCGCGATGTGGAGAGCATCATCCGCGATCTTGCCGATGTCGGCATGAAGATGGTGCGCGCCGTGGCGCAGGAGCGGGTGCGCGAGGCGGCGCACGCGGCCGCCGAGGAGCGCGTGCTCGATGCCCTGCTCCCCCCGCCGCGCGACACCAACCCCTGGGGCACGGACGAGCACACCGACAAGGCCTACGCCAACACGCGCGAAAAATTCCGCGCCCGCCTGCGCGAGGGACAGCTTGACGACAAGGAGATCGAGATCGACGTCGAGGGTCCGAAGCTTGGCGTGGACATCCTCTCCCCGCCCGGCATGGAGGACATGGCGAGCCAGCTCAAGGGCCTGTTCCAGAACCTCGGCGCCCAGCGCAGCCAGCGGCGCAAGATGCGCATCGCGGAGGCCCTGCGCCAGCTCACCGAGGAGGAGGCCGCGCGCCGGGTCAGTGACGAGGAGATCAAGCAGGAGGCGGCCGAGCTGGTGGAGCAGCACGGCATCGTGTTCATCGACGAGATCGACAAGGTCTGCCGCAAGGGCGAGTTCAGCGGCTCGGACGTCTCCCGCGAGGGCGTGCAGCGCGACCTTTTGCCCCTGATCGAGGGCAGCACGGTGAACACCAAGATCGGCATGATCAAGACCGATCACATCCTGTTCATCGCCTCCGGGGCCTTCCACCTCGCCCGCCCGTCGGACCTGATCCCCGAGCTGCAGGGCCGTCTGCCGATCCGGGTGGAACTGACCGCGCTGACCGCCGACGACTTCGTGCGCATCCTGACCGAGCCGGACGCCGCGCTGCTCAAGCAGTACCAGGCCCTGCTCGCCACCGAGGGCGTCACCCTGAGCTTCACCGACGCCGCCATCCGCCGCCTGGCCGAGGTGGCCTATGAGGTCAACGCCACCACCGAAAACATCGGTGCCCGCCGCCTGCACACCGTGGTCGAGAGGCTGCTGGAAAACCTCGCCTTCGAGGCCCCGGCGCGGGCGGGGGAGACGGTGACCATCGACGCTGCGGATGTGGATGAGCGGCTTGGGGTGCTGGTGAAGAGTGAGGATCTGAGCCGGTATATCCTTTGAGGCTGGTAGGCGTTTTTCCCAAGCTGCAAACGTTGAAGCGACTGAAAAAGCACTTCAACGGTTGTTCAAAGCCGCTTTGAGACGGGCTTGTGGCTTGGTTTCGCCCGCCTCAAGCCACGCACTTCGATGAGCCTTCATCGCACGCGGGCGAGTGCCTTTCTTTGCTTGCCCAAAGAAAGGCACCAAAGAAAGGGCACCCCCGCAAGGCCGCCCTTCGGGTTCCCGT
>FWPV01000551.1_pt1 | contig 116881 bp, 105 predicted proteins | sample 2228371 | NCBI WGS metagenome assembly FWPV01 (sample SAMEA103939776, study PRJEB20133) | metagenome | reverse complement strand
TCACTATGTCTTCTATCAACAGGGGGAGGCGGTATTTACGCGCCAGTTCGACTCCCTGTTTCACATGTTCGTTGATGACCAGGTTAGACATCGAAGGTGTGATACTATCGTGCGGGTTGATTCCATCCTGCTGGTTCTCTATGAAGTACTGGGGTCTCCTTGATTTTCCAATATCGTGGAAGTACGCGGCAACTCTGGCAAGTATCGGGTTAGCTCCGATCTTTTCAGCGGCCGCTTCGGATAGATTCGCCAGAGATATACTATGATAGTACGTTCCCGGTGCGTATATCGACAGGTTCTTCAACAATGGATGAGACAAGTTTCCAAGTTCCAGCATTCCTGTGTCCGAATAGATTCTACTCACGTATTCTATGTACGGCACTATGCCTATAACTATCACCGATGAAAGAATCGGGTTCGCGAAGGCTACCGCAAGGTCCAGAGCGTTGATCGGCTCTCCCTGGAGAATCATTTTTACCAGGTTAACGGCCGTGAAGATTAAACTGACTTCGAACCCGGCCCTGGCAATCTCTATTCTTCTTTCGATATGCCTTGTCGTAAGTGTCGTTGATAGAACGACGACCGACTGGAGTATGAAAGTCTCGGACGAGTTGTCTATATTGGCTGAAGCCAGAAACGACATGAAAAGACCGCTACCTATTCCTTCCTGATATCCTATCAGCACGGTTACCATTGATACACTCAAGAAGATGGGCGTCATCTCTGGCATGAGCTTCGCATTGGCCAGCGAAGGGAGGAAAGAGTTGATGAACACTCCGAAAGCAACCACGGAGAAGAATGTCAATCTGTACGCCCTATGTAGATGGAAGTATCTGTTATTTTTAATTGTTCTTTCGGCAAATATATACCAAAGAATCGTAGAACCGACGAAATAGAGAAAGGGTTTCGACGGTAAGGAAAGAAAGGGAGCTCTATTTAAAAGAGCAAGAAAAATCGGATATATTATGAAATTGGTGAGATCCTTTATGTTGAAGAGTCTCTCAAAGGGAAATTGGATTTTCTTTTTCTCTTTATTCTTTTGCCTGTTTTTCACTTTCATATGTGTCGTAGGCTTTTATTATCTCCTTTACCAGTGGGTTCCTCACCACGTCCTGATCGGTGAGATAGGAAAAACCTATCGATTCTATACCTCCAAGAACTTTCTGTATCACCACTAAACCCGATTTGGTGTCGCGTGGAAGGTCTATCTGTGTTATATCTCCTGTAACAACTACCCTTGAGTTGAACCCGATCCTGGTCAAGAACATCTTCATTTGCTGGTAAGTTGTGTTCTGCGCTTCATCGAGGATAATGAAGGAGTTGTTCAGCGTTCTTCCTCTCATATAAGCGAGCGGAACGACTTCAACTATCGAATTTTCCCTGTAGTAACTGAGTTTCTCGGTGGGAATCATCTCCATGAGCGCATCATAAAGAGGCCTCAGGTAAGGATCCACTTTATCCAGCAGTGTTCCCGGAAGGTACCCCAGTTTTTCTCCGGCCTCCACCGCCGGCCTTGTGAGAATAATTCTCTGAACCTTTCCGGACTTCAAGAAGTCTACCGCCATCGCAACGGCCAGGTAGGTCTTTCCCGTGCCGGCCGGACCGATCGAGAAGACCATTTCCTTTTCTTTCATGGTTTCCAGGTATTCTTTTTGACCGAGAGTCTTAGGCCTTATTCGATTTGAAAGCAGGGATGTCTCTCTTACCTCGCTATATACACCCTTGAATTCCTCGTCTTTCTCATCGTGTTGCAGGTGCTGATCGACTATGTATTCAAACTCGCGCCATTCCACGAAATGTCCGTCTTTGGTCATCTGGAGCAGTTCATCAACTATGTTTTTCGCAACTTCTATACCGTTGCCGTCTTCGCCCTTTATCCAGATTTCGTTTCCGATGATCGATATCTTCACGTTCAGTTTTTTCTGAATGAGCTTCGCCTTCCGGTCGTACTCTCCGAACAGCTCTGCTACTTCTATCTCTTGTGGAAGATTGAGTTTTCTTACAGCCAAAAAAACACCTCCTACTCCTGAGATTATACATTAATTATCTCCGGCCGGGGATTTTTACATCAATTACGCAACCATACGCCCAATGAATGAGGCTTCAGGTTTATTGAACTTCAAGCTCCGACAGAAGGTCTCTTATTCTTCTCGGTGTGAGTCCAAATTCACCGGCCAGTGCATTAATATCGTTATCGAGAATACTGGCCCTCTGGATGAGTATCTCTCTTGATACACCCTTGTAAATTTCCTGAAGAAAGTCTTTGTAAGTGGTCCCCTTTACGATTCTGGCAACGAGGGCCTCTTCGGCGAGCGTCTTTATGTTCTTTGAAATCGACGAATCAACCGTAGCCTGTACAACCTCATTCAGAGCAAGATACTCCTCAATCATGTTCAACAATTCGCGGATGTTGCCCGGGTAGTTGTAAGAGAGAAACCTTTCTTTCAATTCTCTAGGGATATTTTCAAATCTTACAAGGTATCCCTTTCTCTCAAGTACACTGTCGAAAATCAACGGTATATCCGTCTTTCTCTCTCTGAGTGGGGGGAGATCTATCTTAACAGCTGAAAGCCTGTACCTCAGATCGTTTCTCATCGCCGAGTCTTCGGTTCTGTTTGTGGCTGTAACGAATCTCACGTCGACCTTCGTCGGTTTTGTGGCTCCGATTTTGAAAAACTCCCTGTTTTCGGTGATTGCTAGAATCTTTGCCTGAAGGTTCAGGGGCATGTCTCCGATTTCATCGAGAAAGAGGGTTCCGTTGTCGGCCTGCTCTATGAGACCTATCTTTTCGCCGGTAGCACCCGTGAAGGACCCTTTCTTGTAACCAAATAGCTCGCTCTCCAGGAGTGTTTCGGGAATTGCGGCACAATTTATGGAATAGAAGGGTTTGTTACCGCGCGGAGACAGTTTGGCAATAGTTTCGGCAAGAAGATTCTTTCCCGACCCTGTTTCTCCGAGTATCATGATAGAACCGTCATAAAACATGGAAAGCACGATCATACGCTTCATCTGAATTACCCTGTCGCTGTTTCCGATTATCTTTTCGAGGCTTCTGTCTATGCTGTCTATTATATCTTGAACTATCTGTCTGGAACTTTTGTAGCTTCCCACAATTCGATAGTACCCTTTGAATTCCTGCGTCTCTTCGGAGTAACCTCTGATTATGAACGCCCTTATGGGGTTGTTGTTTATCAGTATTATATTGGTGAATGCAAAGACCCAGTCACTGAGGATATCTTTGCTGTAGTTTCCACCATCTATGAAAAGAATCGTAGGAGTCTCCTTTCCCAGGTTCACCAGGAAATCGAAGTCCACATCGAAAAGACTTTGGAAATGTTCTTCACAGTGTAAAGACTCTAGATTCTCTCCAACGGTTATCTTTCTGTACAGCAAAATACCACCTCCAGCTTTTTCAAAACCGTTCTTAGCGATTATACAACTACGCTGTCAATTCCGAAAGCAATTTTGCACACTGCTTCTGAGTTAACCAAAATGCTGGCACGAGTTTGCATAAAAAACATTGTGGAGAATTCCACCCCTTATCTCTCAAACATAGCGGTTGTCTAAAAGACAGCCGCACTTTTCTTATAATTCAGCTTTCTATGTTTTGGGTTTACAATAGTTATCGAAAGGGGATTAGATGGACTCGATGAATGAACTCGACACTGAGAAACTTCACAAGAAGACCAGAAGACTATCTTTCATGGATACGTTTTTCTACAACGGTTTTTTCATAATCACTCAGGGTTTCATTCTGACGGGTCTTGCCCTCGAATACAGAGCAGAAGAACTCGTCATATCTGTTATCGGAGTTTTACCGGTTCTTTCTCAGCTCGTTCAGCTGCTGGTACCTTTCATCATGAACAGAACCGGCACAAGAAAGAGAGCATTGCTCAGCACTGCTCTGATATCGAGAATTACGGTGGCTTTCATATCCATCACACTCGCAACGGGCATGGTGCACCAGTCTATATTGTTGATTCTCCTCTCGGTTATTGCCATCTGTAACAGCTTTGCTTCGAATTTTTGGGTATCGATAATGAAGGACATAGTGCCGGCGAATATCAGTGGGAGGTTTTACAGCCGTAGAAATCTCTTGAGCTCTTTCACGGCCATGTCGATGACTTTCATCTACTCTTCTATTCTGGACAATGTTCCTGGACGTAAAGGATTCATCATCGTATCGATCATAGCGACAGGATTTGCGCTTGCCGATTTTCTGGTGCTGGCTCTCCATTATGTACCACCGCGGCAGGAACCTTCCTACAGCGTTGGTGTATTCATCAGGCCGTTGAAGGATCTTCAGTTCAGGAAATTCATTTCATTTTCTTTCGTGTGGAACTTCGCCCTGGCCATATCCAGCCCCTTCTTTTCCTATCACCAGATCATAAACCTCAAACTGGACTACTCTTTCATGAGTATAATGACCATCGTGAATAGCCTTTCGCTCATGGTATTCTACCTGTTATGGGGTAAAATAACCGACGAGATAGGTGGTTTCGATGTTGCACACTTCACTCTGGGAATAACGATCTTTTTGCCTATTACATGGGTTTTTACCAATCTTGGAACGATTTTTTTGATTCCCGTCAACCAGGTAGTGAGCGGTTTTGCCTGGAGCGGTGTGAATCTCACCCTCTTCACGACTATGATGACTCTTTTTCCAGGCGAGCGTGCAGAGGCGTACTTTGCGGTTCTCTCTTTCGCCAACGGTCTGGGTGCTCTGTCGGGATCGCTTCTGGGTGGGGTGCTCGCAACTTTAATGAAGAGCATAAAATTCGATATTTTCGGGTTCCCTTTCTACGGGATTCAACTGCTGTTCGTCTTTTCTTCACTCTTCCGTTTTTTGGCATGGACTTTTCTGAAAAGAATCAGAGTTGGCAAAAAGAGTTCAATACCGAGGATAATCTACAATATCACCGCGGCCAGCGCCAACAGGTCTGTGGCCAGAATATTCGAATTCCCCTCGATTTATGCGGCGATAAAGGGCAGAGTTGCAAAGAAGATAGTCAGAGACGACTAAAACCATACAGTATTTTTCGAGTGGCATCATAAGATATAATCATTATCGAGAGGGGGAAAAGAATGGACTACTATCAGAGATTTCGGAAATGGCTAGAAAGCGAGTATATAGATGATGAGACGAGAAACGAACTCCTGTCGATAAAGGATTCTCCTGAAGAAATCAAAGACAGATTCTATACTCAATTGCGATTCGGTACAGCCGGTCTGAGAGGCAAAATCGGTGCGGGAGACAACCGGATGAACAGATACAACGTCGCCCGCGTTACACAGGGACTGGCCAATTACATAGCCTCTCGCGGTGAATCGGCAAAAAAGAGAGGTGTTGTAATAGCCTACGATGTCAGACACCACTCGCGAGAATTCGCTGAAACGGCCGCCTCTGTGCTCTGCGCTAACGGTATAAAGGTCTTTCTCTTCGATGATATAAGACCCACTCCGGAACTATCTTTCTCTGTAATTCATCTTTCGACGATATCTGGAATAATGATAACGGCCAGCCACAATCCCAAAGAGTACAACGGATACAAGCTCTACTGGGAAGACGGAGCCCAAGTACTACCGGAGATAGCCGATGAGGTTTACGGAGAGATCGAAAAAGTAGATCTCTTTTCGGACGTTCATTATGTCTCCCTCAAAAAGGCAGAGTTGGAGGGATTTCTTGTATATACCGGAAAAGAGATTGACGATCTTTACATAAGCAGAGTAAAATCGCTCTCCTTGAGAGATTCACACGAAGAACTAGATAAAGATATAAGGATAGTCTTCACCCCGCTTAATGGAACGGGAAATGGACCGATACGAAGAGTACTCGAAGAGAGGGGTTTCAAAAAGGTTTTCGTGGTTCCCGAGCAAGAAAAACCCGATCCCGACTTCACTACAGTCGGTTATCCGAATCCCGAAGACATCAAGGCCTTCAAACTAGCCGAAGAGATGGGGAAGAAGGTGGGAGCCGATGTTTTGCTCGCCGCCGATCCCGATGCCGATCGAATGGCTGTTATGGTTAGGCATGCGAACGGGTACGTTTCCTTTAACGGAAACCAGACGGGCGCTTTGCTGGTAAACTATATTCTTCTATCTATGAGAGAGAAAGGGATCTTACCGGAAAACGGATTCATCGTAAAATCTATAGTAACCGGAGATCTAGCGAAAACCATCGCAGAAAATTATGGGGTAAGGACCTATGAAACGCTTACCGGCTTCAAAAACATCTGCGGAAAGGCGCTGGAGATAGAAGAAAGCCGGAAAGGGAGTTTCATTTTCGGTTACGAGGAGAGCATAGGTTACGTGACCGGAACTTTTGTAAGGGACAAGGACGCCATTTCCTCTTCGATGTTGTTCTGCGAAATGGCGGCTTATTTCTTGAAACGCGGACTTTCGCTTTACGAAGTTCTCGAGGGACTGTTTGAAAGATACGGATTTTTCGCGGAAAAGCAGATCTCGTTGGTTCTTGAAGGTGTACATGGCCAGGAGAGGATAGCAAGAATGATGAAAGAATACAGGAAGGATTATCCAGTAAGTATTGACGGAGTTGACCTGGTTTCATATATCGATTATCTCGAAGGGATAGAAACGTTTTTAAGAGGCAAAGAGAAAAGATCTATAGATGTCCCATGCTCGGATGTAGTGAAATATCTCTTCGACGACGGTTCGTGGTACGCCGTAAGACCATCGGGCACCGAACCGAAGCTGAAGTTGTACATATACTCGAGAGGAAAGACCAGAGAGGCGACGGAAAGAAGAATCGAAGTATTCGAACGTGAGATAATGGGCAGACTCAACGGGATAAAGTGACTCTCTCGTTGTCAGGTCTGTTTCTATAAATCAAATGAAGAAACGGAGGGTGCCCTTTGAAGAGTATATCCAAGAACGTACTGTTTTACTTCATCGCGCTCTGGATATTTATCTACATAATCAGCACCACGATCGCGGGAATCTTTCCTCATGAAGTTCCCGGCTATTTCCGGATAGGTCCATGGATCAATCCCGCCTGGATTCTCGTTATTCTTACCCAGTTCATCTTTGCAAGAACACTCGATAAAAGAGAGTTCGACAGATTCTATCTACTCTCTCTGTACTTGAGTGGTGCGTTGTGGATACTTTTTTCGACCTTTGGAGTAGAGTCGTTATCTCTGGTGCTATCCATGGCGTTTCTCTTTCTCTCGTGGCAGGTCTATAGAGTTTTCCGGCCGGTCTATGGAAAACTCCGTAAACATTTCAGAGACATGTCGATCGGAAGTTTGCTTTTCTCTTGGAGCATTATCGTCCTTCTTTCCAGTCTGGCGATGTTCTGGAGATCAGAGCTTACAGCTATATTCTTTCTTTTCTTGATGGTTCTTATCTCTTCGATCCTGGCGCACACCAAAATTGATCCGATAAACGGTCTGGTGTTTTCCTATTTTGCATTCTCCACGGGAATAGAGAATCTTTCGCAATCCTACTATGTTGCAGTAGCCGGTATCTCATCTGGTATTATTTTCCTACTGATCTTCCTGTTTGCCATTATGATAGCCAGGGAAGATCCGTCCAAGAAAATTTTCGCGGCCGTAAACCCTCCGAGAGAGGAAGAGATCAAGCTAAAGATAAATCGCTGAGCCAATTAGACAAGCATCTGCCCCCTGATAACGGTTACGGCATTTCCGATTATGGATATCCTGTTGCCGTCAAGAATCTCAAGCCTTATTTCGCCGCCCCTTTGCGAAGCCTGGTAAGCCCGGAGTTTGTCTTTGCCGAGTCTCTCCGACCAGAAAGGCCCCAGAACTGTGTGAGCCGAGCCAGTCACGGGATCTTCGTTTATTCCTACCCAGGGAGCGAAGTATCTGGAGAAGAAGTCGAACTCCCCGTCGCCTTTACAGGTGACGATCAAACCCCTCAGTGGAACACCGACTGACAGTTTCTCCATCTTTGAGAAATCCGGGTGCAGTCCTTCAAGTTTTTTGCGGTCGGATATTTCGAAAAGAAGTTTCCGGGTGCCGGTTGAGTAATATGCCATTCCGTTACAATCGAGAGCCTCTCCTACCGATTGGTCTAAGTCGATTCTGAACGGAAGCTCTGACGGAAAGTCCATCTTCAGGTCGTCTCCAATTCGAGATACTTTCAGCTGCCCGCTCAGAGTTTCGTAATATATATCTCCGCTGATACCGAGCTCGGTGAAATGTACCCATGACGTTGCCAGAGTTGCGTGTCCGCACATCGGGACTTCGGTTGTCGGGGTGAACCATCTTAACCTGTAGTGATTATCATCGGTTGTTCTCACGGGGAAGGCCGTCTCGGAGAGGTTCATCTCTCTGGCGATTTTGATGCAGGTTTTGTAATCTTGTTCCACGTCGCTAATGAAAACTCCCGCGGGATTGCCACTGAAAGGGAGTTTTGTGAAGGAATCCACCTGGTATATTGCGGCCATAACCACACCTCCGTCGCTTGGATATTGATATGTTACTACTTTCCCGGTTATTAAGAGAAAAACCGGTCCTTTTTCTGCCAAATCTGTGCCTTTCGAATTCTTTTGGATACCTGCTGAAAAGCTACGATATAGATGGTACAATCTTATTGAGACATATTCTCAATAAGGATGATGCCGATGGTAGTCCCGCTGTCAAGGATGTGTGAAGGAGAAAAGGGAAAGATAAGCAGGCTGGAGCTTCCGGTAGAAGTGAGGGAGAGGCTCTGTGGTCTGGGTTTTGTGAGTGGAGAGGAAGTAGAACTGGTGAAGATAGCTCCTTTTGGCGATCCCAAAGTTTTCAGAATAAAGGGGACCAACGTGACGCTGAGGAACGATATAGCCATGTGGATCCTGGTGGAAACATCGTCCATACCTCTGTCAAGCGCGCGGCCGGGGGAGTACGTAGTGAGTCTCATCAACGGTGGCTGGGGATTGAGAGAGAGGATGAGACAGTGTTCGATCCAGGAAGGAACGACTATCAGGGTTTTGGAAAACTCTACCAGAAAGATAGAAGTCGAGGTTCATGGAAAGATCCTGTCCCTCTCGAGAGGACAGGCCTTCAGAGTGATAATCAGGGAGAGATAAAAATCTAAATCATGCAGCCAAAAAGCTCAGCAGATCTCAAAAAAACGACTGTAGCACTACTGGGAAATCCAAACGTAGGCAAAACGAGTATATTCAATTGTCTTACCGGTTCAAAACAGATTGTTGCCAACTGGCCGGGCGTAACTGTGGAAAAACGTGTCGGTTCTCTCAAACACGGCGATATAGCACTCGATATAGTCGATCTACCGGGTACATATACGCTGGGGTCCAGGAGTATCGACGAAAAGATTGCGAGAGATTTTCTGATCGATGAACGTCCGAACGTTGTTGTTGTGATAGGTGATGCGATCAATCTTGAAAGGAGCCTTTATCTCCTTCTGCAGGTTCTTGAACTCAGGGGAGACGTGGTGCTTGTTGTTAACGCCGTTGACGAAGCCAGAAAGGCCGGTCTGGAGATAGACAAAAACGAACTCGGCAAACAGCTGGGAATACCTGTGGTAATGACTTCGGCAGCTACCGGTGAAGGTATAGAAGAATTGAAAGAAACTCTGGTCAAAAGTGTACGTTCTTCTAGCCACATCCATTACCTATTCTCAGAAGAGATAGAGCAAAGGATCGAAGCCCTTGCCGGCAGATTCAGACTAGTACCAGCCCTTTCGGAATTCGATAGCAGATGGCTGGCCATAAAGTCTCTTGAACACGATAGTGAAGTAGAGAAGCTCACGGGTTTCAAAGTCGAAAAGGATTTTTCGAGCGAACTCGCCGAAACAAGATACCGGTATATAAAAAGAGTTCTCTCAACATCCGTAAAGGGAAAAGAAAAACACGGATGGGATCTTTCCGAGGCCATCGATCACGTCATTACCCACAGGGTTCTGGGCATTTTCGTGTTTTTGTCCGTTATTTATATCGTCTTTCAATTGACCTTTACGGTCTCGGGCCCCTTATCACTCCTCATAGAAAGCGGTCTTGAAACTCTTGGAAGCTCTCTGGGAAATTTGATAGGTCCCGCATGGTTGCGTTCTCTGGTTGTGGATGGAATCATAGGCGGTGTAGGTGCCATACTCGTCTTCGTCCCAAATATTTTCATACTCTTCATGGCTTTGGGAGTGCTAGAAGAGTCGGGTTATCTTCCAAGGGCCGCATTTGTCATAGACAGGCTTATGTACTCAATGAAACTCAGTGGTAGATCCTTCATATCCATGCTTCTCGGTTTTGGATGTAACGTATCTTCTATAATGTCAACCAGGTCTATCTCCGAGCCTAAGGAAAGAATAGTAACGATTCTTGTTTCACCGTTCATCTCCTGCAGTGCCCGGTTGCCTGTTTTCCTACTCATAGCCGGAACCTTCTTTGGCGCCAAGGGCGGCGTAGTTGTATTTTTCCTGTACCTTTTAAGCATCATCGTTACTGTTATCTCGGCTCTCATAATAAATCGACTTCTCTTTAAAGGAGAACCCTCTACGATGATCATGGAACTGCCCAGGTACAGAAAACCCAGGGTTAGTTCCATAATTCTCTATACATGGAACAAGGGGAGACACTTCCTTGAAAAGGCCGGTACGATCATATTGGGAGCCTCTATCGTGATCTGGATACTGAGTTTCTTCCCTTCCGAAGGTTCTCAGAGTTACGCCGCGATGATCGGTCGAACTCTGGAGCCGTTGTTTGTCCCTCTGGGCTTTTCCTGGGAGATGATTTCTAGTCTCGTCTTCGGAGTGGCGGCGAAAGAAGTAATAGTCTCTTCTTTGACAACGTTCTATGGCAACTATGCGTTGATGGGTTCCGCGATGGAAGTGATGAGAGCGGCGATCTCACCAGTGACGGCTTTCTCATTTCTTGTCTTCGTTCTTTTGTATGTACCCTGTCTGCCGACTCTGGCGGTAACAAAGAACGAGACGGGAAGCTACAGGTACGTCTTCTTCTCCGTAATTTACAGTCTCGCCGTAGCTTATTCGCTCGCACTGGTGGTCAGAATGATCGGGGGACTTTTATGAGCATAAGAAACATCTCTACCTGGTTGTTTCTTTTGGGAGTGTTTTACCTGATCTTGGCAATAAATACGCTCTTGGGTATTCTCTTCAGCGTAAAGGATTTGATGATGGGAATAGTGATCCTTGTGAATGGTTCTATCTATCTTTTCGGACTCCTAGAAAGAAGGGAGGATGCAAAGAAGAGGGCTTCCCATCTTTTAGTAGGCAGTTTCTTCTCTTACACCCTCTCGATTTACCAGATCGTTGTCGTCTTCAGTTTATGGCTTGAGGGGTTTATTGGCGGTGTATGCCTTCTTTCGGTAGATGTAATTAACTTTCCTCTGCTCTTTTCCGGTTTGCTGATCTCCTTCGTTTCCGACTATGTCAAGAAAAGTTTCACCACTACTTAATGATCAAAGAACCATTGGGAAGTGCAATCGAACTCTGTAATGGCTATAATTAAAGCCAGAGTGAATCACTAGACATTATTGCTCGCCGATGTGGTAATATGATTTGTGTTTGGGGGTGATTGCATGGCGCTCGTTTACGTGGTCGACGACGAGCTGAATGTGAGACGTATCATCAAGCAGACCATGGAGAACGAAGGCAACGAAGTCAATGGGTTTGTCACAGCCGAAGAAGCGCTAGAGGCCATTGAAAAGAGACAACCGGATTTGATTTTCATGGACCTAACACTACCTTCGATGGATGGGGTACAGTTCCTTAAAGAATTGGAGGATAGAGCTTATTCAATTCCAGTAGTAGTTGTTTCAGCAATCACTTCTCCCGAATCTATCAGGGCCGTCTTCAAGCTGGGCATAGTGGACTTTCTGACCAAACCCTTCACTCCTCAAGAGCTGAGACAGGCCGCCGAACTATCGTTAAAAAACGAAGAAAGTCTTCAAAAAAGGGCAAGAGATATTAGAAGACTGATAGAGGAAAAAGAGTTCAGGAAGGCCAATTCTTTGCTGCGTGAGCTTTTCGCCGATTTTCCAAGTTCGCCCTATCCACACTTCCTCTATGCTCTCCTGATAAAGAGCTCTAACCCGAGAGTGGCCGCAAAACATTTGCGGGCCGCACTTTCTCTTGACGAGGAGTTCAAAGAGGCATCGTCAGAGTTGAGAAAACTGGAGGAATAATCCGATGCCGTTCATGAAAGGCGCAATCAGGAAAGACGAGTATTATGTCGTCATATTTGGTTGTGGTAGGCTCGGTTCAAGAATGGCCAACTGGCTTTCAACCATGGGATGCAGTGTCGTGGTTGTTGACAGAAGCGAGGAGTCTTTTCAGGCATTATCCTTTGAATTCACCGGGTTCACCGTTCTCGGAGATGCGACCGAACTCGACACTTTGAAGGAAGCTAAAGTAGATAAGGCAGATGTCGTACTGGTTTTGACACCCGACGACAACACGAATCTTATGGTAGCGATGTCGGCGAAAGAGTATTTCAAAGTTGCACGCGTTGTTGCCAGAGCCTACGATCCGAACAACATAGAGATGTTTTCTGATTTCGGAATAGAGGTCATCTGTCCCACTCTGCTCGCGGTGGAAAACATAAAAAACGTTCTCTACTTCATCGGTGGTGACGAGAGGTGAAGATAGTTCTAATAGGTGGCGAAAAGATAGCCTATCACCTCGCTAGAAGGTTTCTGAGCAAGGGTTACCAGGTTATGGTCGTAAATAAAAACGAAAAGTTCTGCGAAGAAATAGCCAAAAAACTCCGTGCGCTGGTTATAAGAGGCGATGGAAGCCGTAGATACGTTCTTGAACAGCTGGAGCTCGATAGAACAGATCTCTTCGTTGCGTTGACTCCCAACGATCAGGACAACCTAGTAGCTTGCTTGACGGCGGCGAGGGTATACGGTATAGAGAGACCTGTAGCACTTGTGAACGATCCCGACAATAAAGCGACTTTTCAGATGATGGGAATCAAGAACGTTGTGAGTCCCACGGAGATACTGGGATCGGCGCTCGAAGACAGTCTTTTCAGGGAGCAAATCACCAATCTTCTGCCGTCGTCGGAAAAAATTTCCATCTTGAGGATTGAAATGACCGATAAGTCTCCGGCAACAGGTCAGGCCGTTAAAAATCTCCCTCTTCCGAAAGAGAGCGTGATCGGTGCGATTATAAGAGAGAACGAAGTTATAATTCCTAGGGGGGACAACGTCATAAAAGGAGGCGACATCCTCCTGGTTCTCAGTAATCCAAAGGTTCAGTCATCGGTTTTCGAAGTGCTTCTAGGAGAAGTATAAATGTACCGCAATCTTTTGAAGCAGCGCTATAGACTGGTTTTTGGCTACATAGGGAATCTCTTCGTCTTCTTCCCTCTGGTAATGATGCTTCCTGTGCTTTACTGTATCTGGTATCCTTCGGTATTTGTGGATAGTCTGCCATTTCTCGAAGCGGCGGTGATCTGCTTCGCTTTTGGCATACTGTTCAAGCTCATCATGAAGGTCAAGCCTGGAGCACCTATCACGGTTCAGGAAGGTGCCATCATAGTGTTTTTTGCGTGGGTATTTGGAATAATCTTTTCAGCTCTTCCCTTCATCTTTGGCGGTTATCTTAACTTCACACAGGCGATTTTCGAGTCCACAAGCGGATTGACAACTACCGGACTTACCATGGTAAACGTGCTCGCGATACCCGACACTTACCTTTTGTGGCGAAGCATATTGCAGTTCCTCGGAGGAGCAGGGTTTGCGATAATAATGATGTCCGCGATACTAGGACCGGGAGGGCTCGGCCTTTACAAGGCCGAAGGACGCATGGATAATCTGGTGCCCAACATAAAAAGTTCAACAAGAACGATTGCGGTTATCTACACTTCATACGCGGTGGCCGGTATTTTAATGTACAGAATAGCCGGTATGAACTGGTTCGATGCTATAAACCACTCTTTGACAGCCCTGGCCACAGGTGGTTTTTCGACCAGACTGGGCTCTATCGGCGAGTTCAACAGTCTGCCCGTAGAGATCGTGACCATTGTTCTTATGCTGCTTGGCGCTACCGGTTTCGGTATTCACTATACGCTCTGGAGAAGAAACTTCAGAGCCTTCTGGAAAAATGGAGAGCCAAAACTGATGTTTCTGATAATAGCTTTTTTCACTCCATTGATAATGGCCGGAACGATGAAATACTTCTATGAGTCGATAGGAACTCAGTTCAGGCACGCTCTTTTCCAGTCAGTCTCGGCGTTAACAGGTACGGGCTTCTCCACCGTTGACTTCATACCATGGAATCAAATGGGGCTCTACCTATTAACAATTCTAATGATATTCGGCGGTGATCTCGATTCCACGTCAGGAGGACTGAAACAGTACAGGCTCTTCGCTCTTTGGAAACTTCTCTGGATGGAGATAAAGATGTATTTTCTGCCGAAGAACGCTTTGCTTAAAGAAGAGATCTGGAAGGGCGAGACCAAAAGATATTTGAATCATTCACTGGTGAAAGAGATTCTGTTGGTTTTCTCGCTTTACTTTATAACGTACGCCGTTGGAGTTGGTATCACGGCTTCTTACGGTCATTCGCTGGCATTCTCCGCCTTTGAGTTCGCCTCCGCACTCAGCACGGTCGGACTTTCGGTGGGAATTACCCTTCCCTCTTCACCCGTAGGTTTGATCTGGACGGAGACGATCGGTATGTTTCTAGGAAGACTTGAGTTTCTTGTCGTGATATATGCTATAACTAAATTACTGAGAGACGGAAAAGTAATGCTGGCTAAACGGAGGAATGATTGAGGAATGATTAACAGAATCAAGGGAACCCAGGACATTGCTTTCGAAGATATCGAATACTGGCAGTACATAGAGCAGGCTGTCCGAAACATAACCTTCAGGTACGCCTACAACGAGATACGCACGCCGATATTCGAAGCAACCGAGCTGTTCAAAAGAAGCGTTGGAGAATCGACCGATGTCGTTCAGAAGGAGATGTACACTTTCGATGATAAAGGCGGAAGGTCGATCACACTAAGACCGGAGGGCACAGCCAGCGTTGCGAGAGCCTTTATCGAGAATTCTTTCATAAATCTGGGTTCTCCAGTGAAGCTCTTCTACATGGGGCCAATGTTCCGTTACGAAAAACCCCAGGCAGGCAGGCTCAGGCAATTTCACCAGTTCGGAGCGGAGATACTTGGATCGGCCAGTGCCATGGCGGATTTTGAGATAATCGAACTGGCTTGCGAGTTTTTAAAAGAAGTGAAGATAAACAAGACCAAGCTTTTCATAAACTCTATAGGCTGTCCTTCCTGCAGAGCCAGGTACAAAGAAGCCCTGAGGGAGTATTTCCGCGATAAAGTCGATGGAATGTGTGAAGACTGCAGGCGGAGGTTCGACAGCAACGTGTTGAGGTTGCTCGACTGCAAAATCGACAGGGAGCAATCCGAGAACGCTCCGAACATACTTGAGTATCTAGACGAGGAGTGCAGGAAACACTTCGAAGATTTGAAGTGGTATCTTGAAAAGTCCGGAATCGATTACGAGATCGATCCCCATCTGGTGAGAGGACTCGATTACTACAGCCGTACGGCCTTCGAAATAAGGTCTCCCTCACTTGGCAGTCAGGATCAGATAGTAGGTGGTGGAAGGTACGACGGGCTCGTCGAAGTGATTGGAGGCAAGAGCTGTCCCGCAGTGGGCTTTGCAACAGGTATTGAAAGGATAGTAATGCTCCTCAAAGCCGAAAAGGTTAACATCCAAACCGATAGAAATTCAGAAGTCGCCATTCTTGGCATCGGCAGAGAGGGATCTTTGAGAGGATTCGAGTACGCGAGAAGACTCAGAAAAGCCGGTATCTCCACTTATGTTGATGTAATGGAGAGAAATATGAGAAATCAGATGAAACACGCCGCCAGGATAGGGGCCAAAATTTCGGTTATCATAGGCGATGAGGAACTCGAAAAGGATCTCGTGACGGTGAAGATAATGCTGGATGGTTCTCAGTATCAGGTTGACGGAGATTACATGGTCGACTATATTATCGATAAACTGAGAGATATATAGATAACACCGCGATTTATGTTATCCAGGAAAGAAAAAACTAGATAATCGCCAATAGTTGTTCTTATTGTCTTGATATTTCCTCCCAGGGTGTGTTATATTATATGCAGTGACAATAACGCCCGGGAGGATTTGTGCTATGAAAAAAGAAGAAATCGGTTCTTTTTTAAAGACCGATCCGTCGATTCAGGAAATGCGAAGATACGCGAAGATGCTCGGTGTTCATCTTAAGAGAACCATGGGCAAAAAGGATATCGCAAGAGCGCTGTCGAAAATCTCGGATAAAGATGTGCCGGTGAGCAGTCAGACAGTTGTAACGGTTCCTTCGGAAAGCAAAAGACCTTCCAAGCCTGTAAACGTTGATCTTCCCAGGACTTATTTCGCCGATTCGATTACTCTACATCCGGTAAATCCTTACTGGGTATATATAAAATGGGATTTTTCTAAAGAGACCAGAGAACGTCTAAATGAACTCGGAAACAATCTCTTTGTAAGAGTTAGCGACATCACCAACATAATCTACGATGGAAAGAACGCAAACAGGTATAAAGAGGCGAAGATCCTGTCTGAGGAAGGTAACTGGTACTTTCAAGTGGATTTTCCCGATGCCGACTACATAGCGGAGATAGGGTATTATACCGGAGGGCTTTTTGTGGGTGTCATGAAATCCAAAATCGTCCGGACCCCAAGGAACACTCCGCGATTTGCCGATCAAGAGACCTGGGTGGATCTATCTAAAGGTTCTAAAAAGGAAGTAAAAGTTTCGACCGAAGCGACAGGGGTTTCTCCATCGATCAGATCGTCTGGTCCATTGGACAATCCCTCTTCCGAAGAATTCATCAAGAGCATATCCAAGTCTCGAAGTGGGAGATGAGAAGATGAGAAAAGGTAAATTCGTATTGATGCTTCATGCCCATCTTCCCTTCATAAATCATCCGGACTTTCCGAGCTTCATGGAAGAACGCTGGCTCTTCGAGGCGATAACGGAGACTTATATCCCGCTAATTCGGGCTTTCAATCGCTTGAAGAACGACGGTATCAACTTCAGGGTGAGCATGAGTATAACTCCTCCACTGATGGAAATGTTCGCCAACGCGGATTTGCAAAAGAAGTACCTCAAGTATCTCGATTTATCAATAGAACTTGCCGAGAAGGAGATCGAGCGAACAATCTCTGAAAACCCCGCCAGCCACAGGCTGGCGAAACACTATCTCAAAGAACTCGAAGAAACCAAGTCGGTATATCTACGCTGCAACGGCGACCTTTCGGGGGAGTTTGCTCAACTTCAGGAGACGGGCAACCTTGAAATCGTTACCTGCAACGCCACACATGGTTTTCTTCCCCTAATGACACAGTACCCGGAAGCCGTGAACGCTCAGATCGGAGTGGGAGTGGATACCTACAAAAGGCACATGGGTAAGCCTCCAAAAGGAATCTGGCTGGCAGAGTGCGGTTACGTTCCAGGAATAGATTCTTACTTGAGAGAGTGGGGCCTCTCATTCTTCTTCGTGGATTCACACGGGCTGTGGTATGGAGATCCCGCTCCAAGATACGGTGTTTATAGACCTGTCATGACTCCAGAGGGCGTGTTTGTCTTTGCAAGAGATCCGGAGTCAAGCCAACAGGTGTGGAGCGCAGAAGTCGGGTACCCCGGAGATTCCAGATACAGAGAGTTCTATAGAGATGTTGGGTTCGATAGAGAAGAGGATTACATAAGACCCTACATAGACCCCAGCGGCGAGCGATGCAACACAGGTATCAAGTACTACAGAATAACGGGCAAGGATGTTTCTTTGAATGAAAAGAGCTATTACGATTTCGAAGAAGCTAAGAAGGCCACCAGGGAACACGCTAAAGACTTCGCAAGCAGAAAGCGTGAGCAGATCAAGAGGCTTTCCGAGCAGTTCGATGGTGTGAGCCCCGTAATTGTCGCTCCTTTTGACGCTGAGCTTTTCGGTCACTGGTGGTACGAAGGGCCTCTCTTCATAGAGGAGCTTTTCAGAGAATTGAACGGAGACGATACCGTGATCTGCGCGACACCGCCGGAGGTAATCGATTCGATGGGCGAAGTCCAGTGCGTCACACCAAACATCTCCACGTGGGGCGCAAACGGTTATAACGAAGTGTGGCTGAACGGAAGAAACGACTGGATTTACAGGCATCTCGATGAAGGTGTCAGAAGAGTGATCGAACTCGCAAGGAAATACAAAAAAACGGAAGACAAACTCAAAATAAGGGCTTTGAATCAGATGGCCAGAGAATTGCTCCTGGCGCAATCGAGCGATTGGGCTTTCATAATAACAACCAATACGACTGTTGAGTATGCCGTTAACCGTACTAAGACGCATATAAATAGACTTCTCACTCTTTATGGAGAAGTAGAGTCGAATACCATAGATGAAGAGAGACTCAAAACACTGGAATGGATAGACGGTATCTTCTCTTCGATCGACTTCAGAGTCTACTCCAGGCAGGTTGGTTAGTCTTCGATACACAATAATCGTTTTCTTCAAATGTGCGTTAACAAGTAAATTGTGGCTGTGGTATAATTCCTGAAGGCGGGGGAGGCTTATTACCTCCCCTTGTTGGTTGTAGAGTATCGGTATGTGGAGGGAGTTGAAAATTAGATGCCGGCAAAGAAACCAAGTAGAAACGCCAATTTCATGAAATCAATTCAACGCCCGATAGTATGGGCAATAGTCATACTATTCGGGATCGGGATCATCTGGTGGACGGTTGCACAGTACCTCGGAAGCGGTTTTAGGAATAACACGCAAGATGTTGATCAGACAATCAAGTTCGAAGAAACAGTCGGCGGACTCACCAGAGATGGAACCCCGGTGATCGATTCAAGGTACTGGATCACTTATTCGGAATACGAGATCTCAGCTAGAGACACTCTGAGCAACATAAGGAGTCAGGGTTACAACCTGGATCCATACTTTGAAGTTGAAAACAATCCCAGCGAGATGGGAATAAGATATGAGCTTTTCAGATCTCTCATCGATCAGAAAACGCTTCTACTGTACGCCGTTGAGAATGATGTGGTTCCGACTGCCCAACAGATAAAATCCGAAAGCGACCGCATAGTCAATCAGTACGTGGCCGATGAAAACACCAAGGCCGCAATAATATATCAATACGGATCGGTAGAGGCTTTCGCGGAATTAGTTCAGGAGTATGTATCGACACAGCTCCTCTCGATGAATGTCCAAGCAAAGGCGCTCCCGAACATCGAAGAGGATTTCAAACAGTACGTGGCCGATAACATGACCGATCTAAAGTACGAGTATGAGAAAGTAACTGCCAGCCATATTCTGGTAACCGATGAGGCCAGTGCTCTCGAGCTTAAAGCTAAGATCGAAGAGGGTGTTTTGTCCTTCTCTCAGGCTGCCAGCGAATTTTCAATTGATACAGGTTCTGCGATTGACGGTGGTAATCTGGGCGAATTCGGACACGGGCAGATGGTAAAGGAATTCGAAGATGCCGCTTTTGCAGCAACTCCCGGAGTCATAACCGGCCCAGTTCTGTCGCAGTTCGGTTATCACCTGATAGACGTGGCCACCAAGACGACCTTCGATACGTACGAAGAGTTCGTGAAAGTTGCAGGATACGACACCGAGTACTCCCAGTACAGCAACGACCGTTTCAATTCGTGGCTTTCCAGCTATAAGGAGGAGAACAAGCTCTCCTATGCCATCAACGATCCGGATCTGGTAATGTACGAGAAATACGCCAACAGCAGAAACGATGCCGAGAGCTCGCAAAAACTGATGGCTGAGCTTCAGAACGAGTATTTCGACGGTGAAGGCAATGTTTTGATAGGTGATTCTTACTTGCCGTTGGTTATCTACACAGAACTCGCAGATAGCAGGGTTTCTGAACTAAGGAACGAAATCCTAGATCTTGAGGATCTTAAAAGTATATTGACCACAGTTCCCGCGAGCATAACATCCCTATCGAAAGAAGAGATAGCGGCTCAGCTTGAAACCACTCCGTCAACCGATTCGATAACAAGAGTATATCTTTCCAATTCGCAAAGAGCGCACGATTACTTTGACAAATACGGCATTTCGGAATTGGTGGATGTGGAGAAACTGCTCTCGGAAAAGAACGAAGCATATGACAAAACCAACACTTATTTCGAAAGCAGTGTAAAGTTCCTGTACTCAACGATGCCCAATTCTTCGCAGGTGATAAACTACATGTACAGGATAGATGGAAATGATCCGAAGATCGTATATCTCTATAACGAGAGCATCTACAACAGAAATATCAGGCCGCTCTTGGAGAATCCTACGCTTCTGGATAGCTATCTCCAGTACTACGGTCAGTACTTTGGAGCCCAGGCCGTTTCTCTTTTAATCGATTCTCCCGTTCAAAGCGTCGAAAGCGACCTGAACATGAAAATACTCAACATTACGGACGTTGCAACGGATCTTAAAGTCAGCACACTCTATCTGCTGGTGGATATGTACGAGAAACTCGCGAATATACAGAAAAACGAACAGATGATGCGGATGTACCTCATAGGTGAGATGAGTTACCTGGAGATGCTTCTGGAACTGTATCCCGATGATGCGGCGTTAAAATCGACGATAGAGACCGTTCAGTTCCAGATATCAGAGCTGGCAACGGGCACCGGCACTACTACGGAAGCTACCGGAACGGAAAACTGATACATACCAAAAAGGGTGGCCGAAGCCACCCTTTTTCTGGCTGGGGCGGCAGGATTCGAACCTACGGATGTCAGAGCCAAAATCTGATGCCTTACCAGCTTGGCGACGCCCCATCGCTAGTAGATTTTAGCATTGGCTCTCGATGCTGTCAACGATTCAGAAGTGGTGATATAAGTATGACGAAGAAAACTTTAAGAATCAAAGGAATCGAGGAATCGATTTCGGTCTCCGAAGGAATGACCTTTCAGGATCTGGCTTGCAGGTTTCAAGAAAGGTACGGGTCCCCAATAATGGCCGCAAAATCCGGGAACTCTCTTCTTGAACTCTGTAGACCTATCGCTGACGAGAAGGAGATCGAATTGGTCGATCTCAGTTCACTAGATGGGATAAGAATCTATACCAGAGGAGCCATTTTTATACTCTTCATGGCCGTCAGAGAGCTGCTTGGAAAGGTCTCGCTTGACGTCCATCATTCGAGGGGTTCCGGTCTGATCTGTGAAATAGAGGGTTTCGCGACGGATCATGAACTTCTCGGCAGAATTCAGAAAAAGATGAGGGAGATAGTTGAGGAGAACGTCCCATTCATAAAGGACACCATAGGAAAGTTCGAGGCGATAAGACTTTTCATGGAAGACGGTCAGATCGATAAAGCTCTACTCTTCAAGTATCGAAAAAAATCCACAGTCAATATATACCGGTGCAAAGGTTATCTGAATTATTTTTACGGTTACATGCCTTTCTCCACAGGTTCTGTGAACAATTTCTCACTCATACCCTACGGCAGTTATTTCGTGCTGAACCTGCCTTCACCAAGCGAACCTAACACTCTGCCGGATTTCGTGGATCAACCGAAAATTTCCAGCATCTTTCTCGAACACGAACGCTGGGGAGGCATACTCGGTGTCAAGACGATAGGCGAGTTGAACGGAATAATAAGTAAAGGATACAAGGAAACCAGAGAGATGATAAACATCGCCGAAGCTCTCCATGAAAAGAAGATAGCAGGAATAGCCGATCAGATAGCGAGTCGAGAGAGTGCGAGGGTTATCCTGGTTGCCGGACCGTCGAGCTCGGGGAAAACCACCTTTTCAAAACGGCTCATGTTGCAGTTGAAAGTACTGGGAATGAATCCGATCCAGATTTCGCTGGATGATTACTTCTTCGATAGAAAGGATACCCCACGGGACGAAAACGGAAACTACGATTTCGAGTCGATATACGCACTAAATATTGACCTCTTCAACAGACAGATGGGTGAGTTGCTCGAGGGTAAAGAGGTGTTGCTTCCAAAATTCGATTTTCTTCTCGGAAAGAGCGGTTTTCAAGAAAAGGCCGTTTCAATAGGTCACGATCAGCCAATAATCGTGGAAGGTATTCACGGTCTAAATGAGCTGCTGACGGCTTCGATACCTAAAGAAAGAAAATTCAAGATATATGTGAGCGCGCTAACCCAGTTGAATATAGATAATATGAACAGAATTCCAACCACCGATGTCAGATTGTTGCGCAGAATAGTGAGGGACAACAGGTTCAGGGGGCACTCGGCTCTGGACACGATTAGAATGTGGTCGAGTGTCAGAAGGGGAGAGGACAGGTACATTTTCCCCTTCCAGGAAGAGGCCGATGCTATGTTCAACTCCGCGCTGGCTTACGAGCTGGCTATACTAAAGAGTTTCGCAGAACCCCTCCTTGTCCAGATAGATGATTCGGTACCTGAGTTCTTAGAAGCGAAAAGGCTTTTGAGGTTTATAGATTACTTTTTGCCAATAACCAATCTGGAAGATGTGCCAAGAACTTCCATAATAAAGGAATTTATCGGCGGTAGTGTGTTCAGTTACTGAAAAAACCGACGAAACAAAGGAGAGAGGAAATGCAGGTTATGGATGATAGTACCAGAAAAGCAGTCCTTAATAGGTTGAAGAGGATCGAAGGACAGATAAGAGGACTGCAAAAGATGGTAGAGAATGATAGAGTATGCGGCGACATTCTCACACAGGTTTCTGCAGTCAACTCGGCTCTCTCGAGGGTTTCGGAGATGATAATCAAGGGTTATGCCAGAAAATGCGTTGTTGAGGCCAACGAAGCAGGGAAAATCGAGGAGCTGGATAATCTGATCGAAAACATCATCAAACTTAGAGGAATATGAATGATAAGACCAGGTGATCGTGTTGTAATACTACTCGAAGATGAAGAGACGAGGTTTTTCGCAGAAGTGAGCGAAGGAAAAGTTCTGGCGACCCATTATGGGAATCTGATCATGTCCTCCCTAGTAGGTATGGAGTACGGCTCTTTCGTTTCACTGGGATTCAAGGGAGCTTATGTGTTAAAGCCATCTTTATTGGATGGAATCCTCTCGCTTAAACGTTCTACACAGATAGTCTATCCGAAAGATATCGCGTTCATAACGCTCAACCTAGACATCAAAGATGGGGATATCGTTTATGAGGCGGGAACGGGAACCGGTGTCATGACTTCTGTCTTGTCCAGGATGGTGGGGAGTTCTGGGCGTGTGGTAACCTACGAAAAAAGAAGTGATTTCGTCAGGAGAGCCCGGGAAAATGTGGCCGCTCTCGGGAAAATAGACAGGGTGACTTTTTTTCCGGAAGATATAGAGAATTGCAACGAAGAGAACGTGGCCGATTCTTTCTTTCTGGATGTACCCGACCCTCTTGCAGTAATGGGCAGAGCAGTTTCGACATTGAAAGGCAGCGGTAGAATCTGCGTTCTTTGTCCGACGACCAATCAAGTTCAAGAATCCATAAGACGTCTTGGAGAGCTGGGTGTTGTCGATATTCAGATGTGGGAGATAATGGCAAGAAACTACAAAACCAATCCCGATAGATTGCGACCCGAGGACCGTATGGTGGGACATACGGCATACCTTGTTTTTGGTGTGAAGATCAAGAGGAGGAGTAGATCATGAAAAAGAATAAACTTTTTAAGACAGTTGGAGTTATCTCTGCGCTTGTCGGTGTCTTCTTTTTGGGAGCTTTCACCTCTTTATCGTACGAAAACATGCTCGATAAGTTCAGCCCAATGTTCGAAATACTGACCTATATAGACAGAAATTACTACGATATCGAAAAGGTTGACTACGACAATATTCTGGATGAAGTTCTTAAAGGTACTATGAGGGGACTGGAAGATCCCTTCGCCTGGTATTTCGATCCGGTTGAGACTAAGGAAAACGAAATCGATACCAGTTCCAAGTACGGAGGTATTGGATCGGTCGTGCAGTACAACATCGAGTTCGAATGTCTCCAGGTCGTGTCGCCTATGGCCGGAAGTCCCTCCGAAAGGATCGGCCTTAGATCAGGAGACTTGATTATTACGATAGACGGTACACCTGTCTCACAGACCGGCTATTACGAGTCGGTGAACATGCTTAGAGGAGAGCCCGGCACAAAAGTCATCCTCGAGGTTTACAGACAAGGATCTACCGAAACGATCTTCTTCGAAATCACAAGGGAGATAATCGAAATCAAGAGCGTTAAAAGCGAGATCATTGATTACGAGGGCTCTAGCATTTCCTACATACAGATAACGGGGTTCAACGCGCCCACGTACGAAGAGTTCCAGAACGCCCTCGATCTCACCAGAGATAGTCAGGCTTACATAATCGATCTGAGGAACAATCCCGGAGGTCTACTCCAGAGCGTTTTGAACATTTCCTCCCTTATACTTCCCAAAGGACAGCGGGTGATAACTATAAGATACAGGGATGGACAGGAAGAAATCTACAATTCCTGGGGTTCACGCTATAACAGCTATTTTACGAACAAGCCTATCGTAGTGCTCGTTAACGAAGGAAGCGCCTCGGCCTCCGAAATATTGACAGGTGCCTTGAAGGACCACAATATAGCGACGGTAATAGGTACGAGGACTTTTGGCAAAGCCGCCGTTCAGACAGTGTACAATCTCTCCAACGGTGGCGAGATATGGTTGCCGACGGCCCATTACTTCACTCCTAACGGAGACGACATACATCTTGTAGGCATAGAACCGAACATCACCGTTGAAGCGACGGCAGTCTCTCTAGAAGACGAAAACAGGGCTCTAACCCTGTCAACTGCAGCGGTAGATATTGAAAACGATGCACAATTATTCGCGGCCCTCGAGGCGATAGCTCAAATGCTGGGAGTCGGTGTGGCCAATTGAAATTGAGAAAGTTCACAATATTCATTTCACTGGTTGCTCTGGTTTTTGGCCTTGTGGGCATGATTTTCGCGTTTTATCCAGCAGTTAAGGAAGTCGGGAGCAGAAAGTCCTCTCCCGACTTTTCAATCAGAAACAGTATCTTTCCTTACTTACAGGACTTCAAAGAGCATCTGGAAAGTTTGCAGAAGTTCAGCTCGATATTGAAAGAACTGGAAAAGGAAAAAGCCGGAGCCTGGTTGATGTCACTGGAAAACGGTGAAAAGAGATTCATTTGTCCATATACCGATACCTACAACAAACTACGCGCGATCTTACTGATCGAAACAGGAAGCAGTGGATCCAGAGCTGTGACTACCACGAAGTACTTCGGCAACGATGTCACCAGAAGTGAAGTTGTAGAATACGGCGGCTTTTATCTGGATTATATTCCATCGTATTCGCTGATAATGGAAAGCGATTACCAGAAATATCTTCAAGAAGGTTACACATTCAACAAGGTTTATAATGCCAACGCCTTCAGTCTGGGTCGGTTCGTTTCAGACGTTTTCCAGGGTATGGGGCCGGTAATAATTCTGAAGGAAGGCGCGAGCCTTTCGGAGCAATTCTTCGAGATAGTGGAGCGTTATTCTATACCTTTCATGCCGGTGAGATACTTTTTGAGAAAGGCATGAAATGGCGTATAGATAAAGCCACTATACTCCGAAGCGTATTTACGATAGTATATAAGAGAATTCGGCCATAACGATTATGAGTGGTGATAAAGTGGACAGACTCAGTGAGTTCATAATTCGACATCGGGCGGCTGTGATAGTCTTTTTCGGAATTCTGGGAATTTTTGGAGCTTTTCTCTCTTCCAAGCTCAGTATCGATTCCGATCTGATGAAAATACTTCCCGAAAACGATCCAGTCATAAGGCAATATGAGAGTTTCATAGAGGGAAACTCTTCGAGAGATGTGACTTATATCGTTATCAAAAGTGACGACAAGTCTCCCCGGGGTATCGACAACCTGGTAGCCGCCGCACGAGAAATTTTTGACAGTGCCGATCAATTCACCAGTATAGAAGCTTTCGTAAGGTTTGACGTAATCTCGGATCTCGGACCGCTCGGCTTTGTACTCGTGGACTCCTCCGAACTTGAATCTCTGAGCAGTTCTAATCAAGATATGGTCAGAAACGTGCAGAGACTCGTTAATTATGACTTTTCGGCCATACACAACATCGGTGAAATGCTGGCGGGATTCGATGATTTCAAAGAAATAATGAAAGGAGATGAAAGCGCGGAGCGCTTTGAAAATTTCATCAGGCTCCCGGACAGTATCCCTCAGAAAGACCCGATGGTCCTGGTCATGGGTTTCAAACTCGACGGCCCCTCGTCAGATGTGGCATATGTGGCCCGTGTAATCCCGTCCCTCCGGAAATGGATAAGCGAGAAGCTCGAGCCGTACGGTCTTACCTATGGTATGGCCGGCGATCATTTCGGCACTTACGATTCTCACAGGCAGGCAACTGACGATTTCATGCTAACAACCGTGATCTCTTTGACTGGAATATCTTTGCTCTTTCTGCTCGCCTACTCTAGCCTTAAGATCACTTTATTCGTATTCTTGTCGTTGGCGGTTTCGATGTTCATAACCCTAGGAGCGGCTCATTTGATTTTTGGGTCGCTCAATATAATTACCTCATTTGTAACCTCCATAACTCTTGGTCTCGGTATCGATTACGGAATTCATATGGTAACAAGACTTTCCGACGGCGCAAAGAAGGAGAGAAATGCGCAGAGGCTCTTAAGGGAGACTTACGGGTCTCTTTTGAAGCCTTTGATGGCGAGTATGCTAACAACGGCAGCCGTTTTCGTGATTCTTGCTTTAATCGATTCCCCGGCAGTAAGGGAACTCGGAATACTTACTTCCTTCGGAATAGTCATATTTTTTATCGTCATGATAACGTTTTTACCTGCACTGAGTATAAAGACCGTCATGAATCTTGGCAGATCGGCGAACATCCATCTTCTTGATCGATTTTTTTCATGGCTGGCAAGGTTGATAAGAAAATTCGGTGTAGTTTCAGGCGGTATTGTCTTCGTACTTATACTTTCTCTAAGTTATCTCGGTTATATAAGCATAACCAATTTTTCTTATACTCCACCGGGACTGATGGCCACCGATTCCGAACAAATAGCCGTTCCGGCGCTGATAGAAAGAACTTTCGGAGGAAGTATCCTGAACTCGGTTCCATTCATGGTCGGCGACGTTGAATCGTTAAGGCGTGCTCATGAAAGCCTCAATAACAATCCGAATATAAGGAGCGTCTTCTCCATACTCTCGATTCTGGAAGATGGAAGTCAGAATCAGGTGAACAGGATACAATCGATCACGAGACAGATAAATTCGATGCGTAACTCGCCACTTGTGGAGGCCCTGCTCAAAAAAGCTCAGTACTACGATTTCATGATTGAACTTCTCGACAGGGCCGAAAGCGTGAAAAGCTCCGACGAACTCATCGATTTAATATCGGAGGTCATACCCGATAGTCTCAAGGAAAGGGTCCTGTACGAAGATGGGCAAGGACGGAGATATTTCGTTATCAACGCTGAGCCTACATCCATAATCTACAGAAACAACGTGATAAAAATCCTTTTCGACAGTGTTGGCGAAGAGCTCAGAGAAGCCGCCGGTGGTTACCCGAAAGTATTCTATTACCTGATGGATGTCGTACGAAAGATATCGATCCCGGTCTCACTCTTTGCTTTTGTAGTCGTTTTTATAATAGTGACCATCGAAAGGAAGAACCTGTTCGATGGATTGAAACTCTTTGCCTTGATGATAGGCATCCTTATGACGATGTTCGGGCTGATGGAGATTTCAGGTATCGAGACGACTTTCATAACGGTAATCTCGGCACCGCTCATAATAGGTATAGGGGTCGATGCGCTGGTATATGTGGTCCACAGTTCGGGAAAGAGAAACGAAAACGAGCTAGCCAGAACGCTGAAATCCATAACTATGTCATCCGTAACAACGATGTTTGCCTTTTTTTCCTTTGCCTTCGCGGAGGGTAAACTGCTGAGAAATTTCGGACTCAGCCTGGCTTCGGGTGTTCTTATGTCACTTGTTGTTGCAACTTTTCTAGTTCCCGTGCTACCATGGAACAGCAAAGAACGAAATGGAGGTTAAGATATGCCTTTGCATCTTTTGGTCGCGTATTACGTTGTTGATCATGCTTTTGTGAACAACACCAAACTTTCGAAAATGGACGACAAGAAGCTTTGGACACATTTCATCTGGGTGATTCTGGTCTTTCTAGCCTTCACTTTCGATGTATTCCTTTCCAATCCCCTTGGCATTCTGTTGCTCATACTCTCTATCGGCGTTACGGTAACTCTGGACATGGGAAGGAAGAAGCTCTCCAACCATTTGATAGAGATAATTGCCTTCTTCATCTTTCTTTTTTTTACGCTTCTCGGCAAGAGTTATCTGAGCAAGTCCTTTGTAACCATTGAGTTTTCTTGGTATCTTTTGGGAATGCTTGCCACTACTGTTGGGGTCACGTATTTTCTGAGAGGGAGGATTTTGGCGGAAAATGCGACCGATTCCATAGGGATAGCCGAACGTATGTCCATATTCATATTCGTTCTCGCAGGACACTGGGAGTGGACTCTGATAGCTATCGGTGCTGCGTTAGCCTTCAGAGTGGTTTTCTCGAAAGATAGAAAAATCGAATGGTTGATAAGTCCCGTAGCCGGTATCGGACTTTCATTCCTCTGGCAACTGCTGATGAGGAGCATGCTGGGTTGACCTATGCTGTAGGAGACATACATGGTTGTCTCGATGTTTTGAGAAGACTTGTACGGTCTCTGGAGGCAAAGAGTTCCGATGTTTTCGTTTTTATCGGTGACTACGTTGACAGAGGGCCCGATTCAAAAGGTGTTATCGATTATCTGATAGCTCTTTCGGAAAGATACGAATGTCACTTCTTAAGAGGTAATCATGAACAGATGTTTCTTGATTATCTGAACCGCGAGCCAGGTGCAATGATCTGGGCATACAACGGTATGGAGAGAACCGTTATGAGTTACGGGAGTTTGGGGGCCGTTCCCGACAATCACATCGATTTTCTCAATAGAACTGTTTACGGCCACACGATAAAAAGGTTCGTTTTTGTCCATGCCGGTGTCAGGCCGGGGATACCACTCGAAGAGCAAGAAGAACGAGACTTGTTATGGATTAGAGAACCTTTTCTAAGCAGTCACAACCCGATCAAGGGTAAGACGGTAATCTTCGGACATACACCACAATTTGGCGGGCCGTTGATCGAAAAAAGCAAAATAGGCATAGACACCGGCTGTGTCTATGGAGGTTACCTTACGGCGTACAGGATCGAAGACAGACACTGGGTGTGTGAGAAATGAAAAACGGGCGGAAGATCTTCCGCCCGTTTCAAGATGATCGGTATATCAGGGATAGATGCCTCTCAATTTGGTCGCGAGTGCAACCTTCTCTATAGCATCTACATAGGCTGCCGATCTCATATCGATGTTGTACTTGTTCGCCGTCGAGGCTACGGAGTTGAAGGCTTCTTTCATGATCTTGTGGAGAGCCCTTCTCACGTCTTCGATATCCCAGAAATAATGCTGCAGACCCTGGACCCATTCGAAGTAGGAGACAGTGACTCCACCGGCGTTTGCAAGGAAGTCCGGAACGATAAAGATGTTCTTGGAGAGTATTATTTCGTCCGCTTCTGGCGTTATCGGTCCGTTGGCTCCCTCGACTATTATTTTGGCCTTGATGTCGCCTGCATTATTCGCCGTTATGGCGTTTTCGAGCGCCGCGGGAACTAGAATATCGACATCTAGAGCCAACAGATCGTTGTTGCTGATTTTCTGGCCCTTTGGATAACCCTCGATTACACCCTTGTTCTGGTCTCTGTAGGCAATTACTTCGTCGATATCGAAACCAGCCGGATTGTACAGACCACCGGAAACGTCGCTAAGGGCAACCACTTTTGAGCCTATCTCTTCGCTTATCAATTTCGCCGCAAAAGAACCGACGTTTCCGAAGCCCTGAACCGCTACTGTGGCGCTTTTTGGATCCATACCCTTGTACTTGGCTGCCTCTTCGGCGATGACTCTGACTCCTCTTCCTGTGGCTTCAGATCTTCCCTTCGAACCGCCAATTTCCAGTGGCTTACCGGTGACTATACCGAGAACGGAGTGGCCAACGTTCATCGAATAAGTATCCATGTACCAGGACATTATCTGCGCGTTTGTGTTGACGTCCGGTGCGGGAATATCCTCGTTCTCTCCTATGATTATCTGTATTTCTGAGAAGAAGCGTCTAGAAAGTCTTTCCAGTTCGCCCATAGAGAGTTCTTGAGGATTTACACAGACTCCACCTTTACCTCCGCCGTAAGGGATACCAACTACGGCACATTTCCAGGTCATCCAGAAAGCCAGCGCTTTTACTTCATCCAGGGTAACGTTTTGATGGTACCTAATTCCGCCCTTCGCCGGGCCTCTGGCAACGTTGTGTTGAACTCTATGACCGGTGAACACTTTTATTTCGCCGTCATCCATTCTCACCGGGAAATTCACCGTGAGTTCTCTCTTCGTTGAAGTGAGAACCTGCCTCATGCTGTTGCTCAGATTCATTACATCCGCAGCTTTGTTAAACTGCTTCAATGCATTTTCAAACAAACTTATCTCGGCCACGAAAATACCTCCTACTCCTTGTTTTTGGTGTCATACCATTTGAATTTTATGATTATATTCAGAGCTTCACAAATCCACGTACGGTCAAAAGGAGACGCTTAAAGTCAATTAAAGACTCCTATGTGTTCTTTTCAAGGCGAGTTTTCTCTATGCTAGCAACTATCAAAAAAAAGCGAGGAGAAAACCTCGCTCTGGTACCCCCAGAAGGAATCGAACCTTCATTTGCGGATTAGGAATCCGCCGTTCTATCCGTTGAACTATAGGGGCGTAACGTGCAGATTATAGCATCACGTTCAAGCCTTTTCAACAGCTTCTCTGCTACAATTGAAAAGTGTCGGTCTAGCTTGATCGAATGTATTCGATTGATCCGGAGAGAGGTGGATATAATTGGAAAGAATTGTGGCTCTTGAATCTACGGTTATCGCTCACGGGCTTCCCTTTCCCGAGAATGTTGACACCGCATTCGAAATGGAAAGAGTAGTGATAGAGAATGGAGGTTTACCAAAAACTATAGGTATCATCGATGGAGAGGTCAGGATCGGTCTTCAAAAAGAAGAGATCCTTTCGTTCGCGAAGGCGAGCGACGTGATGAAGGTCGGAACGGCCGAGATTGCTTACGCTACGGCACTCAAGAGAAATGCCGCAACGACAGTCAGCGCGACGATGTTTCTGGCAAGACTTCATGGTATTTCCGTCTTCTCCACTGGAGGAATAGGTGGTGTGCATAGAGATATCGACTGGGATGTTTCGCAGGATATCATCGAACTCTCCAGAAACGACATCATAGTTGTATCGGCCGGCGTCAAGAATATTCTAGATGTTCAAAAGACCTTGGAGTTTCTCGAGACGTTTCAGGTGACGGTACTGGGATACAGGACCGATTACTTTCCGCTTTTCCATTGTAGAGATAGCCAGTACAGGCTCAATCTACGGGTAGATTCACCCGAAGAAGTGGTAGAAGTTTTGAAGGATAAGAGGCGGCTGGGAATAAAGGGTGGAATTCTGGTTGCCAATCCGATACCGGAAGAGTCGGCAATAGACTTTGATGAAATAAACCTTCTTGTCGAGCAAGCCGTACTCTCTGCAAGAGAAGATGGTATAGGCGGCAAGGCTTTGACCCCATATCTTTTGAGCAAAATCAGCTCTCTTTCTGATGGAAAAACTCTCCGGGCAAATATATCCCTTCTGATAAACAACGCCGCTCTCGGCGGAAAGATAGCGGCCTCTCCAGTGTGGACCGTATGAATTATGTACTGAAGAATTCAAGGGTCTTTTCTGTCGATCTAGGTGAGTTTAGCCATAGGGATCTGTACATAACCGACGGTAGAATCTCAGATAGAGTCGGTCCGGAAGCCCTGACTATGGATCTTTCCGGCAAGTTCATATATCCGGGATTCGTTGACTCTCATGCTCACCTTATCGGGACAGGACTGGAGAAGATGGTAGTAGATCTGCGAAATTGCAGATCGATGGAGGAGCTCCGCTCATGGCTGAAGGAAGAAGGTCCGTTAATCAGAGGCAGAGGCTGGGATCAGGAGACTTTGGGCTTTTTACCGGAGCGCAGGATTCTCGACAGGATCACATCGCAGCCAGCCATTCTCATAAGGAGGTGCGGTCATGTGGCCACTGTAAATTCGGCAGCCATAGATCGTTTCTCTCTCGAAACGCTGGATGGTCTTGATGAAACCGATATAGAGAATGGTGTGATCAAAGAAAGGGCGCTCGAAAGGTTGAACTCGATCGTGAAGTTAACTCCAGAAGAGGTCGAGGAAGCCATACGCATAGGAAGTACTGAATTCCTGAAGTATGGAGTTACCTGTGTTCACAGCGACGATTTTCATGGTTTGAAACTCGAGACGCTGGTCGAGAGTTTAAGTAGAATAAGCAACATCAGGGTATTCGAAAAGATCGCAGTGGAGAACTCCGACCAGCTTTCAATGTTAGATATAGCCAAAGATGGAGAAACGAGTTTTTTCAAAGTGATCGCCGCAAAGATATATATGGACGGATCTCTCGGAGCAAGGACAGCTGCCATGAAAGAGCCTTATTCCGATTCGCCACGAGAAACGGGTGTCCTATACATGGATTGCGAAACTCTGAAAAGAATAGTCGAAAGGGCCGACCGCAAAGCGTTTCAACTATGTGTTCATGTTATCGGCGATAAGTCGCTGGAAGAAGCTTTAAAGGCATTTCACGGTTCGAGAGCCCATGAATTGAAGCACAGGCTGATTCATGTACAGATCGCATCCCCCGAACAGATCCGCAGAATCGCCGACCTGGGACTAACGGCATCGATTCAGCCGGTTTTCTTCGATTCAGATGCCCATATCGCTCCCGATCGTTTCGGAGAGGAACGCATGAGAGATGCCTACCCTTTCAAACAAATGAGGGACGTGGGAATCCGGATGGCCCTTTCCACCGATTCACCCGTCGAAAGTCCCTCAATACTGCCGAACCTGGTATCGGCCGACAGGTTCTTTCAAAGAAGAGATGCGCTGAAAATGTACACAAAGGCCGGTTACTGCCTTGCGAACATGGAGGAAAGGGGCTCTCTTCTCCCCGGCGAAGAGGCCGATCTCTTTGTTTCTTCAGTGAATCTTCTTGATGGCGTGGGAGAGGCGGAATCGGAAATAACTTTCGTGGATGGAAAAATAGTTTACCGAACCGAAAGCCGGTAATTTTACACAAAATTGGATCCGAGGTGGTCTCTTCAGAGTTGCGTTAAAGTTAAATTAAAGAAAACTATCTTGAATAATCCCGATGAAACTGCTAGAATTATAATGAAAAAAGGCGGCTTAATGCCGCCCTCTGGTGGGCTCGGGTGGAGTCGAACCACCGACCGCCCGGTTATGAGCCGGAAGCTCTAACCAAACTGAGCTACGAGCCCGAACACAGAATTGATTATAATATCCCTCTTGGCTTATGTCAAGGGGTTCAGGAGATGATCATATGCTTGATAGCAGTCTTGCAGGACTTCAGACATCTATTGATCCCGTTCAAGAAATGACAATCAGGTATCCCAGAATCCTTGTCATAAAGGCAGCATTCGCTCTTCTCAAAGATGGAAAGTCTATTGAACATAGAGATCTTGAGAAAACCCTGCAATTGTTTCTTTCAAAATGATCAAAAATAGATCTTTTTTCATTTCTTCATCTTCAGATGAAACGAGAGGTTCATTATATCTGAAGGAGTGATACCGGGTATTCTCATAGCCTGTGCTAGAGATTCCGGAGTAGTTTTTTTGAGCTTTTCCCTTCCTTCGGTCGAGAGATTGGCCACCTCATCGTAGTTCAGAGTTCTCGGAATGTATTCGTTTTCCAGCTCATCCAGCCTGTTGATCTCTTCTTTCAACCTTTCAATGTACCCACCGTAACTGGTTTCTATATTTACTTGTTCGATCAGATCTTGATTTTTAAGCGGTTGGGGGTCGAATTCCACGAGATCGCCGTATCCGATACCGGATCTCCTCAGAAGTGAAATGAACTTTACGGTTGTTTCAATCGCAGTACTCCCTGCTTTGACAAGAAGATCGTTTAGCTTTCCGGAAGGCTTTAGAGATATTCTCGATAATCTGTCGATCTGATTGGCGACTTCCTCCTTCAATTTACGGACTTTTTCGAAGAACCATTTCGGTATCAGACCGTATCTATATCCGTACTCGACCAATCTGAAACTGGCGTTGTCGTGTCTCAGCAAGAGTCTGTACTCGGCTCTGGAGGTGAGCAGCCTGTAAGGTTCATCCACTCCCCTTGTGACGAGGTCGTCTATCATGACGCCGATGTAAGCCTCTGACCGCCCCAGGACAAGTTGTTGGAGACCTAGGAGCTTTGCAGAGGCGTTTATCCCTGCCAGAAGTCCCTGACCTGCCGCCTCTTCGTAGCCGCTCGTTCCGTTAACCTGACCGGCGAAGTAGAGGTTCTCGACATTTTTGCTTTCAAGTGTAGGATACAGTTGCATCGGATCAATGTAATCGTATTCTACGGCATAGGCCGGTCTGACAATCTCGGCCCTTTCAAGACCGGAAATGGTTCTGATCATCTCCAGTTGTGTTTCATAAGGCAAACTCGTAGACAGACCGTTCAGATAAAACTCGTTGCTTGAGGCGCTCTCGGGTTCGATAAAGAGTTGATGGCTGTCTTTTGAGGAGAATTTTATGACTTTGTCCTCTATCGATGGACAATAACGCGGTCCACGCGAGTTTATGAGCTTCACATCTCCATAAAGTGGAGAGAAGTGGAGGTCTCTTTTGATTATTTCATGTGTCCTGGTGTTGGTTCTAGTTAGCCAGCAAGGGTGATTGCTTTCGAGAACGAATGGTTCGCTGAAATGTGAAAAGGCTAGTGGAGAGTTTGACGTGTCCTGACGTTCCATCTTTTCGAAGTCTATGGATCTACCAGCGATCCGCGCAGGAGTACCGGTTTTGAAACGTCTTACATCGAATCCCAGCCTTATAAGCGAACGTGATAATTCTGTCGCGGGGAACTCCCCGAGTCTTCCAGCTGGAAACTCCCTGGGGCCTATGAAAATCTTCCCCCCTAAAAAGGTTCCGGTGGTGATAATCACGGCTTTGGCTGAATATCTAAGACCAAAGTGCGTCGATACTGCGACAGTCCGGCCGTTCTCAACTTCAATGTCCGTTACTATACCGCTTTGGAGCGATAAATTCTTCTGTTCTTCCAGTTTTCTCTTCATGATTTTACTGTATTCGTACTTATCTATTTGCGCCCTCAAGGCTCTCACGGCTGCGCCCTTACTTGTATTAAGCACTCTTATATTCAAAGATGTTTCGTCGGTTGTTTTGGCCATCTCTCCACCTAGGGCGTCTATTTCTCTAACGACTATACCCTTTGCGGGACCACCTATTGCAGGATTGCAGGGAGCCCACCCGACCGTGTCGAGATTGATGTTCAGAACCAGTGTTCTCAGACCCATACGGGAGCTGGAAAGTGCCGCCTCAATACCTGCGTGGCCGGCTCCGATGACAACTATGTCAAATTCGTAATCTCTTTTATTTGAACACATAACATCACTCCTCTATCATAGTATTGTACACAGAGAGGGGGCATCGATTTGAGAAAAGTCTGTTTCGTTGATACTACGATGCGAGATGCGCATCAATCGTTACTGGCTACAAGGGTTACGACGAGGGAGCTCAGAGATGTGGCTGCCCTGGTCGATAAAGTGGGTTACCACGCCGTCGAAGTTTGGGGGGGTGCGACCTTCGATTCCTGCGTGAGATATTTGAACGAGAATCCCTGGGAGAGACTTGACGCATTGAAGGGCGAGTTCAAGAACACACAACTCCAGATGCTTCTCAGGGGACAAAACCTTCTCGGATACAGGAACTACGCGGACGATGTAGTCGATTTATTCGTCGAAACGATGTCCAGGCATGGCATAAATATAGTCAGAGTCTTCGATGCACTGAATGACTTTAGAAACCTAGAAAAGTCGGTTCAGGCCATCAAAAAATACGGTATGCATCTCCAGATAGCCATGTCCTATACCACGAGCCCGGTACATAGCATCGAATATTTCGTCGAGCTCTCCGACAGAGCTATCGAGTTCGGTGCCGATTCACTGTGTATAAAGGATATGGCGGGCCTTCTAAAACCCGGTACGGCATACGAACTCGTGTCTGTGATAAAGAAGAGACATACCATCCCCCTCGAAGTGCATTCCCATTTCACTACCGGGCTAGCCGATATGACCTACCTGAAGAGTGCTGAGGCCGGAGCAGACTATCTCGACACGGCAACTTCCTCTATGGCCTTCGGCACCTCGCAACCCGGTGTTGAGAGTCTCTGGACGGCTCTTGCAGATATCGGTTTGGCAGACAAGCCCGATTACAGATTACTGGAAGAGATAAACGATTACTTCGAAAAAGTGAGGAGGAACCATAAAGGTACCGACACCGGATTCACCATCAACACTTCCGTTCTTGAAAACCAGATCCCTGGAGGGATGTATTCGAACCTGATTAATCAGCTGAAAGCTCAAAACATGCAGGAAAGACTTCCCGAAGTTCTTGAGGAGGTTCCGCGAGTCAGGGAAGAACTCGGCTATCCACCACTGGTTACCCCAACCTCGCAAATCGTTGGAGTTCAGGCCGTTCTCAACGTTATCACAGGCGAGAGGTACAAGATGATAACCAAAGAGGTCGAGAAATATATCAAGGGATTTTATGGCAAGCCACCCGCAGATATCTCCGACCATTTGAAGAAAAGAGTTCTCGGAGATGGCGAGCCCATCTCTTTCAGACCGGGCGACGCGATAGAACCGGAAGTGGAGAAGGGCAGGAAAGAACTGGGTTTACTCGCCAGGAACGACGAGGATCTATTGATATATCTCCTTCTTGGCGAGGTAGGAAAGAAGTATCTTTACGAGAAGTACAGGGAAAACCTGAGAATAGACTTCGATATTGCCAGAGACTTTCAGGACGGTATGACGGTCTATCCAGTTTAAAGTACGGTTTTGAAGGCAAATCACGATGAACCATACCCGATTTTCCACTGAAGAGAAAACATAGAGAGTTTTTTACTTATACGCCTTTAATTGTCCATGGGTAAGTTTTTTTCTCACTGCCACAGTGTGAACATTAATAATTAGAAGACTGGATTTCTGGTAGAATTTTTGTAAGGCGATACGCCAATAACAACAAAGGAGGTTATAAAGAATGAGAAAACTCACGGCAATTTTTATCATTATGCTGGTAGTTTTGTCCTTTGTCAGTGCAAAACTAGTCATTTGGTCTTCGGAAAATCAGATACCTGCGCTTCAAAAGCTTGCTGCAGATTTTGAAAGCGACTACGGTATTCAAGTCGAGATACAGCAGGTGAATTTTGGTGACATCAAGTCGAAGTTTCTGACGGCCGCTCCAGCCGGAGAGGGGCCGGACATAATCGTCGGTGCCCACGACTGGGTGGGAGAACTGGCCATCAACGGTCTTATCGAACCGATTCCCTTCCTTCCAGACAAAGAACAGTATTATGAGGTGGCTCTTGAGGCTTTCAATTATGGCGGGAAGCTTTACGGAGTACCATATACCATCGAAGCTATAGGGATTATTTACAACAAAGACCTGGTTTTCGACGTACCCAAAACACTGACAGAACTAGAACAGCTCGCCCTTGAAGCCAGCGATGACGAAGTGGTCGGCTTTATCTACACTGCAGGAGACTTCTACTTCTCTGCCCCATTCATACTGGGAAGGGGCGGATATATATTCAAGGAAACTTCTGCCGGGCTGGATGTCAAAGATATCGGCCTTAGCAACCAGGGTGCGATCGCCGGCGGTAATCTGATTAAGTCCTGGTTCGACAAGGGACTCATCCCCGGAGGACCGAACTATAATCTCATGGATTCTCTGTTCAAGGATGGACTAGCGGCCTTTATTATCAACGGTATTTGGGCTACACCGAGCTACAGAGACGCCGGGATCGACTATGCGATAATTCCCTTCAGCGAAATCACTTTCAACGATGGCACCACGCCGAGACCGTTCGTCGGGGTTCAAGGGTTCATGATAAACGCCAAATCTTCGAACAAACTCGAAGCGACAGAATTCGTGGTCAATTACATCGGTAGCTACGAAGGGCAATACGGTATGTTCCTTGGAGAGAGAAGGGGAACGGCCAGAGCAGACGTATTTGCATTCATTGAAGCTGGCGCCGGTCCGGAACTTTACGATGTTCTTCAGTTCTCCAAGAGTGCTTCTGTCGGTACTCCAATGCCGAACGTTCCGGAAATGGCAAGTGTCTGGGGAGCCATGGGTGATGCGCTTGGCCTTATAATCAATGGCCAGGACACAGTTGAAAACGCATTGAGTGCAGCGGTTCAAAAGATAAAGACTACTATAGGCAATTGATTCCGTTTTTTATCACATCTCTAAACACGGTTAGGCTGAGCGCGGGGCTATTCCCCGCGCTCTGATTCTAATTGCCTGGAGGGATTACCTTGAGTGGAAGACGTTTTGCCGCATTTCTCTTGCTTCTGGCTATTTTGGCCATTTTCAACGGGTTTGCTTTGTGGAGTATCTATCTACTCTATGCAGACGGTAATTTTGGTCTGATGGTTACCATGGTGATTCTTACGCTTCTCATAGATTTGATCGCCCTGAATCCGAAAGGATATCCGTACAGGTACATGATCCCCGCCATGGTACTCCTTTTCATTCTCACTCTATACCCTATGTATTACACGTTCAGAACCGCTTTCACCAATTACGGGACCGGACATCTCTTTACCAGGCAACAGGCCATTCAGAAATTGTTGAGCGACTATTTCTACATCCCCGAAAAGCCTCAAGAGTACGAGTTTTCCATATATATACAACTCAAAGACTACAATCCGACAGATAACTTCATAACTGTACTCCAGTCGAAAGAAAGCGGAGAGGTTTTTGCTGTCCCGAGACCGCAGGCGATAAACAGGGATGCAACAGGAAATATAACTCTTGCCACTGCCAAAATGATTGAAATCAAGGGCGATACATTTTCGATCGGCGGTGTTAATTATTCAATATCTCGCTCACCGACGGGGAGTATTCTGGCTATAAGATCGGATACCGGAGAACGTTACGTTTATTTCTATTCTCCACAGGACCAATCGACAAGGCCAAACGCATCCTTCTATTTCAGCGAAATAAGGGGTGTCTGGCTACGCAACGCCGAGTTCACCGATAGCGAAGGTAACCAGGTGAGACTCTTTCCCAATTCCCTTTACACAACTTTTGCGACTACGGAAAGAAAATACGCTTTGAGGGCTGAAACGGTTTTCTCTGCAGGAAGGGCTGTTCAAGAGACGGTTGTTTACAACAGACAGACGGGAAGAAAGCTCGTTGAAGAGGGCGGCTTCTTTTACGATGTCGATGAAAATGGAAACGATATAACCGTAGAAGGCTATATATCGGATGTCGGTTTCTGGAACTTCGTCAGGATGTTCCGTGACCCGAAGATCAGCAAGCCCTTCTTTCAGGTGTTCGGCTGGACCTTCACCTGGGCCGGGCTCAGCGTTTTCTTCTCTTTCACCATCGGTCTGGCTCTTGCAATGACGCTAAACGACCGCAGGTTGAAAGGGAAGAAGATCTATCGAACCCTAATGATCATACCGTGGGCGGTTCCGGCATTCATATCGGCTCTCGTATGGAGAAACGGTTTCTTCAACGAGACTTATGGTGTTCTCAACAGATTCATAGTACAGGGACTCTTCGGTCTGGAACCGATCAAGTGGTTAAACGACGCTTTCTGGGCAAAAGTATCCGTTCTCATCGTAAACACCTGGCTGGGTTTCCCGTATATGATGACTGTAAGTCTGGGAGCACTTCAAAGTATTCCTGAGGAGTTTTACGAAGCATCTTCGATCGACGGCGCAACCCGGTTGCAAAGATTTAAAAAGATCACCTTTCCTCTGTTGATGGTAACGGTAGCCCCTCTGTTGGTCGGGAGTTTCGCCTTCAACTTCAACAACTTCACGGGAATATATCTGGTGACCCAGGGAGGTCCGGCAATCGTGGGCGCATCTACACCGGCTGGAGCGACGGACATACTGATCTCTTACACTTTCAAACTGGCCTTCGAGGGGAGAGGTCAGGACTTTGGTTTTGCAAGTGCCATTTCGATCATCATTTTCATAATCGTTGCCGGATTCAGTTGGATCAACTTCAAGCTTTCCGGTTCTTTTGAAGAGGTGAGCAGATAATGGCTGTCGAGAGAAGAATTTACTGGTTGAGACATCTAGTACTTATAGCCGTTGTTATAATAGTTCTTTTCCCGATGGTATGGCTGGTGAGCACATCCATAAGGCGCGATCAGGCGGCCTTTTCCTCGAACCTCTTTTCCAGTAGAGTGACTCTCCAACACTACAGGAACCTGTTATTACCCGAGAGAAGTGTCGGAAGGTTGATTCTGGATTTACAGAGTGCCACCTACGCCACAGGGGATTACCGTGGAAAGAGTCAGGAAGAGCTCAAAAAAAACGTTGAGAGTTATCTGGTCAAATTCGATTCTCTCATGGAAGAAAGTCAGAGAATGGTGTCGAATATCGAGTCGGGTATGGCCTCGATAGAGAAAGATGTAGTAAGTAAAGAGAAGAAGATCCTTCTTGAGATTAACGAGATAAGGATCAATGACAAAGAGCTTTTCGAAAACCGTTTAAAACAGATCGGTACTTTTGAAGAGCCCCAGATGGCCTATGCTGTCGGCAGAATTCTCGAGACCACAGTTCCCTCTCTGGAAGGAGTTTATCCCTTCTACGTTGATCTTCTCGGAGAACGGGCAGCTCCGATAACTGAAGCTATGGAAGACTACAGACAGAAGTACGAGAGTACATTGAAATATCGCGACGAGACTCTGAAAGCACTCGTTGGACTGGAGTTTGAAAACCGAGAAGAGGTTATAAAATCATTGAACTCGATAGATAAATATATATCCCTTTCTTCCGTGGATTACTCGGAGTGGAGGAGGGTGGAATGGTTAAGAGTAATCAACAGGTATTTACGTGAAGTAGAGAGTTCTCTGTCGGAGACTGAAGCCTCTGTTCTCAATCAGGCAAGAACAAATCTTTACGACTCTTTCAAGGCGGCAGGAGATGCCTGGGAGGTGATTCTGTCATCTAACGAGAAAGTTTCGCAGGAACTCTCATCCCTTGCCGGTGAAGCTTTCGGTTCAGATTATTACGAATACATCGAAGTAAGGGAGACTCTTTCGGGAATTGAAAATTCGATAGCGGAACTCAAAAAATCTCTTGCCGTTTCCGAATCGGCCGTTCTGGAACTCGAAGACTCGTTCGAGATAGCTATCCCGACAGTTATATCCGAAACCAGGAAACTGTCAGCCCTTATCCCCCCATTTGAACTGGTGGTTTCAAAGGGCATAGAAAGTAGTAATTCCATCTCCAACGCCAAATTGGCAGGATCGCTCGATGGGGTTTTGTCGGCCATGGAAACTATAGATCTCGTGAACGGTCAGTTGGCAGATATTAAGAACGTTGAAGAACTCTCTTCGGAACTCTCAGAGCTTTCATCGAAACTCTCCTGGTTCGTCGATAACAGAGAGGTTCTCATGAAGGTCTCGGGCAACTCTGAGATATCCAAGGGAGCCGATGTAATCAATATAGCCCTGTCAAATCTTTCGAGAGTCTTACCGGTTCTCCAAACCAGTGTTTCCGATTATATTGAAGTTTCAAAGAGTGCCAAAGAGGCTAAATCAAGATTGCAGAATCTGGAAATTGAAAAGGAAAAACTGCTCGATACTATTTCCAGTCACGAAAAAGAAGCGAAAAAGGCTGAAGAGACTTACGCGCATGCCCTGGAGGCTATAAACATAAGGTCGGCGATGCTGCACATCGATCGGGAGATCCTCTCGATGGAAGAGGCCAGGAACTACGTTTCGAGCCTGACTAACCTTTTGAACAGCTACTTCAAAATCAAAGCCTCCGTCCGTTACCGGACACTTTTCTGGTACGACGATTTCGTCAAGGCTAGCACGGAAGCCAGGGATGGTACTGTACTGTTGAAAGAATTGATATCTTCGATGAAAGTGATGAAGGACGACCTGGCTTCGAAGATCTATAACTATATAGAACTCAGGTTTTTAGGAACATCGATAACGCTCGATGACTTTGGAAAGATGCAGGAGACGTACAACACCCTCTTCCAGCAGGTGAATGCCAAGTATCAAAGGGCATCCAGATTAATTTCCGATCTGATAGAAAAACCCACTTCTTATTCCGAATCGTACGCTGCCGAACTCAGAGAAGTGGACAAATCTCTTTTCAGGGCGAACCAGATCTGGGTTCAAAAAGAGAGTACGTATTTCTACTTTGTCAGGTGGCTTCTGAACTCCGTAATAGTGGCTCTGGCCGTTGCCCTCATTAGTGTTACCGTCGCCGCACTGGCAGCGTATCCCTTCAGCAGAATGAGATTCCGTGGAAGGAAACAGGGACTTCTGGCACTGTTGCTGGTCCAGATGTTCCCGTCTATCATGTTCATGGTTGCGTTGTACGCGTTGCTTCAATTCTTGGGAAGTGTCATTCCCTTCCTGGGATTAAACACTCTCGGAGGTTTGATATTCTTGTACTCCGGAGGGATTGCATTCAACATCTGGCTCATAAAGGGTTATTACGACACGATATCCAATTCGCTGGAAGAGGCAGCCATGATCGATGGTGCAACGAAATTCCAGGCCTTCACCAGGGTCATTCTGCCCCTTGCCAGACCCATTCTGGCGGTGGTTGCGATACTGACCTTCATGAACATATTCAACGAATACCTCATCGCAAGGATAATCCTTCAGGATATGAACAAATGGACGTATGCCGTTGGTCTCTGGCAGTTTTCCGGTAGGTTTGAAACCAGCTGGGGACCCTTCACGGCGGCAGCTTTGATAGGTGCGGTCCCGATGGTCATTTTCTTCCTGGTTTTACAGGAGTACATTGTAGGTGGCCTAACGCAGGGCGGTGTTAAAGAGTAATTCAAATGAAGGGGCGGAGAGATCCGCCCCGCTTTTATGGAGGTTTTATGGAATTCGTCTTTCCCGATTATGAAGGAAGTTCGATAGTGAATTTCTCCGCCGGTCTTCTGGAGCACTTCATGGTCCGGCTTCCCGAAGATAGCATTCCTTATTCCTTTGAATCAAACGGAATAGACCTTACAGGATCGGAAAAAGTAGTGGTCTTTGTTATCGATGCACTGGGATACTTCAATCTCCTTAGAGTAATGGAGGAAAAGTCTTTCAGGCTTTTCTCCAGAGAGGATATTAAAATACTCACATCGGTCTTTCCCTCAACCACCACGGCTGCATTGACATCGATATTCACGGCAACTCCCCCCTCAGAGCACGGTTTTCTGGGGTATCTGTTGAACATACCCGAGTATGGCGGTCTGGTAAATATGATAGAACTCACTCCCTATACCCAGGACAGAGACAACCTGACCAGACTGGGGTTCGATCCTTTGAAATATATAGAGCGACAAACCATCTTCGAATTGTTGAAAGAGGCCGGCGTCAGAGGATACCACCTCACATCGAAGAGTTTTGTTAACACAGGATTGACCAGAATGCATACCCGTGGTGGGATCGCTCGGGGTGCGCATGGGATTGGAGATATACTCGAGGAACTTAAGATAGTCCTGGATTCGGAGGAAGCCAACAGTCTCACAATAGTTTACTGGGGCTTGATAGACACCTACGGTCACAAATACGGCCCCGAATCGCTTGCTTATTCGGTCGAAACGACGGCCTTGATCCGTTCCATAGAAGATTTTTTCGATAGATACGTAATGCCGGGAACTAGCTTTTTCATCACAGCCGATCACGGGCAGATTCAAACGCCATGGGACAGGGAAATCTGGTGGTCTAAGTTCGATAGACCCTTCGAAGATATGTACTCTATGCCCGGTGGTGAACAGAGAATGGCCTATATATACACCAGCGATCGAGAGAAGACCCGTGAGGTTCTTGAGGAGCTTTATGGCGACTCTCTCCTTATAATTTCCACAGAAAGCCTCGACTGGAAAAGATATTTCGGTGGCGAGATGCCGAATAATCTAAAAAAGAGGGTCGGAGAGCTGATCACCATATCGAAGGAAGATTACTCTTTCTGTTTCAAATACACCGGTCAGGAACACTCACTCAAGGGTCGTCACGGAGGAATGTCGCCCGAAGAGATGTATGTTCCCCTGATTTTTCTCAGAAAAGGCTAAGTCTTACGGGAGTTTCTACCGTCCCAGTTGATTTCGGCGACGGACTTTTGAAGATAAACGGGTTCAAGGTCGAGGCCGGAAAGTATCTTACCGCTTCTGAAAGCCTCCAGTACGATCTTACGCATTAAAACGGGTGACGGTTCCAAGAGAAAGGTTCTATAATCTTGAAAATCCACTAGCTCCTCGTTTCTTTCCGAGCATACTACGATCGATTTGTCGAGTTTTTCTTTTATCTCTACGATAGAACTGAAAAGAGTTTCACCCGGTCTCTTCTTGAGATACGTCCTCCAATAAAAGTGACCCTCTCTGCCCTTTCTACAGATCACGAAGTCATCGAAACATATCCCTTCAGCCAGCGGATCGAACGAATTGAAAGGAACGACAGGGATGTTATATGGCAGCGAGATCCCTTTTATGGTAGACAACCCCACTCTCAAGCCGGTAAGAGATCCGGGACCAACGCCTGCCCCGAGAAAATCCAGATCGGCAGGAGAGATCTCCAGAAGATCCAGAAACTGCTTGATGACAACAGCTAGTATGGCTCCGTGACGGTCCAGATCTTTCAAAGAGAGACTTACATCGCCTTTACCGTTGCTGGCGGAAAGCAGCAGGGTTCTAGATGAAGTATCGACAATCAAATACTTCATACACACCTCAATTGATGTTCTTGAAGCCTTCCCCAAAGACTTCGGAGTTGTTTACCAGAATTACGAAGGCCTTTTTGTCAATGGCTTTGACGATTTGTCTCAATTGGCCGATTTCGCGGCGCCGTAGTGAAACCATCAATACCGGCCGCTCTTCGCCAGTGAATCCACCAGTGGCCTTGATCATCGTAGTTCCCCTTTCCATCTCCTTTATTATCCTGTCCTTTATCTCCGTGCTGTGTACGCTCACTACGAAGGCCGTTCTCGTGTTCCCTATGCCTTCGATAATCGCGTCGATAGTTTTTCCGGTTGTAAATATGGTTATTATTCCGTACATGGCTGCTATAGGACCGAAAACAACGATCGCGAAAATTGTGATCAACGAGTCGCTTATGAAGAGTCCCGATCCAGTGCTGAAACTGAAGTACTTTGCCAGTATCATGGCAACGATGTCCGTCCCGCCAGTGGAGGCTCCCCTCCAAAGAACCAGTCCCATTCCAACTCCCGCTACTACTCCTCCGTAGATCGCCGCTAGAAGATAACCATCTTGTGTGGAGGCGGCATCCAGGTATGGAAAATGCAGTTTCTGCAAGATATCGACGGTTAGCGACATAAGGATTGCCGAGTATATGGATTTTATTCCAAAGCCGATTCCTAGAATCACGAAGGCCATCGAAAACAGAAAAATATTGTAAACAAGCATCTGAGCACCTACCCAGAAGCCGAAAACTCTGTAGAGTATTATTGCCAAACCGCTAACACCACCGGCGATTATATTGTTTGGAATCATGAATGAGACTATCGCCACGGATGTCAGAATCGAGCCTATCGTTATTAGAGAGTAATCAAGAAAGACCTTTCTCAAAGCCTTCATTCGACCACCTTGGAGTTTTTCAACTTGGCGATCTGTTGCAGCAGTTTCTTTTCGCGGCTTGAAGGTCTGCCTATATTGACCCTTACCGTGACCAGCAGGTCGCCACGTTTACTGCCCGATATGTTGGGGACTCCCAGGTTCTTCATTCTAAAGACGGTGTTCGGACTGGTACCGGCCGGTATCTTTAGAGTCTCGCTACCGCCCTCGGGGAGTCCGACGTCAATAGAAGTTCCCAGAGCGGCCTCCACATAATCAATTTCCTTGCTCACGTAGAGATCGTTACCGTTTCTGCGATATTCGGAAGGCATTTCAACCCTTACGCTCACATACAGATCGCCCGATGGACCACCATTTTGACCGGCGTTTCCATGCCCCCCGATTCTCAAAGTAGAGCCGTTCTCAACGCCGGCAGGGATGTTGACACTCACCTGGTGTCTCTCCTTCTGTGTTCCTCTTCCTCCACAATCAGGGCAACGCTTGTCGATTATTCTCCCACTGCCGCCGCAAGTATTGCAGGCATGTGTGTTGCTGAAGATTCCAAAGAAAGATCGGTGTTCTTCCTTTATATAGCCAGTTCCGTTACAATTGGGGCAGGTTTTATAACTGGTGCCGCCCTCCGATCCATTGCCATTACAGCTCTTACAGGTGGTACTCCTGTCGTACTCGAGGATCACTTTCTTCCCAAGAATGACATCCTTTAGATCCACAACGACCGAAGCGTGTATATCCTCACCCCTGATGGCGCGTGGTCCCTGAGTCCTCGCAGTTCCGCCAGCTCTGTTACTTCCGAAAAAGACATCGAAGACGTCCTGAAAGTCTCCGAAGATATCGTCGAAGTGACCGCCCTCGGCACCCGGGGTCCGGCCGGAGCCACGGCTATAGGCCGAGGGATCTCCGACGTAGCCAAAACGATCGAACGTAGCTCGTTTCTCCTGATCGGAAAGAACTTCATAGGCCTCCTGTATCTCCTTGAATTTCGCCTCGGCCGATTTTTTATCCTCGCCCTTGTAAGCGTCGGGATGCCATTCCTTCACCAGTTTTCTGTAAGCCTTTCTTATATCCTCCGGTGTTGCCGTTTTGGGAACTCCGAGGATCTCATAATAGTCCTTTCTCGATGGAGCCATGAAAATCACCTGCCACAGGTTCTCATTCGCCCGCCGAAGAGTTGTTTAGAGCTACCACTACCCTTGCTGGTTTGAGAACCTTACCATTGAAATTGTAACCGATCGCATTCACCTTATAAACTGCCATATCCGGCATTTCGTTCGTCGATACGGTCTCGTCCACTTCGTTGGAGAAAGGATCGAACGGCATTCCGATCTCAGGCTCAATAAAGGAGACTCCCTCGTCCGACATCAGTTTTTCCATCGACTTCGATATTAATTCTATACCCAGAAAAAGACCATCGTCTCGATTCTGGTTGTTGGCCAACGCCCTCTTCAGATCCATGTAGATATCTATTATTCTAAGGATCGTTCTCTCTTTGCTTCTTCTGACCTGTTCTTCCGCTTCCCTTTGTATCGCCGTCTTGAAGTTCTGAAACTCAGCCCTCAACCTAGCGTTTTCTTCCATCAGGTTCTTAACCGATGTCTTTAATTCATCTATCTCAATTTTTGATGCGTCTCCCATTTCAATTAAATTTTCCTGTACTCCAGAAGGAGTATCGTTTCGATCCATATCGTTGATGGTTTCTTCATGCTTCCCGTCCATAATGTTTCCTCCTGTATGCTATCTGTTCGAAAAAACTTCCGAAAGCCTGTTTATAGAAAATTCGAGATAGCCAGTTATCTTCTCGTAATATGACAGCTTCGGAGCCACTATGTAGACCGTACCTATCTTCTCGTCGTTTCTGGTGTAAGGGGAGGCGAAAATAGAATAGTTCTTCATATCATCTCTGCCTATCTCCTGACCTATGAAGGCCTTCGGAGAATCGACTTCTCCCAGTTCTTTAAGTAACCCGTCGAGACTTTTCGGATTCTCTACCGCCTTTACAAGATCAATAACGTCTTGAGAGTCAAGAAACTCACTGGCTATTACGAACTCGAGTCCATACCTGAAATACTTCTCTTCGTTCTCCTTATCGAATATACTTTGCAGAAAGTGAAGGATCTCCTGCACTCTTCTGTCGTACCATTGATCTTCTTTTATCTCGACGTTCCTGATGCCCTTTCGTATCTCCCCAACGGTTTTTCCGACAACAGCCATGTTGATTTGTTTTTGAAAAGCATCGACATCAAATTCATTAAGTCCCGTAAAAACAGTGGTATTCAAACTCACGCCCAGATCGGTGATCACCGAAACGTTCAGATAACCTTCGGCTATTCTGGATATTGAGACAGATCTTACGACTAGCCTGTCGAGTTTCGGTTTTTCAATTATCACGAAGGCCGAGGCGGCGCGAGCGAGAATTCTGGTCATACCCTGAAGGAGCCGTTCAATATCACCCATGAAGCTGGCCTGGCGGATAGCTATGGCTACGTTGCTCTCCTGCAAATCTCTTGAGATGCTCTTTATTGAATCGAAATAAAACCTCAATCCCTTATCCGTCAGTACCCTACCGGCAGATGTATGTGGCTGGTTGATGTACCCCAGAAACTCGAGCTTTCTCATATCGTTTCTGACAGTCGCAGAGCTGAAATTAAGGTTGGAATGCTCGAGAACCTGTTTAGAACTCACAGGTTTGCCGGTGGATATGTACTCTCTAGATATGCAGTAAAGGACTCTAATCTGCCTGGAATTAAGATCCGGACCAATCATTCGCTTTCTGGACATTTAGCACTCCTTCCTAAAGACTGCTAATTAATGTTAGCATACGCCGCCTCAGTTGTCAAGTTCAGGGAGCGATGATACAATCTTCTAGAGCGAAAGGGGTGTGATTCATGAGATTGTCTCAGATCATAGAACTCCTCGGCAACAACGTCCTTCAGGTAGTGAACCCCGGAAATATAGACCCCGAATTTGAGCATGTGGAGAGCGATTCAAGAATTCTCAAAGAGAACGATCTCTTCATATGTATAAAGGGGCAGGCTTTCGACTCGCACCTGATTGCCAGAGAGCTTCAAAAGAAGGGTGCGGCTGCTCTGATAGCCGAAACTGCCATAGAGGATGAAGAGATTTTGATTCCCATAGTTTACGTGAAAAGTTCCCGGCTTGCAGAAGCTTTGTTGACCATGGAAGAGTGCAACCACCCTTATCGCAAACTCACAACCATAGGCGTCACAGGTACCAATGGTAAAACGACGATCACCACTCTCATTTATCATGTGCTCTCAATTTTCGAAAGGAAGGCATCTCTCATAGGAACTGTGAGAAATGTAGTCGGTGAAAACGTATATACAAATCCCAAGAACACCACGCCAGGTCCTTTCGAGCTGGCCAGACTCCTCCAGCTTTCGACCAAACTCAAATCCGAATATTTCGTCATGGAAGTCTCTTCACATTCACTCTCCATGAACAGAGTCGAGGGCATGAGGTTCGACGTCGGTATAATAACCAACGTTACGCGGGATCATCTGGATTTTCACTCCTCATTTGAAGATTACTACAGGGCGAAGATGCATCTGTTTTCGCTTTTAAAATCCAACGGTATAGCCGTCGTGAATGGAGACAAAATAAACATCGCTGATATTCACATATCCAGGAACCGAATCATAACTTACGGTTTCGGAGACGAATCTGATTACAGAATCGAAGATCTCGATATTTCCCGCACCGGAATGGATTTCACTATACATACCCCGTTCGGTTCCTCCCAGAGAGTTTACACCCGACTGATAGGAGAACACAACGCATACAACGTGGCAGCCGCAATAGCAGTGCTAAATTCGTTGAATTACGATATGGATCACATACTGAAGGCTATTTCATCTTTCGGTGGAGTGCCCGGAAGGTTCGAATTCGTCGAAGAGGCCACCAAGTACGGTTTCGATGTCGTGATAGATTTCGCCCACACGCCAGATGCACTGGAAAAACTGCTGCGTACTGCCAGGAGACTCAGCCCGGGTAGGTTGATACTTGTCTTTGGAGCGGGAGGGTCGGCCGACAAAGGGAAGAGACCGTTGATGTCGGAAGTTTCCTCCCGGTTCAGTGATGTGGTGATACTTACCTCCGACGATCCGAAAAACGACGATCCTCTGGAGATACTTCAGGATCTGGAAAGTGGAATCGACAAATTCAAGCCATATCTAGTGATCCCGGATAGAAAAGAAGCCATTTCCGTTGCCCTAACACTTGCCAACAGACAGGATATGGTTTTGATAGCGGGCAGGGGGCACGAAGATTTCCAGATTCTCAAGGACAGGAAGGTTCCTTTCAACGATAAGCAAGTCGTTAAAGATATTTTAGAAACTAAATTCCGGAGGCACATCAAGAAGTGAATTCTAATGAAGCGGTCGAAGAGTTTCTGAGGCTCACCGAAAATCGTAAAATATCCGTCGATTCCAGAGAGATAAATGAAGGCGATGTCTTTCTGGCTCTTAGGGGAGAGAGGATCGATGGGAACGATTTCGTACTTGATGCCCTCAACAGGGGTGCGGCTTTTGTTTTTACTTCACGAAAATTCAACGATAGGCGTGCCATATACTGTCAAGATATAAAGGAGCTACTGATTAAGGCCAGTAGAAGTTTGCTGGCCAGAGCGAATTTCGATAAACTTGTCACGATAACAGGTTCAAACGGCAAAACAACTACCAAAGAGATAGCGGCCTTTCTTCTTTCGAAGATCGGTAGGACTTTTAAAACCGAGGGGAATCTGAACACTGAAATTGGACTGCCGTTATCTCTTTTGAACGGAAGGAGAGAGTTTCTTTTTGCCAGATTCGGTGTCTTTGAGCTTGGCACAAACAACAAAGGCGATCTGGAAAAGCTGGTATCGCTTCTGGAACCTCAGATCTGCGTTCTCCTCAACGTTGGCAGTGCACATCTGGGCAATTTTGGAAATCCGGAAGACCTTCTCAAAGAAAAGCTGTCCATTTTCAATTCAAGACGTATAACAACCGCGATAACGAACGGCGACGATACAAGAATCAGGGAGTTCGTTCGAAATCTCGAATGTGAGAAGTACTTTTTTGGAACGGGCAGGTGCGATTTTACTCTCGTTGATTTTTCATACGACGACCGGAACACTAAGGTACATTTCGTGAGTGGCGGAGACAAGTTTGTAAGGTTGAACGGTTTGTGGAGTGCCGGACAGATAATGGATTTCGGTGCGGCGTATCTTGTCGCGAAAAACTGTGGGCTTGATGAACCGGCTTTAGACATCTCCGGTTTAAGTCTCTCTTTCAACGACCGTTTCAAAGTAGAAAAACTGCACGGAATGACTCTGATAAGTGATTTCTACAACAGTAGCCTTGAATCGTGGAGGTCGGCCGTAGATTCTATAAAGAAGATCGAGTCGAAAAGGAAGATAGCCGTTGTGGGTTCTATACTTGAACAGGGGATTCACAGCGGCAGTACACATATGGAACTTGGGAAGATCCTCGGTGCATTCGATGAAGTCCTCTTTTTCAACGTAGATCGTGATATCGAGATGGCTTGTGGAACGGTGAAACCGGTTCTCATCAGTGAAGATGAGGGAGTGCTGGCTTCATGGTTGAAGGAGAACACAAAGAAGGGTGACCTGATTTTCTTCAAAGCCTCCCGCGGTGTCTTTCTAGAGAGGGTCTTCGGAAAGTTCATGGAGTTGATTAAAGATGGTTGATCAAGTCCTCTCGTTTTTAATTTCACTGGTTGCGACGGCAATTCTTCTCGAACCCTTCAAGCGATTCCAGAGGAAACACAAGATAGGCCAGTACATACGACAGGAAGGACCGGATCTCCACAATTACAAAACCGGTACTCCCACGGCCTCAGGCGTTATCTTCATACCCGTCTCCCTGATCGTCATGATCCTTTTTTTCCGGAAGCCGGAAACACTCATCGTGGTGATGGCCGGTATTCTTTTCGGCGCCGTCGGTTTGATCGACGATATTTCGAAGATAGCTAAGAAGAACGCAGCCGGTTTAAGTGGCAAGAGGAAGTTGCTATTGCAGTTCGTGTTCGCCTCTATCGTAGTGCTCATGATTCAGTTCTACAATCCCCATACATCTATGAAGATCCCATTCGGTGGCGAGATCGAATTTGGCTTTATGTATTACATAATCTCCGCAACAGTTCTGGCTGGTATGAGTAACGCAGTCAATCTTTCCGATGGGTTAGATGGGTTAGCGGGTTCTATGTTCATCTTTTCGCTGTTACCTCTCTTCGCCCTTCCGTTGTGGCAAAATGGAATCATCGCCCCGATCTTCGGCGCTCTGGCCGGTTTCTTGTGGCACAATTGGTTTCCAGCATCCGTTTTCATGGGAGATACGGGCGCGCTCGGCCTGGGTGGTATGTTGGCCACGATTTTCGCTATTGATGGCAGAGAGCTCTTCTTGATCTTTTTCGGCGTCATGTTCGTAATTGAAATGTTCAGTGTGATACTTCAGGTGGGGTCCTTCAAACTCTTTGGGAGAAGAGTCTTCAGGATGTCACCCATCCATCACCACTTCGAACTCAAAGGCTGGAAGGAAACAAAGATCACTTTCAGATTTTCGTTGCTTGCATTGACCGCGGCCGTCATTGGCCTGCTGGCCTGGTAGGTGGAGGACGTGTTGAAAAGCAAAATAGGTTTCGTGGGACTGGGAATATCCAATTATAGATTGCTCAGAGTACTCCGCAAGGAGTGTCCATCATCGTCTTTCTTCGTTTCTGATATGGGATCGATCGAGGGAGAAGCCCTTGAATTTCTGAGAGACAGCGGTATAGAGTATGAAGATAACGGTCATACTGAAAGGCTTATGGAGTGCGGCAGCTTCATAGTATCACCTGGCGTTTCGCCTTTCTCGAAAGTCGGGAGAGCCATTCTCGAGAGCGGAAAGCCATTCACTACCGAACTGGAAGTGTCCTTGGATATCCTAAAATCTAAGCCTCACGGAGTGATAATAGGTATCACAGGGACTAATGGAAAATCGACCACTGTCACCATGCTCGGGCATGTGCTCGCAGCCAGGGGAAAGAGTATCTTTCAGGGTGGAAATCTAGGCGACCCGCTGGCTGGGATACTTGGAGAAAGTCTTGAGTACTACGTTCTCGAAGTTAGTTCGTTTCAGCTTAAATGGTTCAGCAGAAGCGATATTCGCTTCCATTTATCGGCTGTTATCAATATAGGCGAAGATCATATAGACTACCACAAAACGTACGAAGACTACCGACAGTCAAAACTTCGACTGGTCGATATGACGGAAGGTTTTTCTTTGCTTCCTTCGTGTGAGAAGGAGTTTTTCGAAGGTAAACCTCAACAAGGGAAGATACTTCCATTTTCAATGCACGGAGAGACCGATTGCTGTTACGATCTGGGCAAGTTTAAAATAGGAGGAGAGTCCTTCGATAGCGGGGACCTGCCTTATGAGGGAATTCACAATTTTGAAGACACCCTGGTAGTTATGACCCTGGCAAACCTTCTTGGTATGCCTCTGAGAAGAGTCTTCGAAGATCTAAAGAAGTACGAGTTCCTCTCTCACAGGCTTCAATTTGTCGGAGAGATAGATGGTGTAAAATATTACGACGATTCCAAGGCAACCAACGCGCACGCCGTTGTGGCGGCTTTGAAAAACTTCAACCCCGAGAAAACCGTTCTTGTACTTGGTGGAAAAGCAAAGGATGAGACCTACGGCGAGCTGCTCCAACTCTTGAAAGGCTTGAAAAGCATTATCGTACTTGGCAGCTCTATGAAATCTTTGATCGAGAAGATGAGAATGTCGGGAATAAACTTCGAATTGGTTGGCTCAATGGAAGAAGCCGTGGAGGCGGGTAGACGGAATTCGTGCAGCGGTGATAGTGTCGTTCTAAGTCCGGCCGGTTCCAGCTATGATCTTTACAGGAATTATAAGGAGAGGGGAGACCATTTCAAGAGCATAGTAAAGTCGCTTGCAATGGGAAATTAATGAAGAAAACTTATTTGATACTCGCTCTTTTTACAAGTATCTTCCTGATTTTTGGATTCGTTTTTATCTACAGCGCCGGAATCAGCATGGAGGCAAGGCATCCCGATGTCAGCGCTTCGGAATTCCTTGAGAAGCAGCTGATAGCCTTTGCGATAGGTCTGGCCGGTGCGCTAGTTATGATCTACCTGAAGGGTTCCTGGCATTTCAAAAGGGCTTTTACAATTTACTACCCCTTAACGCTTATTCTTCTAGTGGCAGTACTCTTTTTCCCCGACAGGGGCGGATCTCACAGATGGCTGGATATCGGCAGCCTTTCCCTCCAGATCTCCGAGTTCGCCAAAATATCTCTGCTTGTGGTTCTGGCAAGTTATCTGGGCAATATAAAGAAGAGGTCATTCCTCAACACCTTTCTGATTCCTATCGGACTTGTCTTGCCGTTAGCCTTTCTTGTTTTCATAGAGCCAGATCTATCGACGACCGGCATTCTAGTCGCTATAACCTTTGTGATGATGATAATCGGAGGTATAAAGCTGCGTTATATACTGCTCGCCGTAACACTGGGCGTACTGATCGTTCTAATACTGTACAGCGGAGGATTCATAAAGCCCTACCAATTGGAGCGGATAACTTCGTTCCTAACATCTATAACCGGAGAGGAACACGAACAGGTTTCCTACTCGATCATGGCTATATCTTCGGGTGGGCTGATGGGTAAAGGCCTTGGAATGGGGCTTGTAAAGTACTACCTCCCGGTGAGCTACTCGGATTTCATCTTTGCGGTGATCGGTGAAGAATTGGGTCTAATAGGGATCGTGGTACTCATGCTGGCTTACGTTGGCTTCATCAGGGAGTTAATACTTGCGGGACTCAAAGGACCGTCGAAACTTGAAGGCAAGTTGTACATCATAGGTTTTGCGCTGTATATAATGATTCAGGCAACGATAAATATCGCGGTCAATCTAGGCCTCTTTCCTCCAACGGGTGTCACCCTTCCCTTCGTCAGCTCGGGTGGCTCTTCGATAATGTCGTTGATGATCGGCTACGGTCTGGTCTTTGCGATTCTTATAGAGAAAGAAGAAGAGAATAAGGCGAGCGAACCCCATGAGAAAACTTAAGATAGCCTTTTGTGGTGGGGGCACAGGCGGGCATTATTATCCGGCCGTAGCCCTTCTTCAGGAGATAGGCAAACGCACCGACTTCGATTTGCTGTACTTCACGGTAAAGGGTAAGATAGACGACAGAAGTGTGGAAAGAGATTTCCCGGGGGTTTCGAAAGTGCCGCTGGAACTCAGGGGGCTTCTGAGGCCGCTTTACAGTCCGGGAAACATACCGATACTCTTCTCTCATATGATGGCCAAAAAACAGGTTCTGAGAAGCCTGACGGATTTTAGACCCGATTTCCTCTTTTCGACGGGTGGTTATATTTCCTTTCCGGTAATAAAAGCGGCGCACGAGCTGAAAATACCGATATTCATACATGAACAGAATTCAATAGCCGGCATAACCAATAAAAGGATGGCCAAATACGCCGAATACTTTTTTATCTCTTTTGAAGAGACTGCCGGAGAAGTGAAGCTACCGGCAGAACGCATTGTACTTTCGGGAAATCCGGTCAGAGAGAGCACCAAATCCAGAGAGGAGTTGCTTAAGGGATTCGGTCTTTCCAGCGAATTACCATTTGTCGTCGTTTTGGGTGGCAGTCTCGGATCTTCAGTAATCAACGACGCCTGTGAAAAGCTGTATGACCTGCTCGAAGAGTCAAATGTGTTTATGAACTTTCTGCATTCGACAGGAGATGAAGAAAAAGCGAAGGATTTACTGCGTTTTCCTTTCGTGAGGTCTTTCGCTTATATAGAGAATCTTTCCGATGCGATAGCAGTTTCGGATCTCGTGATTTCCAGAGCCGGGGCGACCACTATCGCCGAGCTACAGTATCACGGTAGAAAGGGTATAATAATACCGTGGCCTGGAGCAGCGGAAAATCATCAATTGCACAATGCGATTTCACTGGAGAGACTTGGTCTTGGTTATGTTATACTGGAAAGTGATCTAACCCCAGAAAAGCTGTTCGTTGCAATGCAAGAGATGTTGGTTAAAGATATCGGTTACATGCCTCCAAGAAGACCTGTTGATATTATTTTGGATTATATACTCCGGGAGGAATCGATTTGAAATACCATTTCATTGGCATTGGCGGAATAGGAATGAGCGGTCTGGCAATGCATTTAGCATCTGAGGGATATCAGGTATACGGTTCGAACTACGAAGAGAACGAGAGAGTGGAATATCTTAGAGCCCGGGGGATAAGTGTTTTCATAGGACACTCTCCCCAAAATTTCGATAAACCCGATCTAGTGATAAGAACTACTGCGATAAAGCAGGGAAATCCCGAACTCGTAAGGGCCATCTTTGAAGATGTTCCTACTATCTACAGAATGGAATTATTACGAAAGATCCTCGCCGACAATATATCTACTTGTGTCACCGGTACCGATGGTAAAACTACTACCACCGCCATGGTTGCCAAAATACTCTTCGATGACGGGAGAGACCCGACGGTCTTTCTGGGAGGGTTGAACGCCTTCCTTGCAGATGGCAATTACAGGAGGGGCGGTAAAGTTATAGTCAGCGAACTGGATGAAAGCGACGGTTTTTTCGCCTCTTTTAAGCCGGAAAATGCTATCATCACCAACATCAGGGGCGATCATCTAGAGCATTACGATAATTCCTTCGAAAACCTGAAAAATCATTTCAAGTATTTCTCCAAAGGTGTCAAGAACCTTCTCGTATTCAACGCCGATGATCCTGTCTCTGAAAGGCTGTTCAAAGATGGAATCACCTTTGGCAAAGAAAAAGGCTTGTATCGGTTTTCCGATAGAAAGACTTGTCTGATGAGTCAAACCTTCAGCTGCTGGCGCGGTGATAGCCATATGGGACAGATCAAGCTGATGATACCGGGTGAATACAACGCCTACAACGCAATGGCAGCGGTGGCGTTGACTCACGAACTCGGGGTGTCGATAGATACGATCAAAGCTTCCCTGGAGTCTTTCAGGTCCGTTGATAGAAGATTTACGTTCAGAGGCATGGACAACAGCAGGAATCTCTTCTTCTTCGACGATTACGCACATACTCCTGACGAGATAAGCAGCACCATAAGGGGTGCCCGGGAGTTCTTTCCAGATAAAAATATAATCGTGGTCTTCCAGCCGCACAGGTACTCCCGCCTTGTGAGGGAGAATGGTCGATTCGCACTCTCTTTGAGAGATGCCAGCGAAGTCTGTGTTTACAAGCTCTACGAGGCTTACGAGAAGGGTCAGTATGCGATCGACGAAACCGAAGTCCTGAAGGGGCTAAGTAGTTACGGAGTCCCAGCGGTTCACGCGGTTAACTACGCCGAGATACTGGACTGGCTAGAAAGAAAAAGGGATGCCGTCGTCCTCTTTCTGGGTGCTGGGGACATTACAGAAGCGTCAAAAATGAGTGCTCTCAAACTTTGCGCAACACATTAGTGATTCCGAGTCTTCCACATACCGAACAACCTGCGCATCCAGTCCACCTGCAATCGGGTGTTGTATGGCCTTTAAGTGATCTGAAGTATTCGCTCACCAGAAATTCCTTAGAGACACCGAGCGAGACGTGTTCCCATGGCAGCGTCTCGTCGGTAGAATAACCCTTGAAGTAGTATTCCGTATCGATCGAGGCGATTTTGAAGGCTTCATCCCAGATCCTCCGGTCGAACTGGTCGTCCCATTCATCGAACATCGCTCCAAGCCTGTAGGCCTCGTAAACGGCTCTACCTACTTTTCTGTCGCCACGGCTCAAAATCCCCTCCACCGGCCCGCTGGAGGGATTGTGAATTTTGATATCTATGCCCCTTCCGGAAAAACCCTTCAAGAACTCGGCCTTCTGGCTGGCCTCGTTCTCGTCTATCTGCCTGGAAAACTGAAAAGGGGTGTGCGGTTTAGGTATGAAAACGGCAACAGATATGGTCAGTTCTTTGAAACCGATAGCCTTGACTCTTCGGCTTAGCTTCACTATACCTTCGATATCTTCCGAAGTCTCGGTGGGAAGACCGATCATGAAGTACAGCTTCAACCTCTGCCAGCCTTTTTTTCTGGCTATCATCGCGCAGCTTAAAAGATCTTCCTCGGTCACGTTCTTGTTTATAACATTTCTCAATCTCTGCGTTCCAGCCTCAGGTGCGAAAGTCAGTCCGGTCTTCCTTATAGAAGCTATTCTGGAAGCGATCTCAACATCGAAAGCATCTACTCTGGAGCTAGGGAGAGAGAGGGCAATCCTGCGGGGTTCCATTAGAGGCAAAAGTGAGTCTGTCAGTTCACCTATCTGTGAATGATCCATCGTTGAGAGCGAGAGCAAGGAAACCTCGTCGTACCCTGTACCTTTCAAAATTTCTCTCACTCCTTCGACGATCTCTTCTTTTCCCCTCTCTCGAACGGGCCGGTAAAAAATCCCGGCCTGGCAGAACCTGCAACCTCTGTTGCAACCTCTCATGACTTCGACGATCGCTCTGTCGTGTATTACTTTCATGAAGGGCACTACCGGTTTTCCATCAATTTCGTAATCAGAGATGTCCGCAACGGCAGCCTTTACTATGTTTTTTCTTTCAATCGAGGGAACATAAACGCCGCGAACTTCAGAGATGGTCTCCAGAAGCTCTCTCCTTTTCCCTGATTTTAGAAGATCGATGTTCTTCTCTATAAGTCCACACACTTCTATAATAGCCTCTTCACCGTCTCCGATAACGAAAGCATCGAAGAAGTCAGACATCGGTTCTGGATTGGAGGCGCATGGTCCGCCGCCGAGGACGATGGGCTCGTACGTTCTATCCCTCTGAAACAGGGGTATTCCAGCCAGTTCGAGAAGCGCAAGAACATTTGTATACCCGAGCTCGTATTGGAGCGTGATACCAACTATGTCAAACTCCAGGGCCGGGGAGTAAGTCTCCAGAGAGAAAAGCGGCACAGAACTTTTCCGCATTTCTTCGATCATGTCCTTCCAAGGAAGATAGGTTCTCTCGGCGAAGATAGAATCTCTGGAGTTCAACTCTCTGTAAAGGATTTTGAAACCCAGATGCGACATACCAACCTCGTAGGCGTCCGGAAAGGCCAGTAGGACTCTGAGCTTTCCCGCCGGATCTTTGAGGACCGCGTTTAACTCCTTCCCGATATACCGACTGGGTTTTCCTACACGTGTCAGAACGCCTGAGGAGACTAGCCACTTTCTTATTTCTTCGGAAACGGTCATGGAATTAGAAACTCTGTTGCGAGAGAGAACATGAGCCTGACGAGGTTGTCATAATCATCCATAGATATATATTCGGTCTCCGAGTGAAGGTTTTTAACGGCCAGAGAAAGAGGTACCATCTTCACACCATGCTGCTGAAAAGGTATTCCGTCGGTTCCGCCGCCGGTGACTCCTATTTGAAGAGGAAAACCTTTATCTCTTGCGTGTTCCACTATTTTCCTGCCAGTCTGATAATCGCCCAGAGAAGACGTGTCCGACATCCGAAGCACCGGCCCGTTACCCGGCCTGACATCTCCGGTGAGTCTTGAACAGCAGGCGAAAGAGTCGACGGGAAAGAAAAGTGAAGGCTTGATTCTCTCGGAAAGAGCCCGTGCACCGATCAATCCTATCTCTTCCTGCACCGTCCAGGAAAACAACACCCTTCTGGGAAGATCGAATTTCACGAGAAGATCGAGAAGATCGAGAAGCGCGAGACAGCCGAACCTGTCATCGAGAGATCTCACCGCCACGAACTTTTCGTTCAGAATCGATATCTGCTTTCTAAAGACGGCATAATCGAGAGCTTCTATACCCATAGATTCGGTCTCTTCCTTCGAAGTAGATCCCACGTCTATCGACAGACTCCGGCATGATTGATCCGTCTTCTCCCTAAGATGGGGAGGAGTGATACCTATAACACCGTCTATGGACTCTCCGGAAGAGGTTATCACATCCATGTGTCGTCCCACGAGCAGCTCTTCGGGGACACCGCCAATCTTCTTGAAATTAAGAGTCCCGTCGCCATTAACACCCGTTATCAGAAGACCAATCTCATCCATGTGCGCGGCGAAGGCGATGCTGGGCTCGCCCTTACCTATTTCGATTGTGACGTTTCCCAGATCATCTATTTGCGGTTCTATCTCTTGGGGTATCATTTCGAGAATTTTGGATCTTATCATCTCTTCGCGTCCGGTGATTCCTGGAACGAAAACCACTTCCGTCAATCTGTCGAGATCCATGAGATTACCTCCTTGTGGTAGTAAATAATCATATCTTATTTAGATCGTCCTAAAATAGAACTATCGTAGGATCGTTGGCGTTCTTTTGCGGTGATGGTCCGAGATTTTTTGCCTTGCAAAATATCGTTTCTCCCGCTTGTTCGATTTCCTACCTATTATAGCTTACGAAAAAGAAGATATGAACTTGAGTCCACAAAGGAGGTCTGGCCGGTTATAATCGGTATTGATCACAATTGACACGCGGCTATATTTGATTTATCTTGAATATGAAAGATCTATAAAGACTTCGAAATGGAGGATGAGAAATGAACAATCCAGAAAGCCTTAGAAAGGTCAAGGAAGAATGGAAGGAAAAGAAGGTCTTACCACTGCTGAGAAAATTTCCCGAAAGAAAGAATCAATTCAAAACATCGTTCGATAGCGATATCGATATCCTCTACACCCCCGAAGATCTTCCACCCGATGGTTACGATAAGGCCCTGGGCTTCCCGGGACAGTATCCGTTCACGCGAGGTGTACAGCCGACAATGTATAGGGGAAGGCTCTGGACAATGAGACAATACGCCGGTTTCGGAACGGCGGAAGAGTCTAACGAAAGGTACAGATATCTCCTCTCTCAAGGTCAGACCGGTCTTTCGGTGGCCTTCGATCTCCCCACACAGATCGGTTACGATTCAGACGATCCGATGGCCGAAGGGGAGGTAGGTAAGGTGGGAGTCGCCATCGATTCGTTGGAAGATATGGAGATTCTTTTCGAGGGAATACCGCTCGACAAGGTAAGTACATCTATGACGATAAACTCTACGGCGGCCATACTTTTAGCCATGTACATAGCCGTTGGAGAAAAGCAGGGCGTAGATCCCTCGAAATTAACTGGAACGATTCAAAACGATATATTGAAGGAATACATCGCCAGAGGAACCTACATTTTTCCGCCAGACGCTTCTATGAGACTGATTACCGATATATTCGAATACTGTTCGAAGAAACTTCCGGAATTCAACACCATAAGCATTAGCGGGTACCACATAAGAGAGGCTGGGGCCGATGCCGTTCAAGAAGTGGCCTTTACGCTTGCGGATGGTATAGCCTACGTCGAATCTGCCATAAAGGCCGGCCTGGATCCAAACATTTTCGGAAAGAGGCTCTCTTTCTTCTTCAACTCTCACAACAACTTCCTCGAAGAGATCGCCAAATTCCGCGCTGCAAGAAGACTCTGGGCGAAGATAATGAAAGACAGGTTCGGTGTTACTGACGAAAAAGCCATGATGCTCAGATTCCACACTCAAACCGGTGGTTCTACACTAACCGCACAGCAACCGATGAACAACATAATCAGAGTGGCATTCCAGGCTATGGCTGCTGTTCTGGGCGGTACACAATCTCTTCATACCAACTCTTTCGACGAGGCTCTAGGTCTGCCGACACAGGATTCGGTTACAATAGCCCTCAGAACACAGCAGATAATCGCCTGTGAAACCGGGGTGACGGACACGGTAGATCCGGTAGGAGGATCTTACTACGTTGAAAACCTGACAGACAGGATTGAGAAGCTCGCATCGGATTATCTCCAGAAAATCGACGATCTCGGGGGAATGGTCAAGGCCGTTCAGGAAGGTTACATACAGAAGGAGATTCTGAAGACCGCCTACAACTACCAGCTCAAAATTGAAAGAGAAGAGCAGGTAATCGTGGGTGTAAATCAGTACCTCTCCGATGAAAATCCGAAAAAGGATATTCTCAAAATCGATCCGATCATCGAAGAGAAGCAGATAAACAAACTAGGCACACTAAAAAGAAGGCGAAACTCGCAAGCGGTCGAGGAGGCTTTGAAGGAACTCAAGAAAGCTGCGCTGGGCTCTGAAAACCTCTTCCCCTTCATACTGAACGCAGTTAAATGCTATGCGACGCTGGGAGAGATTTCGAATACCCTCAGGGATGTCTTCGGAGAATACACCGAAGCCGTCATTCTTTGAGATAAAGAGGTGAAATGATGAGAAGATTAAAGGTGCTCGTTGCAAAGCCGGGACTCGACGGACACGACAGGGGTGCAAAAGTGGTGGCGATGGCACTCAGGGATGCTGGCATGGAAGTGATATACACCGGCCTCAGGCAATCGGCAGACGAAGTTGTGAAGGCCGCCCTCCAGGAAGACGTAGATGTCATTGGTCTCTCAATCCTTTCAGGTGCACACATGAGAATCTGCGAGAAGGTTCTAAATCTTATGAAAGAAAAGGGGATAGACGAAAAACCCGTCTTTGTAGGAGGCATAATACCGGCTGAAGACGCTCTAGAACTCAAGAAGATGGGAATTTTCGAAGTCTTCGGTCCAGGAACGCCTTTGAAGGCGATAGTCGATTCGATAAAAGGTGCCATAGATAAATGAGCGAAGGGCTTTCTTATGCAAATCAGCTCGCCATTTCCAGAACTTTGACCAGAATAGAAAACGACAGATCGGTAGCCAGAGAGATCATCGGTTCGCTGGAAGAGAGAGATTATCACGTTGTGGGTATCACAGGCAGCCCCGGTGCCGGGAAATCTACCCTTACCGATCGACTTGCCCTCTTGAGTTCTAAAGAAAAAAGAACGGCGATAATTGCCATCGATCCTTCCAGTCCCTTCACGGGCGGAGCCTTCCTGGGAGACAGGATAAGGATGAAGCGCTCCACCAAGAGCGAAGAGATATTCGTGAGATCTATGGCCAGCCGTGGTAAGGTTGGAGGCCTAAGCCCTTCGATCTACGATGCCGTCGAGTTCCTCGGCCGGAGCGGGTTCGACAGAATTTTCGTTGAAACGGTCGGAGCCGGTCAGTCCGAGACGGATATTGAGAATCTGGCCGATGTAGTTCTGCTGGTTTTGGCTCCAGGTATGGGAGACGATGTTCAAACTATGAAGGCGGGAATAATGGAGATCGGAGATATCTTCGCCGTGAACAAAATGGACCTGCCCGGAGCGTCACAGCTGGCAGCTAAGACAGAAGCCATTCTTGAAATGAGCGGCAGAAAGCTTCCAATAGTTCTTACAAATTCAATCAACGGTCAGGGAGTGGAAGAGCTTCACAGCCTTATCGAAAAAGCTCTTGAAGAACTAGATAGCAGCGGAGCGATCGAAGAGAAAAGGCGCCGGCGTACACTTTACAATAATTTGAACAGCGTGTACCAGATCATAATGGAAGACTTCTCGGAAAATGCTAAACTCGAAGAGTTAATGAATTATCTTCTAGAAAACAGGAGGTTATCTGATGAGAGCTGACAGGATAGATCATATCGGGGTCGCCGTTAGATCCATCGAAGAGAGACTGAAGGTTTACAGAGATCTTCTAAAACTCGACCCGGTGAAGATCGAAGAACTCCCGGAAAGGGGTCTAAGAGTGGCATTTGTGAGTGTTGGCGACACACGAATCGAACTGCTCGAACCGATCGCGGAGAACAGTCAGGTATCGAAATTCCTGGAGACGAGGGGTGAGGGGATACATCATATGGCCTTTCACGTCGATGATATTGAAGCCGCCATTAAAGAGGCCGTTGAGTTGGAGATAGTCCCGCTCACGAAGGAGGCTCAGCCCGGGGCTTCGGGTACGAGGGTGGTATTTTTACACCCTAAAAGTGCCGGTGGTGTTTTAATAGAGCTCGTTGAAGGATTCCACTGAGGGGGTGTTGAAATGGATGACAAATTGAAGAATTTCTTTGAAATTGACAGGAAGGTATCTCTCGGTGGCGGGGAAGACAGGATAGAAAAACAGCACAAAGCCGGTAAATTGACGGCCCGCGAACGCATTGAAGCTCTTTGTGACGAGGGTAGTTTCGAAGAGACCGATAAATTCGTCAAGCACAGAGCGACCACCTTCGGTCTTGAGGGGAAGGACTTTCCCACCGATGGAGTCGTAACAGGCATCTGCTCGGTCAACGGCAAAAAAGTTGCGGTCTTCTCTCAAGATTTTACCGTGCAGGGTGGCTCTCTCGGTGAGATGCATGCCAAAAAAATCATGAAGGTTCAGGATATGGCCTTGAAGCTTGGAATTCCGATAGTCGGGATAAACGATTCCGGTGGCGCGAGAATACAGGAGGGTGTTGATTCGCTCTTTGGCTACGGGGGAATATTTCACAGGAATACACTTTCTTCAGGAGTCGTACCTCAGATAACCGTTATCTGTGGACCGTGCGCGGGTGGGGCCGTTTACTCGCCAGCCATAACTGATTTCATAATCATGGTTCGCGACAACTCGCAGATGTTCATAACCGGTCCCCAGGTAATCAAAGCCGTAACAGGCGAGGAAACCTCGATGGAGGAACTCGGTGGTGCACTTGTCCACAACAGCAAAAGCGGGAACGCACATTTCATAGCCGATAACGATAAAGAAGCCATGTCTCTGGTCAGAAAGCTACTCGACTTCCTTCCCCAGAACAACGCCGAAGAACCCTATAGACTGCCCTCGCCCGGAGTGGTTGACGAAGAGAAACTGAGAGCTATAATACCCGACAACCCGAAGCAATCGTACGATGTGAAGGATATAATATCGCTCCTGGTTGACGGTGGGGAGTTCATCGAAGTACACAAGCATTATGCGAAAAACATGGTGGTTGGCTTTGCGAGAATCGGTGGGAGGGCCCTGGGAATAGTCGCCAACCAGCCGGCCGTCTTCGCCGGTTCGCTCGATATAAACGCCTCCGATAAGGCGGCGAGGTTCATAAGGTTTCTGGATGCCTTCAATCTTCCTATAATCACCCTTGTCGATACGCCGGGCTTCCTCCCGGGCGTTTCTCAGGAGCATGGAGGAATAATAAGGCACGGTGCCAAGCTGCTTTACTCCTACAGCGAGGCCTCCGTACCCAAAGTGACACTCATCCTTAGAAAGGCTTACGGCGGTGCCTACATTGCCATGGGTAGTCAGCACCTGGGAGCAGACATGGTTTTCGCCTGGCCAGGCGCCGAGATAGCCGTCATGGGGCCCGAAGGGGCGGCGAACATCATATTCAGAAAGGAAATCGAAAGTTCTTCTGAGCCCGAGAAGACCCGGGAAGAGAAGATAAACGAGTACAAAGAACTCTTCGCCAATCCCTATGTTGCTGCTTCCAGAGGATACATAGAGTCCATCATAGACCCGGCGAGAAGCAGGGCAGAGATATGCAGGGCTCTAGATATACTAGAAACCAAGACCGAGGGGAGACCGGCTAAAAAACACGGAAATATACCCCTTTAAGAGGTGAGCGATGGATCAGTATCTTCAGATAACAATCATAGGTATCGCGGTTGTCTTCTTTACACTTGCGATTCTCTATTTCATATTCAACATATTGGGTAAACTTTTATCCAGGGACGATAAAAAGAAGATCATGCCCAGAGTCGTTTCACCTTCTCCAGCGGCAGATTATGGAAGAATAGAAGAGAGGTCTTCGCAGGATGCCGAAGCCGTTGCCGCTATAAGTGCGGCTATACTGGAAATCATCGGACATGAAAACTTTCAGATAAAATCATTGAAACCGGTCCCGATAGCTCTGCCATCGGCCTGGAAAAGACGGGACCCTGTGGTTTACTGGAGACTAAGGAGGAGCAAGAATTGAGAAGGTTCAGGGTTAGGGTTAATGGAAAAGAATACGACGTAGAAGTCGAAGAGTTGTCTTCGCAAACACAGGTCCAGCAGACGGTGAGTGAAACTCCGGAGGTGCCTGTAGCTGCCGGGAAAACGGAACCTGTGAAAAAGGTCGAAGAAGTTAAAAGGTCCGAACCGCAGGCCGGAGAGAGGTCTTCCCAATCGGGTGGTACCGGAGGAATTAATGTTGTCTCTCCGATGTCTGGAACGATCCTCGAGGTTTTCGTCTCCGTTGGCGATAGCGTTAGCATCGGTCAGAAACTGGTGATACTGGAAGCCATGAAGATGGAAAACAGCATTCTGGCGGAGAGTTCGGGAACGGTCCGACAGGTTAAGATCCGTAAGGGCGACAATATAGATGCCGGAGAGACTATGATAGTTCTCGGATCATAAAGGCGGATTCTTCCGCCTTTATGATCCGAAAAGTCTTTCCGTTATGATCGATATGAAGTTTCCAGATGACAGGGAACTGGTAACTCTGTCAAGAATTCTTTCATTAAAGGTTTTCGGGGTCTTTCCCGATATACCTTTTTCGTTCAATTCGAGACTAAAAAGAGTTCTCGGCAGGCTTGTTTATCTGAAGGCTGCCGGTCGTTACAAGCCGTTGAGAATAGAAATAGCCTCCTCGATTTACGCGAACGAAGAGCTTCTCAAAGGCACAATACTTCACGAGCTCTCGCATTATTATCTCATGATAAATGGAAGAGACTTCTCGCATTCTTCGCAAGACTTCAAAAAACTCTCCAGTGAACTGGGCTTCGATATAAGAGTACCCGCAAAAGTCGAATCTTCCAGAGGATCGGAAAATAGTTGATTTTTCCGGAAATCATCTGCTATAATTATTTATACCATTTGGTATAAATAATTATAACGGTGATAGGAATATGACTCAAAAGAGGCTATCCAAAGCACTTGTATATTACAATGAAGAATATTTCATACCTATAAGGTTCAGTTATGATGGTATAAAAATTTTTATAAAGACCATTACTTCGAACTGGATAGAATCTGCGGGCAGAGAGAGAATACACCACTTCTCGGTCCTCACCAACCTGGGAGCCTACAGTCTGGAGTTCCACGAAACACTGAAAAAATGGTACTGTCGTCCATTGGAGAACTGTTAAAATGACGGGCATAGAATACATTGCTCACATAGATATGGACGCTTTCTTCGCGAGTGTAGAGCAAGCGGCCAACCCCTGCTTGAAAGGACGCCCTATCGCCGTCACCGGAATCGGTAAACGCCATTCGGTAGTTACTTCGGCCAGTTACGAAGCTAAAAGATTCGGTGTGAGATCAGGAATGCCCTTCTTTCAGGCCGTTAAGCTCTGTCCCGATTTGATGGCAGTCAAGGTGCAATCAAGGAAGTACGAATATGTTTCCAGAGAAATCATGAAAATGCTCACCAGCGTTTCCCCGAGAATAATGGTGACAAGTATAGATGAGGCTTACGTCGACCTAGGTTTCTACACAAGGCTCGAGGAGGCTCTGGAGAGTTTCATAAAGTTCAAACACGATTTGAAAGAGAGTTTCGGGATAACGGCCTCTGTGGGGGTTACTGTCAATCCAGTGCTTTCCAAAATCGCGAGCGATTATTTGAAGCCGAACGGTTTTGTAGTCGTGAAGAAAGGTCTAGAAAGGACTTTTCTGAAGCAGATACCTCTTGGCGACGTCCCGGGCATCGGGAAGCATACACTGATCAAACTGGAATCGATGGGTTACAAAACGGTCGGAGAAGTTCTCGAGGAGTTCGAAAGAAATCCCATAAAACTCTACACCGCTTTCGGGAACAGCTTCTTGGGACTAATTCAGAGTCTCTCAAAAAATAGTTTTTCTCGGGAGATTTTTTTCAGAGAGGAACCACCCAAATCCATAAGCCATTCCATGACTCTTTCTGTGGATATCACCGATCGGGAACTGGTGATGAGGGTAGCCAACTTCCTGGCCGCCAGAGTTGTTTACAGACTTGGGAGATGTTCTATGGAAAGTGCGGGACTCACTGTTCATCTGAAGTACTCCGACGGAAAGTTGCGCAGACTTTCGAAAAGACTCGGTTCCACGATCTCCTCCATAAAGGATATGACCGAAATCCTGCCGTGGATGATCGAATCCATCTGGAAGGGTGAGGCCATCAGGGCCGTCGGCATTACCTGCTGGAACCTCACCGAAAAGAAGAACGGAGAGCAACTCTCACTCTTCGAAGCGAAGAGAAACCCGCTGGAAACGGCGCTGGAGATCGAAAAAAAGTTTGGAGAGTATTCGATCTTTCCCGGCAATATACTATTCCTTCCCGGAATCAGAAGAGTCGAGAAACCTTCCGATCTCCATTACCAGGGCTTCTGCCGTCGCCAGGTTAGTTGCTAAGGGTTTGTTGTGAACATCGCAGACTCTGAGCAGGGCGGTAACATCCGGTTCGTGGGGCTGTGCCGTGAGAGGGTCTCTGAGAAAGATTACGAAGTCTACCTCGTCGTTGGCAATCAAAGAACCGATCTGAAGGTCTCCACCGAGTGGACCGGATTTGAAGGAAGTCAACTCTAGTTTGACTTTCTCTTTCAGAAGGTTTCCGGTTGTACTGGTAGCGTAGAGCCGGCAGTTTTTGAAAACGTCCAGATGTTCTCTGACGAACATTATGAGATCGATTTTCTTTTTATCGTGTGCTATGAGGGCAACTCTTGGAATCTTGCTCATATTTACCTCCTTTGATTTCCTGAAAAGATGATACCACAATGCGATCTTTAGCGACCGGGAGGCAGATCGAGTTATCGAATTGTTGAATTGAGGTGACCTTTGTCTTTATCATTTAACGAAGTCATCCTTTACGGCATAGCCACGTCCGATCCTGTCTCTACAGAGTACGGCGGTTTTTTCAATCTAGGGGTAAAGAGATTCTCAAAAGCCGGGGAGATTCTGGATACATTCGAGGTTCGTTTCTCGAAGAAGAGCACCGGAAGGGTGGTCACGGAAATATACGCCGGAAGTGCCCTCCTCATGAAAGGCGCACTGAGAATTTCTAAAAGGGGCCACCACATAGACCTTGAAGATTTCGTCGTTACTACCGGCTTTTTCGACAGAGATCTGGGTATAGAGATACCCAGAGTGGTCAACAAACTCGGAAGAGACTACTTCTGAAAAGTTTCGTAGAAGCTCTTTCTAAGATCGGAAAACAACTGCTTGTCGACCTTCATCTGCAGGTCTAAAAATTCGATATACAGGTACTCCTTCTCCAGTCTGTCGGTTATTTTCAAGAACTCGAGGTTCGGAAAATAACCCTCCCTTCTTTTCAGTGAAAGATATATGTGCATGAGGTTGGGGAGATACCCGCCACCGCCGAGGAGGCCGAGCATCCTCATTCTTGATTCCGAGGGGAGTATTTTATAAACGCTTCTATCAGAATGGGTTTCGACTTCCCAGCTGAAATTTGATTGTTCCATGAGACCTCTGAAAAACTGTCCCAGCAGGTTTTCTATCAATCCCGTTTCATAACTCCAGCGGTACTGCTTCCATGGAACCCCATCGACGATACTGAAGATCACTTCTTCTCTCATAAGATATACGAAAGCTATTTCGCTCAGTTCTTCGGGCTCGAGAAACTCAATGTACAGATCTTCGCCTCCACTGAGCATGAAGCGGGCACCGACGAGAATGTCGCGATAACTCGAGCCGTCGCCGTCGGAATCGATGATGTGAAACTCCATCTTAACGCGTGCGTCTATGTCACCGCTTTCAACTATCTCTCTTATGAAAAGTGTCAGATCGTTGTATTCTTCAGTCGAAAAAGCGTACAGAGAAATTATTACAAAGAGAAAAACCAGAATTCGCTTCAATCGCTTTCACCTCGGCACATTATAACATGCCAATCGAGAGTAAAAATGATAAGATCATAATGAGGTGATACTTTGAAAGTTGCCTTTCCGGTGCAGATGAGAAGAATAGACGAACTGATCATCGAAAGAGGGATCCCCTCTGTACTTCTAATGGAAAATGCTTCGAGGAGCGTACTTGAGGAAGTTCTGAAATACCCCACGGTCAAAGAGATTGCGATACTTTGCGGTGGAGGTAACAACGGTGGGGACGGTTACGCGATAGGGAGGTTGCTGTTGAACGCCGGAAAGACTGTATCTGTAATCGAGTGCTATCACCCTTCCACGCCGGACGCGATCTTCAACGCTTCACTCTTTGTCTCTTTTGGAGGAGGGATACATGCTTGCGAAGAGAGTACGGTCGAAAGCCTCCTTTCACGCGCCGATATGGTAATAGACTCCATATTCGGTACGGGTTTTCATGGAGAGTTGCAGGGTAGAGTCGCCGAGCTTGTAGAGTACATAAACGGACTGAAATCCGTGAAATTGGCAGTTGACATCCCCTCTGGAGTTTCCGGTTTCGATGGAAGCGTTAGAGGAATTGCTTTCAGGGCCGATAAAACTGTGACTTTCGGGGCCGGGAAGGTAGGTCATTACCTCTACCCCGGGCGTGATTACTGCGGCGAGGTGGTTGTGAGAAGCGAGGGTTTCTCCAGAGAGATTCTGGATAGACAACTCGATTCGTCGGTCATAGATGAGGAACTGGTTCTGGAACTCCTCCCGGAACGTCACGCCGACAGCCATAAGGGTACATATGGAGCGGTGTTGATCGTTGGCGGAAGCGAAATCTACACTGGAGCACCCTTTCTGAGCGCGCTCGGTGCACTGAGGTCCGGCTGCGGCCTGACCTACACCTACACTCCCCCAGAAGCGGCTGCTGTGATACGGAGCAACCTTCCCGAGGTAATTGCAATCGTTGGCAAGGGGCCGCACATATTCCGCGACGATCTGGACACGATAGTCGAAATCGCGAAGAAGGCAGATTCTATCGTTATAGGTCCGGGAATAGGAAGAAATGAAGAAACGGCGGAAACCGTTCTGGAGTTGCTGAAGGTCTTCTCGAAAAGCAGCATGGTTCTGGATGCCGATGGCCTGTACGCTCTCTCTAAAGATTTGACCGTACTGTCGCGCACGGAGGATATCCTCCTGACCCCACACCCCGGCGAGTTCAGACGCCTGTGCGGTGAGACCGATCTAAAATCTCTGATGGATTTCTGCGAGAACTTCCATTGTAGAGTTATCTTGAAGGGTTCGAGTTCCGTTTTATGCAACCCTTATGGAAAGTTGAGCATAAACATCACCGGTACGACAGGCCTCGCGAAAGGCGGCAGCGGCGATCTTTTGAGCGGTACGATCGGAAGTTTTGCGGCTCAGACCGGAGATCTCGAAAGAGCCGGAATTCTTGGAATGTATTTCATGGGGAAAGCGGCGGAATTGAGCGATGAATCTGACGCGTCGAATACCGCTTCCAGTATCGGGAAAGAATACTCCCGGGTATTTTCCTGTCTGGTTGAAGGAGCAAGGGGAGAGAAACATGGAATTGGGACATGAAGTATCTCAGAAGCTCGAACAGAGACAAGGCTTATCCTTAAGATCTCAGCAGGCTCTGAGGTTATTGCAGCTGAACTCTCAAGAAATAAACGCGGAGCTAGAGGAGATAGTGCAGGCCAATCCTCTACTCGAGATCAAGAGAGACGATTACGACCTCATCGAAGACGGTGAGGATAAAGAAAAAAGAAACGAAGATGAAGAGAACGCCGAAGATGGAGATCTCTACTCTCAGCCGATACAGTACTCGGTTTACATGAGAGAAGAGAGTTCGGATAGGGAAGGCTGGGACTTCGACAGGTTAGAGCCACAACAACCTACTTTCAGAGAGATACTCAAGGATTTCGCTTACTACATTCTCGATGATAGACAGTACAGTCTTTTCGAAACGCTTCTGGATAACATGGACGACCACGGTCTACTCAGCAGGGATCTCGAAGCGATAGCGAAGGAGGTTGCATGTAGTCTGGAGGAACTCGACTCGATTATAGAGGCGCTCAGGGAGAGCGGCTTCGATGGTGTCTTTGCCAGGAACAGGGAAGAACTTGACGACCTTATGGACAGTGGTTTTTTCCCTTCCTCGGGCTACAGCGATGGAGCTTTTGTTCGTTACGTCGAACCAGATCTTTACATCGAATTCTTCGACGAGAAATTCATGGTAACCGTCAGAGACTGTTCGTTGATTCTCAATATCGAGGACTCTTACAGAGAGATCCTTGAAAACGGCCAGAAGGACGCCAGAGATTATCTGGAAAACAAACTAGAAGAGGCCCAGTTCTTTATCAGCGCTCTAGAGAGGAGAAAGACGACGCTTCTGGCCATAGGAAACGAAATAGTCATGAGAAATGCTGTCTTTCTCCTCAACCGGGGAGATAAGATAAGACCTCTAAAGATGAACGAAATTGCTGATAAACTCGGCGTTGTGGTGTCAACCGTAAGCCGAGCCGTGAAGGGTAAATTCATTCAGACTCCCGTAGGCACTTTTCCTTTGAGGTATTTCTTTGGAAACCTCCAGGAAAAGGAACAAGCTCTGGAGATCATAGCGGAGATCGTAAAAAATAACGAAGAGATATCAGATTCACGGCTGGTGAGTGAGTTAAACAACAGGGGAATATCGATCGCCAGGCGCACTGTCAACAAGTACCGTAACCTTTTAGGTCTCGGAAAGGATAGCCAGTCTTGAAGGCCGGGCTCTTTTTGGGCGGTCAGTACCCTTCCTCGAATGACTATTACTCGAGGAGGATTTCGAAGATGGATGTGATAGTTGCCGCCGATTCTGGCGCCGAAAAACTCCGCGAACTCGAAAGACCGCCGGAGATACTGGTGGGAGATATGGATTCGATATCTCCCGCAACTCTCGAATGGTGCAGGAAAAGTGGTACCCAGATTCTGATCTTTCCGCCGGAGAAGGATGATACTGACACGACGCTGGCCATAAAGATCCTTTACGAAAGGGGCGCGCTCGAAGTTGATATCTTCGGCGCATCGGGAAGGCGCGAGGACCACTTCCTGGCGACGCTCTTCTCTATCTACGGCGCCGATGCTAACATGAAACTCCTCATAACCGAGGAGAACTTCCAGGCCGGTCTCATAAGGAGTGATTCCCGCACTATCATGGAAGCTATCGAGGGCGAAACCTGGTCTTTTTTACCTTTTGGCAGTGGCCTTCCGGTTGTGACTCTGGAAGGGTTCAAGTATCCTCTGGAGGGGCAAACTCTTGATTACACCAGACCTCTCGGGGTTTCAAATGTGGCCACGGGATCTCTGGTGAAAGTAATGTGCAGAGGAGGTGCACTTCTTTATTTCAGATGGTTGAAAGAGTTCTGATACTATCCGATACACACGGGGCTTTTGAAAGAACAAAAACGCTCATAGATTGCTTCGGTCCTTTCGAAATGATCCTCCACTGCGGAGATTATCTCTACCACGGTCCACGCAACTCCATTCCCGCCGATTACGACCCCATTTCTCTTTCAACGCTCTTCAAAGATATGGGGTATAGACTCGTGGGAGTCAAAGGGAATTGTGATAGTGAAATAGATCTGACCTTGATCGGCAAAGACAGACTGCCGGACTCGAGAGTTGTGCACATAAACGGGCTCGAGATTTACCTATTCCATGGGCACAGAAATGAGAATCCTCCCTTCGAAAGGGGACTGGTGATCAGCGGCCACACGCATTTGCGTGGACTGATGAGGAAAGGCTTCTTGTTTTTGCTAAATCCGGGAAGTCCTTCACTTCCAAAGGACGAATCTACTGGTTCTTTCGGTACAATCGACTTCAAAAAAAGAGAGATCTCAATTTTCAACCTTACCGGTGTCAAATCGGCAGGCGAAACTTTCTGACTCACCCATACAGCTTTGGAAAAACATGTTACAGAAGCCATGATATAATAAGTATCTGGGTGAGGTATTATGTTGTTGAAATGGCATGGACATTCATGTTTTTCTGTGGTTTCCAGAGAGAGGACTCTACTGATAGATCCCTTCGATGAGGGGGTCGGTTATCCGCTGCCGGCGGTAAAGCCGTCCATAATAGTTGAATCCCATCAGCACCACGATCACAATTCTCACGACAGATATGCAGGCGAGTACGTTCTGATTAACAGAACCGGTAAAACACAGGCCCATGGATTCTCTATCGAGGGTTATCCCACCTTTCACGATGAATTCGGCGGGAAAAAGCGTGGGCCTAACATCGTATTTGAGATAATCACTCCCGACGGCTTCAGGATAGTTCACTGTGGTGATCTCGGTCACAGACTCACCGAGGAGCTTTCGAGCAGGCTCGAGGGGCCGGATGTTTTACTGATTCCGGTTGGTGGTGTCTATACGATCGATGCGGCCGTCGCAAGAGAGATAACAAGGAGGATCGGGCCCTCGTTCGTGGTTCCCATGCATTACAAAACGAAAGCCCTGAGGTTCGAACTGGGTTCTGTGGATCCATTCATCGCCGGTGAACCTTTCGAAAGCTTGAAGGAACTCAGGCTGGAAACCAAGAGTTCCGTTGGTACAAAGATCGTTGTTCTAAGTTACAGCTGATCGAAGGTGAAGCATGGACGAAAAGAAGTTGATGTCTCTCCTGGGAATCGGTAGAAAGGCAAACAAGGTTGTGTTTGGCAAGGATCAATTGAGAAGTTACTTGAGGCAGCCGGTTAAAAACAAAATACTTTTTCTGGCGAGCGACACCAGCGCTTCTATAAAAGAAGGCTGGATTTCAAGATGCAAAAGCCACGGTGCCAGGTGCGTCCTCCTCAAAGAACACGACCGTATCGCTCTGGGAAAAGCCATCGGAAAGAACAACATATCGGCGGTAGCGATATCCGACGGTGGCTTAGCAGAGGAGATTTCAAAGATGATGACGCAGGCGGGAGGTGACTGAGCTTATGCCAAAGGCCAGAGTGTATGAGCTTGCTAAAAGATTAAATATATCGGCAAGAGAACTGCTGGATGAGCTGGAAGAGCTCGGTGTTACTGTTAAGAACCATATGTCGGTTCTCGACGATGAAACTGTGAATATCATAGTGGGCCTCTATGAAGAAGAGAAAAAAGAAACGGTGAGAAAGAACGAAAAGGCCAAGAGTAAGGTTCAGGAAAAGGAAGTTAAAAAACTTGAGAAGAAGCTCGTTTCCAAGGAGGAGACGCCCCAGGAAAAAAAGGCTCCTATCCAGCAGGAGGCCAGAACGATAAAACTAAAAAGCAATGAATTCAAACTCGACATACTGGCCAAGAAAATGAATATCCCGATTTCGAAGATAATCAAAGACCAATTCATGAAAGGGATAATCCTGAGACCGGGGCAGATACTTTCCATGGAAGACACGAGAAACATTGCATCTCAGTACGGATGGGAAATAGAGCTCATTCAGGAAGATGAAATTAATCCCTTTGAGAGGCTAGTAGAATCTTACCAGAACGCCTACAGGGAAGGAACAAGGCTTGTTCAGAGACCTCCTGTGGTAACTGTTATGGGTCATGTTGACCATGGAAAGACAACATTGCTCGACAGGATAAGGAAGGCAAAGGTCGCAGAAGGCGAGATCGGGGGTATAACACAGTCTATAGGTGCGTACCAGGTAGAAATCAGGGGAAAGAAGATAACCTTCATCGATACACCCGGTCACGAGGCCTTTACTGAGATGAGGGCGCGAGGCGCCCAGGCCACGGACATAGTGGTACTGGTAGTGGCAGCGGACGATGGCGTCATGCCTCAGACTATCGAAGCCTACAATCACGCGAAGACCGCCAACGTTCCAATAATCGTCGCCATTAATAAAATAGACAAGCCCAACGCAAACATAGATCTCACGAAGCAACAACTGGCTTCGAAACTTGGCCTAGTTCCGGAAGACTGGGGCGGTGACACCGTCACTGTTCCCGTATCTGCCAAAACCGGAAAAGGTGTCGAAGACGTTCTCGAGATGATTCTGCTGGTCTCCGAGGTGGCCGATATAAAGTGCATACCTCAGGGTCACGCGCGTGGAATAATCATCGACTCAAAACTTGACAAAGCCATGGGTCCTCTGGCTACGCTGGTCGTCAAAGATGGAGTTCTAAAGGTAGGAGACTACGTAGTCGCCGGTAGTTCGGCCGGAAGGGTGAAGGCGCTGATAAACGAAAACGGCAAGCGGATTAAAGAGGCACATCCTTCCGATCCCGTACAGATCATCGGTTTCGATGAAGTACCGGATGTTCACAGTATCGTCTATGTTGTGGACGATCTCGATACATCCAGGGCTCTTTCTCAGTACAGCAAGGGACAACTGCAGAAGGAGAAGTCGGTAACTAACAGACGCCACGTTCGACTGGAGGAGTTCCTTTCTATGACCGGCGAGTCGAATGAGAAGAAGGATCTAAAACTCATACTCAAGGCCGATTCTTTTGGCGCCGTTGAGGCTTTAAAACAGGCCATGTCGAAATTGGAAAACACCGATGTGCGGATAGAAGTGGTGCATTCGGGAATAGGTTCGATTAATTCTAGCGATGTTATGCTTGCGTCGGCTTCCGATGCTGTAATAATGGGGTTCAAGGTCAAACCCGACGCTCAAGCCCGTCATCAGGCCGATGTGGAAGGCGTTCAAATAAAGGTTTACGATATCATATTCAACCTTATCGATGATCTGAAGAAAGCGCTAGAAGGTTTGCTGGAACCTGAAGAGGTTGAAGAAGTGACCGGTCGGGGACATGTGAAAAAGATCTTTAAAATAAGCAAGGTCGGTACGATCGCCGGTGTTCAATTGATCGAGGGACACGTCCTTAAAAAGGGGAAGATGCGCGTTTATAGAAACAACGAAGAAATTGCCGATGTAGATATAGAGTTTCTAAAACATTACAAAGACGATGCTAGCAGGGTGGATGCTCCCAAAGAGTGTGGAATAAAAGCCGTCGGGTTCGACGAATTCGAAGAAGGAGATCAGCTGGAGTTCCACACCAAAAAGAGCGTTAGGAGAACCATTGATTTCAACGAATAGTGTGTCTTGAATTTTGAACTTAATGAGGGCCCTTTTCCTGTACGGAGAGGGCTCTTTTCCTTTTCTTCTTTGAAGTCTCGATCCTGTCCAGCAGAAGGTGCAGATAGTATCCGGTAGTCCCTGCCAACGAGAGGAAACCTATCTCCGTATAAGAAAAGTTGCCGGTAGAAACTCCCGACCTGGGGAGCAGAAGAGCCAGAACAACAGCGCCGTAGAGAAGTCCGGCCCAGAAGGTGTGAAAGAAGCCCCTGTGGCTCAGTAAATCAAGTATCTTCGAAGTCACGATTCCGCAAATTATCGCCATAGAAAAAGAAATAGTCACTGCGACAGGAAGAGAGTAGATCCATGAAAGAAGAACGGGTTGAAGCTTAGGCGATATAAGCGAAGAATATATAATCGATGAAACTACTCCGGCTATCATGACCTCCAGAGTACGTTTAATAAGTGCCTGTTTCGAATCGATATCCGGCAGATCGCTCCCCAGAATGTAGAGAAGATAACCTGTCCCGATTATTCGGCTATCGACGATCATTGGAAGTTTGGAAATCTCTATGATCAACATTGCAGCGAGCATATATATAGGATAGGAAAAGAGTCCCCACGTAATATGTGTTTTGAAATCGGGCATCTCAGACCTCCCCGAACTTCTCACCGCTGCTGGAGACATCGACGAAAAAGAGAACATCCTTGAGGGATACGCTGAGACCACATTCGATTTCTTCTGGAATCTCTCGATTGGTATCGACTGGCAAGAGAAACTTTCTGTTACACAACGAAAAGTTTACCCTTGAAAAACGCCTGTAGATTTCGCACATCTCTTTATCGCTTATATCCAGACCAGCCGTCGCCGTAACGCCGGACATAAAAAGGTATTCGAGATCGTCGGGGCCTATATCTGCTGGTTCTTGTCTCAAACCGTTTTCAGTAGGTTTACAGAAGAAGAGTATCTCTCTGGAAAGGTTCAACAGTGGCGTTCCTTCGAGTTTTTCGTACATTCTATATTTATCTATCGTATCTTCGTTGGCAAGAAGCACCCGACCGCTGTACTGTATAAGATCTCCAGCCTTGAGCTGTCTTATGTTTTTTATGGATATCGGGTAAAACATCTTCAATGTTTGTCTGGCCATCTCAATCTCCACATTTCTTAAGGGGAAATTCGTTTTCGATCTGATCTATCATACTTGTAAGGGTTCTTTCAACACAGCCGCAATAAAACTCGTACAGATGCGGCAAAGCTGGCAGGATCTCCCTCGCCTTCACCAGATCGATCTCGAAAACCGTTGCGACAGGTCGATCTATTCGCATATCCGGAGTTACACTGGCACTCCTGAGAACGCTGTATTTTTTAGTAACCTCGGATCTAAAAAGCCTCGAAAGCTCCATGACCACGGATTTATCGACGTTTCTTTCGGATTTTGGAAGGCCGAAAGCGATCTTTAAAACGTTCTGAACCGGAAAGATGAAGACCTCTCCGGAGGGAAATTCCAGCCATTTCCTGTAGTTCTTTATGCAGATATCTATAAGTTCTCCATCAACAACCTCCGGAAGCCGGAAATACTCCTTTCCCCTCAGAGAGTCTTTCAGGATCTCCCTCTTCAGAAGTCTCTCATTTCCATAGTACGAAAGGAAGTAGAGCTTTAAGGGAGTCTGAAAAATCGCTCTCTGGAAGGTCAATTCTGTATCACCAAAGAAATCCATGAAAGCTTCCCTCAACTCTTCGGCCTCTTCCTTTCCAAATCTGTAGAGGGCACTGGCGGTTTCGAAGGGAGAGGAATTTGAAAGTCCGCAGAAGCCCCTGCCCTCGCTATCTACAAAAATCGATAAAACCGGGAAATCTCTCCTCGACGGTTGAACTACCAGAGTCATGAAATGTCCAAAGGCATTGTCGAGCTTGTCGGAATGCTTGTCAACAAGGCTTCCGATCTCCATGAACCTTCCGCTGATGCTGTTGTAAACTCTCTCAAGTCTGTTTCTATAACTCTGCGGTCCTGCGTAGTAAATCAACTAAGGAACACCACCGATGATTTGCCGTAAATAGATCTGGCCTCCGAAACGAAATCTGGGTTGTGGCTCTTTGAAAGTACGAATAGTACCCTCCTGGTGACCGATGGGAGATCAGTGTAACCGTCGGTGAAGATAATCAAACCTTCCGGTCTCAGGTTTTCCTGTGAGTAATCTATGGCCGGTTGAAGATCGGTCTCTCCCCGGCCAACTAGTTTGAGGTCTCTCCACATACCTTTGCTATATTTCATCACACTCTGGACGGTCTCATCGACCTGTACCAGCCAGATTCTAGAATCGGTGATTCGAGCTACCGCATCTATTTCGCCGAAGAAAGCGTTGAATTCATCTTCTATGACACTACCGCTGGTATCGACAACTACAACCAGCTTGGCCGCGTAATCGCTTTTCCAGCCCGGTTGATCGTCGTAACGTCTGTTCGGTCTCATGGGAGTTCTGTATCTGCCCACGTAGGTAGATGAACCGAAAAACCTTCGTATCATGTTCCTCCAGTCGAGCACGGGATTGTCGAGCACCAGTTTCATGACCTCTTCCAGACCTTCTGGCATCCCGGTCCTCGCCTTTTCAAGCGTCTCTGAGATGACCTGCTTCAAAAGATCTTCGATGAATTCTTTAGGCAGTTCGAAGCTGCCAAAGTCTTCATGAGAATCCACCCTGGAGAGACTGCTCTCGAGAAGTTCAAGGTCGATGGATCTTTTTTTCCCCATAAAGTCCAGCGCCCACGAATGGTAGAACTCGGCCGTCTCACCCGGGTAAGCCATGGGTGGACCGACGAAGAACCTCTCGTTGTCGGTGCCACACCCCTCTGAGAGCAGAGAATCCAAAGGAAGACTGAAGGCGTCCAGCTCAGGTATATACTGATTCACCGCAGCGTCCATAGAGAGATCCCAGACGACTTTCTCTCTGGATTTGTTCACGGGAATCAGAATATGTCCATTCACTATGTGAAGACATTCGTGTTTCAACAGTGCCTTTGTAAAGACCATAGGTTTGTTGCCCAAAACGTCTGGATTGTAGAGAAGCTGAAATCTCCCCCTGGATGTCACGCGCAACCTGACGGTTCTTGTGGCCGAGGAAGGTATTCTATCAACGAAAAGGAGCAGGAAATTGTAGAATGGGCTATCCTTGCCCAGTTCAAAAACTGCGCGCTCCATCAGTTCTTCATTTTTCACTCTCATGGCTCCCCTGTAGGAATTTCATGACATCGTGATCCATCGCGAGCTCTTCGAGCAGGTTTTCGAAGAGGGCACGCTTCAGACCTTTTTCTCCTTCTATCTGGTGTACCAGATGCCTGATTATCGAGAAGAAAGAGTCTCTAGGGATCACTCTTCCTATTTCGAGAAGATTTCCCGCAATCTTCGGAACCATCTGGAAGTACTCCTGAACCTGCATTTCATCGAGTTCCGAAAGATGTCTGGTTATTCTCATGACTGAGGCGCTGATTCCGGATATGTCACTCTGGGAAATTCTCTTCAAAATAATATCGTCCAGTTCCACGAGCAGGGTTCTGGGAGATGGAAGGAGCTGGTTCCCCTGAATCTTGCTCATGAAAGTTCTTGCGGCTTCCGGTCCGACGATCCCAGCGGCTAACACGTAGCCGTACTTCTCTATCTCATCGACCTGGAGTATACCGAAGACCCTTCCAAGTTTGTACCAGCTTCTCGGACTTGGTCTGAGTTCCAGTCTCATCGAGACAATCGTGTCCCTGGAAAGGAACTCGGGATACTCTCCGATGAATCTGGTGACACAATCGGGAACGTTCTGTTGTTTTGACCATTTCAGCCATTCTTCGGGATCGGGAGTCAGCTCTATATGAAAGAATCTAGACATGAAGGCAGGATCGGTTATGAGTTCAACCTGGTCATACTCCTCGTCTGGCGGGTTGGCAGCCGCGATGATCCAGCTACCCTCTGGAAGAAAATGGTTATGTATTCGCTTGTCTATGAGAAGCTGCATTATGGCGTTCCTTATTGATCTGTGGGCCCTGTTTACCTCGTCGATCATAAGTATCACGTTTCCATCGGTCGGCCACCAGTCCGGTCTCAAAAACAGTGTCCGTTCACCGTCTCTGGAAGGCATCCCTATTAGATCTCCCGGTTCCATTTGGGAGATTACAAGTATCACCAGTCTCCTACCGGTTTCTTCGGCTATTTCTCTGGCTAGGTCGGTCTTGCCGACTCCGAAATGACCCCAAAGGAGCGGTATTTCTCCGGCTTCCATGATCTTCCTGCTAAGATACTTAACGTCTTGAGCTTTCAACAATATCCCTCCAAAAACCTCATTCAGACAAAATTATAGCACAGCGATTTTAACGATGCCCAGATGATGCCAGCCCACAAAAGAAAAGGGATTGCCATTCCGAAGATCCAGTTCCAAGGGTTGGCTGCCGGCAAGTTCAAAAAACCCAGAAACGCGGCTATGCTACCGGTAGTGTACATTGCCAGGGGAAGCGTCGTGAAGACAGGCAAAAGGGTAGAGAGAACGAACGATATCAAAGCGCCGGCAAGTGTAAGAGCCTTGAAAACGTTGCCCGTATCTCTGGTCCCGAAGCTTTTTTCAAGATAACCGCCCAACAGTGACAGCGAAAATATCGTGGGGAGCATGAAGAGGAGAAAAGTGAACATGAAGTCCCTGTAAACCGAGGCCTTCGATACCACATAAAGCCCAACCAGGAATACGATGAGCGAGTAAAGAAATGTGACTATCGAAGCCTTCGAAATAACAGTACCTAACCTTTTTACAGGGAAGAGAAGACCATTATCGCCCAACTGTCTTTCGAAGGCGAAAAGTGCCGTTGAAGTGACGGTGGAATAGTTGCTAAACAGGAAGACGATCAATCCCAATAATTGAAGTATTCCGAAACTTCTCAAAAGTGTGGGGTTGGCCATGACGACAACAGGTACGAAAAGTGAGGGATAAAGAAAGGCGAAAGTGAGCTTTGGCTCTCTAATCAGAAGGAGAAAATCCTTTTTCAAGATGCCGGAGAAAGAATGCGATCGACCACGTCCCTCTTTTCTAAAGTTTTTTATAGAACCTGTTGGTCGAGTCGTAAGCTTTTGAATAACTCCGGGATATAAAAAGATTTCGAGAAATTCAAGGATCATGATTATCGCAAGAGAATAAAGTAGGAACAGAACCACGTCGTCGGTCTTCCCCAAAATTGAATTAACAAAGGGTGTCCAGGGCAAATAAGGGGCCGTAATAACTCCCTGAAGTGTGCCGAACTGCTCTGCCACATGGTCGGGTCTGGCGAGATCTATGGCCGAGAAGTCCATGAAACGCAGCGTAAAAATAAATGCGAAAAGCGTTACCATAGTCATTATCGAGGAGAGGACTTTGAGGAACCTTCCCCTGGAGAGAAAGACTACCGCGAAAGATATCACACTTGTAATACACAGGATATCTACAACGAAAATGATGAGCAAAACCAATGCCAGCCAGAATCTAAACCCGGAAACTCCCAGTCCACTCAGGGTCGCCAAAAAGACTGGCACAAATAGCAAAATCGGTAACCCGCCGGTGGTAAGGACTTCGGAAAGCTGCACTTTGGCTATGGTCGATTTTTTGACGGGCATCTGTATGAGTAGTTTTACCCTGTCGGAAAAGAAAAGATTCGAAATAACGACGGGTAGATCGCTACCAAGAAGAATCGAGAAGATGATCGCGGAGAAAAAAGTTATGACGATCATTTTCAAATCTATGCCGGTCAATTCCCTCAACTGATCGGACAGCCCGGCAATCCTAGAAAAGTTGGGAATAAAGTACTCCCGCATATAGAAGATGAGCGGAACACTGAACATAATCAAAAAGATAATTGCCAGGGAGGAGATGAGTATAGTTTTCCTTCCCTGGCGGGTGACCAGCCTGGCGGCTTCTTTACTTCTCCATTTAACTATGATAAAGAAATCTCTCATGACTATATTCTGCCATAAAAAAAGGGAGGGCAATGCCCTCCCTTTTTTGTGAATATCGCTTTTCTATTTTCTCCTATCAGTACTCCGGCATCTGTGGCACCGGTGCCTGAGGCTTTTCTTCAGGCTTTTCCGTCAACGCGGCTTCCGTGGTCAGAAGGATACCGGCGATCGAAGCTGCGTTCTGAAGTGCGCTTCTGGTAACCTTTGCGGGATCGATTATACCGACCTTGAACATATCTGTATAAACGTCGTTGAGAGCGTCGTAACCGAATGCCGGGTCATCGTTGTTGAGAATCTTGTCCACGACTACCGCACCGTCGAGTCCGGCGTTTTCCACTATTTGTTTCATCGGTGTGTCGAGAGCTTTGAGGACTACTTTGATGCCGACTTTGATATCCGGGTTATCCGTGCTGTCGAGAAGCTCCTGGAGTCCCTTCTTGGCCCTTGCCAGAACGACACCTCCTCCGGCAACGATTCCTTCTTCAACGGCTGCCCTGGTTGCGGAGAGAGCATCTTCGATTCTGTGCTTCTTCTCTTTCAATTCGGTCTCTGTGGCCGCTCCGACCTTTATAACTGCAACTCCACCAGAGAGTTTTGCGAGCCTCTCTTGAAGGGTTTCCTTTTCGTATTCGGAAGTAGTTTGCTCGATCTGAGCCTTTATCTGTCCGATTCTCTGCTTTATCTTATCGGCATCGCCCTTACCGTCAACGATTATAGTGTCGTCCTTCTTAACCTTTACCATGCCGGCGCTTCCGAGGTCATTGATGGTAGCGTTTTCAAGAGTTAAACCGACTTCCTCGCTGATCACTGTACCGCCAGTGAGCGTCGCTATATCCTGCAACATTGCCTTTCTCCTGTCTCCGAAACCGGGAGCCTTCACTGCAACGGAGTCAAGAGTTCCTCTCAGTTTGTTGAGAACGAGAGTAGAGAGCGCTTCGCCTTCTATGTCTTCGGCAATTATTACCAGAGGCTTTCCGGCCTGTGCAACTTTTTCCAGCATCGGTACTATCGGCTTGACCGCAGAGAGTTTCTTATCGGTTATAAGAATGAGAGGTTCCTTGATGATGGCTTCCATCTTCTCGGGGTCGGAAACGAAGTAGGGAGAGATATAGCCTCTGTCGAACTGCATGCCTTCTACGAATTCGACGTAAGTTTCCAGCGTTTTGGAATCCTCGACCGTTATGACTCCATCCTGTCCGACCTTGTCCATGGCTTCGGCAATAAGTTCGCCTATCTCCGTGTCGTTGGCCGAGATTGCCGCGACCGAAGCAATGTCCTCCCTGGAGGAGATCTTCTTGGAAAGGGATCTGATATATGCCACCGCTTTTTCAGTTGCCTTCTGGATACCTTTTTTGAGAAGAATCGGGTTGGCGCCAGCTGTAACGTTCTTAAGACCTTCCTTTATCATTGCCTGAGCCAAAACCGTTGCTGTCGTGGTACCGTCACCGGCTATATCGTTGGTCTTGGAAGCCACTTCTTTGACTAGCTGAGCACCGAGATTTTCGAACTTATCTTCGAGCTCGATTTCTTTCGCGATGGAGACTCCATCGTTGGTTATCGTGGGAGAACCCCAGCTCTTTTCGAGAACCACATTTCTACCCTTAGGACCGATAGTTATCTTTACCGCCTCGGCTACTGCGTCTACTCCTCTTTCAAGAGCCCGGCGAGCATCTTCACTGTATTTTAGTATCTTAGCCATACCGCTTCCTCCTTCACCCTTCGATCTTTGCCAGGATATCGTCCTGATCGATGATTATATAGTCTTCATCATCGATCTTGATCTCCGTTCCGGAATACTTGGAATAAAGCACCTTGTCGTTTTCTTTCACGTCGATATCCTCGACCTTTTCTCCGACCGCTATAACCTTTGCGGTCATCTGTTTCTCTTTTGCCGCATCTGGAAGAACGATACCGCCAGATGTTCTCTTCTCTTCCTCATAAGGCTTGATTAACAATCTTGAACCAAGGGGAACTACTTTCATCTAAAAGCCTCCTTCCAATCTGTATATTTAGCACTCGATATATGAGTTTGCTAATTAATGATAAAACAACATCACAATTTCTTCAAGCACCTTTTTTGTTAAATGATGTTGACCAGAGAAGATTATACATCCATAGAGACAATTATGCCAGCAAATCTCGTTGTTGCTCACTTTTAAATAAAAAATGGCAGGAAATCTCTTGATCCTGCCATTCAAAGGTTTTCTCTCAGGCTTTTTCCAGTTTTAAGATGTTAGTGGACCTGCTGGTTCCAAAAGGAATACCGGCGGTGAGGATTATGGTATCGCCTTTCTTGACGAGCTTAAGTTTTTTAGCCAGTGGTCCGGCTACCTTTACTAGATCGTCAGTTGATTCTCCCAGGCCCATCAGAACTGGATGAGCTCCCCAGATCAGACCAAGCTTGTAGTAAGTTTCTTCATTAGGTGTAACGGCAAGAATATGAGCCCGTGGCCTGAAACCCGATACATTTCTCGCAGTATGGCCGGAGAAAGTCGAGCTGACTATCACTTTCACTTTCAATGCTTCGCTTATGTCCCAGGCGGCCCTGCAAATTGCGTCGGTATGATCATCTGTCAGGACTTTTTCGCGTGTCCACCTTAGAATGTCGGGATTCTGGTTCAGATACTTCTCCGCCGCCCTGGCCGTCAGATCCATAACCGAGACCGCCTCAAGTGGGTGCTTCCCTATCGAGGTCTCCCCCGAAAGCATTATCGCGTCGCTTCCATCTACGATAGCGTTGGTTATATCGGTTGTTTCCGCCCTGGTTGGCACGGGGTTCTCTATCATCGATTCGAGCATCTGGGTTGCCGTGATCACTGGTATTCTGTGATAATTTCCGAATTTTATTATCTTTTTCTGAGCGATTGGTACTTCTTCGACCGGTATCTCGACCCCGAGATCGCCTCTGGCAACCATTAAGCCATCGGAAACGGCGGCGATTTCTTCGATGCTCTTAAGCGCCTGTGCCGTTTCTATCTTGGAGATAATTGGTATAGAACCACGGCTATCGGTCACGATTTGACGGGCCAGGATAACGTCCTCCGCCTTTCTTACGAAAGAGAGGGCGAAATAATCTACTTCCTCTTCGATTCCTAGTTTTATGAACCCTCTATCTTTCTCGGTGACTGCGGGGATACTGATATCGATTCCCGGAAGGTTTATACCTCTCCTGTGAGTGACTACGCCTCCGTTGATTACTTTCGTTAGAATGCATCTTTCGTCAGTAGAAAGGACCTTCAGCTTTATTTTGCCGTCGTCCATCAAAATCACATGTCCTGGCTTGACTTCACCGGGCAGACGATCGTAGTTGACGCTCACCCCGGTTTCATCACCCTCGATAGTCGAGGTTGTCAGAAGAAAATCTCTGCCGGGAAGGAGCTCAACTCTCTCCTTTTTGAAGGAACCGGTTCTTATCTTGGGTCCTGAAAGGTCCAGAAGCAAAGACAGAGGGACTTTCAGGGAGTTGCGAACCTCTTTGATTCTACGAATCCTCTCTCTATGTTCCTCCAGATCTCCATGCGTCGTATTCAATCTGGCAACGTTCATTCCCCTGAAAACGAGTTTTGTCAACATCTCCCAGGATTCGGTTGCCGGACCGATTGTACAGACTATCTTCGTTTTCCTCATTTCACACCTTCAAGAGAGTATTTTGGCCATCTCGACAAGTTCCATATCGATCGTTTTCTTTTGAGAAAGGATCTTTTCAAGCGAAACACGGACCATTTTTCCTCCCTGAAGCGCGATCATAGTGCCGGCCTCGTTTTCCTCCAGGGCTTTTACAGAGGCGTAGCCCATTCTAGAGGCTAGAACCCTGTCGAAGGCCGTTGGTGATCCCCCGCGCTGTATATGTCCCAGAATGGTGATTCTGGTCTCGTACCCTATTCTGTGTTCAACATGCCTGGCGACAGTGTAAGCGCTCGAGGCGCCTTCGGCCACGACGATTATGCAGTTGATCTTTCCACGCTTTCTCTCCCGCCAGATCTTGTCGGCTATCTCTTCGTAGTTTACCGGAATCTCCGGAATTATTATTGCCTCGGCACCGACGGCCATTCCAGATGCCAGGGCTACATAACCCGAACTCCTGCCCATCACCTCTACAACAAAGGCACGCTCGTGCGAAGAGGCCGTATCTTTCAGTTTTTGAATCGTATCCACGCAGGTATTCAAGCATGTATCAACCCCTATGCACATATCGGTTAGGGCTATGTCGTTGTCAATGGTGCCGGGAAGTCCTACCACGGGAATTCCCTGTTCTTCCATTAAAAGTTTGGCCCCACTGAGACTGCCTTCGCCACCGATAACTAGCAGTCCGTCTATCCCGTGCTTCTTCAGTATATCAGCGGCCTTTGCCCTGCCTTCTTCGAGTCTGAACTCCTCGCACCTAGAACTTCGCAGGATAGTTCCGCCTCTTTCCATAATCCCTCCGACAGAAGAGTAATCCATGCTTGTGAAGTCTTCGTCGAGAAGGCCGGAGTAACCTCTATGGATTCCAAAGACTTCAAGACCGTCCGTTACCGCAGTCCTGACCGCCGCCCTTATTGCCGCATTCATTCCCGGAGCATCACCACCGCTGGTCAGAACCCCGATTTTCTTTATCATCAATATCCCTCCTGAGATTTCAATCTTGCTGTACGCCTTAATTTTAGCATATTAGCATATTAATTTCACGAGAGACGAAGCTTCACTAAGTTAACTAGTTACATGAGTTGGTGTATAATCTCGAATGGACGGGAGGAGTGATTAAAATGAAGGTTCTTAAGTCGGGAGTTCCCGTGTACGAGGCAAAAATGTACCAGGAAATACTTCTCAAAGAAGGAATCTTCGCAGAGATAGTCGATTCACATTTCGCGTACACCGATAGCATCTATTTTGGATCTGGTGGCATGGTGGACATAATTATTCCAGACGATGACTACGAAACCGCTGTTAACATATTTGAAGACTTAAAAGTCGAAGGGAGAGAGGATCCGGAATGAGTGATTTGAAAAGGACACCTTTGTACAAGGAGCATCTCAGACTGAAAGGAAAAATCGTTGACTTCGCAGGTTGGGAAATGCCTCTTCAATTCGATTCGATCATCGAAGAACACAATCTGGTCAGAACGAAGGCGGGGCTCTTCGATGTCTCTCATATGGGAGAGATAGAAATCGTCGGTCCTGCAGCAATTTCCTACTCCGATTACCTGGTCACCAACTCCGTTGCCACTATGAAAAATGGTGAGATCGTATATTCACCAATGTGCAACGAAAAGGGTGGAGTCGTAGATGATGTTCTGGTTTACAGAATAAGCAACAACAAAACTCTCTTTGTGGTGAACGCTTCCAACAAAGACAAAGACTACGACTGGATACACAAGAACTCCAAAGATTTTGAAGTGCAGGTGAAGGATGTTTCGGATAATTATGCCCAGATAGCCTTTCAGGGACCAATCGCCGAGGAGATACTTTCCGAGATTTCTCAGGTAAGGCTCGACCAGATACCCTTCTACCATTTCGCCGAAGGAAGGGTTAACGGAATCAAGGCCCTGGTTTCTAGAACCGGTTACACCGGTGAGGACGGTTTTGAAATTTACACCGAACCCGATGCGGCCGTACCCCTGTGGAGAAAGCTCCTCGAGATCGGCGGACCAAAAGGTGTAAAGCCAATAGGTCTAGGTGCCAGAGATACGCTCAGATTTGAAGCCTGTTACATGCTGTACGGCAATGAATTGAACGATCAGAACACGCCACTGGAAGCAGGGTTGAAATGGACCGTGAAATTCGATAAAAACTTTATCGGTAAAGATGTACTGGCCAAACAGAACGAAGAGGGAACCGAATACAGGTTGAAAGGCATCGAAATTACTGGAAAGGCTATAGCACGCCACGGTTATGAAATCGTAGACGGGGATAACGTAATCGGTTGGGTTTCGAGTGGTCTCTTCTCCCCCACCCTTGGAAAATCTCTCGCATTGGCCTATCTGAAGAAAGATTACTGGAAATTAGGCACCCAGGTTGGCGTTTCGGTGAGGGGAAAGGTAGTACCGGCAACCGTTGTGAAAACACCTTTCTATAGAGGTTCCGTGAAGTCAAAAGGATAAAAAGGAGGAGTAAAAAATGAAGAAGTACACAAAGACACACGAGTGGGTATCTGTCGATGGAGACATAGCAACTGTAGGTATTTCCGATCACGCCCAGGATCATCTCGGAGATGTGGTCTATATAGACCTACCCGAAGCGGGCAAATCCCTGAAGAAGGGGGACGTTCTCTGCACGATCGAATCCGTTAAGGCAGCAAGCGATGTTTATGCGCCCGTGAGCGGTAAAATTGTGGAGGTCAACGTCGAACTCGATTCCTCTCCCGAGACGATAAACAGCGATGCCGAAGGTGCTGGCTGGATCGCAAAAATAAAACTTAGTAGTCCTACAGAGCTCGACAGCCTGATGGATCTGGAGGCTTACAAGAAGCATTGTGAAGAGGAGGGCTAATATGCCTGAATTCCCGTATCTTCCTCAGACAGAGGTAGAAATAGAGGAGATGCTGCGGGCGATAGGTGTCAAAAGCATTGCCGAGCTCTTCACGGATATTCCGGAAAAGTTCGATGTTGATCTTTCGATACCGGCCAGTGCAGACGAATTCACTGTGCTCAGGGATCTTAAAGAACTGAGCCTGCGAAACACAAATTTGAACGATCTTTCAGTATTCAGAGGCGGGGGTATATACAAGCACTTCATACCCAGCGCGGTGCAAAGAATAGCCGGACGTGGGGAATTTCTCACCGCATACACTCCCTATCAGGCCGAGCTCTCTCAGGGAACCTTGCAGATGCTCTTCGAATACCAGACAATGATCAGTGAGCTTACCGGCATGGAGGTCTCCAACTCCTCGATGTACGACGGTGCCAGCGCCTGTGCCGAAGCGGCCTTGATGTCTGTGAGGATAAATGGAAAGGCGAAAATCCTCATATCGAAGGCTGTCCATCCTGAATATATCGAAACGGTGAAAACGTATTGTTTCGGGGGAAATGTACACGTTGACGAGGTTAATTTCGATCGTAAATCCGGTCAAACAGACCTTTCAGATCTTAAGAACAAGCTTTCCGACGATGTATCGGCTGTAATAGTCGGCTATCCGAATTTCTTCGGGATCATCGAAGATCTGAGAGAAATCAGAGAAGCGATTCCGGAAAACGTTATGATGATCGTAAGTGCTAATCCCACAGCTCTTGCGATTCTCCAGGCGCCGGGAAAACTCGGAGCCGATATAGTAGTTGGGGAGGGCCAACCACTGGGCAATCCGCCATATCTTGGAGGGCCGGGCTTCGGCTTTTTCGCTTCGAAAGAGGCTTATATACGTAAGATGCCTGGCAGAATAATCGGTGAGACGAAAGACGGTGAGGGGAGAACCGGTTACGTTATGGTTCTACAGACCCGCGAACAACACATAAGAAGAAACAAAGCCACCTCTAATATCTGTTCTAACCAGGCTTTCAATGTGCTCCTTGCATCGATATATATAAGTCTGGTCGGACCAAAAGGTTTACAGGAAATCGCTCGCCGCTCTTACGATAAGGCTCACTATCTGGCCAAACGTATAGAGAAGATGGATAAAGTTAGACCGGTTTTCACTGGACCTTTCTTCAACGAGTTCGTAGTCGAATTCGAAAAGGATCTTTCGAGTTTTAATAAGAAGCTTTTGAAAGACAAAATACTCGGCCCACTCGATCTGGGAGAGTTCATGAGCGAAATGAAGAACCACGGTTTGATATGTCTTACCGAGGCCAATAGAAATGAAGAGATCGAATTCTTCGCCGGGAAACTGGAGGAATTAGAATGACGATTTTCGACGCGACTGTGGAAGGTAGAACTGGATTTCGCCTTCCAGAAGAGAAAAGTTACGGTTTCGAGCCGATCGACGTTCTGCCTGAACATCTCCTGAGAGATTCAAGGCCAGAACTTCCACAGGTGAGCGAACTTCAGGTAGTGCGTCACTTTATGAGTCTTTCAAAAAAGAATCATTCGGTAGATAGCGGCTTCTACCCGCTTGGATCTTGCACTATGAAGTACAACCCCAAGCTGAACGAAGAGGCGGCCTCTTTCGAAGGGTTCAGTCAGTTACATCCCTATCAACCCGAAGAGACGATACAGGGAGCTCTGGAGTTGATGTACAACCTGCAGAATTCGCTGTGCGAGATCACCGGTATGGACGCCTTCACCCTGCAGCCAGCCGCCGGTGCACACGGCGAGCTGGTGGGAATGCTGCTTGTAAAGAAGTACTTCGAATTGAAGGGCGATACTTCCCGAAAGAAAGTCATAGTACCGGATTCTGCACACGGAACAAACCCGGCCTCGGCGGCGATGGCCGGTTATGATATAGTCGAAGTTGCCTCCAACAAAGACGGTAGGGTTGATCTTGAAATCCTTGACAGATTGTTAGATGAAAGTGTTGCGGCAATAATGCTCACCAATCCGAACACCGTTGGGCTCTTCGAGAAGGACATCTGTGAAATACAGAAGATGGCTCACGATAGAGGAGCCTTGCTTTACTACGACGGAGCGAATCTCAATGCGATAATGGGACATGCAAGACCGGGCGACATGGGCTTCGATATCGTTCACCTGAATTTGCACAAGACCTTTTCCACACCTCACGGAATGGGTGGTCCCGGAAGCGGCACGGTAGGAGTAAAGGCCTTTTTGAAAGAGTTACTACCCGTTCCAGTGATAGATTTCGACGGTCAGAAATATAGGGTAGTTTATGATCTGCCCGATTCAATAGGGAAGATCAGGAGTTTCTTCGGAAACTTCGGTGTCCTGGTGAGAGCTTACGCCTACATCAAAACCATGGGGAGCGACGGATTGAAAAGAGCCAGCGAAATGGCGGTACTTAACGCCAACTATCTAAGGAGCAAGCTGATTGAACTAATCCCCACCGCCTATCCTGGCATCTGCAAGCATGAGTTCGTTCTTAAGGGTACAAAGCTTATCTCCGAGTATGGTATCAGAACTCTCGATCTTGCCAAGAGACTTCTGGATTATGGTATTCATCCACCGACCGTCTATTTCCCGCTCATCGTAGATGAGGCCTTAATGATAGAACCGACAGAGACCGAAACTAAGGAAACGCTCGATCATTTTGCGGCCACGATAGCTACTATACTCAAAGAAGCGAAGGAAAACCCGGAACTGTTAAAATCAGCGCCTCACACAACACCGGTAGGGCGTCTTGATGAAGCAACGGCTTCGAGAAAGCCAAAGACAAGGTGGTCCAGGGGCTCTTGAGGCTTGAAAGTTAGAAAATGCTATGATATTATAGTTTCAGCAGAGCAGGCGTAGCTTCAATCGGTGGAGCGCCGCCTTGGTAAGGCGGAGGTTATGAGTTCAAGTCTCATCGCCTGCTCCATGTTGTGAGCTGGACCTTTCAAAGGTCCAGTTTTTTCACAAATTATAATGAACGTATGTTCAAAACCTCCCGCTTGGTATCTGGTAATAATCTATGTTAAAATAAAAATGTAATCTTTGAGATCCGAGAATTTTGTCAACATTCATATGGGTTTTCTTTACTGAATATTTTCCACCTCGGGAGAGATTTTAGGTCGGATCGAAGTTGATCAGATCAGTTTTAGTTGCTTGGAAATCGGTTTCTTTCTTTTGGATTATCGCAAAGACATTCGTTCAATATTGACTTCTATCCAGTCCTTTATTGCAGAGGTGAAGTTAGTGTTCGATTTCTATTCTAAACCCAGAATTATACTTGTAGGTAGAAGCCAGAAAGATGCAAGAAGATTAATAGAGGCTTTCGATGATCGTTTCGATGTCCGTTATGTCGAAGAGATATCTGATGAATTCAGCCGGTTTTCAGATGCAATGATCTTCGATTACGTAACCGAAGAGATCATCAAAAGCCTCAGAGCGGCGACCATCCCATACCTCTGTTTGGTCGGAAGCGAAAAATCTGTGGCCAAACACGAACTCAAACCGGGCGAGTATCTTCTCAAAGGGCCGGGGTATCTTCACTATCTACCGGAGATAGTCTTTTCTATGCTTGAGAAGCACAGACTTCAGAAGACACTGGATTTCGAGCGGGAAAAGTACATGGGTCTAGTAAACAGCATGGGATGCGGTATGCTTATCATTAGGAAACGCGATGGCAACGTGATCTTCTCAAATAAAGTTGCTCAGAGACTTCTTGGCTATGAAGAGAGTGAAATCGAGAAAACACGCCTTCAGGATTTGGTGTACGATGAGCCGCTCGCGTTGAACCTAGTTCTTGAGAGAGAGGGCGTCAATTCAGATAGAGAGATAGTTATGCTGACCCGCACCAATGGAAAGATATACGTTATCTTCAACACCTCCGAGATGCTTTATGGAGCCGAGAGAGTCGTACAGTTCACTTTCATGGACATATCCAAACAGAAACGAGATAGGGAAGAGCTGATCTTCCAGTGGCGCTTTCTGGACAACGCCGAGGAAATTGCCATCGCCGTTGATGAAAGGGGAAGAATCGTCTATCTTAACCGTTTTGCCGCCGAAATTCACGGCTATAGCAGAGAAGAGATGATCGGCAACAACCTGAGCAACTATCTGGTGCAGAATGAAATGGAGGCAAAATCCAGACAGTTTGAAATAATGAGCTCGGGAAAATGGAAAGGCAGACAGTTGCACAAAAAGAAAGACGGCTCTGTCTTCGTTGTAGAATCCAAAAGAAGCGTTCTCCGTGTCGATGATAACGTTTATGAATTGATCATCGGCATGGACCTGACCGAGAGCATAGAGCTTCAGAGAAGTTATAACCTTCATTCCCTGCTGCTTAACGGGACCGAGGATATAGCGATCGCAACCGATATGGACGGCCGAGTTATTTACATGAACAAGGCCGCTCAGAAGTTCTTCAAAACCTCTCTTGAATCTATCCATCACAAACTGCCTGAAGAAATACCGTCGGAAAATCTACGGGAGTTCCTCAGGAACGGTCTCTCCTGTGAAACTTGCGATGAAGGCTCCAGAATAATCACCATAGTCGATGATTCTGCCACTTCAAACCGTGTGGAATTCAGCGGTAAAGTCGTCAAAGATGAAGAAGGAGATGTCGGCACGATCTTCATAGGTCGGAGAATAGCCGGTTCTGGTAGCAGATCGGTTATATAGAATCTTTCTTCAATCTCTGTACTTGTTCGTAATCGGCATTCTCCAGTCCTTACCGAAAGCCCTTTTCGATACCTTTATACCCGGTGCCCCTTGCTTGCGTTTGTATTCACTTCTTTGCAGGAGCCTTAACACATATTCAACCGTCTCTCTATCGAATCCCTTGCTCACTATTTCATCCAGTGAAAAGCTCTCTTCGATATATAGCCTGAGTATGCCGTCGAGTATTTCATAAGGTGGAAGGGAATCCTGGTCTTTCTGGCCTTCTCTTAGTTCTGCCGTTGGAGCTTTTAAAAAGACGTTACGAGGTATGATCTCCGTGCCGGTCTGTTCGTTGATCCTCTTGGCTATCCTGTAAATCTGGGTCTTGTAGAGGTCTTTCAGTATTGCTAGACCTCCAGCCATATCTCCGTAAAGCGTTGCGTATCCGGTTGCCATTTCACTCTTGTTACCCGTAGCAAGAACCAGCCAACCGAATTTGTTTGACAGCCCCATAAGAATAATCCCCCTGATTCTCGCCTGAAAATTCTCTTCGGTTACATCGTGAGTCCTGTCTGAGAACACCGGTCTCATTAACCCGTTGATCGAATCGAAGACACTTTCAATTGGAATCTCGAATGTCTCTATTCCCAAATTTTTAGCCAGTTCGACGGCATCTTTTTTCGACTCGTCGGAGGTTATTCTGGAGGGCATCATCACGCCTATGACGTTTTCTTTGCCGAGCGCTTTTACGGCCAGTGCGGCAACAAGCGAGGAATCCATACCACCACTGAGACCCAAAACGACCTTCTTGAATCCGTTCTTCTTTGTATAGTCCCTAAGGCCTAGCACCAACGAATCAATCAGGTCATCTTCCTCGGACGAAACTCTATAGGTCTCTTCAGGAAGAAACTCCTGGTGTTTTCTCTGGGGTATTATTACATTTATTTCTTCGACTTCGGCCTTTTTGCAATAGCCCTTTCTCTTGCCCTCCAGGAGGTTGTATCGCGTCGATTGATCGGTATCAATGTCTATGACAAGGAAATCCTCCTCGAAGGATCTGGCGACTATTCTATGACCGTCTGGCATTATCGCGGTGCTTCTACCGTCGAAAACGAGCTCGTCCTGACCACCCACGTGATTACAGTAAAGCATACAGCAGGAATATTCCATCGCTCGCGTTTGGAGGAGCGACATTCTGGTTAGGTTCTTGGTCGAAGTGAAGGGTGAAGCCGAAAGATTCAAAATGAGATTCGCGCCGGCTATCGCCTGATCGTTTGTCGGTCCTGCTGGGACCCAGATATCCTCGCATATGTTCACTCCGATCTTCAAACTGCCACTCATGATTATCAGAGGACGGGAACCTGGGGTGAAGTACCGTCTCTCATCGAAAACGGAATAGTTGGGCAGGTTCATCTTTCTGTATACTCCCTTTATCTCACCGTTCTGAATAATTGCCGCTGCGTTGTATATCTCCAAAGAAAAATCCACGAAGCCTACCACGACCATCGTGTCACTACCGGTCGTATAAGCCTCGACTTCCTTCAGAACTCTGATATTGTCGCGAAGGAAACCCGTGTGCAACAGCAAGTCCTCCGGAGGATACCCCGTTATGGTGAGTTCCGGGAAGAGAAGTATTCCCGCCCCGGCCGATCTAGCACTGTCTATCGAGCTGAGAATGATCTTTTTGTTCCCTTCCAGATCGCCGACCGTTGTATTTATCTGGGCCATTGCCGTCCTGATTATCACCGTGCATACCCCCCTTTGAGATACTCAATATGTTCAAGATACTGTCTTGAAAGTCCCTCGGAGTCTATTATAGCAACGATTTCTCTATTCTTGCCCCAACCACTCAAAGTTGCGTTTGCAGAGCCTGTTATGATTTTTCTGCCATCTATTACAAAGGTCTTGTCATGAATTGTGAAAGAGGCGTCTCCCCAGATAACATCCATCCCGGTGGAGAGGAAGTCTTCCAGAGGAGAGGAGAGGTTCCAGCTGTCAAGAACACCAGAAACCCAAACTCCGTGGGATGCCTTGAACTTGAGAGCGGAAAGAACTGACGGATCCGTGAAGGCGAACATGGCAAACGAGATCTCGTGCCGGGCCTTCATAATCTCCCTTATCACTCTCTCCCTTGCTTTTTCTGAAGGGCAGAGATAGAATTCCATGTTCTCGAAGCACTTTGGCTCTCTCGATTCCCCACTAATTATAGCTTCATAGAAATCGATGAATATCCCGGCCAGCTCTTTTGAATCGATCTGAATGAAACTGTTAGAATCCTCCCTGAGGCTACCCTGTGTAAAGTTGCCCGTTCCGAACAGAACCTTTTCTCTATCCACCACGATGAACTTGGAGTGAATCAGGGCCTGTGTGCTATCGGTGAGCATCTCGAGGGTGGCAGACTCTCCGAGAGTCCTTCCAATGGTCGAATCGTCGATCATTATTTTGATATCCACTCCTCTTGCGCCTTGCCTTTCCAGGCTCTCCATGACCTCGCGATCATCCAGCGAGTAAGAGACGAGAATAACCTCCTTCTCGGCCGATTCTAGAAGCTCTACTATCCTTTCAACTGCGGTTCCGTCATCCGTGAAGAAAACGACCGAAAGGACCGCTACTTTTATCAAAAGCGCCAACGCGATAAGCGTACCTTTCAAAACAGTCACCTCTGCCAGAAAAAACAGGGAGCAAAAGCTCCCTGTCTGGTGGAGACGAAGGGATTCGAACCCTCGGCCTATACAATGCCATTGTATCGCGCTCCCAACTGCGCTACGTCCCCACTCCAGAAAAGATTATACACTACCGTCCCTGACTTTTCAACAGGTTAACAACGATCAGGCGTGCTTCCTGTTTTCGGAATTCTTCAGCCAGGTTATTACTATCGGACTGGCTATGTACAGAGAAGAGTATGTTCCTACAATCACTCCGACCAACATTCCGAAAGCGAATGGCCGGAGCACCTCTCCTGAGAATATGTACAGTGTTAAAACGGCTATGAAAGTTGTTAATGACGTGTTCAAGGACCTCACTATCACTTCGTTTATGCTTCTATTGACGATCGTTTCGACACCGTCGGCACCGCGCATCTTCTTCCTGTTTTCCCTTATCCTGTCGTAAACGACTATCGTATCGTTAAGAGAGTATCCCACCAGAGTCAACAGAGAGGCAATAACCGGAGCGTTGATCTCGATACCGAAAATGCTGTAGAAACCTAGAACGATCACCACGTCGTGGACCAGAGCAAGTATGGCTCCAACGGCGAAAGAAAACTTGAACCTTATGGTTATGTACAACAGGAGCAAAGCTATGGATACCACCACGGCTATCCAGGCGTAGCCTCTGATCTCCTGGGCGGCATATCCGGATATGGTGCTTATGGAGAGGATGTTCTTATCGGTCACGCCTTCGCTACTCAGTGCCCTGAGCATCTTTCCCCTGACAGCCTCTTCGCTCTCGCTGCTGTCAATGATTATGGAGAACCTGCCGGACTCTTCCACGGTGCCCTCTTCCAGAAGCGGCCTCTGCTTTATTATCCTCGCGGATGCTAAGTTTGCGTCCTCAGCCGAAAGAAGGCTCCTGACCTCTGCCACGGTCATGTTCTCATCGGGAACGGAGACACTGACTTCTATACCGCCGGTGAAATCCACACCGAAGTTGAAACCTTTAGTGAATACGAAAACCAGGGAAACTGCTATCAAAAGAAGAGAAAGAGTTACATAGTACTTCCTCTTGCCTACAAAGTCTATGTTGAAGTTCATCTGGCTTCTCTCCCTTCATTTACTTTTTTCGTCTTGAGGTACCTTTCCGGTTTGATACCACCGGCCATCGCCGTCAGGACCGTTCTCGAGACAACTATGTTGGTAAACATAGCTCCGATTACACCGATTATGAGAGTTATTGCGAAGCCTTTAACGGTTCCCGTGCCGAAGTAGAAGAGAACTATACCGGCAAGTATAGTAGTGAGATTGGCATCGAAGATCGTCCAGATGACTTTCGAGAAGGCCGAATCTATAGCATTTTCCGTGGTTTTTCCCAGCCGGAACTCTTCCTTTATTCTTTCGAAGATGAGAACGTTTCCGTCGACGGTCATACCTATCGTAAGAACGATACCGGCAATACCGGGCAGTGTTAGTATCGAGCCGGTCAACGAAACCATACCCATCAATAGAACACCGTTGTAAAGCAGAGCAATGTTGGCTACGATGCCCATCTTTCCGTAAATGACCAGCATATATATCATTATCAGGATCAACCCACCGATTCCTGCCCAGAGGCTGGCGTTGATGATGTCTCTACCGAGAGTCGGCGAGAGAACGCGTTTGTTGAAAGCCGAAAGCTCGACCGGCAGGTTTCCGCTTCCGACCAGAATGGAAACTTCTTTCGCCTCGTCAAGAGAATTTAACCCTTCTATGACAGCGTTTCCGTCACTGATCTGTGTCTGAACCAGAGGGGCGATTATTACATTCTCGTCGAGAACGATCGCCAGTCTCTTTCTGATATCGGTGTCGGTGTAAGTGGATTTGACAGATGTGATCTCCCTGAAAGTCTTAGAACCTTCGGAGTTGAACTTCAGTGAGACCATGAATCTACCCTGCCCAGGTCTGGGCTGGTTGTTAATCAAGGATTTGGCTTCTGTGACAACGCTGCCGTCAAGCTCTAGATAGCTTGACCCGACGGCGATTCTGGGACTTATAAAGTACCAGGTGTTGTTCTGAACTCCATTAACGTATTCACCGAAATGGAGTTCTTTTATCCAGAAAGGCTCTCCGCCCTGGAGTTTTCGCTTGCTTATTTCCAGAGACATTCCCGCGGGAATTGATGGAGTCGAACTCGACGTCTCTATGGCGAGAACATCGGCGAAATAAAGCTTACCTGTCTTTCCGACAAGACTCTCAGCGCGCAACACATCTGTGATACCCGGGATCTGGACCCTAACCCTGACGGGAGGTATATCCTCGCCGAAAGAGATAGCCGTCGTGATCTTTTCGACGGTTGCTTCGGTGAAACCGGCAGCATCCAGCCTGGTTCTCAAAACTTCTATGACTCTGTCGGCCAGAGCGCTCATTTCTTCTTTCGAAACGTCTGTGACCATCTGGTACTCAAGAAGGGCCCCTCCCTTAATATCGAGACCCAGCTTGATATTGGCAGCGATCTTATCCATGAAACTGCTGCCGGATGGAGCATTACCGTGCGGTATAAGCAGGGGTAGCAAGGCTCCTACAAGTACCACAACGGTTACGATCAAGCGTTTTTGGTTTGCTCTCATACGGATTTTGCCCGAAGTTCTCGGACAGACACCCCCTTCCAATATCTACGGATAAAACTACTATAGTTACTGCTTGACTGTCACATCGGGCTCGATCTCTTCTTTGTCTCCCTCGCCCCTGTTAACGACAACGGCTATCGCTTTCCTGGTTACATCGAGTTCCGTACCGGTGCCCGTCCTCAATCTGAGGCTGTCTGGTTTTATCAATGTAATCTTCCCGATTATTCCTCCTGCCGTAACTACTTTATCGCCTACCTTGAGTTTCTCCATCATCTGCTTGAACTGCTTGTCTCTCTTTCTCTGGGGCATGATGATGAGAAAGTAGAAAAAGGCGACCATAAGGACCAGCCAGATTATGATCCCGGTGAAGCCTCCGCTTGCCGCACCGGTGTCAGCCGTTGGAGCGGCCGCATCGCCAGCGGGAGCGTATGCTATAAAACTTAGGATTGGTAACATTTACATTCCTCCTGTCGTGGATAGAGCATTCTGTAAGATTTTACCAGAATAGATTATGCAATTCAACTGAGAATGCATTTGTGGGTTGTCTATACGCTCGTCACCCAAAACGATGACATGATATAATTTCCCATGACTAACGGAAGAAAGGGAGGTTTATGATGAGTAGTCTTCTAAAAGATGCCGAAAACAGAATGAAGAAGAGTGTGGAGAAGATCGTTGAGGAATACGGTCAAATGAGGACGGGAAGACCTTCGCCGGCACTTCTAGAGTCAGTGAAAGTCGATTACTACGGTGTTCCTACTCCTATAAATCAACTCGCTACCATCACCGTAACCGAAGACAGAACCCTGATCATAAAACCCTGGGACAAAACGGTCCTCAGCCAGATCGAAAAAGCCATATTCGCCTCCAAGCTCGACCTGACTCCGATGAACGACGGTGTAAATATCAAGCTGAGCTTCCCTACTCCAACCACCGAACAGAGAGATAAATGGGTGAAGATAGCCAGAGAAAACGCCGAAAAGGGCAAAATCGCCGTGAGAAACATCAGGAGAGATGTGATAAAGGAGGCCAGAGATCTTCAGAAGGCCTCTGAAATGACAGAGGATGATCTTAAGAAATTCGAAGAGGATATCCAGGAATTGACCAATAAGTACGTTCTTGAAATGGACAAGGCCTTCGAGAAGAAGAGCAAGGAAATCATGGAGTTCTGATGAGCCTTCCCGGTCATGTTGCCATAATAATGGACGGTAACGGCCGCTGGGCGGAAAAGAGAGGACTGGAAAGAATAGAAGGACACAGAAGAGGGGCGGAAATTGCCGATGCAGCCTCCCACTGGTGCGCCGATCTAGGCATCAAGTACGTGACTTTGTACGCTTTCTCCACCGAAAATTGGAAGAGACCGGAAAGAGAAGTGAGCTTTCTCTTCGAGCTTATGTTGGTGTATATAGCGAGCCAGTTGCAGAACATGCTGGACGAGAGTGTAAGGATGCGCTTCATAGGCCGGATAAACGATCTTCCTGAAAAGTTAAGAGAGTTCGCGAAGCATATCGAAGCAAGAACGGCCAGTGGAAAGAAGCTTACTGTAATAGTCGCCCTAAATTACGGTGGACGCGCGGAGATAGTGGATTCGGTTAACAGGTTTATTGAAAGCCAGAGAATTGACGAAAAGAGAAGAATAACGGAGGAAGATATCACCGGCAATCTCTATTTACCGGAAGTACCCGATCCCGACCTTATAATAAGAACCTCCGGCGAGGAACGGCTCAGCAATTTCCTCATGTGGCAGAGTATATACAGCGAGCTTTATTTCACAAAGACTCTCTGGCCAGACTTCACCAAAGAGGAGTTTCTCGAGATAATGGAGGAGTACTCGAAGAGAAAACGAAGGTTTGGTGCCCATCAATGATGAAGAAACTGTCAGAGACCACTATCAGAATAGTAACCGCTGCTGTTATAGCTCCATTTGTAATTCTTTGCTTTGTCAATTACTTTTCTTTCATAGGATTGGTCTCGTCCGTTGTGCTATTTGCCAGCTACGAATACTTGAAGTTCAGTCTGAAAAGCACCAATCACGATGTCGTAAGAGTGGTTATATCCGGTATCATCCCAGCCATAATCGTCGTGTATGGCATTTTGCTTTATAGATCAAGCTTTATGAGCTTTCAAAGACCCGAGCTGATATTTGCGGTCGGCGTGATCTCTTTATCCTCGATCGTCATAATGACGGTATCAGACGTCAAGGGTGCGAAGGAAATTATTGTGAATTCGGTTTTTTCACTCGTATACGTAGGGTTCAATCTGGCCTTCTTCTACCATATATATCTTCGCTTCGGCTCTTCGATGGCCCTGTTGGCGTTGACCTCTGTATGGCTTTTCGACACAGGCGCTTACTTTTCGGGCAAGCGATTCGGGAAAATCAGAATCTCGCCCAGTTACAGTCCCAAGAAAAGTCTCGAGGGTGTGATCGGCGGATATATAACAACCATCCTTTTTATTATCGCTTTCATCTATATCAGTGGTCTACTTGGACTCTACAATGGACCGGAACTGGGGCTGTTTCAGATAGCGATTCTCGCCATGGTAGTATCGATCTTCGGTACGATAGGCGATATAGTTGAGTCTTCATTCAAGAGATATCACGGCGTTAAGGATTCGGGCAACTTGTTGCCCGGTCACGGTGGTATGCTTGATCGTATAGATGGCGTGCTCTTCGTGACACCCATGTTTTATATATTTCTGACTTTGTTGACCTGAGGAGGTTCCGCCATGAAATACATGACTGGCGCAGAGATAAGAGAGAGCTATCTCAAGTTTTTTGAATCGAAGGATCATGTGAGGCTTCCGAGCGCCTCCTTGATCCCCAATGATCCTCAACTGATGTTTACAGTTGCTGGCATGGTGCCGTTCAAACCGATTTTTTGGGGAAAAGTCGAACCGACATACAAAAGAGTTGCGACGTGTCAGAAATGTGTCCGAACCAACGATATCGAGAATGTCGGTAGAACACCGAGACACCAGACCTTTTTCGAAATGCTCGGCAACTTCTCTTTCGGAGATTATTTCAAGCGGGAAGCTATAAAATGGGCCTGGGAGTATGTCACCGAGTATCTCAAGCTTCCTGAAAATCTTCTCTGGGTATCTATTTATCTCGACGATGACGAAGCCTTCAGTATATGGCACGAAGAAGTGGGGATTTCCGAGAGGAAAATCGTCAGACTTGGAAAGGACGACAACTGGTGGGGACCGGCCGGGCCGACCGGACCGTGTGGACCTGACTCGGAGATCTTCATAGATCGTGGAGTGAACGACAACTGTCCCGACCCCGATAACTGCAGTCCGGCCTGTAATTGTGGGCGATTCCTGGAGTTCTGGAATCTTGTCTTCACCGAATACAACCAGGACGAAGAGGGGAACCTGGTTTACCTGGAAAAGAAGAATATTGATACGGGATTCGGTCTTGATAGAGCCGCCTCGATAATGCAAAATGTGAACACAAACTTCGACACCGACATGTTTATACCCATAATCGACAGGATTCAGGATATACTCTCGGTGAAGTACGGTGCACAGAAGGAACGGGACGTCTCTATAAAAGTCATAGCCGACCATGCCCGCTCAATAGCCTTCATGATCTCAGACGGAGTTCTTCCCTCTAACGAAGGGCGTGGATACGTTCTGAGGAGAGTCCTCCGTAGGGCAGTACGTCATGGCTCTCTCCTGGGATACGACAGGCCCTTCCTTTACAGAATAGTGGAAACTGTTGCCTCGCATATGGGAGATATATATCCCGAACTCAGGGAGAGGCTTTCTTTCACCCAGGAAATAACACTGAAGGAAGAAGAGCGGTTCCTTTCCACACTGGAAAACGGAGAGAAGCGACTGAGAACGATGCTTGTCGATAAAAAAGAGTTGACAGGCGAGGAGCTTTTCACCCTTCACGATACTTACGGTTTCCCTCTGGAACTCGTGAAAGAGATGGTAGAAGGCACTGGAGTAAAGCTCGACAGAGAAGGTTATGAAGCCGCTATGGAGAGACAAAGAGAACGTGGCCGCGGAGCCATTGGCAACAGGGAATACCTCGGCGATGTCCAGGTTTACACGGAACTCTTTGAAAAAACCGGAAACAGCGTGTTCACAGGTTACAGAACTATGAGAGACCGATCAGCGGTAATAGGCCTTGTTAATGATGGAATCGAAGTCTTCTCACTTTCGCAGGGTGAGACTGGTGAAGTAGTTTTCTTTCAAACTCCTTTCTATCCCGAGAAAGGAGGGCAAGTTACCGATAAAGGCACTCTCGAGGGAGACGGCTTTATGGCGAGAGTTGAGTATGTTTTCATTCCATATCAAGAGATGATAGTACATAGAGTGACGGTCGAAAGGGGTGTTCTAACTGTCGGTCAGAAGGTTGATCTCGTCGTTGACGACAGCAGAAGACGGGCCATTATGAGAAACCATACGGCTACACACCTGCTTCACGCTTCTCTGAGGAAAGTGCTCGGAGAGCACGTGCATCAATCGGGTTCTCTGGTTCTTCCGGACAGACTAAGGTTCGATTACTCTCACTTTCAGGCTATGAGCGAGGAAGAGATCAAAAGAGTCGAAGATCTGGTCAACGAGCAAATACTTCAAGCCGTGCCGGTAAACACCACAGAAGTTAACTTCACGGAAGTGAAGGAAAAAGATGTGATGGCCCTCTTCGAAGAGAAATATGGAGATAAGGTCAGAGTGGTTACCATCAACGATTTCAGCAAAGAGCTTTGTGGTGGAACTCATGCCGGCAATACAGGTGAAATTGGCCTTTTCAAGATAATATCAGAGACTTCCGTATCTGCTGGAACCAGAAGAATAGAGGCTGTAACAGGTCTGAATTCTCTCCAACTGGTCAGAAGGCTCTTCGATAGAGAAAAGCATTTCCGTGAATTGCTGGAGGTGCCCGAAGAATCTCTTGTCCAGAGACTGCAGAATCTCGTAATCGATTTAAGAGCTAAAGATAAGGAAATAATGCGCCTGAAAGAGCGCCTCCTATCGGGAGATGCCAGTAAGGATGACCTAAGGAAAGAGGTCGAAGGTGTAAGGGTGCTTGTGAGAAGGGTAAAAGGGGCCCCGTCGAACGTCTTGAGAAATAGTGCAGACGTATTGCTCGGAAAGGAAGGTGGTGGAATCGTCATTATCTTCAACGAGGTTGACGACTCCGTGTCCTTCGTGGTAAAGGTTGAAAAGAGCCTCACAGACAGATTCAAAGCCGGCGAGATCGCCGGAAAGATAGCCAGAGAGCTGGGCGGGGGCGGCGGCGGTAAGCCGGAATTCGCACAGGCTGGAGGAAAGGATGTCGGAAAACTCCAGAGAGTTATCAACGGAATCGATGAATATATCCGATGAAAGGTCCGGGGAAAAACTCCCGGACGTTCTTTTTCAGACGTTTGCCGATCCCGAGCGGCTTTCGCTAGATAGTCTTTCGTATGTCGGAGATGCAGTTTACACGCTTTTCTTCAGGCTAAGCACTCTATCGAGAGCTCATAGAAGAGCTGGGGTTCAGCACGACATAGTAAGCGAATACGTAAGCGCCCGGGGCCAACACAGGGCGCTTGAGATATTGATGCCATTGCTGACCAAAGAAGAGAAAAGCCTTGTCAGAAGGGGTTACAACTCCAGGGGGGCCAAGAAACACGGGGATGATGAAGATTACAGAATGGCTACCGCGCTTGAAGCCCTGGTCGGTTATCTTTATCTGAAAGGTGAACTCGGCCATCTCAGAGAATTACTTGAAAGGGTGGTTTAATGTATCTCCACGGAAGAAATGTACTGAAAGAGCTACTCGGTCTGAGAAATAGTAATATAAAAGTGAAAAGAGTCCTCTTCACCGATCAAAAGAATGTCGATAGCCAGCTGGAGCACCTGATAAAAGAGACCAGGGATAAGGGTCTTCGTGTAGAGATCCTTTCACCGGAAAAGTTAACCAACCTGTCTAGGGAGAAAAAGCACCAGGGCGTCGTGATCGAACTGAAGGAGTTTCCATATACCGACGCCGACGCTTTTCTTAATGACTCTAGCCCTTCAAAGAAATCTACACTAGTTCTTCTGGATCAGGTTCAAGATCCGCACAACCTGGGAGCGATAATCAGAACTTCTGTCGCCGCCGGAGTCGATGCCATAGCGATCACAACGAGTAACTCGGCTGAGATTACTCCGGCCGTTGTTAAAGTCTCGGCCGGACTTGTCTTCAAGATTCCGGTAATACCTGTGGGTAATCTTGCCCGGTTCCAGGAGAAACTAAAGGGAAACGGATACTGGATCTACGCGACGGACATGTCCGGTGTGGCCTATTACGAGGTGGAGTACAACGATAAAGTGGCCATGATTTTTGGAAACGAGGGAAAGGGTGTTAGAAGACTGGTGAAAGAGAGGAGTGATCTGCTGGTGTCTATCCCGATGGAAAAGACGGTTGATTCACTCAATGTAGCCGCTTCGGCGGCTATCCTCTTGTTTGACAGAAGACGGCGGATAATTATTGGGGAGAGATCTCAACTGTCAACGACCCCCGGCTAAAGCCGGGAGCTAGTAGCTCAGGTTGACTAGTCTAAGTGTTTCGGACACTGTTACCGGCAAATGTATAGGCACCGTAGGATGCGTTCCCAAGTCTTACGCTCTGCGGTTAGTGGTTAAACAGTTCTGATAGGTAGGGACAGTGCTGCTAACGAGAAACTGTCGGATAACATTGGCGATGGGAGAATTACTCCGTAAGGAGGTGGGCTATATGTTAGTCTACGTTATTAACAGGCACGGGAAACCGCTAATGCCCTGTAAGCCGCAGAAAGCAAGGAAGCTATTGAAAGAACAGAAGTCTAAACCGCTATTATGCGAAAGGAGGGAAGCGTCATTCCTCACCGCGCTGAAGCACGGTGTCTCCTGACGCTGTTTAGATGATCAGGATTCATGAATTACCGGGTGAAGTCGTAAGGAAGATCGCCGCGGGCGAAGTCGTTACCGGTTGCTACTCGGTGTTGAAAGAACTGGTAGAAAACAGCATCGATGCAGGTGCATCGTTTGTAGAGATTGAGATAAGATCCGGTGGAAAAGAGTACATAAAGGTGCGCGACAACGGTACCGGGATGACGCTCGAAGAGGCCAGGCTCTCTTTGAAACCCCACACAACGAGCAAGATCGCGACAATAGAAGATCTCGATTCTCTTTCGACCTTCGGCTTCAGGGGCGAGGCGCTTTCCACCATCGCTTCCGTTTCAAGAATGTTGCTCTCCACTGTGGGTGTTGAGGACACTCTGGGAGTGACACTGGAAGTTACGGCCGGAGAAGTGATCGGAGAAAAATTCTTCAACGGAGCCAGGGGTACCACAGTCGAAGTCTTCGATCTTCTCTTCAACACGCCTGCCAGAAGGAAATTTCTTAAATCTGTCTCTATCGAGGGGCGGATGGTCACCGAGATGATGCAAAGATTCATATTATCCTTTCATAGTGTTGATTTCTTATACATACGCGACGGTCAGAAAGTTTATGACACAAGGGGGCTGACAGGTATCGAAGATCGTGTCTTGATGATCTACCCCGAACTTTCAAGGAGAGACTTACTGCCGTTCAAAGAAGAGACTCGCGAGATGAGAATCGAAGGACTAGTCACACTCCCGGTAAGGACGAAACGCAATAGAATGGGAGAGAACATTTTCGTGAACGGCAGGTATGTGAGGCAGTTCGAACTCAACTACGCCCTCGAGAGAGGGTACGGAGAGGCCTTGGAGAAGGGGAACTTCCCTTTCGCGGTCGTTTTTATTCAGATAGATCCGGTCGAGGTAGATGTCAACATCCACCCGCAGAAACTAGAGGTGAAGTTCGCATCTCCGGCGACGATTCTTGAAGGTCTTAAAAGAGCGGTGAGGTCCGCGATAAGAAATGCCGGGAGTTTCTCTATTGACATTCGTCCTCCATCAATCGGCGGAGAAGAATCTAGGTCAGAAGAGAGAGATGAACCTAAAATTCGTTATAGAGAGAAAGCTTTTCCGACAGATAGAACGGACAGAATGAGTGATGAGGTAAAAGAGCCTTCCTGGAGAAACTACGACAGAAACGAGAGCATACCCGTGAGTTTGGAACGAAGGATTTTCAGACCCTACATCGAATCGAGAAAGGACGAAGCTCTTAAAAAAAGTGTTGAGGACAGAACCGACTTTCTCGGTGTCCTCGGAGAGAGGTACATACTGGTAGAATCGGGGGAAGGACTGTTGATCATCGATCAACACGCCGCCCACGAAAGAATCCTGTACGAAAGATTGAAGGAGAAGATGGTTATAGATTCTCAAAATCTACTCGTACCCGTCGAACTCTCTTTCGAGTCAGAAAGGAAGGAACTTCTCACACTGAAAAGAGAGAGGATAGAACAACTCGGCTTTAATTTCAGGTTCGAGGGTGATAAAATTCTGTTAGTGGCGATACCCCAGTTACTTCCAGTTGAAAGTGCGGCAGAAACTCTCGGGGAAGTGATTGACGAATTACGTCTGGAAGGACTCGAAGAACCGGAAAAGGTCTTCGATAACCTTCTCGCGACGATCGCCTGTAAATCGGCCATAAGAACTGGAGACAAGCTTGACATAGGACAGGCGAGGGAACTTTTCGAAGAGCTTAGGAAAAGGCAGTTGCTCGTCTGTCCCCATGGAAGACCGATATCCATGGTAATAAGACAGGAAGATCTGGACAGGTATTTCTCCAGATAGTTCCTATGACATTGTAACTCCGTATCAAGGGAAACCGGTGAGAATCCGGTACGGTCCCGCCACTGTGAACGGTTACGAAATCCACAAGGTGCCACTGGGAAACCGGGAAGGCGTGGAGATTAGGTTGAGCCGTGAGTCAGGAGACCTGAGCAGAGTTGAGATATCACCATCCTTCCGAGGCAGAAGGATGGTGAAATTCCTTGCAAAAAGGGGAGAGTTTTAATGAAAAAACTGGTTCTGGTGTTATCGGTTCTACTTGCGATCTCTACGGTTATGACCATCGAACTGGTCGATGACCTTGGACGTCTCGTTTCGATCGATAAGACTCCCGGGAGAGTCGTGATCGCCTCTCCTGCGATAACCTACTATCTGGAACTTCTGGACGTCACGCACACCATAGTAGGCGTAACCGATTGGGACTCTTTCGCCCTTTCGAGGGAGGTTACCAAAATAGGAAATCTCACCCCTCTCAACCTCGAAATGGTTCTATCCCTTGAACCTGATCTAGTACTCATCTCTGGGGGCATTCAGGAAGTCGAAGTGGAAAAGCTCGAGAGAATGGGGGTCAATGTGTTCGTGGTAAATCCTAACTCTTTCGAAGATATCTACCGCAATCTTACCGTTCTCGGCAATATCTTCGCGATTCCCGAGCGAGGAAGAAAAGTGGCCACCGATTTCAGAAACGGGGTGCTTGAAGTTGCCAAAGACGTTTACAACGTTCCTCAGGAGGAAAGGCCGAAGGTGATGTACATAATGATCGCCGGTTCTGTGAGTGATATATGGACCTGCGGTACCGGTTCATTTGTGAACCAGGCAATAGCATACGCCGGAGGTGCCAACGTTGCAGCACCTTACAGCGGCAACAACGGGTGGTTCCCCGTTAGCCCGGAATTCGTTCTCAATACGCAGCCGGATGTAATCCTGGTTCCCTACTATTACGAGGGGGGACAGCGCGAAGCTGTAGAGATGATAACGTCCTATAAACCTTTCGCCGAAGTCCCGGCAGTTAAAAATGGGAGGGTATACCCTATCTCAGATTCGCTTACGGCTTACGCCAACCCCAGATTCATAGATCTCGTAAAGACTCTGAAGGAGTATTTTTATTGAAGAAGATACTGCTTTTCATATCGATAGCCGCGGCATCCCTTATTGGGATGCTGTGGTCGTCGAGTTTTGGAACCGTTAAGTACTCGATGGTTGAAGTCTTTCAGATGATTTCTGGAAATCTAACTGGATCGCGTGCGAATATCTACATGAATCTGCGCCTTCCCAGACTTCTCGTTGCCTTTCTCATAGGTTCAGGATTGGCTGTTGGCGGAAACGGTCTGCAGCTAACGTTGAAGAACCCTCTTGCTGATCCGTACATAATAGGCATATCGGCAGGGGCTTCTTTTGGCGCCGTCTTCTCCTTATTCATAAAGGAGATGAGTAGGACTACCATCAATATAGATCTGATGGCCTTTATTTTCGCCGTCTTTTCAGCTTTTTTGACTTACACCATTTCGCGCAGGGGTGGGCGGATTCCTATAACGACCCTTGTGCTGTCTGGCGTGATCGTCTCCTCGCTTTTCAACGCGGCCGTGACCTTCCTGGTGGTTTTCGCATGGCGAAACGTTATAACGCTTCACTTTTGGTCACTCGGTTCACTCTCAGGAGTCACGTGGGGAGATGTTTTAAAGCTGCTACCTGCGACCCTCTTCCAGTACGCCGTGTTCACCGTGATCAGGAGAAAGATGTTGATTCTGGCAACGGGAGAGGAACACGCGATAACGGTTGGGGTAAACCCTGAGAGAATAAAGTTCGTTGTCTTCTTCACGGTTTCGATCGTCTCGGCGATAGCGGTGTCCACGGCCGGATTGATAGGTTTCGTGGGCTTGGTAATTCCACACATTGTGCGACTGGCCTTCGGTACGGACAACAGGCTGAACCTTCCGGCAACGGCGCTGCTGGGTGGCTTTTTTCTTATCGTTTGCGATACCTTCGCCAGGACACTCTTTCAGCCAACCGAATTGCCAATCGGGGCCGTTACGGCTCTTGTGGGCGCTCCCGTTTTCATCTACCTTCTCAGGAGTAAAGAAGTGGTCAGGAATGGATGATGTCATAACTATAAGGGATCTCCACTTCAGCTACTCGAGAGAAGAGGTTTTAAGAGGCATAAATCTCACCCTTAAACAGGGCGAAGTGCTCGGTATTCTCGGGCCCAATGGAAGCGGGAAATCTACTTTGATGAGCATTATATGCGGGATTCAAAAAAACTGGAGCGGATCGATAGAGATAATGGGAAGTCCTCTAAAAGACTATACGGGTAAAAGATTGGCCAGAATACTTTCTTACATACCCCAGAGTTTCGATCCTTCCTTCGATCTGAAGGTGGAGACGATAGTCTCTTTCGGTAGGAACCCATATCTCAAAGGACTGTCCGGTCCTGGAGCCAAGGACTACGAAATCATAGACGAAGTCATGGAACTTACCGAGATATACGGGTTCAAAGACCGCTTCTTCAGTACACTGAGCGGCGGAGAAAAACAGAGAGTGGTCATTGCCAAAGCGCTCGCCCAGGAGGGAAGAATACTCCTCATGGACGAGTTCACCTCGCATCTCGATCCCGGACATTCAAGAAAAGTTGGCAAGATTGCCACCGATCTCGTTCGTGCCAAAGGTCTGAGTGCCATGGCCGTCTTTCACGATCTAAACCAGGCTATAGAGATGTCTGACAGACTGGTTTTCATGAAAGAGGGAAAGATCGAGGCACTTGGTGAAGTCTGGGAAACGGTGAACCCCGATGTAATATGGAAGGTTTATGGTCTCAGAGCCCAGATAATAACAAATCCCATTACGGAATTGCCACTGGTGGTTTTCTACGATTGATCGAGCGGGTTGGTAAGGTCGAAGGCTTCACCACCGGTTATCCTCACAAGATCTTCAAAAGTGGTCTCCACGGCCGAGCCCGAAGTTCCTGCAGAAGGATAGACTTTGTCGTATTCTCTCAACCATTCGTCAATCAGAACCTTCACTCCGTTAAGACCGAAGGGGCACACCCCGCCAGGTAAGAATCCGGTTAAGGATTCCGTCTCATCGGCGCTAGCAAGGCGTGGTTTCTCACCAGTCACTTTCTTCAATTTCGAGGAGGAGACTTTACGATCACCCGGACAGACAACTAGAAAGGCTCCGTTTTTCTTGCAAACAAAAAGGATCGACTTCGCGATCTGACCAACCGCAACGCCGAGCATACCGGCAGCGGTTACGGCCGTAGGTGTGGAACCGTCGGGGAATTCGCGGTACTTCAGTCCGTGCCTCTCCAAAACCCTTAGGACTTTTTCGGAAATCATTTCTCTCCCCCTTTTTTGCACGGCCTTAACAAAGGCAATGTCTGGATTCGCTAGAGTGAGATACACCGTTGCTGCTCGATCATTTTATCTTCCCATATCGTTTATTATAACCGCTTTTGCCAGCTCATGTGCCAACGAGGTGAAATCTTTTCCTTCGATGTTGCTCAGTACGACGACGAAAATGTCATCTTCCACGTACCGGCTTATTCTGGTAGAAGTTCCCTTGGTGTCGCCATCGTGATAGACCAGTCGCCTGTACTGTCCGGCGATGAACTCCGTTCCCACAAAAACACCATAGCCGGCTTCGTGAAGCTGGCTTGTAGGTGTTTCCATGATCTTCACCGACTCTTTGGACAGTATATTCGTGCCGTACAGAGCCCTGTCCCAGAGATATAGATCGTAAACCGTTGAATAGAGGCCACCAGCTCCTCCGGGCAGTTTTCTATCCACCCAGTCGGCCTCTCTGATAAACTCATCGTCGATAACATACGACTGGCAGTAATACGGCCGGGCCCATCCCGAGTCGTACTCGTTGAAATCATAGCCAGTGTTGTTCATACCGAGGGGCTTAAAGATATTTTCCCTCAAATATTCATCATAGGGCATTCCGCTTACTTTTTCTATAATTACCCCCAGAAGGAAGTAAGCACTGTTACTGTACAGGAAGGATGTTCCTGGTTCGAACCTGAGTGGAAGCGTGGAGATGTATTCGATTTCCGCGCTTTGAAGAGATTTGTCGTTTTCGTAAACACGTATATTTTCCAGTAATTCCTCGCTATTTATCATGGTTGGAATCCCCGAAGAGTGATTCAACATGTATTTAAGTAAAATCTTCTCTCCGTTCGGGAAGCCCTCCAGATACATTGACAGAGGATCGTCGAGTGTAAGCTCGCCTCTTTCGACGAGTTGCAAAATCGCCACGGCGGTGATCTGTTTCGTTATAGAGGCTATCCTGAACTTCTTTTCTGGAGTATTGGGGATATTTCTTTCAACGTCGGCCATTCCGTAACCGGCCGCATGAAGTATAGCATCGCCCCGGGCCACAAGAATCGCTCCCCAAAATCCTTCGAAATCAACGACTCTCTGAATGACTTCATTAAGGGGGTTAGCCAGGATCATTGAAGAGAAAAGTACAACGATACAGATAAACGCAATTTTTCTCATTTCCGCTTCCTTTCAATCATGTTATCCTTTTTGGTCGGCTTCACCAGAGCTTTCGCCGGATTTTTTCCAGTTGAGATAAGATATCTGAAACATCGGTTTTCCTGAGATTTTTCGCTGCGATTTCAAGCTTTGAGCCAAGTTCAGATATCTCTTCTACCCCGTACATTCTGCCAGATCCCTTGAGGCTGTGTCCCTCACGTGCCAGAGATTCGAGATCTCCCCTTTGAAGTAGCGAGCGGATCAACTCGATTGTTTTTCCAATATGTTTTCCGTACTCCTCGAACATATCTGAGGCCTCTTCGAGTGTCAACCCCATCTCTTTGGCGAATATCTCTATCTTCTCTTCGGAAGGATTTCTATTACCTCCACCGTCGGCAATATTCAAAGTCAAAATTTCACGTTTTTTTCCGGTCTTGCCGTATATTCCGGTGTAATACCTCACAGTTTCGAGAAGATCGGTTTGTTTTACCGGTTTGCCAAGGAAGCCGTCACAACCTGCCGAAATCGATCTCTCTTCGTCTCCCTGCATCGTATGGGCCGTTAGGGCGACGATAGGCATCTTGTAACCTTCGTCCCTCAAAATTCTAGTGGCCTCGTAACCGTCCATTACGGGCATCTGCATGTCCATCAGAATAAGCGCATACCTCTCGCGCCTAACCAGTTCTGTAGCTTCGAGACCGTTGCTGGCGATATTCACCAGATATCCAGCCTTTTCCAGAATCTTTTTTATGAGTAACTGGTTGGCCTCGTTATCCTCTACGACTAGAACTCTGGTTTCTTCAATACCGACCGGTGTGAAATCGATATATTCATGGATCTTTCCGATCAGCTCTTCCTCCTTAACCGGTTTCTGGATAACCTCCTGTACCCACTCTCCGACTTCCATTTCTCCACCTGAGGAAGATATCACACCGATAACAACAGACCCGCCGAGCTCTTCCAGTGCTTCAAAAACCTCAGATTTCTCCGTGGGCATATCCATTATCACCAGAGAGGCCCCGAACTCTCTTATAGCCCTGGCCGTGTCTTTGAGATTCTTGATAACTTCGAACTGTATCCCGTTCCTTTTTAGCATCGCTCCGACTATAGTCGAAAAATCCTCGCTGGGCGATGCCAGAATTATCTTGCCGGATTTTACCTGTTCAGGTCTAACCTTCTCTTTAGGTGCCTCCTTCGATAAAGGTGAAGGAATTTTGACAGTCACTTTAGAGCCTTCATTGATTTTGCTCTCGAACCTTATGACCCCGTTCATGAGCTCAACTATTCTTTTGGTAATCGTGAGACCAAGACCTGTGCCTCCGAACTTTCTAGACATCGTACCATCGGCCTGTGTGAAGGGCTCGAAGATCTTGTCTATCTGATCGGCCGAGACCCCGGTTCCAGTATCCTGTACAACATACGTCAGGTTTGAAGCGTCATAATTGACGATTATGGATACATAGCCTTGATTGGTGAATTTCAAACCATTGGAAACCAGATTGGTAAGTACCTGACGTACCCTGAATTCGTCCCCGTCCACAAAATCCGGTACATTTTCAGTTAAGCTGTAAGCGAGATGGAGTCCTTTAGAGTAGGCCATAGGCAAATACGTTTCGACTATCTCTTTCACCAGTTTCGAGGGATTGTATGGAGCTATGAAAAGTTCCAGCCTAGCCGCTTCTATCTTCGAGAGGTCCAGAACATCGTTTATCAGGCTTAGAAGATGTTCACCGCTCCTGTAAATGGTTTTAAGGTATTTCAATCTCTCAAGACTGCCTTCATCGCTCATCAGCAGTTCGGTAAAACCAAGTATCGCATTCATTGGCGTCCTCATTTCATGGGACATGTTGGCGAGAAACTCCGATTTCATCTTGCTGGCCTGCTGGGCTTCTCTGGATACCTTTCTGAGTAATTCGTTGGAATTTTTAAGTCTGTCGAGGGTTCTCTCTATGAATACCATCGTGTCGTTGAGACCGGAAGCTATCTCGCCTAATTCATCATCTGATTTCAAGGTTACCCTCGAGAAAGAACCCTTTTTGATCGACTCGAAACCCTTAAGAAGCTCTGAGAGGGCCCTAGATATGTAAGAATTTAAGGATAAAGAGAGCAAGAAAGAAAATGCGAAGACCCCTGCAACAACGAGAATTAGAATCGGTAGAACTCTGTTTTTAAGAAGTACGAGCAATCCCTCCGACTGGAGGACATATATAGTGGCACCGCCAATGGAAACCTTATCGACTAGAAAGAGCGAGCCGGAATTCAAGAAAGGAAAGGCCGGACGCACCTCGCTGACAGTGAAAGGAATCTCTTTAGACCAGTTCTCTTCATCGAGAACGGTTCTAACATACAGACCTGAATCGGAAAACTCCTTCGGAATAACGAAGTGTTCTTCCATGAGCAGAAAGGCTATCGCATCCTGACCAAGAAAACTCGAGAGGCTTTCTATCTCGGCGTTGTCAAAAGTTATACCGATGATGTATTGGATATCGTCACTGACCATTGTGGAGTAATAAATAAGCTGATTGTTGAACATCTTGAATCCGTTTCCCGCACTCGCCATATCGTTCAAAGAATCCTGCAGGAGTCCCGGCCTATTGCGGAGGATAACCACGCTTTCGCCCTTTTCAATCAACAGGTCAACAGCGTTGTCTATGTAATTATCCATTGAGTATCTATCCACATAAGATTTGAAATCGCGTCTCAAGTCTATAAACCATCTATAAACCGACTGTTTTTTGGATTCTAGATAGCTCGTATATTCATCGGTGGCGGCTTTGACAAATATCACCGAGAGGAGAACTATAAGAACAACCAGAACCGCCAGAACAAAAACAAAAAACTGCAGGGATATCTTTCTGCTTAATCTTTTCATGGTCCCTCCAACCTGAAAAGAAGCGTCTACTCCGAATTCTTTATGAGATCAATGAACGCTCTTTTGCCCGGCATCGAACTCCCAAGATACACTTCCAGATGGATGTTTCAGAGTTAAACTGTACCGGCTCCCTGTATCTATGTAAGCGGATAAAGCCAGTATAAGTCTTCCTGAACTTACCACGATGAGAGGATTATATCTAACGGTTTGTACGATTAAACCCTCGCCAATCAAAAAAAGATCGGCCCACGAGTCTTCGACCGGCTGTCCACGCTTGCATTTACCGCTCACTGATATGTATTCAAAATCGACCCGACTCAGTTCTGGCGGTAGCTTGAAGATCATCAGGCCTATCAAGTTTTCAATTCCAATTTCCAATCCATTCAACGCGGAGAGCGGGATAACCGTGACAGAAACCTGAAAACCTGTCGAAGTGATGATCCTCTCTAGAGACGGATCCGTATCCAACGAAAGAATATAATCGACAAAAACTACGCCGAAAATGTTTGTGATAAGTACTATAAAAAGAGCTACTGTCGAGATTCTCTTCATGAATACCTCCGCAAATTCCGAAAGGTATCGTAGAGTATTACCCCTCCGGGGTCATATAGATTATATTATCTTTCGAATCATTCTCACAATCCAAATGCAACTTGTGAGTTTCCAGTCAAGTAAACTCGTAGTTACCCACTAAATTACTAGTCAGTCTGCAATCAGTTGATTTTATCTCTGGCTCCTATTAAGAAAGGCTGTTGGTTGCTGTGTAGTAGTTGGTAAAAGCACAAGAGAAAGAGTTCTTAGAGAGTCCGCTCACGAGAAGGCAAGAATTCTCGGTGAATACCGAAATCGGGTGATTTTAACTGTATAATATTACTGATGTTTTTTGTTTGGGGGAAGCTATGGAAACGATTAAGGTTTATATTGTGGACAATGGCTCTGCGGAGTTAAACTCGGTCTTCAGAAAGATCTCCAAGATCAAAGGAAACATTCATGTCGCCCTTTTGACTGAGGAGCCGGTAAATAAAAACAATCTTCAGATCGATCGTTGCGAAAGGTTGAACAACCTTCTCAAGACGAAGTACGAGGGTTTTTCGAACCTCATCGAAGATCTCATCTTTCTTGTGAAACTGGACGATCCAGTTAATCCGGGAAAGATAGTCGAAATTAACAACAGGGTTGTTGAAAAACTTGGCTACTCTTATGAAACGCTTTTAGGTAAGAACTTTTATTCGCTGATGAGTGATCCCGACAGTTATTTTGGCACAATAAGGGCCGATCTTATGTTGAAAGGAAGATGCAATTTCAATTCATCTCTGATAGGCAACAATGGCTCGGTTTTGCCCGTAGAAATTTGGATGAAGGTGCTGGATCTTCAGGGAGATATAGTTACCATGGTTGTCGCCAGAGATCAGAGTTCTTATGAAAAGATACAGGCTGAGCTGCGGTGGCGGCTCGAATTCGAAAAGGTGATATCAAATGTATCGGGAATTCTAAAGAACTACGAAGATATAGATAGGGCTATCGATAAAGCACTCGCAGAGCTTTGTCGTTTGACCGGGGCCGACAGATCTTACGTATTTCTCTTCGATAACGAATCAGATTTCATGAGTAACACTCATGAATGGTGCCGAGAAGGCGTCGAATCGGAGAAAGAGGCCCTTCAGAAACTTCCTTTAAGCGATTACCCCTGGTGGATGAAAGAGCTTCAAAAGGGTGAGGTTATGAACATAATAGTAGATGAACTTCCTGAGGATGCGAAGCCGGAAGCGGAGATTATGAGAAGGCGTAAAATACAGTCTCTGGTGGTGGTTCCGATCTTCACCAGGCAGAAACTGGTAGGTTTCGCCGGTTTAGACAGCCTGGAAGGCTACTTCAAATGGAACGAAGCCGATATAGAGCTTCTGAAGGTCTTCGTGTCTCTTATATCGGAAGTTGTAGGCTTTTCGCTTTTGACCTGAGATAAAACCTCCCTAATAAGAAAATCAATAGCCTCTGTACCCATTCAAAGGACATTAACCCCGAATGGAAAGCACCGTATCCAATAAACAAATCAGCAACAATTGAGGTAATCCAGAATAGGGTCATTAAGCACGAACTTCGAGAAGGCAAGAGTAA